>Ga0114918_10002894_pt1 | contig 15249 bp, 8 predicted proteins | sample LantaG_FD_87015 | JGI IMG/M metagenome (GOLD analysis project Ga0114918, IMG submission 87015) | Deep subsurface microbial communities from Baltic Sea to uncover new lineages of life (NeLLi) - Landsort_02402 metaG | ecosystem: Environmental > Aquatic > Marine > Oceanic > Sediment | place: Baltic...
CTCTCTCTCTCTCTCTCTCTCTCTCTCTCTCTCTCTCTCTCTCTCTCTCTCTCTCTCTCTCTCTCTCTCTCTCTCTCTCTCTCTCTCTCTCTCTCTCTCTCTCTCTCTCTCTCTGAAGAAGCTGCTCCTGCTCTCTATCTTGTTTTTTCACACACAAAGAAAAGGGATAGGGGGACGGAAATAAACACAAAAAAAGAACGAAAAACATTTTTTTTTCAGTCCAAGTAGATGGCTTTGACGTCGCTCGCCGCAAACGACAGCGAGCAACCCGGGCACTTGCGCGCCCTCGTGTCGAGCCTCGACCGCACGCACTCGCCGCAGAAGACGTGCATGCACTTGACGATGCAGGTATCTTTCTGTCGAGAAACGCAAACGGAGCAGAGCCTCGCGCGGCGGAGCTCGTCGACCTCGGCCTCGAGGTCGGAAGCGTTTTTGCCTCCGCCGGCCGCTGCCGCGGCTGCATTCTGCGCCGAGCGGAGCGCCTCGTTCCTCTGGCGCAGGCTCGCGGCCTCGGCCTCGGCGCGCTGCCTCTTGGCGACCTCGCGCTCCGCGGCGGCCCTAGCCTCCTCGGTCCTGCGGAGCGCGGCCGCGACCTCCAGCCGCGCCTGCTCGGCGCGCTGCTCGGCGCCTCGCGTCGACCCGTCGCGCGCGCGGACCGAGCCCTCGAGCAGCTCGACCCTCGCGCGCAGGCCGCTGGCGCGCTCGGCCTCGGCGCCCAGCTCGGCAACGCGACGCTGCAGCTTCGCCTCGAGCTCCTCGAGGCGACGTCGCACGAGCAACCCTTCGGCGGCGGAGGCCTCGGCGGCGCGCCTGGCGGCGGCGGCGGCGGTCTCCGCGGCGGTCGCCCGCGCCTGCGCGTCTCCCCGGGCGGCCTCGGCCGCCGCGGCGGCGTCGTCGCGCTCGGTCAGCGCCTGCAGCAGCCTGGTGTTCTGCGACTGCATGTCCTCGTAGGCCTGGCCCGTGGCCTCGATCTCGGCCACGTAGGCGTCGACGTCCTGTTCCAAAGCGAGGGCCTTCCTCTGCGCCGCGGCGGCGTCGGCCTCGAGGCGGGCGCAGCGGGCTGCCGAGGCGTCGGCGTCTTTCCTTGCGGCGGCGACCTCGCTGCGTGCCGCGGCGAGCTCTGCGGTGAGTTTGGCGACCTGTTCCGCCTGGCCCCCTGGGGAACGCGCCTTGGCCAGGGCTGCTTCCAGAGAGGCCACCTTGGCCTTGAGCGGAGCGAGGGAAGAAGTGGTGTTGTTGTCCTTCGAATTCGAAGAAGAAGCATCGGTCGTCGTTGCAGCTGCTCGGAGCACCTCGACGAAAGCGGAGAGCTCCGCCGCTCGGTCCACGAGCGCCGCCTCTCGCTGCCTCGCCCCGGCAGCGGAGGCGTCGGCCGCCTCGAGCCTCGAGCGGAGCCTCTTGACGAGCGCGCGAGCCTCCGCGAGGTCGGCGGCGGAAACGGCGACAGCACCTCCTTTCTGGCTCCCACCGCTCCCACCGTCCCCTCCTCCTGTTCCGCCGTTCTCGTTCTTGCGCTTCCTCTCCCTCTTGGCCGACTCCTGCAGGCCCTGCGCCTCGGCCTGCAGTGTCGTGATCATCACCTTCAGCTCCGAAACCGTCCTCGAGTCGCCGAAGCGGGCGCGGACCTCGCGCGCGTCCCGCTGCGCCGCCTCGGCGGCCCAGTGCGCGCTCGCGGCCGCGGCGTCGGCGTCGCGCGCCCGCCGCTCGGCGACCTCTTTCAGCTGCTGCAGGTGCGCGAGGCGCTCGCGGTCGGCGTGCGCGCCCGACTGCTCGCGCCTGGCTTTCGAGAGCTCGCGCGCGGAGGCCTCCGCGTGAGCGAGGGCGCGGTCGGCGTCTTGGCGGGCCTCGGCGGCGGCGGCGGCGGCGGCCTCCTGGCCGTCGGAGGAGGCGGCCGCCGAGGCGGAAGCGGCCTGGGCAGCGTTGTCGACTCCCGCTCGCATCTCGGCCAGCTCCTTGGCCAGCCGGTCGGCGCGCTCGGCGGCGTCGTCGGCCTCCCTGGTGCGCTGCGACAGCGACCTCTGGGCGTCGGCGAGCGCCGCGAGCGTGTCTTTCTCCCTGGCTTCGGCCGCCGCCGCGGCGCGCTCGGCGGCGGCGAGCGCCGCGGCGGCGGCCTCCTCGGCGGCGACGGCGGCGTCGTTAGCAGCGGGAGGTTGCGGCGGCGCAGCGGACGGCTCCCTGGACTTGGCCATTGGCGTCGGCGCGGCGCTGCTCGGGACTCCGGCGCCTCCTGCTTCTGCCGCCCTTGCCGAGGCCTCGGCCGCGCGCCGCCTCGCCGCGGCGACGGCCTCATCGCGGTCGGCGAGCGCGTTCCTCGCGTCTTGCAGCGCGCGCTCCGTGGCCTTTGTCCTGTCCTCCGCTGCCTTCCTGGCGGCGACGGCGGCGCGGGCGGCGGCCCTGGCGCCGTCCGCGGCGGCCAGGGCCGCGGCGATCTCCTCGGAAGCAGGCGAAATAGCGGAAGAAGCTTTGTCGACCGCCTCGAGCGCCGCGGCCAGGGCTCGCCTCGTCGCCGCGGCCCTCGCCGCCAGCCTTCGCTCCACCGCGCCGGCGTCCTCTGCCTCCGCTTCGAGGGCCTCGGCGGCGATCTTGGCGTCCTCCGGGGCGGCGGAGCGGAGCAGGTGGGTCAGGAAGGGGTCGGCGGGAAGCGGAGGCGGCGCGTCGTTGGCGTTGTTGTCGTTGGCCGAAGCGGCAGCGTGCGGCGGCGTCGGCGGCAGCGTCGTCGTCGTCGGTCGGTCGCCTCCGTCCTCCTCCTCGTCCTTCTTCTCGCCGCCGCCATCACCCTTGCTGGCTAGCCCTCGAGCGCGCGAGGCGGTCCAAGCGACGTCGGCGTCGAGCTGGTCCCAGAGCCGCGCCACGGCCGCCACGGCGGCGCTGCGGCCCTCGGCGGCCGATGCGGCGGCGTCGACGATCTTCTCGAGCTCGGCGATGCGCTCGCGCTGCGCCGCCAGCTGCGCCGCGAGCTTTGCGTGGGCCGACATGAAGATGGCGATGATGGAGAGGAGGAAGGAGAAGAGCGCTCAGTCTTGCGTGGGTGAGTGCGCGCGAGAGAGAGCCACAGAAGAGAGAGCGCCGATGGCTCTTTCTCCTTTTTTCGACGGCTCTTTCGCAAGTTTCTGAGCAGCAGCAGCAGGTGCTCGCTCGCTCGACCCTCATTTTTCCCGACGAAACGTTCTTTTCGTTTTTTCTTCTCTCTCCTTTCGCGCTTTCTAAACACTCCCACAACAGATGGCTTCCCCGCTCGACCACCTGGGCCGTGCCCTGGCGGGAGCCCTGAGCAACCTCGCCGCCGTGGGCGACGAGGCGAGGCGCCGGGTGGACGGCGCGCGCGACGCCGTCGCCGGTGCTATCGCAAACGCGGTCGAGCAATCGACGACGGCGGCGACGCAGCGTCGTCATCGTGCATCATCGCGCCGGCCGCTGGGCGTGGCCGTAAGTTTTCTTGTTTCGCTCTTTTCAATCTGGAGATGGGGGGATGATGGTCACGTCTCGATCCTGGGCGTGACAAAGCAACAGGAGAACGCTTTTCTCGAGGCCCATTCTTCGCGCAGAGATTTCGGCATCAAAAGATTTCGGCCGCCGATCGATCCCCGCTCCATTGTCGTCGACCTCCTCTCTCTCTCCCTTTCTTCTCTCTCTCACGGCCCCCGCTTCCTTCCAAACTCCTGTTTATCAAACAGTCCATCACCATGCACCAGCAGCCGGAGCAGGAGTTCGTCCCGGTCTCCGCGGCGGACATCAGGAACGCTCGGTGGGGCCCGGCGCTCTCGGACCTGGCCGACGCCTCGGCCTCGGCCTCGGCCTCCTCGACCACCGCCGAGTTCAAGCGCGCCGCCAACCCCCCTCCTGGCCCCCCGGACCTGCTGCTGCGCCTCTCCTCGGTGCCCGTATACGCCGTCGTCAACAAGAAGGACGAGTTCTTCCTCGTGACCGGAGGGGAGCGGGCCAAGGACGGCTCCGTCGTCGAGAAGGAGCTCGGGCTGCTGTTCATGTCCGAGGCGGGAGCCCGCGCGCTGGCAGAAAAGGTCATCAAGGAAGGGGGCAAGGGCGACGGGAAGGGCGGGAAAGGGAAAAAGATCGCCAGGGGGAACGTGGTCGTGGCCCGTACCACCCTCGACAGGGTTTACTCCCTGGCCGCCGCCGCCGTGCGCCCCGCCGGCTCCGAAAACGTCATCTTCAGGTTCGTGCCCTCGGCAAAAGAAGTCTCCCGCGCCGTGGCGCTGGTGCGAGAGGGCGTCGCTTCGACGAGCGGCAACTCTTCCTCTTCGGAAGCCGCCGTCCCTGGCTTCGCCGGTGTCCCCATCTTCCAGGCGGCAGGCCTCTCTGTTTCTTCCGATGCACGACGCTACACGCCCCTGTTTTTGGACTCGGGGGACCTCGACGAGGCCGTGCGGGGAGCCGCCGTCGCCCGCGACGCCGCCGCTGCCGCGGCAGAGGTCGAGGAGGCTTCGCTCGCGCTCCGCGCCGCGCGCGAGAGGCTGGACTCTGTCCCGGACAAGGACCAGAAGCGGCGCAGGCAGGCCGAGGAGGCCCTGGAGGCAGCCTCCACGCGCGCCGCCGCGGCGGGCGAGCGCGGCGTCGTCGAGGGCGCCGGGGGGCCCGCGCCTCCCGTCGAGGTCGGGTGCCTCGAGGCCGTGCTCGCCGAGATGGCGGGGGAGAGGTCCGAGGGCGGCCCTTGGAGCCAGGCGATGATAGTCCCCCCGGGGGCGCTGGCGGCGAGGGCCGCGGCTGCCGCCAGGGCGGCCAAGGCGGCGGCGGCGGGGAAGAAGAAGTGAAAGAGAGAGAGAGAGAGAGATGGAGGAGAGGTGGAGAGAGAGAGAGAAAGGGAGATATTTTTTCTTCTTCGTTTTTTGGAACCGGTTTTTTATTTTTTTGTTTTGTTGTTGCAGATGATGAAAAGAAAAAAACACAAACACATCAAAGAAAATGGGACAAGGGCGCGCAATCTCTCTCTTTCTCTTTCTCTGGAACAAACTGAAAGTACAAGTGAAGGGGGCAGTGCGATGTTTTTTGTTTTTTAATTTTTTTCTCTTTTTTGTTTTTTTGCGAAGAAGAAGCTTTCGAAGAAAGTTTTTTTTTTGCTTTCTTCAAAACGTCATATCCCCGGCCGCGGTCTGGAACAGCACCTCCCTTCCCCCGAGCCTCAGGACCCCCGACCGCAGCACGCACTTCCACCTGTTTTTGGTGCGCGTCACCTTGTCGAATTGCGTGAGAAGGGTGTCACCTTTGTAGTCGCTGCCGTCGCCCCTCCTCTGCTTCTTCTTTTTGGTCTTTTTCGTCCCCTGCTTCACAGCGCCGTTGCCGTTGCCGTTGCCCTCTTCTTCTTCTTCTTCTTCAGAATCGTCGTCGTCATCGTCATCTTCTTCGGAAGAGGTCTCGACGTCGCCGAAATCCTCGGGGCCCTCGTTTTTGTCCTTGTCCTTGTCCTTTTCTGCGGGCTCATCGGCAGCTTTCGCTGTCGCTGTCGCTGCCGTTGCAGCTGCTTCCTTCCCCTTCCCCTTCTCCTTCTCCTTGTCGTCCCCCAGCACGACCTTCGACCTCTTCGACGGGCCGGCCTCATCTCCATCGGAAGAGGAAGCGGAGGGCGCGGGGAGGCCTCCGGCTTTGTCCGTCACCGGTAAGGGAAGAGGGGCGACGGGCAGGGGGGTGACGACGGGAAGAGGCGCGACGAGCGGCAGCGGCGCCACGACAGGAGGAGGGGCTGCTCCTCCTCCTGCCGCTCCTCCTGCCGCACCTCCGGCTCCGCCGACGACGGGCAGCAGAATCGACGTCAGAGACTGCAGGGGCGCGCCCAGACCGAGAGCGGCCGTCGAAGGGCCGGGGCCGAGGCGCCCCGCCTCTGCCGCGGCGGCGACGGCGGCCGCTGCCGGGGATTTCGCGGCAGAAGGAGGAGCAGAGGCAGAGGCGGGGGGAGCTTCGTCCAGCGCCCCCGAAGCCTGCAGCTTGGCCTCCCACGTGTCGCGCAGCTCGTCGAGGACGGATCTGAGCAGGTTTTAAAAGAAGAAGAAGCAAAAGAAGAAGAAAAAGAAGAAGAAAACGGTGAGTAAGAGCGAGAGGTCGAACAAAAAAAGAAAAAGAAAACAAAACGGCTCGAACGCTTGGATCGCCGAATCGACGAAATCGATCCGAACAAAAAAACAACCACTCACTCGTCCACGCCCTCGCCCACAAACTCCGAGCGGACCCTCCCGACGACGTCCTCGATGACCGAGCGGTAGAGCTCCGCGATGGAGTAGGCCGGGACGAGGTTGGACATCGCGTTTTTGGAAGGAGAAGAAAAGGAGGGAGAGAGAGAGAGACTGCTGTTCGACGGAGCCTTTCTCGATCAAATCTGGAGCGCTTGCCTTCCCTGCTCGCTCTCTGCCTCTGTGCTGAGCTAGCGCTCCCGATGCCACTCGCGAGAAGCTCGCGGTGATCCCTTCGGTCTGTGTGAGCAAGGGAAAGAAGAGAGACGGGCAGGAAGGTGGAGAAAAAGAGGAACGAAAAACAGAAGAAAAACAAAAACGAGCAACAGCCTCTCGTCGTTCTTCTTCGCTCGCCGGAGAGCGAAGTGAGAGAGGATGAACGAAGGGGAAAAAAATTGATTTTTTTTTTGTAACTTTTACAAGCTGTACCAACCACCACCACCTCCTCCCTCCTACGAAGCCCTCGACGCGGCCTCGAGCTTGGCCCTCACCCTCGCGGCGTACTTTTCCACGACCGTGGTCGCAGGAGGAGGAGAAGGGCAAGACTGCGACGGAGAATTCGACCTCTCTTCAAACTCCCTCCTCCACCTCGCGACGCGCCGGTCGAGCGAGTCGAGCGCCGCTCCGAGCCTTTCGGAGGCCTCGCACCGCCGCAGGGTGCTCGCCGGGTCGAACAGCGGCCTGTGGGCCACCATTGTCCCCAACGAGAAGAGGGCGACGGCCAGCGGGGAGCCTCCGTCCCTGGGCTCGAAGGCCGAAGGAGGAGAGGAGAAGGGTCCGTCTCCGTCTCCGTCTCCGCCTCCGTCTCCGTCTCCGTCTCCGCCTCCGTCTCCGCCTCCGTCTCCGTCTCCTCCTCCTCCTCCTCCTCCTCCCTCTCCTCCCTCCCTCGCTTCCTCCTCCGCCACCTCGATCAGCGCCTGCGGGGCCCCCGCGTCCGCCAGCGCCCGCGCCAGCAGCGGCGAGTTGCGCGCCAGGTTGCCCAGAGCCCCGGCGGCGTTGGCAGCTGCCTTCCCGTCGTTGACGGTGATGGCAGTTTTCCCTGCTTTCCTCTTTTTCTCCTTCCGCCCCCCCTGCCGCAGCAGGGCGACCAGAGGGGCAATCCCGGCCTCCAGCTCCGGGTAGAGCGCCGCGGAGTGGAAGGCCGCGTTCCCCAGGGCGAAGGCGGCGAACTTCTTCACGGAGTAGAGAGCGGCGGCAGTGGCGGCAGCGGAGGAGGAAGAAGACGGAGAAGAAGAAAAGGAAGAGAACTTTTCGTCTCCTTCCTCCTCTTCCTCTTCCTTCAGGGCGGAGATCAGAGCCGCGACGAGCCCTGCAGCCCTCATCTCGCCGTAGTGGTCCCCGCTGTGCCTGGCCAGGTTCCCCGCGAGGGAGGCGGCCCTTCCCCTGACTCCAGGGTCGGGGTGGGACAGCAGCCTCACGAGGTGGAAGGGCGTCGTCGAGTCTCTGCTGCCGTCGTCGTTCTTCGTCGTTCTTCTTTCTCCTCCTCGTCCTTCTTCGCTCCCGCCGCCGCCGGTCGCGAGCGCCGCCGCCGCCTCCGGGGAAGCCCTCGCGAGCTGCGACAGCGCCAGCAGGCCGGCGACGAGCGCCGAGGGCGGGCAGGCCGGGTCCAGGGCGGCGGCCACGGCTTCCCTGGAGGTGCCGCCGGCGGCGACGAAGCCGCGGCCGGCGGTCGGGGACGAGAGCACCAGGCGCGCGGCGAGGCCAGCGGCCTCGGCCCGGGCGCAGGCAGGGGCGCGGGGGATCGCGGACGCCAGCGCGGCCGGCGCTCCACGGGAAACCAGCAAGGAAGTCAGCGCGGTAACAGAGGAAGAAGCAGCAGCAGGAGAAGAATTGGTCTCTTCGGGACCGGCAGCGGCAGCGGCAGCGGCAGCGGCAGCGGGGGCAAAAGGCGCGTGGAGCGCGGCGGCGGCGTCGGAGACCGCCGCGGCGACGGCGACGGCAGCCGCTTTGCCTCCTCCTCCGCCGCCGCCAAAGAGACCCCCGGCCTCGAAGACAAGGCGTCCAGGTGCTTCTTCCCCAGCCAGGAGACGAGCGTCGGCACCGCTGGCAGGATCCCGGAGGCCCCCAGCACGGAGGGGCGCCCGAGCCTCCGCAGCGCGGCGCAGGCGGCGCGGCAACCCGCGGGCGAGAGGTCGGGCGGCAGCGAGAGGGGGAGTTGTTCTCTTCCTCCTCCTCTTCCGAGAGCCCAGACGAGTGCCTGCCCCGCCTCGACCGCGGCCTCCCTGTGCTCGGAATGCTGCTGCTGCTGCTGCTGCTGCTGCTGCGGAGAATGAACCGCCAGAGAGAGCGGCGCAAGCGCCTCGGCGACGACCGCGGCGGCGCCGTCCGCGGCCCCGACCCTTCCGGGAAAGCCGTCGACCGAAGAGAGAGCCCTCGACGACAACGGCGGCGGCGATTCCTTTCCGTCTTCCGTTTCGGGCCGCAAGAGCCGCACTACAGCTCTCAGCACCTCGTTGGGGAAGGCCGCCTCCACGAGGGCCGGGGGCCAGTCGGGCGTGGAGGTCTTCGAGGAAGCAGCTTGTTCGCTTTCGCTATGACCTTCTTCGACTGCCGACAACGAAGATGAAGAAGTAGGAGAGCCCTTTTCTCCACTCGCGACCCGGCACGCCAGCGCCGCCAGCGACGACGCAGCGGCGGCAGCGGCGGCCTTAGTGGACGCGTCGGCGCTGGTGGAGGTCAGCAGCGCCGCGGCGCGCCTCGCGAGCGAGACGCGGCAGGAGGCCGGGGCGAGGGCCTCGACCGCCGCCGCGAGGAGGAGCGAAGGTTCGGAAAAAGGGTCGGCGGCGTTCTCCTCCTCCTCCTCCTCCTCCTCCTCCTCCTCCTCCTCCTTCTTCTCCGTGGCCTTTTCCTTCTTCAGCTCTCGGCAGACAGCGTCTGCCGTCGCGGAGAGGGCGAGAAGGAGAGCGGGAGCCCTTCTCGCGGCGTCTCTCTCGGCGGCGCGGAGCAGGGAGAGGCCCGAGCCGGAGGCCGCGAGCGCGAGAGCGAAAGAAGACGAAGAAGAAGAGGTCGAGTCTTCCTCTTGTTCTTTGGCGTTCGAACGACTCCGAGCGACGCACACCAACAAGCGCGCCGCCGCCCTGCCCCCGGGAGCAGAGCCCGCCGCGGCAGCCACCAGGCCTTTCACCAGGGCGAAAGGGTCTTCATTCGATCCGCTTTGCGTGTTGCGACAGAGAGCGCTCCCCACGCGTGCCGCGATAGCGTTCTGGGCGTCGACGAGCGGGGAGAGGTCCCTGGCGACCGGCCCGGCAGAAGAGGGGCGCTGCCGTCGGCGCTCTCGCTGCTCCTGTCCTCCTTCTCCTCCGTCCCCCTCTCCGGTTTCCTCGCCTCCGACGACGCTCAGCGCCGCCAGCACGGCGGGCATCGGGGGCTCGTCGGGGGCAGCCGTGGGCGGGAGGAACGTCGCGGCGGCCAGGGCCCGCAGGGCCTCGAGGGCCGCGGCGGCGGAAGAGGGAGAGGGCGAAGGGGAAGGCTCGGAGTCGCCTGTCGGACCGAGGAGCAGCAGCAGCCCCGGCGCGGCCGCGGCGACAAGCCTCTCCGAGACCCCTCCCCCTCCTCCTCCTCCTCCTCCGCCGCCGCCAACGACCTTCGCCGCCCTCGTCATCAGCGGGGCCAGGGCCGCGGAGGCCGCGGCGCGCTCCTGCGGGGACGCGTCCGCGGCCAGCGCCGCCTGCGCGCGGCGACAGGCGTCGGCGAGGCCCCTGGAGGCGGCCGCGGAGGAGGAAGAGGAAGGGGAAGAAGAAGCGGAAGAGGCTTCGGCTTCGGCTTCGGAAAAAGAAGAGAGCAGCAGCAGCGAGTAAGCCTCTGTCGAGCCGGGCAGGCACACGAAGCGCTTCCCCACGGCCGCGGCTGCTGCCGCCGCGGCGGCCTCCGCTGCCCGCAGGGCGTCTGCTGCCGCCGCGGCGGAGACAAGAGGAGGAGGAGGAGTCGAGGACGAAGACGAAGACGAAGACGAAGAGAGTTCGGCGGTGAAAACCTCCTTGGCCGCGGCCGCGGCGGCAGAGGCGAGCTTCGCGGCCCTGCCGTCAAAGATCGCGTCCGGCGGGGCCAGGGCCACAAGGCAGGCAGCTGATCGCAGGGCTGTCGCGAAAGAGGAGGAGGAGGAGGACGAAGAAGAAGGGTGACTCGCTTCTCCCCCCCCTTCGCTCTTCCTCCAAGAAGAGAGCCCGCGGAGGACGAGGGCGAGGCTGCTTTCGCTCTCGCCTTTGCTTCTGCCTTCTCCACCAAGGTTCAGCCCCCAGGCCGCGGCGGCCCCCTCCGGCGTCGCTGCCTCGGCGGCGGCGGCCTCCAGTCTCGAAGAAGAAGAAGAAGGCGGGGTCGAGGGCGCTTCGGAAGGCCGACGAGGAGGAAGAGGATCCGGCGCCGAAGCGGCAGTCGACGTGCTCGTCGTCACCGTCGTCGTCGTCGTCGTCGTCGTCGAGGCTGTTTCGGCCGCCGCCCTTGCCGCTGCGGCTGCTGCCGCTCTCGCGTTCGCAGCAGCTGCCGTCGCCAGAGGAGAGGCCGCCGCGGTCGTTTTCGGAGGAGGCCGCATTTGATAGTGCTGCTGCTGCTGCTGCAAGTGCTGCCCCGCTGCTGCTGCTGCCGCTGCTGCTCCTGCCGTCGCCGTCAGGTTTGTCGTTGTCGTCGTCGCCGGCGAACTAACCCCTCCACCGTTGTTGTTGTTGTTGTTCTTCTTCACCAGCAGCGACGGCTTCGCAGCCGCCAGCAGCGGCCTGTCGAGGTCGATCAGGTCGCGCACGGGAGGAATCGAAGCAGCCGGGATCGAAGGCGCCCTGATCGAAGTGGTTCTCCTTTCTTCCTCTTCTTCTTCTCCTTCACCTCCTCCGCGCTCGCCTCTCCACCCTCTCCTCGAGGCCTCGGCCTCGGCCTCCTCGGCAGCCTCCCTCTCCCTTCTCCTCCTCTCCGCCTTGGTCTCCCTCACGAAAGGGTGGTCCAGAAGCTCGGGCCAGCCCAGCCTCTTCGCCGGATCTTTCGTGAGAAGGCCAGCCAGGAGGGACCTGAGTTCGGGCGAGGCACTCGCGGGAAGCGAGGGCACGGGCTCGCCGACGATCTTGCGGACCAGCGCGTAGATCGAGCTGGTGTAAAAGGGAGGTTTCCCCGTGTAGAGCTCGTAGAGCACTGCCCCCAGGGACCAAAGGTCAGCCCTGTGGTCGTATGGCCTCTCTTGGACGAGCTCCGGCGCCATGTACAGAGGCGTTCCTTTAATCGAGGTCAGGACCGCGGTGCCTGCCCCCATCGCCCGAGCAAACCCGAAATCGCAGAGCTTGACCTGGCCTTTGCCCCCCAGGAGCACGTTCTGGGGCTTCATGTCCCGGTGGATGACGCGGTGCGAGTGGAGGTAGTGGAGGGCGGAGACGAGCTGGCGGGCGACGCGGGAGAGCTCGAGCTCGGCCGCGGAGTTGTTGTTCTGGTTTGAGTTCGAGGTCGAGGGCCGCGTTTTCGTCGACGCTTCCTTCTCTTCTCCTCCTCCTTCCCCTTCCTCGACCCCACCACCCACCCCTCCGTCGTCCTCCAGCAGCTCGAACAGCTCCCCGTGCGCAAACTCCGTGACCACGCAGAAGTCGGCCCGCGTCTCGAACGCGTCGAGCATCGCGACGATGCCCGGGTGGCGAAGCCTTCGAAGGATGTCGACCTCGGAGCGCAAACCTGCGAGATCTCTGGGAGACTTGCCGGCCTTGGCGATGCGCTTGATGGCGACGAGCGTGCCCGTGTACTTCCGGCGGGCCTTGTAGACCTTTTGGTGGAGGAGGGAGGAGTTGGGGTTGGAGTGGGGGAGGTGGGAAGAGGTGGTCGGGGTTTTTGAGAGAGGTTGAGGTTGAAGGAGAAGAAAAAAGAACGATGGCGCGAGAGCGTCGAAATGCAAAGAGCAACAAAGGAGAGAAAAAACTCGTTTCTTTTCGGTGGTTGCGGGCATCGAAATCCCAATTTGAGAGTCTGGGAGGGTTTTCACGAGAGTGCTCTCTGGACCACGAGATAGGGAGAGCCCGTGAACGGCGCGAGAGAAGCGGGAGAGGAGCAAATGGGTTGCGGTCTGTCGAACGAGCGACGATGCATCGAAAAAAAAAAAAACAGACCTTGCCAAACGACCCCTCGCCGACGAGGTCGATGACGTGGTAGTTCTCCATTCCGGCGACGAGGGCGATGAGCAGGTGACGACGATGAAGACGGCGCAGGAACGAGAGAGAGAGCGAAGCGCGTGCCCTCTCCTCGACGTGGGGAGAGAAGACGCGGGCGAAACGCTTCTTTTCTCTCTTCCCCTTTTTCTTTTGAGTCGAGGTTTTTGAGCGGAGCTCGCCGAGAAACTTCGGCCGGCAAGAGCTTCTGATTTTTTTTTTCCCGTCGCCCCACCTTTCTCGTCGACCTCTCACAACTCTCTTCCTTCAGCCTCTTCAAACTCCACCCCTTCCTCCCCAACCTCTCCAAAAACCTTCCAACAATGGCCGCCGCCCTCGCTTCCCGCGCTATCATGCGCCCCGTCGTGGTGAGTTTGTAGAGAGCGGACAGAGCGCGCGAGGCGGTCGCGCGGGGGTCCGGGATGGCGATAAGATAAAGCTTGATTTCAATTGCCTTTCAAGAGCCCCCCTCCCCTTCTTCTTCCAAGGCCCCCATCGAGCCCTGCTCCCGCGGGGCACCCTTGCGCTGTTTTTCCCGTCCCCACATCCGCGTCGAGCGCTTGGACACGTCGAGGACTGCTCTCTGGGGACAAAGGGGCACGGTTTCGAGGCGCGCGAGAGCCTGCAGCGCGGGGCGTTTGGGGGATGACAGCAAAAGAACGAAAAACGCTCGACCGCCGCTCTTGCCGTCGGAGCGAAAAAGAGGGAGAAGAAGCGAAACGCAACCCCCCTCTTTTTGGCACGCGTAACAGCCTCAATTGCCCTCTGTCTTGCACGCTGCATTATCAGAGACTCTGTCCTGCGGCGTCGAGTCGGGATGGGGAGGGCGAGATGGCCTCGGCGGGGGCGTGTGGCGGCGTGTGGCGAACCAGAGGCATGGGCGCCGATCAAGCGCTTCTTCCCCTATCTTTTTCTTTCTGCTTCCTCTTTTCGCTCGATCTCTTCCTCTCTCACCCTTCTCTCACCTTTAACGGCTTTTCTCTATCTCTCTCTTCCTCTCTGTCTCTCTTCACCCCTCCTCCAAAACCCACCACCCAGTCCCGCAACACCGCCGCCCGTGCCGGTGTCGAGTTCTACGGCCCCGACCGCGCCCTGTGAGTACTTTTTTCAGGGTTTTGGTCGCGCTTGATCCCTTTCCCCTTTTTTGTCGCGCGACCGAGCGCTTTTCCACTTTTTTTGTCGTTTCCCTTATCGGGTTTTTTATCTTTGTTTCTTTTCTCTTTTTCTTTTTCTTTCTTGTTCGTCCTCTCTTTCCCTTCCTTCTTCGCCGCATCTTATCCCGCGGGGATCAAAATGCTCTCGCTGCTGGCCTTCAAAGGCCCTGTTCTTGTTCTTGCGCACCTTTAAAAAAAAGGAAAAAACCCAACTCTTTTTGCTGACCCGGGAACCTCTCTCGCTCCCAAAAAAAAAATGAAACTTTCACAAAGCTTCCTGGGCCCCTTCACCGACCCGCCCTCGTACCTCACCGGCGAGTACCCCGGCGACTACGGCTGGGACACCGCCGGCCTCTCGGCCGACCCGGAGACCTTCGCCCGCCTCCGCGAGTGCGAGGTCATCCACGCCCGCTGGGCCATGCTTGGCGCGCTCGGCTGCGTCACGCCCGAGCTGCTCGCCAACAACGGCGTCCCGCTCCAGGAGTCCATCTGGTTCAAGAACCAGGCGCTGATCCTGCAGGACGGCGGGCTCGACTACCTGGGCAACCCGTCGCTGATCCACGCGCAGTCGATCATCGCCACCGTGGCCGTGCAGGTCGCGCTCATGGGCCAGGCCGAGGCGTTCCGCGCCGCCGGCGAGGCTCCGGGCGTCGAGGGCCTCGACTCGCTCTACCCGGGAGGCCCCTTCGACCCCCTGGGCCTGGCCGACGACCCCGACACCTTCGCCGAGCTCAAGGTCAAGGAGCTGAAGAACGGCCGCCTCGCCATGTTCTCCATGTTCGGCTTCTTCGTTCAGGCCATCGTCACCGGCAAGGGGCCGATCGAGAACCTCAACGACCACCTCGCCAACCCGTTGGTCAACAACGGCTTCGCGTCGGCCGGCAAGTTCGCCCCCTAGATTTGTTTTCTTTTCTTTGCTTCTGCCTTTATAAAGAAAACAACCCTCTGGTGCACGCGGGTTTCGAGTTTTTCTCTTTTGGCCTGGATGGGTGGCCTTTTGAGAACGGAGCTCGCGCGGTGATTCTTCAAAAACAACAAAACAAAACAAAAAACGCGGCCCCCCAAAGATGATGCTTTTTTGTTCCCCCCCCCCTTTTCCCCCCCGTTACGACCCCCCGCGAGCAGAAAACAATACCCCCCTCCTGATCAAAAGGGATGAAGGGAAAAGTGAATGAGAGACGATGAGAGAGAGAGTTAGAGAGAGAGAGAGAATGAGTGAGATGAGCTTCTGCTGCGCTTTTGAAAAGAGGTGCGCGCTCTTTTTCCTTTTTCTCTTTTTCTCTTTTTTTCTTTATCTTTCTTCAAACTCGCCCACACCCCCCTCCCTCGCGGTTAGACACCCCACCCACACACACAAAAAAAAGAGAGAGAAGAGAGAGAGTGAGAGAAGAAGCTTAGTGTTTTCCCCCGGAGAATCGAGGTGTAAAAAACTGAAATGCTTCGGGGGAGATGAACGGCCTTGTTTCCCGCTCGACCCCTTTTTCCGCTCTTCGAAAAAAAAAATGGAAAGTTTTCGCCGTCTCTCTTTTCGCCGTCTCTCCGTTATCTTTGTCTCCCCTTTCTTTTCCAAAAGCGACAGCGCTGCTTGAAGTTTACACACTCGCAGAAGAAGAAAGCAGAAGGAAGAAAGACTTGTGGCAATTTGAGTCTGGAAAAAAAAGAAGAAAAAAGGCCTGATAAAAGAATTTTGAAGAAGAAGAAGAAGAAGAAGAAGAAGAAGAAGAAGAAGAAGAAGAAGAAGAAGAAGAAGAAGAAGAAGAAGAAGAAGAAGAAGAAGAAGAAGAAGAAGAAGAAGAAGAAGAAGAA
>Ga0114918_10002895_pt1 | contig 15248 bp, 6 predicted proteins | sample LantaG_FD_87015 | JGI IMG/M metagenome (GOLD analysis project Ga0114918, IMG submission 87015) | Deep subsurface microbial communities from Baltic Sea to uncover new lineages of life (NeLLi) - Landsort_02402 metaG | ecosystem: Environmental > Aquatic > Marine > Oceanic > Sediment | place: Baltic...
ATATTTTTGTCAACAGTCAACGCAGATACCTGTTAAAAACTCCAATGTCAAAAACTACGAAGTAAATTTTTCAGTTATAGCTTGACATAGACCGTCTCGACTCCGCTTCGCGGAGTTTACCCTGAGCGAAGCCGAATGGGCTCGAAATGACACGAACAAGCGCATTGATTATGCACAATTGGTATTAGGGGGATTGTCAGCACTATCTGTCGCCGGCGAGCTCTGCAAAGCGCGTTTGGACGCTGTAGAGCGAAGATCGGGCCGTAATAAACAGAGTTCTGCGGTCCCTGCCACCGAAGACGAGGCAGGTGGGGCGCTGAGGGACTTCGATGGTCTCGATGTGTTTGCCGGAGGGATCGAAGACGAGGATCTGCCCGGCAGCGATATATACATTGCCACGCGCATCTACCGCGACGTTCTCGCCGCCTTCCTGGACAAACAGTCTCGGCTCGGCGAGCGTTCCGTCGGAACCAACGCTGAAGGCCCACGTCTTCAGTTCCGCTTCGTTGGTGACATAGAAGGTTTTTCCCGCCATGGCGGGCGCTATCCGAAAGGCGCGTAAAAGGTCCGCCATCTTGGTACCCCATTGAACGGCCCCGGTAGTGAAGTCTCGGCCGGTGGGAATGAAGGTGGAACCATCGGGCGAGACGTAGTGATACGGCTTGGGCATGGTCGAGTCCCGCATGAATCCGCTGTCGCCCATCCATCGATTTACCGGGAGAACTGCTACCATTCCCGGGCGCTGTGCTGCGGGCTGTGGTTTGAGGGATACGATTTCACTATCGTTAACATCCGGGCGGAAGGCCAGCACGTTCCCATCGCCTTCGTATGCAATAACCATCAGATTCCCCGCCTTGTCAAAGGCCAATTGAACGGGCTTCAGGGGAATGTCACGGACCGGCTCCACTCGATGTTTCTCCTGCGACCACCGGTAAATGCGGCCCTCTCGCGCATCTGCAAAATAGACGTCACCTTTGCCGTCGACAGCCGCACCGGCAATGTTCGAGAATCCTCCGGAGATTTTTCTATCTTGGCTCCATCGGCAATAACTACCGAACCTGTTGGGGGCCGCGCTGGGGCCGGACCTCCTGAAATGTCCAATACGGCCAGCTCGGTATCGCGGATTTCGACATCGGCGGTCGCATCGAAAATTGTGCTGTCGAATGAAACCTTGCTGTTGCTGTAGCAGTGGAGGTTCCTGAAGCGAATATCGCCCGAATCGCTGACTTTCACCGCGTATGGGAACGGCACAAAGCAACTGACCACGCGGTAAAAAAATGTGTTGGCAAATTGGATATTGCTGGAACTCTCGATATCCAACGGCAGGGCTTTGGGGCCTTCTTCTCGCTCTTCCTCGAATTGCAGAGCGTAGAATCTCCAGTTCGAGGCGTTGCGAATGACCATCTCGTTGCTCACATGATGCTCGAGGGACATCGCGTAAATCCGGCCGCTGGTTGACGTATCGGAAATCTCCATTCCGGAGCTTGTGTAGGGGCTTGGCGTCCAGATGTCCTTGAAAGTTCCGCCGCCACCGTTAGTGACCCACAGACTGGCGTGCTGACTATTCCAGGCTTCGCGATTGCCCATTCGTCCGAAACGGCCTCTCTGTCCCGGGACCCTGGTTCCGTGTCCGCCGTGGAAACGGACATCGTTTATCATAGAATCCGCCCCGGCCATCCATTTGACACCGACGGCCCGGGCGTTGATCGCGCCGGTATAGACACCGATGCCCGTGATGATATTGGTCCCGCCCTGCGGAGCCTCGATGACAGGCATGGGCGGCCCCTGTCCCTGAAAGGCGGATGTTTCGTCCGGCACATTAATCACTGTGGCCGAAGGATTGAGCCCGATCAAGACGGTGTTCGGCCGGAGTCTCAGAGTGTCACTGACACAATACCATCCCATCGGCAGGTAGAGCGTTCGGTGCTGCGCGATAGCCTTTTTGAGGGCCGCCGTGTCGTCGGTTCGGCCGTCGCCTTTCGCTCCCAGCGTCCGAACGTTGACCCAGGTTGCGCCATCCGGAAGACCGGGAATGTCAGACTTCACAGGAGCAGGCAGCGTGGCTGTTTCGTGGGCCTCTAACGTTGTCTTAATCTGCCGGGCGGCACCCGGCCCGGTGATGTGCAGGCCATGGCTGAACTGCTCGACTAGGTATGTGGACGCGATGCCGGCGATTGTCCTGCCCGTTTCCCGGAATTTGGCGAGGACCGGGACATCCCGGCAGACAATGTTCCGGGCGTTAATCTGGGTCCGGGCATTGTTCTGATTGCTTATAATCAGCGCCGGGCCGGTGATGTTCTCAAGACGTGCATCACTCAGCCAGAGCTCGTCGGGTTTGTCGGGTACAATAGAGATAGCGGTGGGCACGTTTTTGAAATGAGGGCGCACCACCGCAAGGCCGGCCTCATCGCAACTGATGGCCGCCTCGCTCTGTCCCTCGAACGTACAGTCAATGACCAAAATAGGCCACCCTGGAGCAGACCTCTTGGTAATGATGCCGACCTGCCCCCCGTGAAAGTGCAGGTCCTCAATTTCGTTACCGATATCCTTCAATCCCGCTCGGGCCGAACCGAGCCGGAAGTCCATATGAGAAAGATAGCAATGCTGCGCGACATGGAAGCGGACGGCGATGGCCGCAGGATTGCCGGGGCCGATCTCGATATCGATATTGCTCATAGTGCTGTAGAACGTGCCTGCGCCGCCATCCCGCGGGGGGCCTTCGCTTCTGCCGAATCCGCGTCCTCCCGAGAAGAACAACATATACTTCTCGGTTCCTTCCTGGAAACCCGGAGTGTTCTCAGCGAGGGTAAAAACCGGCCTTACGTCACCATAGCCGATCAGACGTACGCCGGGCCAGACGTAGATGGTTTTCGTGAGCCGGTACGTTCCCTCCGGGATGAACAGAACTCCGGCTCCGGTGCTCGACGCGACCTTGTCAATCGCCTGTTGCAATGCTGATGAATCATCGCCGATTCCATCGCCATGGACGGGAAAATCCTCAGACGTCAGGTAGATTGCCGCCGGGTCGTCCGGGCGCGAATTGTAAAAAGAGGCCCCGCTGCCAAGACATGGTGACCCAACAATAAACATGAGGCAAAGCCAAAATTGTAATGATTTCAGACTCATATCATGTTCCTATAAATTATAATGTTATTGAGTTGATCAAGAGTATCACGGCGCTGCGTATGCGATTTTCTTGTACGGTATCTCTCCACTGACAACATTGCAGAAGGGCTTGCCGTCCTTGACACCGACGTGGCCGTAGCCGGTGGCGGTACAGATGAATGACTTGAAGTCACCTTCGAGCGGCGGCCGGATGTGGAGGATGCGTTCTACGGCGTCGTACCGGGCGCCGCTGTAGGCGCCGAGCAGGGCGTAGCTGGACATGGCCCGTGCATACCAGTGGCCGCACTCGTATTCGTTGAAAGGATTACGGGAGTGTCCATCGTACCTGTCTCGCGCTACGCGAACGATCTCGAGACCTTCATCGACCATGCCGCGAAGAATCAGATGCGACGCTACCTGGTACTCAATACCGGTCCAGACTTCGTTGCTGTAGACGAACGGCAGAGACGGCATTCCGCCTTTCGGCCAGGTGCAGAGCAGCAAGCCTCCGTCATCGCCCATGGCATAGCCGGGACGCTGTGGATTCGCATGTTCCGAAAGATCCTTCTTGAGATTGTACTTGTGGATGCTCTTCAGATGGCTGTCTACCTTGCCTTGATCCAGTACGTCTCCGAGTCCGGTGACCGCCGCCAACCAGGAACCCAGCACACCGTCGGAAAGGCAGCCTGTTCCGTATTGGTACTTGGGCCCTTCGGCCTTCAGTAATTCCAGGGCCTCAGGCGTGTAGCTCCTTTGCATGCTCTGGACCTTAATAGGACTGCCCGCTCGAAGTCCTTCCGTCTGGATTTGCTGATAGAAGTACTCGCCATTGAAAAGCTTTTCATTCACGAACTTCTCGCCCTTGGTGAGCAGGTTTTCGTAGACTGACACGTCGTCGCCGGCTTCCCGGCCCATGGCCACCGCCGCCTTCAAAGCACCGAGATAGAAACTGCTGCACATCCCATCAGGACCCCAGAACTCGATATCATACGTATTATGATGCGGTTCGCGGAGGATGCCTTCGTGCTCAGGGTCCCATGTCTCGATGCAGTAGTTCACACTTTGCCGGACCTGGGGCCAGAGCTTCTTCATCCATTCGGTGTCACCGCTTATCCTCCAGTCACGATACAACTTCATTGCGCAACCCAGTTGTCCGTCGCTGGCGGCGTGAAAATCGTGGCTCGGCTCGCATATCGGAATCGGACTACGGAAATTCTGATGTCCCTGGGCGTTTTGACAGACGCAGAATTCGGTCTCACGCAGTGTTCTTTCGAGAGAGGGAAAAAGGTGCGGTATCGCCTGTGCATAGTTCCATACATGTGTACACGACCCGTGGCAGCATCCGGCCTGGTCGTGACATCCCTCGAATGCCCAGAATCTGCCGTCGATTTGCCTGAGAACGGTAGGAGACTTTAGTATCGTCAGATTGGCAGCCACCGCCTCGACCGCTTCGGCCGGCAGCGTTGTATCGTAAAAGCAATCGCTGAACTTTTTGCTTTCGGCCCGCAGTCGGTCATAGCTACTACGCCAATAACGAACCACGTCATCGATATCCCGGAATTTGCCGGCATACCAGGATCGATACGTATCCTCTTGACCTGCCGCAAGGGTACCGCCGCCCCTGCGAACATCACTATAAGGTACATACCAGCACAGCTTCAGGGCAATCGTTTTCGTTTGTCCCGGGGCCAGCTCGAACGGTACAAACAGCGTTGCTCCCGGGCTCGGCCCGTCCTTCTGCGGGAAATCTTTATCGTAGCACTTACCCTGCTCGATGTCCTTCCAGACCATCGTCAGCGGATCGAACCAGCCGCCCCGGAACCATGCAGCGTTGACTTTGGCGGCAGGCTCGTCTACGAAAGCGGCGAAGTAGCCCTCGTCGTGCTTCTTCAAGCTGCCGCCCGGCGGCTGGGCGAGAATGAATCCGCCCTCGATGGTCCTGATCAACTCCTGACTGCCCTGCATCTTCATAAAATTCTCGGCGTTAAACGAATACACGGCATCGATTTTCCTGCCGGAGGTGTTGACGAATTTGTACTCCAGTCCCACCATCGGCAGTGACGCCGTATCGGCGTCGGGCGGTGCAAAAGGACTCCAGCCGGTGATTTCGACTTTCAGAGGCATCCTGGGATCTGCCAATGTCACCGTCCCGAATGGGAAACGCGTTTCAAAGCTCGCCTCGCGAAACCGCGGGAGTCCGTAAGTGGTCTCCCCGAGGCCGTTGCCCGGCCCGCCGTACTGCCCGGTGCCTGGGTGAATCGCGAATATCTTCCACTTCGGAACCGGTCCCTCTAACACGCGTGCGACGTTCTTGTCGCCCTTGACGCATACCGCCGCAAAGACCTTTTCCTCGCGGAAGATATCGGGATGATTGTGAAGCGAGAAGTGGCTCAGCATTCCTGCTCCCTCAAGGCAGATCATCCCCGCCCCGATACCACCCATGGGAAACGCCACGCGGTCCAGGTTCGTTCCTGCATACGGGCCGTTGTAGGAGTGGGCGCCAAAAGTGACTCCACCAAGAACAGCAAGAACGACGCTACAAAAGACAAACCACAAGATTCTGTTAGATTTCATTTCTGTGCTCCTTAATTTTCATTATTTTCCCTGAAACACTCGATACGAATGCGGCGGCAGCGTTATCTCAAAACGTTTGCCGGAGATACGTCCCCACGGGCTCCGTGGCGCAGAACCAGCAGTCACCGTCCGGCCGGTGAGAAGATCGGTCAGTGTTGTCAATCGCTCGTCCGTCACTACCTGCACGTCCACCGGCTCATCAAGAAAGGACTCCACAATAAACGTGTCATTGTCGTATACAAACAGAGAGACCTTGCCCGGCCCCTCCAAACGTACAGCCATGTCCCGGCATAGGGTCTGCCGAATCCGGTTCAATACCTCAACCGGCAGATTGTACAGGTCTGTAAAGCTCTCCGGAATAGTCAGTACATACAGGGTTCCTCCGCCGTAGGAGGCTGAGTGCAGCATGGGCCAGCCGTTGCTCTCGTTCAGGGCGGAGATCTCTTCCCATGAATCATTGGTCAGGTACTGGATCTGGGGGATGACCATCTCGGCGCCGGCCTGTACCGGGCGGCCCCAGCCGGCGCGAAAGTCCCTGACTACGGCCTTGCGGTCCGTGACCTGCATCTCCACAATCTCTTCGATCCTTCCACCCTGCAAGGCCCGCAAAAGGCCGGAGGTAATCATCACCTGTTTGCCCTGCATGAGGTGAGCCTTGATTTTGGCTGTCAGGTCCGGATCGAATTTGGCTGTCTCGGCCAGGAAGACCATGTTCACATCCGTGGGAAATTCCGGCACCAGATCCATAGGCAGGCCGCACATGCCCAGGTAGTTGTGCAGGAAATCTTCACCTGTGGAGTGATATGGTTTATAGCTCTTAATCCCCACCGGGTCGCCGAGCTTTCCTAAAAACCGGTCCACCTGCTCGAAGGTCACTCCCGCGGCCCGGGCGATCATTTTGGGCTGATATGTGCTTGCGTCCGGCAGGGTAATGGGGGCCGTCATAGCGTCAAAGTCAAAGCTGGTTTTTCCATCCTGCCAATCGGCCCGCATGTTCGTGTTGATAGGACGCACGATCTGACGGATATCAAAGAGCGTAATTTCCGGGGCCTTGGCAAAGAGCGTCAACCAGAGCTGTTCGGCGTAGCGGTCCATGAAACGCAGGCCGCCGGTATCCACCCAGCCGCCGTCGTTGCCGCCCGGCTTGAGGTTCTCGAAATAGCGGAAGATCAGATAACCCAGATAGGGCTGCAAGTGCTGGTTGCCGGAAGGGTCGCGGGTTTCCGTGCCGGTGTAAAGACCGTCAAACAGGGCCGGCTCTTTCTCCAGGTTAAAGCCCAGGCCCTGGAAGTGTTCGTACCAGTTCGGATACTTTATCACCACCTTGACTTTGGGATTGACGGCTTTGGCCGGATTGATAATCACGCTTTGGGCCGCCTCCGCCAGGAGATCCAGGCGATATTGGGTCCATGTCTTATTACCTTTGGCCGCGATGCACAGATGACATTTGCAGCTTGTGAAATAGAAATCGTCCAGAATCAGCTCGTCAAAGTGACGGGCCGTGTGCTCTACGATTTCCTTTACCTTCTGCCGGTGCTCAGGATTGCTGTAGCAGAAGGTCTCAAACCGGTTGCGTTCATTGACGGTCAGAGTAATGCCGCCTGCCGTACGAATTCCACGCTCGTGGAAATAGGCCTTTGCCTTGTTCAATGTCTCGTCGTCCACAATCAACAAGTCCCGGTGTGTTTCCAGATACACCTTGTCCACATGGACCTGTTTTGTGATATCCTGCCAGCGAGAATCCAGCCAGTTCAGATCCGCCATCTCCCGGGTTTCATACGCCCGGCAGTATACGGCCACGGAAAAATTCTCATACGCATCGGCCCGGGGACACCACGCCAGGGCCAGCAAGATTATCCAGATAAAGTTACATGTTTTCATTTTGTCACCTTCGGTTTCTATTCTTTCGTAGCAAAGGGATCATTCGTATCGTCCCACTTGCCGCCCTGTGACAGCACCGGATAGACAGCGGCCGGGAAGCACAGACTCTGATAGATGGTAAACTCGTTCCATTGAATAGACGCTAAGTTGTCAATATATCGGCGTTCCCGGGCCAGCGATCTGACCTCGGGCACCGATGTCCCCCTGCCTCGTCCGCCCGGTCCGAACACGAGAATGCCCGGCCGGGGCCCCCATCCCTGTTCGATGGTATAGGCGGATTCCCGGTCGTGCGGATTGTGCACTCGATTGAAACCGATGCCGCAGACATAACATTTGCCGAGCGGATTCAGGCCTTGATTGTAGTCCATGAGCTGACTGGCGGCATCGATGTACTTTTGTTCCCCGGTCAGACCCCAGTGCAACAAACAAGGATAGGCATACTGTCCCTGGCCCGCGTTACTGCCCCACCAGCGGAGATTCAACGGAGTGCCGACCGGGTAGGCATTGGCTTCAAGATACTCGATGGCTTTGTCCGCCGCGGCTTTGATCGCTGCCTTGAATTGCTCGGCCACAGCCGGGTCGGTAGGCCTGTCTTTTTCGATGATGTACGAGTAGAAGAACGATGCCAACCAGCCGTCCGGACGTCTGGAGAAGTTGGAGCCGGCAAACGTTTCAGGAGCACCGTTAAAGGTCTCAACATACCGGGCGGCATTTTCAGCCAGATCCTTGACGGCCCGGTGTGCGGTTTCGTCGCCGGTCAGCAAATACTTTTGCACGGCATAGTATAGGTGATGTGTGGTACGAATTTGCTGCCCCGCAGCTTTGAATGCCATCTCCGCGTGTTTGCGGAGCTCTTCGGATCGCTCGGGCTTGTAAGGTTTTATGATTCGAGCCAGGTGCATGAACATACCGGCGGCAAATCCTGCGGTGCGTGTATCAAGCACTTCGGTGCCAAAGCGTTTGGTCTCCTTGTCGTAGGTCGTGAAAGGGGAATATCGATTTGTTTCAGTGCCCCAGTGGATTTCGCCGGACGGCTTCTGCATGTATTCCCAGAACATAGCGCCCCATTCGGCTTCATCGATGATGTCGGGAATTTTGTTGCCCTTGCCAACGATATTGAAGTTTTCGTCGAACTTATCCGGAATGTTATATTGGTCATCCGTGAACATCTCGCCGAAAGCCTCATAGGTCGTCAACAGCGTGACCGTCACATCCATGTGGTAGGTACGACGGTCCGCGTCACCGGCATCGTGATAGCCACCGTAAGCGGTGAATGTAGGTTCATTTCCATCAACGATCAGACGCGCTTCTCGAATCGGTGCATTCGTATCGTAAATCGTGGTGTGACATGGTTTCATTCGGATGTTCCACGCATACGGCTCTTTGATCGGGCAGCCGCACCGCTGATGGTATAGCGAACGAAAAGAAACATGAGCCAGGCGGCGTGAAAAATCCCCGCCCACACCAAATGGATAGGAGCAGCCGTACCCTTTCACTGAAATCTTGTAGGGCCCGCCCTCGGGAACCGCCGACAGATCGATCCGGTACACGAAATCGCCCGATGATTCGTCCTGTCCGATCTCTTTCAGCGTCCCCTGAGTGACCTGCCGGCCCGTGGATACCTTGAAAACCGTATAAGCCGGAAGGTCCCCGCTAATTTGTTTGCTGCCGCCGTCACCCAGCCAGATGGCGAAATTGGCGTATCTCACTTTTGACAAGGCACTATACGCGTTCTGATTGGTTTTAATGGATTCGCAGAACACCTTCTTATCGTCAAATACAAAGGTTTTCTCGCCATGTGGCGTTCGGAGTGTGTAGCTAGTTCCATTAAGAAGGGTCGGCACCTGCAAATAGATATGATGATCGCAGGCGTTAGCCTCGGTTACAAATTTGTTGATCGCAGCGACGGGTTGGCCGTTAAGTTTCCACAGGGACACATCGTTGGTATCGACCTGGTCGGCCTTAATGATATCGCTCTTGTAATAGGCCACAAGGACATTGTTCGAAGCAGTGCGGATTTCCGTTAGCGAAAGCTCCGCATGAACAGACAGTGAACAGCATAAGCAACTGACGAGTACGGATAGACGTTTCATCATAGATCTCCTTCAACTGTCGATTCGCTTCTCGAGACTCCACTTTTACCTTGCTTGTCTTTGAATGATCTTTTTCTCGTTCATCGCTTGGACATCGCATTGCTCGGCGGCGAAAACCGCGTACCTGCTCGGAAGCAGATGAACTTTTTTCATAATACCTGACCTTGATTTCATATTCAATCATTAAAATAATTGCGATATATCGCCGGCAATGTCTATTTCTCCATCGTGAAGTGTTGGTATAAGCCTTCAAATTCGACCCTTACGTGTTCTCCGGTCCAATACGCGTACACGTTGGTCGAAGATATAGAGCAATTCGGTTTCAGAACAGGAAGTGACTATTAGGTGAGCCCTGAGAAATGTGCCAATCGTGAAATATTTTCTCTTTCTGTGCGAATGACCTATTGGAAACAGAGAAATCTGTGCTATAATGTTAGTTGTATCGTCTTATGCGGCTTGATACCGCATTTTAGTAATTTTATTCTACTTCTACGTTGGAGGAGCAAAAGATATGCTTAAGAGCGGAATCCATTGGTTGTTGGCACTATGCGCGTTATGTTTCTTATCTACAGCATTACTCGCCCAGGGTTTTGAATCCGAGATTAGCGCCTTCGAGCAGGCCGATCTTGCCAGTCCGCCTCCGGCGAATCCGGTGCTCTTCGTAGGCTCTTCGAGCATTCGCGTCTGGCCTGACCTGGCCGGCGACTTTCCCGATTATCCCGTCATGAATCGGGGATTTGGCGGATCGAAGATGAGCGACGTACTGTATTACTTCGACCGAGTTGTAGCTCCCTACGATCCGGCGTTGATCCTGGTTTACGAAGGGGACAATGACCTGGCAGCCGGCAAGTCCGTGGACCAGGTCTACGCCGACTACGTCGAATTCCTTGCTCTCGTCGAAGAACAGTTGCCCGATGCCGACGTAGCGTTCATCGCGACCAAGCCAAGTCCCAGCCGCAGCCAGTACCTGGAAGTTACGCGGCAGTTGAACGCTCGTCTGGAAGACCTCGCCTCGAATGATTTCCACCTGTGGTTCATTGATGTATTTACACCAATGTTGAACGAGAGCGGTCAGCCTCGGCCGGAACTGTTCGGCAGCGATATGCTCCACATGAACGCGGCCGGCTATGAACTGTGGCAGTCGATCGTCGAGCCCGTACTTGGCGCATGGGCTATGCCGAAAGTCCAGACATTATTATTGGATTTCGGTTCTTCGGGTACACCCACGCAGAACGGTTTGGATCCGGATGATCCGCTGAACTTCTGGAACAATGTGACCGAAGCTATTGGCGGCGCGGCATCAGGGCAATTGCCCGGCATGGTTAATAACCTGAACGTTGCGACAACGATCGATCTTGAGATACTGAGCCCGTTCAACGGCAGCGGTCCGAACACAAACGGCACCCTCGAATCGGCTGTGTTCGCGCCCAACGCCACACGGGACTCGCTCTACGGCAACACAGAAACCTGGAATGCCCTTGCCGACGTGACACCCAGCTTTAAGCTGACCGGGCTCAATCCGGAACGAGTGTATAACTTCACCTTTTATGCATCGCGACTTGGAGTCGGCGACGTTCGCGAAACAAGCTATACGGTCGTGGGGGAAAGCACTACTTTCGTGACGCTTGATCCGGCCAACAACATAGACGACGTCGTGACCGCCGCTGGGATCGTACCGGACGCATCGAACGAGATAACCGTCAGCCTGGCTCCAACCGAGAACAATAACAACGGGTACCACTTCATCTATCTCGGCGCCATGAAGGTCGAGGAGATACCCGAGCAGCAACCGATCATCTTTATCGGGCAGCCCGCCGGTCAGACAGTCATGGCGTACCATTCCGCGACGTTCGAGGCGGCCGTCCAGAGCACGCCTCCCTATACCGTTCAATGGTTTAGGGATAGCGAGCCGATCATCGATGCCAATGAATTTGCGTATACCATCGATGTGGTGACGCCTGACATGAACGGTGCCGTGTTTTCTGTCAGCGTCAGCAATTTAATCTATAGCGAGATGAGTGAAGAAGCGGTACTCCATGTTGTTCCCGACACCAACTCGCCGGTTTTGTTGTCGGCTGATAGCGCAAACGGTTACACAATTGCTCTTTCCTTCGATGAGCGCCTGAATCCCGGCACGGCATCCGCCGTCGAAAATTACAGCGCGAACGAAGGAACTGTCGAAATCGTCAGTGCCGAACCGGATGCAGATGCCCGGACCGTCATCCTGACGCTGGGCGAGTATGTGACGGACAGCTTCAATGTGAGCGTCAGTTTCGTGCAGGACCTGGCCGGCAATGAGATTGTTGCGGGAACAACCGTGACAGGGCAGGTTCATCTGGAAGTTCTTCTCTTCGATTTCGGCTCATCGGATACGCCCACCAACGACGATCCGGACAACGCCTGGAACAACGTGACGCAGAGCGTCGGGAGCTCCGATGCCGGTCGGCTGAACGCCCTGGTGGACGTCGAAAACATCCCGACGAATATCGATCTGGTCATGATAAGGCGCTTTAATGGGGCAAACACAAATGGAACCCTCGCGTCCACTTTATTTCCGCAGAACGCCACGCGCGACTCTCTGTTTGGCAACACCGCACTTTTCAGCGGCCTGGCCGATGTATTCCCGAGCTTCAAGCTGACCGGCCTGGATCCGCTGCTCGCATACGATTTCACCTTCTACGCCTCACGGATGAGTGTTAGTGACAACCGGGAAACAGGCTACACTATCACCGGCGCCAACTCGGGTTTTGCAGCCTTGAATCCTTCGACTAACGAGGAGAAGTTCGTGACGGTGACCGGGATCGAGCCGGATAGCGCTGGTCAGATCACGATTGACCTGGCCCCGACCGCCAATAACGTTAATTCCTACCACTTCACCTACCTGGGCGTGATGAAGGTCGAGCCAAAGCCGCCGGCCAACTAAGGTAGAACTAAACAACTCATTCCCTGTATTTTTTCTTCGTTCTATATCGTATCCAAGGGTATAATTGACAATATAGAACAGTGAAAAGCTCTTAGCGAAGATTTTGGATCAGTAATGGAGTTGAAACCATGAACAAAAGAATCGGAGCCATCACGATCGTCGTCATGTTGTCATTCTGCCTGCAAAGCATCTACGCTCAGCAGACCACCGAGAACCAGGGGTATCGCGCCTGGTGGAGCGAAGGATTTGGGGGCAGGCCGCGCAACAATCCGCAGGCGAAAAAACTTCCGCTCATCAAGGTCGATGGAAACAAGTTCGTCGATGCCGAGGGCAAAACCATTCTGTTCCGCGGCCTGTCGATCTCCGATCCCGACAAGATCGAGAATCAGGGGCACTGGAAAAAGAAACACTTCGAAACGGTCAAGGAAATGGGCGCAATGATCGTCCGCATTCCGGTTCATCCGGTCGCGTGGCGCGAGCGTACGCCCAGGAAATACCTGGAGCTGCTCGATCAGGCGGTCGAATGGTGCACGGAACTGGAGATGTATGTCATCATCGACTGGCACACGATCGGCAATTTAAAGATGGAGCTGTTCCAGAATCCCATGTACAACACGACACAGCGGGAGACTTTCGAGTTCTGGCGCACGATCGCAAGGCATTTCAACGGACACAACACCGTGGCGTTTTACGAACTGTTCAACGAGCCGACTATATACCGCGGCCAACTCGGCAGAATGTCCTGGACGCAGTGGCGAGAGCTGAACGAAAACATGATCTTTCTTATTCGAGCGTACGATACGGAGACTATTCCCCTGGTGGCCGGTTTCGACTGGGCATACGATCTGACGCCGCTGCACATCGATCCGGTCAGGGCCGAGGGTATCGGCTATGTGACGCATCCGTATTCGAACAAGCGGCGCCAGCCGTGGGAACCGAAGTGGGACGAGGACTTCGGGTTCGCGGCGAGCCGCTACCCGGTGGTCGCGACCGAGTTCGGATTCGGGCTCCGCAAAGGACAGGAAGTCAAAGACGAGGACTACCCCAAGGCCATCATACGGTATCTGGAAGGCAAAGGGATTAGTTGGATGGGGTGGGTGTACGATCCGGAGTGGTATCCCAAAATGCTGGAATCGTGGGATACCTATGAACTCACCGGGGGCGGCGAGTTTTTCAAGAAGGCCATGCATGGCCAGATCGGCGCCGGCGCCCAGCCGTAGTGGCTTGCGATATGCCGTTGTGAGCAGTACTGCGTTACGGTCTTCTGCAATGGAGGTCGAAAGAATGCAGAGAAGTATCACGCTGATTGTCTGGATATGCATACTCATAATAATTCCATAACCATTTTTAAGGGGGTAGAGCGATAAAAAGGTCAAGAAGACAAACACGTTCGGATAAATTTCCTTTGACTCTCCATCCCGCGGGACAGTACTGTAAATTGTTAATGACAATACAATAAAAAGAAGAATTCACGATCAGGAAAAGGAGAAGAGATTATGGGAACAAAAAGGATGACAGGCTTAGTGCTTACAATACTCTGCGTTTTTCCTGGCTCTCTCACGGCCCAGTCATCCCGGGCCGCTAACGCAGAGGCCCGGATAAAAATCGACATCGACCGGAAAATCGGCCAAATCAACAAAAACTTATACGGAAATTTCGTCGAGCACCTGGGACGGTGCGTTTATGGCGGTCTTTACGATCCTGATTCGGAACAGGCCGATGAGAAAGGTTTTCGCAAGGACGTATTAGAAGCGGCAAAAGGCCTGAATGTCTCTATTACCCGTTATCCGGGAGGTAATTTCGTCTCCAACTATCACTGGCTGGATGGAGTAGGCCCTCAAAGGACACCGAGAATGGAGCTTGCCTGGGCCAGGATGGAAACAAACGAATTCGGGACTAACGAATTCATGGAATTCGCCAGAGAGATAGGAACCGAACCATATTTTGCGGTGAATATGGGCACGGGTACTATCGAAGAAGCGCAACGCTGGGTGGAATACTGCAATGTCAAAGAAGGGCCTTTCTTTGCCGAGTTGCGGCGCGAGCACGGATATTCCGAACCACATAATATCAAGTACTGGAGCCTTGGGAATGAAATGGACGGATTCTGGCAGATGGGTCACCTGAATGCCGAAGACTACAGCAAGAAAGCCCGTGAAGCGGCAAAACTGATGAGGCTTACCTCGCCCGGCATCAAATTAATCGCCGCAGGGTCATCGAACTATCGTCCCAGCGCCGATCCTGATGTATGGAACAGCACGATATTGCATGAATTAAGGGATGTGGCCGATTACATAGCCCTTCATATCTACGTGGGTAATCCTGAGAATAACTATTATAACTTCCTGGCGACTCCCCTTGTTTTAGAAGAACGCACCAGGGTGGTCAAGGGTATGATCTATGAAGAGATGCTCAAAGCCAATCGTGGCGGCCGTGACCCTATATATATCGCCTGGGACGAGTATAACGTATGGTATCGCGCCAGAACCGGAGGTGACATGAGAGGAACGCGGGCTTTGGAGGAGCACTACGATCTGGAAGATGCCTTAGTGATTGCAGGATTTTTAAATGCATTCGTTCGAAACGCAGACATTGTGAAAATGGCAAATATGGCCCAACTGGTTAATGTAATAGCTCCCATTTTCACAAATGAAAAAACACTTTTCAAACAG
>Ga0114918_10002896_pt1 | contig 15247 bp, 11 predicted proteins | sample LantaG_FD_87015 | JGI IMG/M metagenome (GOLD analysis project Ga0114918, IMG submission 87015) | Deep subsurface microbial communities from Baltic Sea to uncover new lineages of life (NeLLi) - Landsort_02402 metaG | ecosystem: Environmental > Aquatic > Marine > Oceanic > Sediment | place...
TATTTCACCGGTTTTATCTCTCCGATTTTTTTCTTTTCGGGCGTTGTTTTTCCGATCGAAAATTTACCCGGTTTCGTACAACCGCTGGCTGAAATTGTCCCCCTGACCCACTCGGTCAGATTAGTCAGGTCCGTATGCATGAACGATTATAGACCGGCACTTCTGCTGGATTTGCTCTATATCGCCATATTTATCCTCGTAGTCGGCTACTTTGCGATAAGAAGGCTCAAAAAACGGCTTGTGAATTAAGAGCCGGCGCCAATCCCCTCTGTATCATGCGCGATTCGGAATAAACGATATCAAAACCAGGAGCCGGTCGTTTCAAATTTTCTTATCCAGGTTAACATAGTGCCATTTCCTGCCGATAAGGTACTCTATTGACAGAAAGCTGGACGTGAACCGGCGAGTGGTAGCGGAGGAGCACTCGCCGGTCATGCTTAACCAGAGCCCTATTGCGTTTTCTACCACTGCTCCCATCATTGCTTCATCCAAGTCGAGAGATAGCCGGATTTTCAAACCTGCTCTGCGTCTTACCCGTAATTCCTGAGATAGATCCGGTATTATCCAATTGAAATGAACTTCTCAATCAGACAACTCGTATAGCTATTTACATTGAAATGGATAATTAAGGAAGTATTCATTATGGCTGAAGAACTTACACAACAGAATACGGAACGCTGCACGGGAGGCCATACCGAGCACCTGTGCTATCTTATTTCCCAGGGTTTTCATCTCAGCGATGAGCAGGAATTCAAGGTGTTAATCGAAGATGCGGAGTACAGGTGCGATCACTGCGGCCACCACGCCAAAAGTGAAGCTAACGTCTGTGTACCGATGCATCTGTAAGCTACAATAGTTTAACGGATTCGTACCCTTGCACATCGCAGCAATGCATGACCATTGTCAGGCATAAGCTCCGGGCAGTAAGTCTTCGAAGGAGATCGGATAAAGCCCTTACCATACTACCCGCCCTCGGGTCGTTCACCTTTCTCCACCAGACGTTCCATAAGCTTACGCATTTCGCTCATTTGCTCGTTGACGCTGTCCATTTGCTTGCGCAGATTCTGAACTTCTCGCTCCAGATCGTCGCGTCCACGCTCCTGTTGCCTGCCGGGGCCGGCTTTGCGAAGCTCACCATTTGTTGCCTGCAGTTGCTCCTGGAGTTCACGCAGCTCTCTACTATGCATGCGTGCTTCATCGCTTTCGGCTTTCCCTTGTTCGTTCAATTCACGAAGCACGAGTTCTATTTCTTGCAATCGCGCCTGAAGGTGTTCTCGCCGTACCATGAACTGCTCGCGGTGAACCTCGGAGCCTGGCTGCATCGGGTCCTCCACTCGCGGCCGAGGGCGTTCAAGAAGATCAGGCTCACGCTCGATCCTCTGCATTTGCTGGTGTATCTGATCCAGTTGCATTCGAAGCTCTTGAGTTTCTTCAGGATTATCGTCTCGGAGCTCTTGAAGTCCGCGCTCGAGCTCATGTGCCTGTTCTTGAAGCTCACGCCGGCGTACATCACGCATTGCTCCTTGTTCTCGCGACGAACTAACTTCACGCTCTATTTGCGCCATTGCCTCGTGGATCGCACGAAGTTCGGCATGAAGCTTCTCTGCCCTCTCGGGATTCTCGCCTCTGAGTTTTTCAAGTTCAAACTCTATCTGTCGAGCTCTATCTCTTAGCTCCTCCCGTTCCAGCATGATCGCATCAGGATGTGCCTCACGTCCAATTCCCGGGACCGGTCCACCTCTGCCTCTTTCCAGGTCAAGTTCCCGTCTCTGTCTGCCAGGGCCTTCGAGCTGTTGTCCGAGTTGTCGTCTGACTTGTTGCATCTGTTCGTTTAATTCCCGCATTCTTCTGTACAAAACGGTTGCTTCTTCACTTCGGCCGATTCGTTGGTCTGCGAGGCTTTGTAAGACCAGTTCGGTCTCGTGACCCAGTTCCTCGAGCCTTCTCAGGATATCGCTTCGAGGTTCTTGAACAGCCCATGGCTGCATTTCGCGACCTCGCTGCTCGCCTTGGAGCCCTTGAAGCTCTCGCTCTATAGGGGCCATCGCCTCTTCCAATTCGCGTAGCTCAGCGCGGAGTGCCCTCGCCTCGTCACCCTCACCTTTTCCGGAGTCCTCAAGTTTAGCAAGCTCTGTCTTGACCTCCGCAATCCGTGCTTTCAACTCATGTGCCTGACCCTTTAAATCGGCCATGCGCTCAGTGAGGACTTGCCGCTCTCGTTCTTCCGCGGCCGGCCACTGATCACGCTCTGGCGGTTCAAGTCTTGCCGGACGCCTTTGAGCAAGTGCAACTCCAACCGTAGCGCTTGCCGCTATGATAGTCACAATCAAAGCCCATCGCAGCCCTACGCGCGGCATCCCACATTTTTCTTTTACGATTCTGTAAATTCTCTCTTTCATGGGTTTCTCCTTTCCAATTACTGTTGGCATAAAAGCCATTTGTAAATCCGGCGACAAATTCAGCAGCGACTGAGCATAGTCTGCACCGGCGCGTCCGCCCGCCAGAACCCAGTCGTCACATGCCTGCTCGCTGAATCTCACCATTCGTTTCTTAGACCACCACAAGAGCGGATTCCACGGCAGGATACACACGGCCAGTTCCGCAGCTAATCCGCTTACATGGTCCCACCGCCTCCAGTGCGCCAGCTCATGACATATCACATCCACCCAATCGATTTGCCTATCCAAATCGCCCGGCACAAGCAGGACGGGCGATCGGTTCCAGCACCATATCATAGGACTGAGCACATCGGTGCTGCTGCGGATCTGAAGGCCTTTGGTTATGCCGAATCTTGTCCTTGCTGAATCTGCCGCCCGCCGGATATGCTCGCAGCCATCGGTTTGTGCTCTTCGCAGCAGACGAATCCCACTGACGAATCCAACAAAAAGTCGCCCCAGCAGGATTAACGTCACTATCATCCATCCATACATCGCTATTAAACGCCATTGAATCTCGACTTCTCCCGAACCAGTCTCGGCCAATATGAAGTCTGTTGGCACCTCAAGCGCAGCCGGCTGAATCTCGGGCGCGAGCAAAATCCCAGGTGACTCTGCGGGTATATCTATCTCGAATGATGTCAACACAATCGGTTCTTCCGTAAAAAGGCCTAATTCGAAGTGCCTTACCAGGACGCTCATTGCCGGCAAAAGAACTGCTGCGATTATCGCCAGAAACAAAACCTGGGATGCCCTGGCCGGCCGACGCCTCAAGAGGAAACTGCCAACCAACCCAATAACGACAAACAGAGTGCTCTGCCATACACAGCCCCACAACGACAGATCTTCCAGAAACAGCTCGCGTATCATTTTACTCTCTCCTTCCGTTTTTGGTTGATCATTTGTTGAAGCTCCCGCAGCTCCTCGTCGCTCAGTTCGCCCTCCTCAACAAGTTGCCGGAACAAAACAAGAGCGTTTCCGTCGAACATCCGCTGGACAAACTTTCGCACCGAGCCGGCGCCGGCCTGCGCGCGAGTCCTTGTCGGCAGATAGACGTGTTTCCTGCCGTCAACGCGATGCTTTAGCCAGCCGGCCCTCTCGAGTCTCTGCATGGCCGTCAGTACCGTTGTGTACGCCAGCTCCTTCTTGCGGCACAACCGCTGCCAGACCTGACGTACGGTCGCTTCGCCAAGCTCCCAGACGACCTCGATGACCGCACGCTGTAACTGCCCGAAATGATCAAGTGATTTCCTGCCCATAGTACCAGCCTTTCTTTCTGTTAGCCAACCTACTGCGAGATACCTCACAATGTAGTACTACATGCTGTCGTAGCTGTCAACAAAAAAATTGGAAATTTTTGAAAAAATTATTTCTACCCTCGTTTTTCCCTCAAAAAACGCAGAAAAAAGGCGTCAAATTACAGCGGCAATAAAAAGCAGTAAGACACCGACGGCTGCGGCGGCAAACGTGATTCTCGACCATTTTATATATCTGGCAACATCCGGCTGCTGGTCTTCGAACTCGTAATAGTAGTCATCTTCCGAATCCGGATCTTCTTTTGGACGCAGTCGGAGCTTTACATAAAAATGTGCCGCGATGGAGATTAGAAAAAGCGGGCCGGCAATGATATAAAGAACTGCATCCATCGATTCTGCTATTGGTCATGAAATGAAAAACTGATTTTTTTTTGTCATACTTTCATTACGGCTGAGGTTCGGTCGGCCCGGGCTTCGGCGGCAGCTTAACCTGGCGACATGTAACTCGTCTTTCTCCGAGCAGATTTCCGCCCCCAAATAATTGAAAACGGTACTCTCCGGGGCCCGGAAAGACAATACCCTGCAGGTTCATTGCCAGCGTAACGATTTGTTTAACGTTCTCGAAACGGACTTTTCCCTCCCGCTCGAATACGACTTTTTCCTCATCCTGGGTATTGACGAGACTTATTTTTACATCCGTTGTGCCATGCCCATTCGTCATCTCACAGAAGAAGACAATTTGCGGATGTCTCGCCGGATATCTCTGAGCGTCGATCGTCTGGACGATATCGATAATACTCGGCATCCCGGAGACCTTGTCAAAGATAACCCTGTTACAGGTTATTGCCGATAATAGAAATGGCTGAATATCTGTCATTTAGTCAACCGCACTCCCTATGTTTCCGTGGCATTTATCTTCTGCTTCATGAGCCGGCCCATTTTGAACTTCACGTTTCGCTTGGATGGGACATGAACCTGCTCCATAGTTTTAGGATTCTGCGCTTTCCTGGCGGCACGTATTTTCGTCTCTAAAACGCCGAAATCGCGGAATTCCAGGCGGTTATTTTTAGCAAGCTCCTCGATGATCTCATCGAGAAAAGACTGAACTACAGGTTTAACCACCGCCCGTTTGGTATTCGTATTTTCGGCTATTCGGTCAATAACATCTTTTTTCGTAATTGTCGACATCGCTCACCTCCAGAGTGATTTCTTATAAAATCGTAAAACTCCAACAGGTACTTTTCAGCAGTCTAACACATAATGCTCTTATAATCAAACACTTCGTAATTTTTCCTGCAAAGTAATACAGCAACGAAGAACTCGTACATCTTGCGGTTTTTTCGCGATTATGCAAGAGCAAAAGGCAGTTGAACAGCAATTATCCGGAATATTTGACAGCACAGTAGCAAAAATTAACCCGGATTTCCCAGGTAGTCGGTGGCAATTCGACTGGAATTTAACGGTATATATCTTACGGAGACCATTCAAGTCGGTTTGTACCATATCAGGCCGGAGAACCGTATGGGTGAAGCACACAACGATGCTCTGTTTAAAACCCGATTCTGGAATAGAGGGCAACAGTCACGGCGTGCGAAAAGAAGAACAACAAGCGACTTCTTAACGTTAGTATCCAGCTTCTTTTCGTTTTTAATTAGAATATAGTTGAAATTGAGATGAAAATTTGGTATTATTGGACTTGAAGTTTGCACAGTGTCTTGGTGAAGTGTGAATGGGGAATTGTTGTTAAAATAATTTCAACTTTTGTAATGGAGGATTGTCATGTCTAAGAAATCGATTTATCTGGCTTTTTTTGTATTGGTGATGGGGCTGGCTGCGGGCGCGGCGAATGCTGATATTACAAGCGGCCTGGTGGGATACTACCCTCTTGAGGAGGGGGCGGGTGATACCGCTTACGACATGTCGGGCAGCGGACATGACGGAATCCTCCATAATAACGCGATATGGATCTCGGATGGACATAAAGGCGGCGGAATCAACCTTGACGGCAGCGCAAACTCAAGAATTGAACTTGGAACCTGGAATCCGGCCGAGGGAACAGGTCAACTGTCCCTGGCAATGTGGATCAGGTGGGCCGGCGGAGGCGGCACATATCAAGGTCTGATCGGCAAAAGAGATACATGGCCCGACACAACGATGTTTCAGTTCCAGGTTCGGCCGGAAAATAATGGTACTTTTCGGCTTGAAACAGGAACAAATGCGATAGTTTCACCCAATGGCACTTTGGCTCCGCTTGTCCAGACCTGGGCGCACGTAGCGGCCACCTTTGACGGAACCACAGCCAGGCTTTATCTAAATGGTCAGGAAATAATGTCGGGTGGATTCGCTTTTTATACCGCAGGCGAAGGGTCCAATATGGGCATAGGTTGTGTCACCGGCGGCGGTTCAGGCTACAACGGAAACGATCAAGTTTTTTCAGGCGATATCGACGAAGTCCGCATATACAACCGTGCACTGTCGGAGACCGAAATTCTGTCGGCTATGGCAGGTGAAATATGGCCTTACGCCTTTGCCCCCGACCCGGCCAACGGTGCTTTACATTCGGATTCATGGGTAACCCTTAGTTGGTCGCCGGGAGAGACTGCAATCTTGCACGATGTGTACATGGGCGATAATTTCGCAGACGTCAATGACGGCATCGCCGAGACATTCCAGGGCAATTATACTACAACGTTTATCATTGCCGGCTTCCCGGGATATCCTTATTCGGAAGGTCTTGTTCCAGGCACAACTTACTACTGGCGAGTTGATGAGGTTAATGATGCGGATCCAAATAGTCCGTGGAAGGGCGGTGTCTGGAATTTTACGGTTCCACTCAAGACCGCTTACAATCCCACTCCCAATAATGGCGCTAAATTTATAGACCCGAATTCAGACCTTAGCTGGATAGCAGGCCTCGGCTCGAAATCTCACACAGTGTATTTCGGCGACAATTTTGACGAAGTTGCAAATGCCGTTGGGGGCCCGTCTCAGACAAATACAACTTATGATCCCGGCTCCCTTGAGTTTAATAAGACTTACTACTGGCGTGTCGATGAGTTCGACATCTTCGCTACGCATAAAGGCGACGTCTGGAGCTTTACGACAGCAGTTCCAGGCGGAGGTGTCAAAGCAGATTACTACAGAGGTACGGATTTGAGGGATCTTGTGCTGACCCGTATAGATCCTCAAATCAACTTTGGCTGGGGCGATGGTTCGCCGGACCCGTTGATCAGTGTCGATCTGTTCTCCGCCAGATGGACCGGCGAGGTGGAAGCGGCATTTACCGAGACCTACACCTTCTACACTATGAGTGACGACGGCGTGCGTTTGTGGGTCGACGGCATACAACTCATTGATGACTGGAACGACCACGGGGATACCGAGAACCGTGGCGAGATTGACCTTGTGGCCGGGAATACTTACAGTTTTGTGCTGGAGTATTACGAGAACGTCGGTGGCGCATCGGCACAACTGCGCTGGGCCAGTCCCTCAACTCCAAAGGCTCTTATCCCACAGGCCGCCCTAACGCTGCCTGTAAAGGCCAGCAGCCCGCACCCGTCTAATGGTGCGGTAGATGTAAAGCAGACACCGCTTCTTAAGTGGGGTGCCGGAGACGATGCCGTTTCGCACCAGGTCTATTTCGGAACTGACCAAGAGGCGATACGCAATGCCAATACAGGTTCGACCGAGTACAAAGGCACCAAAGCACTTGGCGCCGAAAGCTACAACCCCGGAGAGCTCGAGTGGAACACTACTTATTACTGGCGTGTTGACGAAGTCAATGACGTTAATCCCGACAGTCCGTGGGTAGGCAACGTCTGGAGCTTTACGACGGCGAACTTCCTTGTAGTGGACGATTTTGAGGACTACGACGCCGGCGAGAACCAGATATGGTACGCCTGGAAAGATGGGCTTGGCTATGGCGCGCCGGGTAGTGAACCTTATTACCCCGGTAACGGGACGGGCTCAGCCGTAGGCTGGGATTACACTCCTTCATATACCGAGGAGACTATCGTTCACGGAGGCAGCCAATCCATGCCTTTATACTACAACAATAGCATCTTAAAGTACTCAGAGGCGGAATTGACGCTGACTCATCCGCGTGACTGGACCGAAAAGGATGTCAACACATTGACGATTTGGTTCAGAGGCAACCTTGCTGGTTTCGTAGAAGAGCCGGCCGGGACATACACGATGACCGCATCCGGCACGGATATTTGGGACGTTGCCGACGAGTTCCGCTACGCCTTCAAGCAATTGTCAGGCCCCGGGACAATTGTCGCGCAGGTGCTCGGCGTGGAGAACACGAACGGCTGGGCCAAGGCCGGTGTGATGATTCGTGAGACGCTGGAACCAGGCTCAAAACATGCCTTCATGGATATTACGCCAAGTTACGGTGCTTCCTCCCAGGTTCGTAACACTACCGGCGGCACCAGTTTCCAAATGAGCCAGACCGGGATTACCGCGCCGTACTGGGTGAAATTAGAACGTGACGCCGGAGGTTACTTTACGGGCTATTATTCTGCTGATGGCATCGCCTGGCTGCAGGTACCGGAAACCACACCCGTACAAATCCCGATGAGCCAGAATGTCTATATAGGCCTGGCAGTGACCAGTCACAATGCCGGCGTGACATGCAAGGCCGAATTCTCCGACGTCCAGATAACCGGCTCGGTTAGTCCGCCGATGTGGACGCATCAGGCTATTGGTGTAACTATGCCGAGTAATGACCCGGAGACGATGTATGTCGCTCTAAACGGCAGTGCTGTGGTCTATCACGATAATCCTGATGCAACACAGATAGACACCTGGACGAAATGGAATATCGACCTGCAGGCGTTTGCAGACCAGGGCGTGAATCTTACCAATGTCGATACTATTGCTATCGGTTTCGGCGACAAAAATAATCCACAGGCTGGCGGTTCAGGTACGATGTACTTTGACGATATTCAGTTGCATCCGGAACCGGAACAAGAGCCGGCACCTTAAGCGGGGATTTAGATGGCTCCAGTTGCTTTCATCGTGAATAGAAAATAAAAAATCAAAATTGCTGAGGCCCTTCGGGCCGACTTCCTTGATTTTGCATTTTGCACTTTGATTTTTACATTTTCTTTGACAGGAAAGTAATTAATTTGGTATTTCTGATTGCCGGTTTTCGATTTTGAAATCGTCATTTGTCAATCGGAAACCGGCAATGTTTATAAATGGGGTGCTACTATGAACAAACGAAGAGGATTCACCTTGATAGAACTATTGGTGGTTATCGCTATAATTGCAATATTGATGGCGATATTGATCCCGGCATTAAACAGGGTCAGAGAGCAGGGTAAGCGTGCAGTCTGTCTAAGCAATGTCAAGCAGTTGGGCCTTGGGTGGGTCTTGTATGCTGATGATAACAATGACAAAATCGTTAACGGCTGCACCGGTAGTGGGGGCGAAGATCCAATACCTGCTGATGAAGACGGCTGGGTACACTGGGCCGGCTATACGGACGAAACCAGCGAAGCCGACCAGATAATCGCCGTCAAAGAAGGTGCACTATTCTTATACGTCAAGACCGAAAGACTTTTCAAATGCCCGACCGGCCTGCGTGGAGAGATGCGTACGTACGCCATAGTTGATTCTATGAATGGTTGGCCCAGCAGCGGGCCGAATATTAAAAACAGGATAGATATTCGCAGACCGGGCGAGAGGGTTGTTTTTATTGATGAGGGTTGGGCAACATTTGCCAGTTGGTCTGTTCCCTATGACAGCGAGGCCTGGTGGGGTTCGGTCGTCTCGCAAGCGGGCATACTTGCAGCTGACAATCGCCATAAGGACCCGCCGCCGGTCCGGCACGGAAACGGCACCAACTTTTCATTCGCAGACGGGCACAGCGAATACTGGAAGTGGAAAGACCCGCGTACGATAAGCTATGGCATGCTGGAGGTCGGCTCCGGTCCCAGTCAGACGGGTAATCCGGATTTGCACAGGGTTCAGAAGGCCGTGTGGGGCGAATTAGGCTATACCGTATCACCCTGGTAATGGATTTAGATGCCATCGCTTACATATCCTATCAAGACAAAGACTTAATACAGATATGAACGGCGAAATTTCGAAACACTGTGATGAGTTGAACCGCTGCAACCAGAGAGGGGGGCGGATGCTGTCGGTATTCGATTTACTTGCGGCGAAAACTCTGGATCTGGATCTGGCGGCTTATTTAATGGCTCGCATTAGCAAAGGCTCGTCTTTCATGGCCGGTTCGGTGCCGGGCGGAGCAGGCAAGACGACCGTAATGTGCGCCCTGCTGAATTTTCTGCCGATCGACCTGCCCATAGTTGCCGCCACAGAACAGGCGGTATATGAGGCGTCTAATGGAAAACCGAAACAGCGTAGTTGTTACGTCTGCCATGAAATCGGCTCCGGGAATTACTTCGCTTATTTATGGGCGGATGCATTAAGGGCCTACTGCGGCCTGTTCGAACATGGGCATCTGCTTGCTACGAATCTGCACGCAGATAATCCGGAGCAGGCAAAAAATCAGATCTGCAATACTAACAACGTACCAGGCAAGCATTTTAACAAATTCGAGCTGCTGATTTTTCTGCGCATAGAGAACGGTTATCCCGGGGCACGCCGTTGGATCGAGGAGGTTTACTCGGGCGATGGTTCATCCGGGCACGAATTGATTTTTCATGCAAACGATAAAAGAACACTCGATGAGAATTCAGAGCACTATCTGGCCAACCCGGAATACGTCGCTGCATGCCGGGATTTTCTGACGAGGATGTCGCCGAATGTGCGTACAATCGAGGATACACGCCGGCACGTAGTGGAATTCCTCAGCCGGAATAATGATATCAAAACTGACAAATAATCGTTTATACGGAGATAAATTATGAAATATCGCCGGTTGGGTAAGACGCCGATAAGTGTCTCGGTCATCGGCATCGGAACATGGCAGCTCGGCGGAGAGTGGGGCAAGAAATTCGAGCAGGCCGAGGTCGATGCGATGATCGACAAAGGAGCCGAGCTGGGCATCAATCTTATCGATACCGCGGAATGTTATGGAGACCATCTTTCGGAAGAGCTGGTCGGCCATGCCATCAAAGGCCGGCGGGAAAAGTGGATCATCGCCACCAAGTTCGGTCATAAGTTTAAGCCGAACTTCGAGCGGGAAGATCTGTTCGAGCCCGCCCATGTCCAAAAGCAGCTTGAGGACTCGCTGAAGGCGCTGCGGACCGACTATATCGATCTTTACCAGTTCCACAGCGGGACAGATGAAATGTTCGACACGCCGGGATTGTGGGAAATGCTGCAAAAGCAGGTGGATGCGGGCAAGATTCGCCATCTGGGAATATCAATCAGCAAAAAATATGCCAGCTTCTATCAGGTCGAGAAGGCGTCCGATGTCGGAGCTGCGGCAATCCAGACCGTATACAATCGGGTCCATCGAAAACCGGAGTCAAAAATTTTCGACTCCTGCATCCGGCAGAATCTGGGCGTGCTGGCAAGGGTGCCTTTAGCAAGCGGATTCCTGAGCGGCAAATACAGCGAAGATTCGAAGTTTGCCGGCACCGATGTCCGCAGCTCCTGGCAGGACCAGGACGAATGGCAGGAAATTTTTAAAGAGGTAGCAAATTTCAAAAACGAAGTTCCAAAAGGCGTACCGATGGCCCATTGGGCCCTGGCTTGGTGTCTGCAACACCCGGCCGTAACATGCGTTATCCCGGGCTGCAAGAACGTCGAACAAGTCGAATCCAACGCTATGGCAGCGGATCTTCAAGCCGTCGGGGACGACCATCCGCAGGCAGCGTTTTAAATACTCACTTGAACCGGAGCTGATAAAATACATGCATCCGGGGGCAGAATCTGGTATTCTAACCGGCCAGATCGATTGACGATTGACGATTTTCGGTTTTCGATTTCAAAATCGTCAATCGACGATCGAAAATTGACAATGTTTTTTGAGAGGGCATGTAAATGCATCGTAAAGAAATGACACGACGAACTTTCCTGAGTGCGGCGGCATCGGCTGTCGCTGTTCCTTATGTGATTACATCTTCGGCCACTGGTGCCGGGGGTAAACGCCGCACAGCTCCGAGCGAACGCGTGAACATGGGATTCATCGGCCTGGGGGGCCAGGGCAGCGGACATCTGCTCGGCGGTGCATGGACATATGTTCCCGGTGGGTATATCGCACGGGAGGACGTACAGGTCATGGCTGTTTGCGACGTACGCCGTGAACGTCTCAACCATGCATGGAAACGGTGCAATGAGATATACGCCGAACGGTTCGGCCGGACCGCCTACGACGGTGTGAAAGCATACAATGATTTCCGGGAAGTTCTCGCTCGTACCGACATCGATGCCGTATTGCTCGCGCTGCCGTATCATTGGGCCGCTCCCATGGCCATCATGGCGATGCGCTCGGGCAAGGACGTCTACTGCGAAAAGCCCATCGCCATTACGGTGCGACAGGCACAAACTATGGTCGAGACGGCACGATCTTATAGTCGTATTTACCAGGCCGGCATGCAGCAACGCTCGGAATACGAAGGCAAGTTCCGCCAGGCCTGTGAATACGTCCGCAACGGCCGCATCGGCCAACTGAAAGAAGTTTACGCCTACCGCCTTCCGGGCGCGTTTGTACCGACCGCCTGGACCTCGGACCGCTCGATAGCCGTACCGGACGGATTTGACTGGGACCTCTGGCTCGGGCCGCTGCCCTGGCGACCGTATGGTGGTGAAGCCGGACATACATTGTCCGGTCTGTTCGTCGGCGATGTCAACTGGAGTCCGCACCACTACGACATCATTCAGTGGACTGTGAATCCCGACGTCACGGCCCCGATCGACGTTGAGTACGATAAGGGCAATGTCCATTACCACTACAACAACGGGGCCGTTGTTCATTCGGCCGGATATCCCGGAGAACCGGTGGGTGCTGAGGGCGGCGCCTGCTTTGTCGGCACGGAGGGCCGCATCGCCGTAGATCGCAGTAACATCGTCTCATATCCTGCGAGCATTCTCAAAGAAACGCTCCGGCCCGATGATAAGCGTGTGTATCACGCCGACAGCCATTCGGGGAATTTCCTGGAATGCGTCCGTACGCGCAGGCAGACTATCTGTAATCCCGAGGTCGCCGCTTACACCATGAATGCTATTCTGGTCGGTGGTATTGCGCTGGCTTTAAAACGCAATGTTCATTGGAATCCGGCTACGCTTGAATTCCCCGGGGACGAAACCGCGAATCGCCTTCTTTCCTATACTCCGCGTGCGCCGTGGTGTTTCTAAACTAACCATGAATGAAGACTTTATCTGATTACAACAAAGGAAGCTTATGAAAACTCATTTTTTCAATCTTATCCTGCTTATCGTATTCATAACTCTTTCAGCCTGTACCGTACATGCTGCCGGGGAAAAAGAACTAATCGCCATCCTGCAATCTTCGGCCGGCGCAGTCGAAAAATGCGATGCGTGTCAGCAGTTGAGAATCTACGGCACTGTCCAATCCGTTCCGGCCCTGGCCGCGTTGCTGGGCCAAGAGCGTGTCGGTCATGCCGCCCGTTACGCATTGGAAGGCATTCCAGGCCCTGAAGCAGGCGCTGCGCTGCGTAAAGCTCTCACCAAAACCTCCGGCCTGATCAAAGCAGGTCTAATCAATTCTCTCGGTTGGCGCCGCGATGCGGAGTCAGTGACTTTGCTCGTGCCGTTAATATCAGATGCCGACGCTGCGATAGCGAAGGAAACCGCCTCTGCGCTGGGTAGGATAGGTGGCGAGAAAGCTATTGCCGCGTTGATCGCGGCTCGCGAGAACTCGAATCCCGTGGTCCGCCTCGCGGTGGCCGAAGCGCTGCTGGGCTGCGCGGAAAACCGTCTGCTCGCAGGTGATGATTCAGGCGCGGCGGAGCTCTATGGCGATTTATTCGGTGCCGATGTTCCAACAGCTATCCGCACCGCCGCCTGGCGCGGACTGGTTTTGTCTAACGATAATCAACGCCCGGGACTCGTCGTCAAAGCTCTCAGTGGTAACGATGAACAACTCCTGCTTGTCGCGCTGAAGCTGGTGCGAGAAACAAAGGACGAACAATTGATCAAGGCTTGTCTGCGACAGTGGGAATCCCTTGCCGCCTCAGCCCAGCGGGCCGTGCTGGACGGGCACCTGCAATTTGGCGCCGAAGCACTATCGACAATCCGCACAGCGGGCAAAAGTCCACATCCGGAGGTCCGAGTAGCCGCATGGCGGGCTCTGGCCGATATGAGTGATGCCTCTATGATACCCGCGTTGGCAAATGCAGCAGCCAAAGGTGAACCGGAGGAACGTGAAACTGCCCGTGACACTCTTGCACGCATACACGGTCCTGGTGTTCGTGAGGCCCTTCTGGCAAATATCAAAAAAGCCGAAACTCCGGAGAAAGTCGAACTGCTTCTTGCGATGGGCAAACGCGGTGACACCGCGGCCGCGCCGATGCTGTTACAATACGCAAACGCACCGGAAGAAACTATCCGTCTTGCGGCGCTAGAGTCACTGCGTCGCCTGGCCGTGACCGATACTCTCCTGCCACTTCTCGATCTTGTTGTCACGTCAAAATCTGATTCCGATCGTAACGCTGTTCTAAAGGCCCTTTATGCCGTTTGTCAGGCAACTGACGACAAAGACCAGGTCAGTCGCCAGGTAATCGCGGCAATGAACCGCCTGCCGGCTTCGGAGCGTCGTTATGCACTGCCGCTGCTTTTGGAAATTGCTACTCCCGCAGCCCTGACCGAGATGTTAAAGTCCACTCAAAACAGCGACGCACAACTCGTGCGTGAGTCCATTCGTTTGTTGACACAATGGCCCAATGCAGCACCGGCGGAGAAACTTTTCGAAATAACCCGTACTAATTCCGATTCGTCCTTACGTACCCTTGCATTGCGTGGAGGCATCACCGTGGCCGGCCGTGAACCCGATCCTTCCGCGCGTCTGGCGCTGATACAGAAGGGTCTTCCGTTAGCCGTTCGAACCGAAGAGAAAAAACTGGCTTTGAGTCAACTGGGCCGGACTCCGCTGCCCGAGGCACTCGAAATGTCGCTGCGATACCTGGATGATCCGGGTCTTATTAATGAAGCCGGTCTCGCTGCCATCAGTATAGCCGAATCCCTGGCTGACGCTAATCCACAACTCGCCAACAAAGTTTCCACCGAGGTTCTGGCACACTGTAAAATGCCTGCGATCGTCAAACGCGCCTGGGCCTTACGCCTCAAGCCGGCTGCCGGAGGTCCTTTCATCCGGGATTGGCTTGTGTGCGGACCTTACCGTCGAACGGGCGTTGTTGGGGCAATCGCTGTATTCGATCTTGCCTTCGGACCCGAAAAACCGGGCGAGGACGTAAAATGGTACGCCGCCCCGGCGGGTGACACCGTAAATCTGATGGGATGTTTTCCCAGCCAAACCGACTGTGTAGCCTATCTCAAGGCAGAGATAATCGCCTCCAAAGCCACTGACGCAATCCTCTTGATGGGCAGCGATGACGGTATCAAGGCCTGGCTGAACGGTACCGAGGTTCATAGCAACAACATTGACCGCGGCCA
>Ga0114918_10002897_pt1 | contig 15243 bp, 20 predicted proteins | sample LantaG_FD_87015 | JGI IMG/M metagenome (GOLD analysis project Ga0114918, IMG submission 87015) | Deep subsurface microbial communities from Baltic Sea to uncover new lineages of life (NeLLi) - Landsort_02402 metaG | ecosystem: Environmental > Aquatic > Marine > Oceanic > Sediment | place...
AATAAAATATAAAATAAAACAACACAGAATAATAATAAATATAAGGAGTCATAAACCTTATGTTGTATAAGAACTTATAATTCCTATACACTTTATTCCCTACATTTGTTATTTATTAAATAAAAAAAATGTTTAATCCAACAACAGTTGATATAGGAAGAAGAGTTATATACTCTTGAACAGAAGAGTGAATACTTAAAAGTTTTAATGACGAAAAAAAGGTAGCTATGGTAGTATATCATTGGAGCGATACACCAGAAAAGTATGAAGACTTTACTGGAGCAATGACAAATTACGCAGATTTAATTTTTAAATAAAAAAATATGTGATACTCAACGAATTTTAAATGAACACTAAAGTTTAAAAAATGATTACCAGTAGAAGCACTAGCTCTACTAAATACTATCTTATGAGAAGACGCAAGAGACCATACTGAAGAATGGAAAATCCCTAATAACCTTACTTGGATAGATTTAGAATTAACTAAAGATTTTTCTGGAATACAATGGAACGAGTCTGAAAAAACTTATGACCTACCAGAAAAAATAGAATTAATAATAAGGTTAATGCAGGAAAAATTTCCAGAGTTTATACTTAATTGAGAACTACTGGCTCAATGAGAAGATTTTGAAGACATTTGGAAGCTTATTGTAACAGATAATAAAGTTGAAGTAAAGAAATTAGTAGTAGAGTGAGCTATTGAATGTCCAGACTGTTGACATAAATTTATACCAGATAATGAATAAATAAATATGAGTATATATAAACTTAGTAGAGAGGAAACTATTCCTATGCTAGACGAGAATTGACTTGTTATGCAAATGAAACAATTTTCTTATTCTGTAGAAATAACTGGGGACGAAAACCAAACATTAGATGATGTAGAAAAAGAGCTTGATAAAGCTTTTGAGAAACAAAGATTAAAAGCAAGTAATACTTTGCCTATGATACAAGTAAGAGAAAAACAGATAATGTTATTGTTATCCGAACTAAAGAAAGTTGTTCCTGCTGTAGAGTTGCAGAAAATTAAGGCAAAAGCTAAATCCCTTAACCAATAAAATTATGACTTGAAGTTGAGATATGGCACTAGAGTTCAAAGAAGATTGAACAAAATATTGAGATAATGGATTTAAAATAAGTCCAGAAAATAAACTAGATAGAGATTTTGATAATTTCAAAAGAGAATGTATAGATTTATTTGCTGATTATCAATTAGCACAACTGAAATTATTTAAGAAATATAAATAATATTTAATTAAATTAATAATAAATTATGAAAAATTTAGAAGAATACTTTGCAGATAGAACTGCTATTAGTAATTCACAATTAAGAAACTTTGTAAAGTATGATAAATATGATAACAGAACTGTTACACCAGATATTTATTATGCCTACGATAATGATTTCGTAAAATTTCAAATGACTGACGCAGTTGTTCTTGGTAAAATGGTAGATTTATATTTTGATAAATCTAGTGAATATTTTGAAAATTCTGAAAAGTTATTTGAAAAATATATTCCAGTAGCAAGAAGAACTTGAAAAAATCCAGAAGGAACTACTGAAATAACAAAAACTATGTTAGAAGATTTTACTGAAATGGTAACTTGGGGTAATTCATTTAGGAGATTTAAAACTATCTTAAATGAAGAAGAAACTGTATGTCAAAACATATTAACTCAAACTATTGAGCTTGTAGATAAGGAGTGAGAGATTGTAGAAGTAAAAATAAAATGATTACCAGATATGGTTAATGTAAAAAGAAAATTACTTGTAGATTTAAAGACTACTGGTAATATGGATATGATACTAGAGTCATTACAATTTAGAGGTAAACCTAAACTAACAGCACCATACATAAGACAATTAGCTATGTATAATAAAATTATGTGAGGAGGATATACTGGAGCATTAGCTTTACTTACAAATAAATGATGTATCTGGATAGAAATTCCAAATATTATTTTAGAAAAAGCTTGGGATATAATTGCTACAGATATATTAGAATTAATTGAATACAAAAAAAATCCAGAAACTTTTGAGGTAACTATCTTTGATTTAGATAAGCTAGACAAAGAGGAGGATGAGTTTAAATTATAATTAACTAATTATGCTAACAAGTTTACAAGTAGAAAAAATTAAAAACAATAGTTTAAAAAATGAACTAATAGAAATGACGCAAGATAAGGATTATTTTGTAAGAGAAAATAAAAAACTAAAACATTTATTAACTGAAAGAGATATAAAAATATCTGAAAAAAATAAATTAATAAAAAATTATAAAAGATTTTTTTTAATTAATATTATTTTATTAACTGTTTTAATATGACTCCGTTATCTATAACTAAATATTGAGAATTATCTGGACTTATAAAAAATTGATTAACTACCGTTCCTATAGCTACGCTAAAAAGAAAATTTAAGGAAAACGAGCAGTTAAAACAGAAATATTTTATATTGAGAGATAAGAAAAGAAAATGAATAACACTTAGTTCTGCTGACCGTTCGGCACAATTAAAGTTTTCAAATATAATTTGGGGGGATAATTTATAATTAACTACACTAAAAATGAAAAGAATAATAGAATTAGGTAAAGAGTATTTCTACGTAAAAATGAGTGACTATATGTTGTCTGATTGAACTATGAAAGTAGAAACTAGAATAAACAAAGTAAAAATAAAAGCTCACTACGAAGAAGTTAATAAGCCAGACGAATATAGTTTTAATATTTGAAACGGACATTTTAGTTGCCAAGCTGACGCTTTATTTGAAACTCTTGATGAAGCAAATGAGTATGCAGAATTATTAAAAAATAAAATTGAAGTAATTGTTGTAGACTCTACTGATGATAGTGGGGACGTAAAAATCTGACCTAAAAAATAATTTATAATTAATTAAGTAAAATGTTATTAAGATGAACTGTAAAAAATAGAGTTGAAACTCTACTTATTGAAGAAGAAGCTACTAGAAATTCTGATGTAGAATTACATATCAGATATTTTCAAAGATTTATATGTAAAACTCCAGAAGAAGAACGTGTAATAAGAGAGTTGTTTACTAGGGAAAAAATTGATATTCCAGGACTTACTAGAAGAAGAGCTATTTTTCAAAATGATAAATGATTATATTTATCTAGCGAACAAGTTAGACTTGGTAGAGTATTAAGAGAGGAACAAATTAGGGATGAACTTAGAAATAATTAAAAAATTATGCCAATTTATAAATGCAAGAAAAGTAAATTAGAAATAATGAAAGAGATATTATCTGAAACTAAAAATGATAATCCTAAAATATTTTGGTATAGAAAAATAGTATCAGAATTAGAAAAGGAAGAATTACTAAAAGAACAATGATATATTAAATAATTTACAAATAATGATTTATACTAAAGAGGGAAATTATCTGACGAAAGAAGAATTCCTTCCTATTAGGAATAGTTTTGTTGTGAAGAACTTAGAAAAAGTTCAAGCGAAAACTATGAACAAATGGAATTGGTATAAATTAGACGACTATATAAACCACTACGAAGTTGATACAGAGAAAAGATTAATAAAAGTCCCTTGTTGAATTCGTTCTTTTTGGGAAAAAAAATTTGAAGGTTGGGCTTATTGAAATGCTTCTGTAGCAAATCATCCAGCTTTATATAATGAATATAAGTGAAATGAACTAGACGAAAAGCAAGACAAAGCCATAAAAGAATTAACTTCTACTCGTATTGGATTATTGCACGGTTCAACTTGAATTGGTAAAACTGCTATTACTGCAAAAATCATATCTAAATTGAGGACTAAGACACTTATAATTGTTCAAGGTATAACTTTAATGGAACAAATGAAAGAAGACTTAGAGGAGCATTTTTGAGTGGTTTGTAGGACAGTTTCTGGTTCGAAGAAGAAACAAAAAGGTTGTTATGAGGATATAGTTATTTGAAATATAGATAGCGTAATAAAAATGGACGCTAAGTGGTTGCAGAAATTTGACCTAATAATACTAGATGAAGCAGATACTTTTCTACAAGCACCAAGAAGATTGAAATTTATTTGAACACTATGTCCAAAATATATGTATTCATTAACTGGTACAATAAAACTAAATCACGTTGATAATAAGGTTTTTGACATCTACTTAGGGAAGAAAACAGAGCTAATACTAAAGCATTTTACACCAACAATTAACAAAGTTTTGACAGGCTTTACTTATATACTTGATGATGTGAAAGAATTTCACGAATTAAAAGAAGCATTATATGAAAATGAAGGGCGTAATAATTTAATCGTAGAGACTGTTTCAAAGACTTTAGGTACTAGGAAGTGAATTGTGTTTTGTTCATACATAGAACACGCTAAAACACTTGAAAAAATGCTACAAGCGAAAGGAATTAAAACATTTGTTTTGATTTGAGAAGTAAAAAAAGAAGATAGAAAAATTATTAAAGCTGAAATTAAGGCTTGGAAATGAGCTTGTGTCTTGATAGGTTCAGTTAAAATAATAGGTAGGGGTATGGATATTTCCGAATTATCTGTTTGATACTTAACGGTAGCAGAAAAGTTTACCTCAAATATTAGTCAGTATGTTGGTAGAATAATTAGAAAACACCCTTGAAAAACTGACGCTATTTGGTATGATTTTGTTGATGAGTGATGTGGAATTTTATATAATCAATCTAAACAAAGAGCAGCGACCTGTAGAAAAGAATTCCCTTGATGTATTTTTAACTTAATATAATATGGATTTTTTAGAAGACTTACCAACACAAATTAACTGACAAAATATAGAAAAATTAAGGACTGATTATTTAAAAACTCAAAACTGGTATAGAGTTAATATGTTATCAGAATTAACAAATACTGAAATAAGTGAAATGATATTAGATAAATACTCTGAAATTAAGTGATTAATATATGAAAAAGCAGTAAAGATAAAATGATTAAGAGGAGATAATAGAAAAATGGTAGAATTAATTTATATCGACATAGTGAAAGAAGTCGAAAAAATAATAAAGGGACTAAAATATGAACTGAAAATGAGAAATCCTGCAGAAAAAGATACAGTAAATTTTAAAGAAAAGTTAGATAATGCAAAGTTACAAATTAACATAGTTGAACTTATAGAATATACAGCGTGTGTTAAGCTACACAGTAACAGAAGACAATTAAATAAATGTCCGTTCCCAGACCATAAAGAAAAAACAGCTTCATTCAAAGTTTACCCAGACACAAATACTTTCTTTTGTTTCTGATGTAAAAAAGGATGAGATATAGTACATTTCGTTGAATATCTTACTAATTGTAGTCGTGCTGACGCAATGAGAAGTATAATATTTTATAACGAATAAAAATGAAAAATGATAATAATATAAATTTTTGATACGAAGACTATTTAAAAGAAAGAGAAAAAAATCCTAAGATAAGAAAAATTTCAAGAAAATCTTGGAATGTATATAAATCGACACATTGAGTAGAAGGTGCTATAAAATTTTTACAAATAAAAAATTATAACCCTTGAAGGACAGGAATATATAAAATATCTAACCAAGATATTTGTGATATTAAAGCAGATATTAAAGCTGGAATAAGTAAGGAAAAAATAGCCTACAAGTATTGAGTTACAACTAGGTCAATTTATAGGTATAATAAATTAAAATGCAACGTAGAAAACAAATAGATAATTTTCTAATTGAACTAGATAAATATCTAGAATGACTTAAGGAATATGAAGCTATGGATTTGATTAATATTTTTCATAATAAAGTTCCTAAAATAAATTCTTTCTGAAGAAAAACGGAAGATATTTCACTCCCTAATTTAGAAAAATTTTTAAACTGAATAAGACAAACACCTTATAATATTTGACCAGATAATCAAAAATGGAAAAGAAGTCCTGTAAAAGCTACTTGAAAATCTTCTAAATATATTAGGAGATTAGCGTACAGTTTAGACTGGAAAGAAATTCCAGAAATAAGTTATGAGCATTTTTTTGATAAAAATATTTATTATTGAGTTAATGCTAGAGGGCTTGAATTAGAATATAATTGAAAGGATTATCTTTCAAAAAATTCTACTACAAAAATATTAATTCCGACAGAACTTTTTGACAGTTTAGATTTGTGTTTTTTTAAGAAATCAATAAACTAAACAAATCACAAATTTAATAATTAATGAAGATTTATGGCATATACTAATAAGATACATTTAAGAGTAAAGAAAGATAAAAACGGCTGGTATATGTTTTCTAAAGGTAGATTTAGACTACAGTTATGTTGACATTCTTGAAAAGGAGGTTTTTATATAAAACAATATGCAGATAAGCTTTGAAAGCCAGATTTTATGCAGGATTTTACTGACATATTAGAAGCTATGGAAAAAGATAATAACCAATCAATTTTTTCTTTATACGAATTACCAGAGGTAATTAATTGAGTAATGGAGAAATAACCGAAATTATTTTATAATGTATGAACTGTGATTTGAAAATTTACCATAAATCCTTGATTAGAAAATCTTGTTACTAACGAAAAAGAATTTTTAGCTGAAATAAAAGCTATAGATGAAATTGGATATTACTATCCTCACGTATTTAAAAATAATAAAATAAGCACTTATTGAAGTGTGATTATTTCAGTATCTTCAATAGATAGATTAGAAGTAATAAAAGCCTTATATGGAATTGAACCAAGTAAGGTTTTTTCTGACGGAAAAATTTTTCACTTTGTGTTTAATGCTATTAAAGGTATGAGTTCGGCAGAGTATCATAGATACTGAAGGTCTCTATCTTTCTTATATAAATGAACACAAATAGATTATCATTTTTATTCAAAATACAAAGTAGAAGAAAAATATTCTGCTGAAGTGGATTGAAAAGATTTACATAAAAATTGTTCTAAATTATTTCGTCTTTTAACTGTTGATGATAATTATGAAAAAGAGCTGTCGCTCCATAATTATATGCAATACGAAAAAACAAAAGAAATACCTTTATTAGAAATAGCAGAATATTTTAAGGAGTCAATCTCACAAATAGATATATTAAACAATATTCATATGGATTACGGTTATCCATTTCAATATGTATTGAATTTTTTCACAAGACCAAGTTTAACATATGATTTTTTTAATGAAAAATATGAATTAGATTTTCAAATAGAAAAAGAAGATAATTGAGATATTATAAATGATTGAGTTATTCTAGGGGAAGGTGGTAAATTAATGATAGATAAGAATTGATATTTTTCTTTAAATGAAGGTAAATCTTGATTATGAGAAAGAAAAGATATTACTGATTTTTTCATAAAAGTTTACTATCAAATTATTTGAGAAGACGGATTAACTAGATATATTGTATCATTTATTTCTGCAGGTTCTGGAGCAGAAACACCTAAGGTAATGTGGTGCAATACTACGAGTGTAACAATGTTTTCTGATTTTATGCAACAGTATTGAAACTTCCATTTCTACTGAACTGCTATACATATAAAAGAGCTTCATAAGCACGTAACTGAAACTAGAAGAATACCAATAATAAGGTCTGTAATTTGATATGGTCATCATAAAGAAGAATGAGTTATAATTTTTAAAAATTGAATTTTAGATACAAAAGAAAAATTATTTACACAAAAAAAAGATGATGAAAATTATTACTTTAATTACAACTGGGATTGATATATAGTTATAGATAACGTAACAAATCCGTTGGCGAGTATTGCAGGTTGAGTTCCAGTTTTCAATGAACAACAAACTGATATGGATGATGTTTATAATTTTGTAGATAGCTTATATAAAGATGATAGCTGAACTTATTTAATACTATTATCTTTTGGAATGTTTGGTTATATGTTATATTGAGACCCAGACAAACCTTTCCCTATCATTTTTACTCGTTGAATAACTGGTTCTGGTAAGACAAGTTTTAATGCCTTACTTAAAAGAATTTGGGGAATGGAAGGAGCAGGAGTAGAATTTTCTGGGTCAAGTCAATTTTCTTTTACTCACGCTTTTTCGCTTCTAAAGCAATTTCCTTATTTTATTTCAGAATATAGAGAATGAAGTTATCTTGGTACGTCTAAAGTATCTATGTTAAGGTCGGTATTTGATAGGTCTGGACAAACAAAATGAAGAGCAGACCAAACTACTACTACTTATAATTACAATGTTCTACCAATATTAGAGTGAGAAGAGATGATTATGGACGGAGCTGTTAGAACAAGGTGTATTCAGAAGCAATTTTTACATAAACATAGAATAGATTGAAACTTTGACGCTATAGTGGATAAAGGCTCTCATTTGCTAGATTGATTAATGAACACATATATTTATAAATCTAGTTGAAAAAAATATAAAGATTATTTATCTGAAGGATTTGATTTATTTAAACCTAAAACTTCAGAAAGTAGAATAGCAGAAAACATTGCAAACATATATGCTGGATGTATGTGCTTCGATAAAAAGAAAAAAGACTTTTATCTTAATGTTTTATATAAAATATTAGAGTTTCAAGACAAAGATTTCCAAGATAATTGAACTTGAAAACAAATATTAAAAGTTTTGAGTACATATTTAAGTTCTATGAAAAGTATGCCTTTTATAACTCCAGTTAGAGAAATACCAAAACTAAACGCATTAGTAATTGATTGGGCTTTATTTGAAGCATACGCAAATAGAAATAGATTAGAACTAACTTTGAAACTAGACTCATATAAAGAACATTTGGAAGCAATGGGGTTTACAGTATGAATGTATGATACTTGAGAAGATATGATAGATTGAATTTTAGTTCCAATAGACAGTATTCCAAAAACATTTTTGGTAGACCCTGTAGTATATGACGCATATAAGAATTTTACTAGATTACAAACACTTTCATTATGAAATCTAACCTTACAATGACCGAAATAAGAGTTGCTGACTTATATAAAATAGATTATAAAAACTACTCTCCAGATATAACTAGAAAATTAATAATGTGCGAAAGAGAAATTCGTATAAAAAAAATTTTAGATACTTATAAAAAATCCTATGACGCTATTCACAGATATTCCAAAGTATAAATTATTGGGGAATTATAAAAAATGAAAAATAGAAAAATGATTTGAAGCAGAAATGTTCAAAAAATTACGTAAAGACCAATATATTTGTTACCACGTTGCAGATATTTGATATTCGTATAAATTCTTAGATTGTCATATTGTTTCGCCTATTTGAGAATTAGGCTGGATAGAGTTTAAAAAAATAAATATAGATACTTTTAATGTATCTCAATTTGAGGAGTCTCAAATAGTCTTAATGAAGGAACTAGATAGAAGAAATCCTAATATTTGTAGAGTTATGATTTTTTCCGTAAAGAATAATGACTATGTAACACTTCGTTTTTCAGAAATTCGGAATAATAAAAATGAAAAATGATGAATTAAATTATGGAATAAAGGTAAAAAAATATGAATAGAAAAGCATTTAGGGTAAATAAGACTAATATAAGTTCTAGGCATAGAAAAGTAGCTAAAAAAATGTATTTTGAAAATTTATCTACTGCTACTATTGCTGAAAAATTATGATACAAACATTCTGTTATAGAAAAGTTTGTAGCGTCGAGAGCAACTAAAGTATATTATGATTGAAATAATGTTGCTCGGAGAAGATGTACTATTTGTAAAGTTTATAGATTAGAAGAATATTATAATTCAAATGGAGTAACAAAATATTTACAATCTGAATGCAAAATCTGTGGTGCATTAAAAGGTAGAAATAAATTTATTCTGGAAAAAAATTTATGAATTACTAGGAGTAAAGAAAAAAGAAAAGAAAGTCGGGAAAAATGGAAGTGGAAACACAAAGCTAGAAAAAGTGTATTATGTATAATATGAATATTAAACGCAAATTGAAAAAGGTTGCAAGGAACTTAGCTTAAACTAGCTATTACTGACTTACTTGCACTTAGAGCAACAATTAAAAAGCTAGGGTATGTTATATCCTAAAAAGAAAAAAAAGACGAGTTTTATTTCGTCTTTTTTTTTATTTAAGTCTTCTTGAAGATATATATACCTTTTGGTAATTCGTTTCAAGTATTCTTATCTTTGAAGTGTCATTTCATTCTAAGTTGCATATCAAGAGCCTTTAATCTTGAATTATAATCTGGAACTTCCCAAGAACCTTCATCTTTTGAGGTTATTGTTTTTGTTGCTCCAAGCGCAATTTCATTTAATCATTCAGCAAGAGTTTCATCTCCTAATAAATGGTCTACGATAGTTGTTTTTTCAACTATCGTAGTTTCATCTTCTATTATCAGTTCAGTATTTCCCATATGCTTATCTTTTATTAATTACGTCCAATAATCTTCATTCTCTTATTGGATTTACTATAGGGTTTACATTTGGAATTTTTCTAGTAGCTAATTGTAATAAGTCTCCAAATTCTACCTTATCCTTATCTGGAACATCTACATCTGGTAAATATCAATAATCTCCTCTTTCATCTCAATCATCAATAGGAGTAGGGATTTTATCTTCTCACTTTGGAATTTCAGTAGTAGCACCCCTTAGTTCTGCAGCTTTTTCATATAGTTTTCTTAGATTAGGGAAGTCTTCAACTGCTTGATATACTAATCATATATTTGATTTATTAATTCCTTCTGGAACTAATTGAGATAAACTATCTTCTATTTGACTTATTAACTCTGGAGTTGGACTTACTAACTCTAGTGTTTCGTCTAATATTCTTAATTTAGTATAATCATCTGCAGTAACATTTTTTGTATCTTGAAAATTATCTACAGCAGATTTTACAGCTATTTTTACCATATTTGATAGAGAAGTATTTAATCTTACTCAATCATTTTCTATTGCAATGAGATTATCTAAATATGCAGCTTGACTTTCTTTACTAGAAGAGTCTAGTCATTCTCAAATAACTGAACCATACAATGATTTCATAAATTTATTATGAAGTTTAGGTATTTTAACCCTTAATTCTTCTAATGTTTTACCAAAGTCTTCTGGATATATAGTAACTCATTTTACTGCATTTATTTCTGGAAGAATATATTCTAAATTTTTAACTATACTTCTATTAGAAATATAATCTTTAGCATATTTTTCTTTTAAATTTTCAACTAATATTCAGCTACCTCTTCAGTAATCCTTATCTCAAATAGCATTCATTACCCAGCTTTCAAAATCCATAGGAGTATCTGCTTTTGAATGAATTCTATCTACCATATTTTCAACTTTTGACTTGTATTTTATGTCTTTAAGTCTTGTATCGTAATCAATGAATTTCCTTCATAGATTTTTTAAGTATCTGTTAAGGTTTGAGTATTCATCAGCAAAAGCATTATCTCAAGTTACATCTTGAGCTTCTTCTAACAATCTATTAACAGATTGTTGGTATCAAGCTTTTTCTTTTGATAATCAAACTAACCAAGCAAATCTACCAGAATATTCTTTATTTTCAAATTTCAACCTTCCTTTAGTATCTGTATTAATATCTCATTCTTGACTACCTAAAGTTTTCTTTACTCAAGAAAAGAATTTTAATGCTCAATCTACAAAAGTGCCTACTTTTTGTCATTCTTCTGCAACTATAACTCAACCTATCAAATCTATAAACAGTGTACTTATTTTATCTGCACTCATTCATATTCAATGAGGTCAAATTGGATTGATAGCTAATTTTTCCATATGATGAGCTATATTTTTAGCATACATTTCTTCAAGGAACTCTTGTTGCTCTTCAATAGTATCAAAGAATATTTTTGCAATCGTACTAATAACTAAGTATGCACCTACAGTATTTGCAGTCAATGTACTCATTTCTCTTAAAACTCAAGAGTCATCCATTCTTTGTAATAATGCTTTTTCATTTGGAGTTCAGTTTTTTTGTCTTTCTTTAAGTGCTTTATATCATTCCCAACTTTCATCAGCCAATAATGCAGCAGAATGTCTAATTTTAGAAAATGTATTTCTACCCCACGTTTTTACCATATTCCAAGCTTTTTGGTCAGTTGCTCTACCAACTCATTTTGCAGAACCTGTAGTATTTTCTATTTCAATCATTCAATCTCTAAGCTCTCATCTTTTTTTCGCAGCTTCTTGTTTATTCATTCAGTCTAAAGCTCTTTCAAATCCTTGAGATAAAGTTTCTCACTTCTTTAGTCATCCAGCTTTTTTCACTACACTTTGCATATACATAGAACCTAGTATTGTTTGCATTTGTGCTATAAATGGAGCAGTTGACCACCTTAATGCTTTTTCAACTCAAATCTTGTGTGCTACTGAAGTTGCGAGTTTTCATTTCGTAGCAGCTCATTTTCATTTAATATCTATGTCTGTATCGAACCTAGCTAAGTTTCAGTTATTATAAAAATAATTGAATGTATCTCCAAAATCTTTAAATGTTTTTCAAAGACTTGCTTTTCATACAATTGAATTTACTCAAGCTTTAAATCCTGCTACAGTTATTCAAAATAGCATATTTTGAAAGAACAATGTATTACTTCAAGTATACGCTCATAATGCAGTCAAAGTAAAAAATGGTTCAGCTATTTTTGATACAATTCATTCATCTTGATTTAATCAAAATAAATCTCTCTTAACTTTGTTTTTTTCTCTACTTAATACGTCATCTAAATATTTTCTTACGTTTCCAGTCTCATCTGACTTACTGATTACATTTAATGCGTCATCCAGCATTTTATTTCTCATAAGAGTTGCTGTTTCATTTGCATAGTTTAATGCAGTTGTAATTGGGTCATATGAATGTAAGAACCATACTACTTCTTTATGTTTCAATATAGAAGATAGTTGTTCTGGTTTTGGAATATCTGACTCTCTCATTAATATATTCAAATCTTCAAGAAAAGATTTATCATTTAATTCTTTTTTTCATTTTGCTTCCTTAAGATTTTCTGCCCTTTTCTTATATTTATTTAATTTATTTAAAGAAATATATCCACGATAATAAGCGTCTTCTAAGTATTTAATTAATCCAGCGTCAAGCATTTCTTGTCAGATTTTATTAAGTCATTTTTGAACAACTCAATCAGCCCATTTTCAGTATTTATTCATAAAATCAAGTACGAATGGTCTACTGCTTTCTGGTAATTTACTAACAGCTTCAGTATAAGCTGACCTTATTTCTTCTGGAGTTAATTGAACCTTATCTACCTTAGCTTGTTCTGCTTCACTTAATTGCTCATAAGTTTTCTTTTTATTTGTAGATAATTCTGTTGAAGTTTTAACTAAGTCTGTGCTACTTTTTGTAGTAGTTGAGTCTGCACTACCTTTATTATCACTCTTTGCTTTTTTCATATTCCTCATTATAACCTCTGCTTCAAACCCTACATAATCAAATACAACACCTGCTTTACTTGTATTTTCCTTTTTTAATCAGACATTATTTTCAAATACAGAATTATTATTTCTAGCGTCATCCATTCAATCTAATCTAGTTTGTCTCATTAAGTTTTGAGCTTCTGTGTTTTTTCAAGTTGGAGTAAAGATTTTATCCCCTTCTTTTATAACGAATTGATATGCAGTATCTACTGCAGCCTTATTAGCTTCTACCTCATCAACCATTTGTTTAACGTGGAGAGTTTCTATAACATTCTTTTTAATTCTACCAGAAGTTTCAATGATTTCATTATTAACATCATTAAGTGTTCTAGTTATTCAATCTGCAGTTTTTAAAATTACTGGTTTCAATATTCAAGCTATATCTTCATATATAGAAGTAAATAATTTTTCAACATATCAAGTTTTTCTAAAACCTCTAGCAACTACATTCAAGTGAACCTTTAGGTCTCAATAGAAATTCTTGTCATATCATCAAAGTATAGGTGGCTCTGTACTTCATCAATCTGTTTTTCAAGCAATATCTGCTCAATCTATAGTTTGTTGAGTAGGTTGTTTATCAAACGGTTTAGGTCTATTATTTATATAATCTGCAACAGTTCTATATTGAAAAGAGTCTTCTCAATATCTACCTTTAGTAAATTCTAATATATAATTTTCTGGAACTCCTTTGTTTAAAAACTCTTCTAGTTTTTTTACGTTTAAGAAATCTCCGAAAACACTTCAATCTTTTCATATTTCAGCTTTTGTGTCATCAATAATTTGAGATACATCTTCTTTAATATTTCAATCAGCGTCTCTTTTTACTAATGAAGTATTTTTTTCTGGAATAAAGACTTCGTCTCCTCTATATTTTACAAATTTTTCATCTGTTTTATAGAAGTTTTCTACTTTGTATTCAGCTTCTAATTTAGCTCTTTCAGTTAAAGGTAATTTTTTCCATTCTGCTTCACTCATTTTAAATGAGTCTTCCTTCCACCCCATCCAATTCATTTCTCTAACCATTTCTCAAGTATCGAGGTCTTTTACATATATCTTATATCTATCACTTTGTTCGCCATATTTATTTTCAAATGGAGAAAGTTTTTTATTTGTGATATATACTGTATATTTTCAGTTTGTAGCTTCTCATAAAATATTTTTCCCTGCATTTATATCAGCAATATCAGTTTTAGAAAATCATTCGTCTAACCCCTTTTTAACTGTTTGAGTTAAATCTGTTTTAGTGCTTCCTTCTGGAAGAGTTACTTTAGATATATCAAATACAGCAGTATGATTTGCTCAATCTTTATAACTATCAAATCAATGTTTTATATAAAAATCAGTTATTTCTTTTGGAGTAAGTCATAAATCACTTAATCTTGAACCAACATCTCAATCTTTAAAGCTATTTGATTTTTCAGTATAATAACTATCTCTATTTCAACCATTCTTTTTATCAAATAAAGTATTATAATCTGCTACCATTTCTGGAGTAGGTTTTGTTTTCCCTTGAATAAATGGGTTTTTATATGTTATTATAGCTTCGATAACTTTAGGTGTTTTTCATCCTTCTGTAAATGTTTTAGCTTCAGATTTATTTTTAGTAGTCCAAAATCAAGCAGGTCTACCTCATCTAGTATTTGGAGCGTCATCTGCAATTTTAATACCTCATTCTACCCAATCTTTAGTTCAATGGTAAACTGTTTCTGTTATAGGTTTTGTTATAAATTGTTTATATCTTTCTGAAGAAACAGTAGTATCTCAATTTATAACTTCTTTAATTTCTCAACTATTTACTTTTTTAATATAATCTAATGCGTCAGCTTTATTTGCAAAATCTATAATATCTCATTTATGAACTATCCAATAAAAAATTTCATTTCAATATTGTTCTTTCATAACTTTATCTGAAATTTCTATATCT
>Ga0114918_10002898_pt1 | contig 15241 bp, 13 predicted proteins | sample LantaG_FD_87015 | JGI IMG/M metagenome (GOLD analysis project Ga0114918, IMG submission 87015) | Deep subsurface microbial communities from Baltic Sea to uncover new lineages of life (NeLLi) - Landsort_02402 metaG | ecosystem: Environmental > Aquatic > Marine > Oceanic > Sediment | place...
GGAGAGACGATGCATGTGTGCATTGGTTATGTGGTGTGTGTGTGTGTAAGAGGGGGAGTCCCCATGCAGGCAGCAAAGCACGAGGGCGCGTGCGTGTGGGTGCACGGGGCGGGCGTGCGGCAGGAGGTTGAGAGGAGATGGCCACTGTGGCGGCGCGCACACAAACCTGGCCACGGTGGCGGAGCCCACACAAACCCATCATTCATTATTCAGCGCGTCTTTTTCTTTTCTCATCACTCACATCGCCCCGGTCATCCAGGGCAGGCGCGCCCACCGCCCCACACCCACCCTACGCCCGCCCTCCACCCACCGCCCCCCACCCCCGACCGGCGCGATGCCGCCAAAGGCCACCCGCCAGGCGTCTAGCAGGATCGTGACGGCCATGCCCGCCGCCAGCGCGGCGCAAAAGGACGACCAGACAGTCGACTTGCGCCCGCCACCCTTTGCCTTCCCTTCCTCCTCTCCCTCCTCCTCCTCGCCGTCCAGGGCTAAAAACACGGGAAAGGACACAAAGAAGTAGAGCGCGTAGAAGAGGGACCCCACCCGGTACATGCGGGCCCGGTCGGCGAAGCGGTAGTGCGGGAAGTGCGCGATGGTGGCGGTCTCGCCCCACGCAGTCGCGTAGGACAGGGCGAGGACGGTGGCGGCCTGGGCGATACACGCCCCTTTCCCCCCCCACCCCGCCCGCACCGCCGCCCGGCGCGCGCCCCTCTGGAGCAGGTTGCCCAGGGCGTGGTAAAAGCAGAAGTAGGCGTGGGTGAGGAGGTACATGCATACGGGCACCCGGTTCCAGTCGTGGGAGGGCAGCGTGTAGGCCGCGCCCAGTAGCTCGTAAAAGTAGTGCGTCCAGAACCAGTTGCCGATGAAGGAGAAGGTGGCGACGTAGGCGGTGGCTTTCACCCAGAAGCGGGAGGTGAGGGGCAGGGCGGTGTCGGCGCTGCCTGGGGAGAGGAGGGGTAGGACGACGCAGGGCACCGCCGCGGCAAGGCCGACCGCCGCGTAGCCCCACCGCCCGAACCGCTCATACATGCGGAAGGGGACCACGATGCCCAGTGCCCACACCATCCAGAAGGGGGAGTACAGCAGGAAGAAGAGCTCCGCCCACCGTTTGGAAGGGTCGGTCGCCAGGAAGAGGGATGGAGGAGTTCGGGTGGTGGTGATGGTGGGGCGGGATTGGGAGGGCCGGCCGGCTGCCGGGCGACGGGTGGCGACTGTAGGAGTTTGTTTTGGTGTGTGTGTGCGTGTGTCAGGCAGTCTGCGTGCGTGCGCGGGCGAAGGGAGAGATGAGGTGCGCGAGGTTGGGTGCGAATTGCTCCCCTCGCCTCTTTCCATCTCACACGGCATCCTCCGTTCTGGCTCAGCAGCTCACCCATGGCTTGGATCTGCGTGTGCTCAAGCAGAGGCCTGCGTGTTTGAAAAGGGGGTAATGTCTCTCCCAAAGGCGCAAGGCGTGCGCGAACGAAAGCAAAGAGAGAGTGCTGGGGGCGGCGGCAGCGTTTTTTCCCCCCCCCTTCCAACCTTCTCTCTTCCCTCACGGCCGACACGCCCACGACGGACGCACGTTTCGCGCTACCATTCTCTCGTGTAACACACACCGTCTTTCCATCTAATCCCCGAACAGGTCCGCCCCAAACCGCTCCAGGCGGGCCTGGTCATCCTCATCACCACCCGCCCCTGCACCAGCGCCCTCCGCCTCCGCCGCTGCCTCAGCCGCAGCAGCCTTCTGCTGCCCTTTCGCCGGCCGGGCCCGCCAGGTCGCGACTCCGTCCCAAAGCTCCGCGCCCGCGATGGCCGGCCCGCCCAAACGCAGCGGCTTGCCCGGCAGGGCGGCCACCGCGGCGGCCGCCCCCTCCGGCGTGCGGAAGCGCACCGTGGCCACCAGGTGGCCGTCGGGTTCACCCAGGTAGGCGCGGACGGCCTCCACCGCGCCGCCGCCCGCGCCGACGGCCGCGCCGACGACCCGACCCGCGACGGACGCGATGGATGCCTCGAAACCCGCCAGAGCGTCCTTGCCGCCCTCGAGCAGGGCCGCCGTCAGGCCGGGGTCGGCCCAGCGGAGGACGGCCGTGGCAGCCTCGGGCGGGGCCTCGTCGTCGAAGCCGTCCCAGGCCAGGGCGCGGGCGGCCAGGGCAGCCGTGTGATTGGCGGGCTGGCCGCCACCGCCGCCACGGCCGCGCTTGGCGCGCGCCGGCTGCTGCTGGGCCGACGGCGGCGGCAGACCCCCACCCCCACCCCCCCCTCCCCCCTCCCTCTCCTCAAACTTGGCGACGCTCACGCTCATGTGCGGCTCGTCCGGGCCGGCCCGCAGCGGCACGCCGTCCAGCAGGGTCAGGGCCAGGTCGACGGAGGGCGGCCGCAGGAAGGTCACCGTCCCGTCGCCCTTGAGGCCGCCGGTGGACGCGTCACGGTACAGCTTCACCGCGGGTGTCCGCCCGGTCGGGTCGGCCTTGGAGGGGCGGATGAGGCCGCACTTGCCAAAGGCGGCCGCCACTTCGGACACCGTCGTGTCCAGGGGCAGGCCGACGACGTAGACGCAGGTGGGAGGGCGGGGCGGCGGGGCAGGGGCGGCGTTGTCGCCGCCGCCACCGCCACGGCCCTTCTTGGCCAGCCCGCCCCCGCCCCCACCTCCACCCCCACCACGCCGCTCCAGCACGTCCGCCGCGGACCGCTTGTTCTTCTTGTCCTTTTTGGAGGGGGGTGCGGCCGGCCCAATATCTCCCTCCTCCATCTCCACGAACCGGCGCAGGGCGGAGTCCCACCGGAACGTGACGCCGTCCTCGACGAACGAGCGCTCGCCAGGCGGAGGGGAGGGTTCGGCGCTGCAGGCGTCCGGTTCGCCCAATGCGCCGGCGTCTTCCTCTTCCTCCTCCGCCGCAGGCGTCGGTCCAGCCCCGCCCGCCCGCCGCGCCGCGTCCGCCCGGGCCGCTAGCTCTGCCTGCTTCAGCGTGGCGGCCGGAATGCCCAGCTGGGCCGGCCCGTGCTCGGCCAGGGGCTTCCACTCCAGGCCGGCCCGCCACACCGGCGTGGCGGCCGGCATCGCGCCCGCTAGGGCCAGGGCGCGAAAGTCCGGCTCAGGGTACGGGCCAACAGGGCCACGGCCCGGGTCGGCGTAGAACCAGGCCGCCGGCGGCAGGGCGGCCGCAGCGGGCTCGCCTGTGTCATCGTTTCCCATCGGAAGTGTGTTCCGCATCTCTGCGCAGGACCGGCGCACTCCCCGACCTCGCCTCCTCCGTCCCAACAAAACAGGCGCCCTTTTACCACTCGCTCTCAGTCCAATCCACCCCCCTCGCATCTCCTCACCCCTGCTTCCCCAGCTCCACCTTCTTCAGGGCGCGCCGGCCGGAATGGATGAGACCGTCCAGGATGCCCGCCACCGTGAACACGCCGCCCACGACCGCGCACATGGAGGTCACAAACCGGTACCAGGCGCGGGGCGCTTCCGAGACGACGAGCTGGACGGGCGACATGTCGTACGAGAATTTGGCGGCGGGGGCCGCCCCGTCCACCGCCGTGTACGCGTGCGAGTGCGCGACGTACTCGTACGCGTCGAACCGCCCGGCCGCCGCGTGGCGGGCGGGCTCCACGGTCGTCAGCACAACTTGAGCATAATGCTCAAACGTGGCGGCCGCGTTGTGGGAGGCCCAGGCCTGGCCCGCCAGCTTGTCCGCCCAGTCGGCCGTCAGCCCCCGCGGGTGCATGGCGGACAGGACTTTCGCCCGCCGGGGCGAAGGCGCGGTGCCAAAGGTGAAGGCGTGGACGGTGTGGGACAGGTTCATCCCGCCATGGTCGAACGAGTGCCCGGGCGACTTGGCCAGCATGTGCAGCGTGCCGGGGACCTTTTTGACGAGGACGAACCCGGACAGGCCGCACCCAGGCGAGGCGGCCATGCGGGTCACGCCCCGCACGTACTCGTGAGGCGCGCCCGCCGAGGCGGCCAGGTTGTCGGCAAAGGCCAGGAGGGCTTCCTTCGTGCGGTCGCCCCGGTAGGCCTCGTGGTCCTTCACGCCGTGCACGTTGATCTCGTCGTGGCCCTGTAGACGACAAGCGAGAGAGAGAGAGAGAGAGAGAGAGAGAGAGAGAGAGAGAAGAGAGGGTGACGAGAGGGAGGGAGGGTGTGAGTGCGAGAACGCGGAAAAGAGAAAGGAGAGGAGAGCAGGGTGCGGGGGTTTTCCCGCTCTAACCGCGCTCCCCCTCCCCCTCTCCCCTCTCTCGCTCTCCCCATGCAACCCTTACCTTGCGGAACACGCGGAGCGAGGGAAACCCCGTGATCTGGTGCGCCCGGCACAGGGCGACCTCCACCGTGCAGTCCACTTTCGCCAGGACCAGCCGCCCGTCCGCCTCCGGATAGCGGGCCCGGACCTCCGCGACGACCGCGTCCCAAGTCGGCTCCAGGCGCTGGCACCAGGGGCACCAGGGCGCGTAGAAATTGACGACGACGACCGGGTGGCTCTTCAGGAGGCCGTCAAAGTGGGCGGCGTCAATGGGCTTGTTGTCCGCGGAGTCGGGCGTCGTCGCGGAGGGCGCGACGGTGCCGGGAGCGTCGTACACGACGGGCGCGGCCGCGAGGTCGTCATGCATGTAAAACCCCGCGCGGCCGCCGTCGGCTTTCAGCGGCAGCTTGCGCACTGTTTTTGTGATGTTGAGGCGCTTCGTGCCCAGCGCGTCCGACACGTCCAGGGTCAGGAACTCGCAGGACAGGGCCGGGAAGGAGACGTTGAAGTTGACGCGCAGGAGTTCGCCCTAGAGAGTGGAGAGTGAGACGGAAGCAGAGTGAGACGGAAAGTCGAGAGAGAAGACGCCGCGCGCGCGCTCCCCCTCCCCGCTCTCATCTACTTCTGCGCCTCTTTCTTTACTCACCGCCGGGCTGCGGTCCACCACCATCTGCTCCCGGAACTCGGGCGTCAGGAAGCCGTTCAGCTCCTGTGGGTGTGAGGAGGGTGAGAGGGGCGCGCATGAGTGCGTGTGGGAGAGAGGCGCCGACCCGCCGGAGCTCGAAAAATCGGCGCGGCGCCCGAGGGGAGTCTCTGCTCTCCCTCTGCTTCATTCTTACCATCAGCAGGAGCAGGACGATGGAGAGCGCGGCCGTCAGGGACAGCGCCGCGCCCGTCAGGGAGGACTCGGTCAGGTCGCTGGGGGATGGGGTGGGAGAGAGGGAGGGGTGTCAGCGAGCGGGAGGGCGGGCTCCTCCCCACCCCCATTCGTTTCAGCGCGCCGGCGCGTCCACCCACGCTCTCTCTCTCTCTCTCATCCCCGCACGCCCGACTCTGCGGCCGCTCAACGCACGCCGGGATCTTGCGGTAGAAGTCCACAGCCTTCAGGCGGGACAGGGCGCGAGACCGGCCCATGGTGGGTGAGCGCGCGAGGAGTGTGGTGCGGGCAAGAGGAGTGCGGGCGTGGAAAACACGCGAGTGGGACGGCGCTCCGAAAGAAAAAGAAAAAGAAAAGCAACAGCCACCCCCACACTTTTCAAGCCAGCAGTGCCCGCACCGCCCGCACCGCGCCCGCCAGGCGCTGGTACGCCTGCACCGCCCCCGAGTTGGGGCCCGGCCCGGGCGTGCCGCCAGCGCCCGCGGGTGCGCCCGCCGCCGCCGCGGGCGTGGCCGCCGCGCGCGGGCGCAGGGCATCCAGCGCCGCGTCCAGGGCGGCATCCAGCCCCGGCACGCCCGCGGGCGGGCCGCCCGCGGCCGCCGCGGCGGCCGCGGCCTCCAGCGCCGCGAACGCGCCCGCGGCGCCGGCGGCCAGGGTCGCCAGCTCGGCGGTGGCGGCCGGGTCGGGGTCGGGCCCTTCTTCTTCACTGCCGCCAGGGACCCCCTGCTTCCCGCCAGCAACCGCAGCGCGCTCCACCGCCGCGGTCGCGGCCGCCCACGCGTCCGGCCAGGCCAGGGCGGCCGGCGGGGGCGGCAGGGACGCCAGGGTCAGCGTGCCCGGACCGCCCACCCCAGCCGCCGACGCCGACGCGCGCAGGGCGGCGCTGAGCGCGCCCGTCGGCGTGGTGCCCGTCACGCGGGCCACGGCCGCCACCAGCGCGTCGGCCGCGGTGGGCCCGCCCTCCCCGCCTGCCAGCGCGGCGGCCGCGGCGGCGGTGATGGCCGCCACGTCGCCCGCCGGCACGGCCGCCGCCAGGGAGGCCGCGTCGGGCGGCAGGACGAGCGGGGTGGCGGGCGTGGATGTCGCCGGCGTGCGCGCTACCGTCGGGGAGCCCAGGCCACCACCACCACCACCACCACCATAGGCAGCGTCCATCCCCAGCAGCAGGGCCCGCGCGGCCGGCGGCATGGCCGCCGCATCGTCCAGGGCCGACGGGCACACGCCCACGTCGGGCACCAGCTCCACACCCAGGGACGCCCGGTCGAACTGGACGCGGTATGTTCCCGCCGGCCCCGCCGTCAGGATGCGGCCCGCGTGCAGCGCGGCCGTGCCTGGGTGGCGCGCGGTCACGCGCGCGCCCACGTCCAGGGGCGGGGGGGCGCCGGCCACGGTGCCCGCCCGCACGCCCGCCCGCCACGCCTCCAGGCGGCCCCGCTCCTCACGCAGAAACGCCAGTGACAGGCGGCGCGGGCGGCCCAGGGCGGCCCGGGTAGCTTCCCAGGCCGCCCGCGAAGCGGTGGCGCTGGCGGTGCTGACTCCCGCGGCCGCCAGGATGGAGGCCAGGCCCACCGGCCCGCTCCCGGGCGCGGTCCCTTCAAACCAGGGCGCGTCCAGAGGGGCGGTGAAGAAGTGGGCGGTCGCCCACCGGCGGGCCTTGGCGGAGGAGGCGGCCCGGGCCAGAGGGGTGGCCCGGGCGAGGGACGCCTCCGACGAGGCGCCGGCGGGGAGGGTGGACGCCAGGGGTAGCCCCGCCGCCGTCACGGCCGCGGGTGGGCGCTCGGGCAAGGGCTTGCGACGGGGGCGGCGGGGCGGGCCCGCCGCCGACCCCGCTGCCGTGGCCGCCGCGACCGCGCCCGCCGCGTCCAGGGCCGCCACGACCGAGGCCTGGCGGGAGGCGGGGGTCACCCCGCCCCGCCCGGGCAGGCGGCCGCCCGGCGCGGGCGACGCCTGGCCCGCCAGCTGGGCGGTGATGGCGGCCACGATGGAGGCGGGCGCGGCGCCAAAGTCGCCCGCCGCGGCCGCCGCCGCCGCCGCCGCCGCCGCGGCCGCGGCCGCGTCCCCGGCCGCGCGCGCGGCCGCAGCTTTTTGCGCCGCGGTCAGGCGGACGCCCGACCGGCGGGTGGAGGGCGGGGCGGCAGCGGGCCCGCGGCCCCCCGTCGGCGACAGGGGGGGCGACCCCATGACCGCTAGGCCGTGCTCGCGCAGGGCCGCCTCGATGCGGGCGGAGGCGGAGGGGCGGGTGCCCGACCGCGACTTGGAGGCCCGGCCCGACCGGGCGCCGCCGGCGCCGGCGCCAGCGCCGCCACCCGAACGGGCCGGCCCGCCGGCCGGCGCGGCGGGCTGGGGCGGCTGGCCGCCGCCGCCGCCGTCCTCACCCATCAGGCCCGCCAGCGCGGCCAGGGACATGAGAGCGTCTGCGCCGCCCATGTCGTCTGCGTCCGCGGCGGGGCGGGGGGCGGGCTGAGCGCGCGCCCGGGCGGAGGAGTGGCCGGCCCTGCCAGAGGTCATGGCCCGCCCGCCACCGCCGCCGCCGCCGCCCCCGCGCCAGCCACCACCGCCCGAGGGCGTAGGCGTGGCGGCGTCCTCGATGAGGTGCGCGGGCGGCACGCGGCGGCGCTTGGGCAGGGGCGCCAGCCCGCCGCCGTCGCCCCTCCCAGACGCGGTGGAGGCGCCGCCGCCGCCGCCCGCGGTCGTCGTGGCGGCGGTGGGGGCGGCGCCCGCAGACGTGGTGCCGCCCTCGTCCTCGCCGTCGCCGCCGCCGCCGCCGCCGCCGGCCTCGCCGCCCGCAGAGTGGGAGGACCCGCCGCCGCCGCCGCCGCCGCCCGCCCCGCCCGACGCGGCCGCCGACCCGCCCCCGCCCTGGGCCTCCAGGACCATGGTTGAGAACGCCAGCTCGTGCTGGAACTTGTCGGGCAGGGCCAGGTAGGGCCGGTGGGCGGCGTGCAGGGCGGCACAGTCGGTGGGCGTGGGCGGGAGGGGCGAGGAGGCGGACGCAGGCTGTGCTTGGGCCGACGCGCCGACCGCGCCGGCCACACGCGCCCAGTCGGCCCCGTGCCGGGCGTACGCCCGGTGGAAGGCGCGGGCTTCCGAGGACGACCAGTGTCGGGGGGGAGGGGCGGGCGGCGCCGCGCCGCCGGCCCCGCCCGCGGTCGAGGCGGGGCCGGTCAGGGCGGTCACCGCGGCCGCGGCCAGCCCCGCGGGCGGGTGGGGGCCGGGCGTGGGAGCGACCGCGACGCCCAGCCCCGCGTGCGGCGGCGCGGCGGTTGCGCCCGCCTTTTCATCGGGCTGGGCCGTGCCAGCCGGCACCGCCGGCTGGAGAGGTGGGGCGCCGCCGGACGGGGTGGCGGCGGCCGGGGTGGCGTGGTCCATGGAGATGGAGAGGAGAGGAGAAAGCAGAGAGAGAAGAGAGGGTCCGCCGCGAGAGACCGCGACAGGTCTCGCGCGCACGAATCAAGCCACACACGCCGTTCGAGGCGGGGGGGCGGCGGGGGTGCGGTCGCCCTTCGTCTCTCCCTGGCTTTCAAGCCGGATCAGTTCGCTGCGTCGGCCCTGGAGGGAGTGGGAGGGGGGGGAGGTCGGTGTGTGAACAACGCGCGTGCAGGAGAGAGGGGGTACGGGCCCTGACAGCAGCGGCGGGCGCGGCGGAAGAAAAAAAAAAAGCAGGCAGGGCACTCTCCCCTCAACGCGCGCCCGACGTGGGGCGCGGGGCGAGGCTTCAGGCCCGACCACTGCATGCCGCGGACACAGTGAGTTCAAGCATCGACCGCACACGGGCTGAGAGAGGTCACCAGCAGGGGGGGGCGCGCCGCGCGGGGTGGGGGAGACAGAGAAGAGAGGAGGAGGGGAGCGCCGGCGCGGCCTGGCGGGCTAGGCGCGGATTGAGCAGAGGTGCCCATGGCTGACTCCCGACGCACGCGTGCATGCACTCACCTAGCAGGGACGTGGAGAGGGCGTGTTTAGGCGACAGACTGGCGCGGTGAGGCCAGGGAGGTGTGAGGGCAGGGCGGGTGCGCGGGTCCGCGGTCCGCAGTTGTTCAGCCGGTGACGACAGACGAGAGTGAGGCGGGGGCAAGCACCCCTCTCAATTTTCCTTCTCTCGCCCTGCCTGCCCAACCACTTTATCGCCCAGCATGCCACAGAACCAGCCGGGTGGACCCGTCCCCTCCGCCTCGCGACAGGGCCGCGAGCGCCAGCGCTACCACAATGGCGGCCGCCTGGTAGCCGGGTGAGCGCGGGTGACAGGGAGAGCGCGCGGAAAAGGAGTGGGGCGCAGCGCGGGTGTGGGGGCGCCGCCCATCTCTTTCCCGTGTCTCTCTCACGACCGACCACCCGAACCCCACGCACAGCACAATCCCCCTCCGCTGGCCGGCCAGCGTGGAGGCCTCGCCCGACAACGTGGAAGTCCTGCTCGTCAGCTCCCGGTCGGGGAAGGGCCTCGTCTTTCCAAAGGTGAGCCGCGCGAGAAGAAGACGCGACGACCCACCTTCCTTTTCTCATGCTCTCTGCTCTCTTGCCCGCCCGGCCGGGGCGCTCTGCCACGCGCTCTCACGCACGCGCACTCACACACCCGCTCCCTCTCTCTCTCTCCATGCAACACACTCCCAACAGGGCGGGTGGGAGACGGACGAGACCCAGGCCGCGGCCGCCGCCCGGGAGACTTTGGAGGAGGCGGGCGTGCGCGGCGACCTGGAGGACTCCCCTCTAGGGCCCTTTGCGTGCGGCCCCTCTCACAAGGCGCAGCCTGGCGCCGCCGCGGACGGCGCCGCCAGCACCAGCACCAGCACCAGCACCAGCAGCACGACCGCCCACATGTTTGCTATGCACGTGGTGGAGGAGCTGGCGGTCTGGCCGGAGGGCGGCCAGCGGGCGCGGGTGTGGCTGCCGCTCCGGGTCGCGCTGGCCGCGGTGCGGCATGAGTGGATGCGGGCGGCGCTGGCGGCGTGGGTGGGGCGGCGGGGGTGGGGCGGTCTCGTGCCTGACGAGGACGGTGCGGCGGCGGCGGTGGCGGCCGCGCTGGCGGCGGTGCCGGGCGGGCGGGTAGGCAAGGACAAGGACACGGCGGCAGTTCGTTAGGGAGAAGAGAGAGGAGAGAGGGGGGAGGCAGGGAGAGAGAGAGAGAGAGAGAGAGAGTTTTTATGTAGAGTGGTGAAGCCTTCCAACCTCCGCCCCCGCTCTTTTGCACACACACACAGCCCGCGGGCGCGCGTCGGCAACACCCCGCACACGCATCCCCCACCCATGGCCGACCGCCCCACGGACCACCTGGAGCCCGCCGCCAAGAAGCGGGGGTCCGACCGCCAGCTGACCAAGGACGACGGGTCCGGGTCGGACGAGGAGGTGAGCGTCGTGTTTTTCTCTTCGCGCCGCACCGCACGCCGCTCGCTCGCTCGCTCGCTCGCTCGCCCCCTCACGCCCACTCTCCCTTTCCCTCTCCCTTTCGTAGGGCGCCGCTGACCCGGGCACCTTTGCGCGCGCCCCCGACGCGGTGCTGAAGGCCCGCAAAATCGTGCGGGCGCGCCGCCCGGGAGGCGGCAGCGGCGATGGCGGTGCCGGAAATGGTGGCGCCGCCGCGTCGGCCAACCCCTTTGCGGGCGTCTCCCTGGTGGCGGCCGCCCCGGTGCCGCCGCCGGTGGGCGGAGAGGACGGAGGTGTCAACCCATTTGCGGCCCTGGCGGGGGCGGTAACGACGACGACGGAGACGGCGGCGCAGGTAAGAGACGGGAGAGCGGCGAGGGAGAGCAGGAGCGCGTAGCGCGGAAAAAAACTGAACCCCTCACAACCACACCACACACACACACACAACAGCCCGACGCCGCGGCCTCGCCGGCCCCGGCCGCCGAGCCGTCCCCAGTCGACACCAAGGCTCCCGCCCGCACGGAGGACGGGGCAGGCGAGGAGGAGGAGGACGTGGCGGCGGCGACGGCGCCGGCGCCGGCTGAAGAAGCCGAGGCCGAGGCCGAGGCTGAGGCCGCACCTTCGCCCGCTCCTGCCGCCCCGCCGGCCCCTCAGGCCACCTTTGGCGGTGGCTTCGGTGCCGCCGCCGCGACGGGAGGCTTCGGCGCAGCAGCCGCGAGCGGCGGCTTTGGAGGTTTCGCGGCTGCGGCCGCTGCGGCGGCTTTGGCGCGGCCGCCACGAAGGCGGCTGAGGGCGGCGGGGCGGGCACCGCGCCCGCGCCCGCCGCCCTGGGCTCCGGCGGCTTCGCCGCCTTTGCCGCGCCGCCCGCGCCTGCGTTGGGCGGGGGCGGCGGCTTCCCGCCCGTCACCTCCGTCTTTGGCGGGGCGGGCACGGCGGCCACAGGTGCGGCTGGGGGCGGCGACGACGACGGCGCGGGCGCTGCGCCCGGCGCCACGCCCAGCGCCCCGCCGACCGCCGCCGCCCTGCCGCCCGCCGTGGACCGGGTGACGGGCGAGGAGGGCGAGACGACCGTCTTCTCCGCGGAGGGCGTGCTGTACGAGTGGGAGGGCGGCGACGTTGTCAAGACGGTGGGCGCCTGGAAGGAGCGCGGGCGGGGCGAGCTGAGGCTCAACCTGCCGCCCGACGCGGCCGCCGGCGCCCCTCAACGCCGCCCCCGCCTGGTCATGCGGTCGCGCGGCCACCTGCGCCTGTTGCTGAACGCACGCCTGTGGCCCGGCATCCAGGCGACCCGCACCCTGGACGGCAGCAAGGGCGCCACCTTTTGCGTGGTCAACTTTGCGGCGGCGGGCGATGACGCGGCCGCGCCGCCGCCGGCGGTGGCCACCTACGCGTTCCGGATGAAGGCGGCGGACAAGGTGGACGAGTTCCTGGCGGCGGTGGACGCGCACAAGGGCGAGTGAATGAAGAGGAAGAGAGAATGATGGGATGGATGGTGGGGTGGGAGGAGGGTGGGGTGGGGGCGAGCCTGTTTCTTTTTCTTTTTTCAACCGGCCCCGTTTTTTTTTCAGCCACACGAACAGGCCCGCACGCGCAAACAAGAGCGAGAGAGGGGGGGAGAGAGAGGGGACGCGAACGCGCCTCATCTTTCCATTGTCGTGCCACGCACACGCATTCACACCTCTCACTTGCCGCCCGCGGCCGCGTAGCGCTGGCCGACGACGCCCCAGTCGATCAGCTCGTTGATGTAGGTCTGGATGAAGTCCGGGCGCCGGTTCTGGTAGTCCAGGTAGTAGGCGTGCTCCCACACGTCCATGGTCAGGAGCGGCACCTGGCCGGCCTGCAGCGGGGACTGGGCGTTGGGCGTCTTGGTGATGGCCAGCTTGCCCGAGGCCGGGTCCAGGACCAGCCAGGCCCACCCGGACCCGAACTGGGTCGCGCCCGCGGCCGCGAAGTCCTTTTTGAAGGCTTCCAGGCCGCCCAGGTCGCGGTCGATGGCGGCCGCGATGGCGCCGGCGGGCGCCGTCGGCGCGGGCGACATGCCCGCCCAGAAGAAGTCGTGGTTGAAGACCTGGCCCGCATTGTTGAAGGCGGGCGTCGGGTTGCCGCCGTTCCAGGCGGCCGCGATGATGTCGACCAAGGGCTTGCCCTCCAGGGGCGTGCCCTTGATCTGGCCGTTCAGGTTGGTCACGTACGCCTGGTGGTGCTTGCCCCAGTGAAACTCCATCGTCTTCTTGGACATCTTGGGCTCGAGGGCGTCCTGTGGGGAGAGGGACGGAATTCAGGAGGGGGTGAGTGTTTTTTGGCTAGGGGCGGAGAGTGGGGGCGGGCTAAGACAGGATGGTGTTTTTGCCCGCCCTGCGGGCACCCTAACCCTTTCCTCCGCCTCCACACCCCCACATTGCGCGATCCGGGTGTGCCCTGACCGGTTAGAGTGGGTACCGGGCGGCCCAGGGCCGTGCGCGGGTGCGCATTTTGGTGACCGGACTCGTCTCTCCAACGCGCCGTGGAAGACTCACGGTCTCTTCTCTTTCCCTCTCTCCACTGCCAACTCACCAGCGCGAACGGCGGCGGCGTCAGCGTCAGTTCGGCGCAGACCTGGACGTTGCGGGCCTGGGGTGTGGGTTTGGGTGGGTACAGAGAGGGGTGAGGGCGTGGGGCGCGGCGCGGTGAAGAAGCACCGCTTCCATCGGCGAGAACCGTATCTTCTATATCGTCGCTTCTGCCGCCGCCGACTGGGCGCCTGCGCGTCCTCCTCCGCCTCCACCCAGCCTCAACTAACCTTGCCAGTGCGGCGGACGGCCGACACGCGGGAGGTGGCCAGGGGCTTAGCGGACAGGAGCATGGTGTTTTGTGTGTGTGAGAGAGAAAGGAGGGAGAGAGAAGGGCGAGAAGCAGATGTGGTGGCGCGCCTGGAGAGAGATGTTCACGCCCAGTCTCTCCTCTTACACGCCCCGCCCGCCACCCCCCATCCCCATCTCCATCTAAACTGCAACCGTGCGGGCTCACGCGTCGACACATCGGTCACCCAAACAGGATCTTGCCGGCCATGGCGAAGCAGGCCAGGGCGACCCAGGGGCTGAGGCGCTCGCCTGTTGTGTGTGAGTGTGGAGAGGGGGGGAGGTCGAAGGTTAGGATGCGCGGACGAGCGCAGACGACGCAGCCTCTCTCTCGCCGCCACACGTACACACACACCCACACACAACTCACCGATGCGGGCAGCCTTCCAGAATAGGCCCCGGAACCTGTGCGAGGAGTTGAAGGGGAGCGTGTGAGCGAAAGAAAGGGAGCGCGAGCGGAGGACCGGGGACGCGTGCGCATCATAAAAAAAACGCGCGCCCGCTCTCCTCCACCTCACCCTGTCCGCTCTGCCAGCATGCCGGGCGCCCGCATGCGCACAAAGGTGCAGGTGCAGATGGTGAGCAGGACGACGGACAGAAAGGCGGTGAAGTCGAAGAGGGCGCTCATGGTGTGGTTTGAGAGAGAGGGAGAGTGGAGACGAGCGCCGCCGAGCGCGCGACGAGAGGGGAGTGAGGGCCTCAACCTCGACCTTCTTTCTCTCTCTCTCCCGCCACGCACAGGATCCCACCCCCGCGCGCTCGGTACGTGTCTCCCGGTTCGCGTGTGCCCGTGCTCACCCCGTCCCACCGTCGTCGACCGACCGGCACACAAAGACAAACAACAAGCACACCTACACACAGGACAGCCACCCCTCTCACCCCCTCTCCTCCACCCCCTCTCCCGACCCCTCTCTCACCTCCCACCTCCCTCCACAGATCAAATGTCCTCGTCCGAGTCCCAGACGGGCCCGTTGTCCAGGTCGTCCAGGGCGGCCTCGAACTGGGCCGGGTCGACCGCGTACCGCAGCAGGCCGCCGATGCCGCCAAAGCCCCGGCAGAACTGGGAGCCCTCCTGGCTCTTGTTCGTCACGAACTCGAGCGCGCACCCAAACTTTTTGTAGTTTTCCGCCAGCCACTCCAGCAGCGGCGTCGACTCCTGGACCTCCAGCTCCGCGCCCGTCGCCTCATCCCGGAACGCGCCCGCCGAGGAGGCCTGGGCGGGCGTCATCATTTTGACCTCCGACTCGCCCGATACGCTGTTCATGACGGTGTACCGCACCACGTCCAGGGCCTCGTAGACCATGAGCGTTTCGACCGCGCCCATCTCCAGGCAGGCGAGCGTGTCGGCGACGCCGAAGATGTACCGCCCCGTGTCCTGCGCGATCTCGTCGAAGAACTTGGAGATCAGCCGCTTCTCCTGCACGAACTTGACGTTGGCCAGCGTGTCCGCGGACAGCTCGATCGCCTGGTTGAACCCGTTCTCGCCGCCTGGGAGGGGAGGGAAACATGCATTGATTATATGATGGGGTGGGTGGGGTGAGTCTCTTTTCTGTCCGCCCCGCCCTCAGGCAGGTTTGAGGTTAAGGGAGGGCGCGCAGCGGGCACTTGCGCGGGCGGGGCCCACAAGGGCGGGCCAGCCGCCCGCGCGCCGGACACCGCGTCCCCCCCATGTTTTTTTAAGAATGTGCGACAGGAGGGCACAGGGCGGTGGGGGGTTTGCTCTCGGGTCGAACCGCCATTTAATCTGAATGCCATGGAAGGAAGGCACGAAATTGGTAAAGGCACCCGTCTCGCTGCGTGCGTGCGCGTGCACAGCAGCGCACGCGCACGCGCAGCAGCAAGGAAGAAAGAAAAAGAAAAAGAAAGGAAAAAAGGGGCAGGGGCAAAAACGAAAAACAAACAAACGCACCGTACGACACGTCCACCACAGCCAGGACGAGCGCCTTGAGCCGCCCATCAAA
>Ga0114918_10002899_pt1 | contig 15238 bp, 12 predicted proteins | sample LantaG_FD_87015 | JGI IMG/M metagenome (GOLD analysis project Ga0114918, IMG submission 87015) | Deep subsurface microbial communities from Baltic Sea to uncover new lineages of life (NeLLi) - Landsort_02402 metaG | ecosystem: Environmental > Aquatic > Marine > Oceanic > Sediment | place...
CTAGCCTTCCCCAGGATGAGATAGGTCTGACCGGCATAAGAGCCGCCCTCCTCATCATAATAGGCACCGATGAGGAAGTCGTCGTAGCCATCACCGTTGACATCCCCGGCCGTGGCGACTGAACAACCAGAATTATCGTCGGCATCCTCACCCCAGAATGAGGCATCGGCATTTGACAGGTCGGTGTCCATAGCCCAGCCGCTAGCCTTCCCCAGGATGAGATAGGTCTGACCGGCAGCAATGCCGCCGTCATCATCATAATAGGCACAGATGAGGAAGTCGTCGTAGCCATCACCGTTGACATCCCCGGCCGTGGCGACTGAATAACCAGAAAAATCGTCGGCATCCTCACCCAGGAATGAGGCATCGGCATTTGACAGGTCGGTGTCCATAGCCCAGCCGCTAGCCTTCCCCAGGATGAGATAGGTCTGACCGGCATCACTGCCGCCGTCATCATCCCAATAGGCACCGATGAGGAAGTCGTCGTAGCCATCACCGTTGACATCCCCGGCCGTGGCGACTGAACAACCAGAAAGATCGTCGGCATCCTCACCCAGGAATGAGGCATCGGCATTTGACAGGTCGGTGTCCGGGTCAAAGGCGTAAGCAACACCACCGAAGGCAAACAGGGAACCAAGTAGAATAAATGTCAAAAGCAGGCAAAAAATCGCTCTCATTTCCCCCTCCTTACGGGTTAATCATGGTTAATTTAGTCACTGTTTTTGCAAAATGTCAATAGATCATACTGTTCGTGGCAAACTTAAACAGGGACGAGTTGCCAGGCTTTTGCCTCTAAGCCTTCTCATATTAGATTTGGGTGGTTGTGGGCCATTGTGGACTCGAACCACAGACCCCGGTCTTATCAGGACCGTGCTCTAACCAACTGAGCTAATGGCCCTCAATGGTTAAAATATAGCCTCTATAAGAAATGACTGTCAAGCCACATAGGACGGGAACAAGCTTAGTTAACTAAATTCCAGCAGGAATCATGGACATAAATATGCCAGCCGCTACCGAGCAGCCAATAGCACCTGCCATATTAGGGCCCATAGCATGCATCAACAAAAAGTTCCTGGGATTTGCCTTCTGCCCCTCTAGCTGAGCCACTCTAGCAGCCATAGGAATAGCTGAAACACCAGCGGCACCGATAAGGGGGTTTATTTTATCCTTCAAGAATAAATTTGCTATTTGCACTGCCCAAATTCCACCGGCAGTACAGATAACAAAAGCTAGCGCCGCCAAGCCGATGATGGCCGAAGTTTTAAGGTTAAAAAATACCGATGCTGGCATTAAAGTTCCGATAATCAAAGCTAGGGTAAATGTCAATATATCGATGAATACAGTACTTGCTGACTGGGCTAATCTATCAGTAACACCACTTAATGTTACTCCTTTTCCTGCCACAGAAGAGCCACAGTGCGCCTTACAACTTCGTAGCTGAAGCCGCGATAAGTGAGATAATTAGATAAGCGCCGGTGAAAATCAGGGTAATCTAAATGAGCAAGGAGATGCATCCTCTTGCAACCTAACTTACAGGCATTATCCATATCATCTATGTCTCCTGTTATCTGTTCTATTATTTCCCGAGCTACTTTCTTGTCGCTTAGTTCCTTTGCTATTAGTCTTTTGCTCTTAAGCCTGAAGGATAGCCGGTTATCCTTCCAAAATTGAGCGAAGGCATAGTCATTAACCAAATTTTGTTCTTTAAGTCTGGCGATCGTCTTCTCTATTGCTTCAGTATCAAAGCCGCGCTGGTGAAGTCGCTGCTTTATCTCTGCTTCGCTGCGTGGGCGATAATGGAGGTAGCGGTAAGCTGCATCGAGACAATGCTGAAAGGCACTGTTGTTTACCAAGTGGCACCTTCCTGCCTGGATGTCATTATCCCTGCGAAGGAGTCTCTGCAACCTGCTTGAGAGGCCTACCGGGGGTGACCGCTAAAGCTCTGATTTCCCGCTCTAGTTGCAAAGCAAGATCAGGATGCTGTCTCAGGTAATCTTTGGCATTCTCTCTGCCTTGCCCTAACTTCGTCTCACCATAAGTAAAGAATGAGCCAGCTTTCTTCACTATGCCTTGGGCTACTCCGAGGTCAACTAAGCCCCCTTCTCTGCTTATGCCATGATTAAACATTATGTCGAATTCAGCTCTGCGGAAAGGAGGAGCTACTTTGTTCTTAACTACCCTGGCTCTTACACTGCTGCCTATTATCTCAGAGCCCTGCTTAATGGGTTCACCTCGCCTTAAGTCTATCCTCACAGAGCTATAAAATTTGAGTGCTCTTCCCCCGGGGGTTACCTCAGGGTTGCCAAAAATGATTCCCACTTTCTCCCGTAGTTGATTGATAAAAATCACTGCTGTCCTGGACTTGCTGATGCAACCTGTCAATTTTCTCAGTGCCTGTGACATCAACCGGGCCTGTAAGCCAACATGGGCATCACCCATCTCACCCTCTATCTCCGCTTTTGGTACCAGGGCCGCTACGCTATCAACGACTACCACATCCACAGCACCACTTCTTACCAGAGTTTCAGTAATCTCCAGAGCTTGCTCGCCGTTGTCGGGCTGAGAAACGAGCAGGTCATCTATATTAACACCACAATTAGAGGCATATAGTGGGTCAAGAGCATGCTCAACATCGATGTAGGCGGCAATGCCACCAGCCTTTTGAGCCTCGGCGATTATATGCTGGGCAAGTGTAGTTTTCCCTGAAGCTTCAGAGCCAAAAATCTCGCTAACTCGCCCCCGGGGTATACCACCTATCCCTAAAGCTAGATCAAGGGCTAATGACCCGGTTGGAATCGCATCCTCAGACAATTTGGCTGCAGTTTCACCCAATTTCATAATGGAACCTTTGCCAAATTGTTTTTCAATCTGCTCAATGGCTATTTCTACCGCTTTTTCCTTCTCTGTGGTCATTTTGGAAATGTGTGAAATTTAACTAGAGCATCATACCGCAGGTGATATGGCTAAGTCAATCAGGTTAATCGGAACGTAAGCACGTAGAAGAAAACAGTACCATAACTTCCCGCCAATTCGAAGCCGGCATCTCTACACCAGGCAATTTCCGTTTTCTGCAAATGATAGTCAGGGTCAATCAAACCCTCAGCTAATGTTAATGACCCTCCCTTTTTTAGCACCCTGCGGATTTCATGTAGCGCTTTTTGTTTATTTGGTATCTCAGGCAGAACATGCACCATGAAAGCTCGATCTATGCTATTGCTAGGCAAAGGAATTTCATAGGCGGAGGCGACTTTTGTGGTTATATTTTTAACTGCTGCTTGTTCAACCCTTCCATTAAGTATAGCTATAACCCGCGGTTTAATATCTATGGCATAAACGTGTCCTGATGGCCCGGCACGCTGAGCGGCTTCAAGAGTATAAAATCCAGTTCCAGGACCTAACTCCAGGATATTCATCCCTTCCTGGATATGAACATGGTCAATGACACCGCTAGGCGGTTGGAGTTTTCGCCGTATTGGATTATTTATAAAGTAGATAATGAAGGTGGGATCAGGTAAGCCTGTCCTACGCCGTACTAGCTTGGTAATGGGGTGGACAACGACGAGCCATCCTAGAATTACCACGGCAATCCAGCCAATAATCTTCAGGACCACAAATAAAATTGATATAGCTATTTCCTCCTATTGAAAACTTTAGGAAAAAACATGCCTGTAGCAGCGCGGTAGCCATCATACTCTTCACCGAATGCCTCTATAAGCGCTTTCTCCTCCGATTTCGCTTCGAGATAAATTGCTGGCACCAGGGCAACCAGGATTAAGAAGAGGAAGCTCTTGAAGAATAGTAGGCTGCCAGCACACCATAAGATAAGCCCGACATATAACGGATGCCTTATATAGTGGTAAGCACCAGTTTTTACTACTTTATTTTGCGTCACACAACTCTAATTAAGGGGCTTTAGTTTATATCCTGCACCTTCAAATCCAATATATTGTATATATGGTGCTAAGTTCACAGGCTATCTTTTCTTACTCTTTCGACATCCTGGATATTCTGTCGAACTCATCTCTTAATTTCTTATAAGCCCTATCCAGTTCCTCTGCCTTTTCTCCCGCATTTCTTAGATGTGTGCTATAAAACACTCGCCATAGCCCATCAATATCGTCGAATCTCCGGGAGATTATATTAAGGTCATTTCTGACACTCTCCGCCTCTTCGGAAAGCTTCTTGGCATGAACGCCAGCCTTGATAAGCTCGATTTTAGAGGAGAGGGTCAATGGCGAGACAACCTGAACTCCTCTTTTGGTAAAGTCACGCAGCATCTCGAATTTTTCGCTTACCAGGAAGTAATAAACGCCTTCAGATGGAATATAGGCAAAGGCAAACTCTGCTGAACCCTTCTCGGGACATACATAATCTTCAGCTATCTTATTGAGGTGGCTCTTGACATCTTTGCGGAAGTCATTTTTGAATCCCTCCTTTTCTTTAGGATTCTCAACTTCCATCATCTTTCTATAGTTATCCAGGGGAAACTTGGAATCTATGCAAATGAGCCCCACAGTGGACCTGATGTGCGCATCAGGGATTTTCCCATCAAAAATCATCTTCCTGATGCCAAACATATCTGGAGGTAGCTGGTCTGACAGGATTGTCTCCAGGCTTATCTCGCCCAGCGCTGCCCGCTCCGTTGGCACGCGAAGCATCTGCTCGATTGACCTGTGGCTATCTCTGATATCCTGAGCATGAGTGGCTAATGCGCCTATCTTTTCATCCAGGCCCAGCTTTGTCCAGGTGCTTGACACGGCGTTCTCAATATCCCTGGGTTTGACTCCTCTCCCTCTGACAACAAGGAAAATCAGCACCACCAGGAGTATTATGACAACCGCCAGTAAAATCTGAGTTATCATGGCTTACCATCCTTTCATTCGGGCATCCTCAGAACTCCAGCGCCGCGGACTTTGCCTTCCTTGAGTAAAATTAAGGCTTCGTTTGCTTCTTCCAGCTTAAACTCTCGAACCTCAGGCACAATAGGGATTTCAGCCGCCAGGGGGAGAAATTCCTGGGCATCCCTTCTGGTAACGTTAGCCACGCTTTTCAGCTCTTTCTCATGCCACAAATGCTCCGCATAATCTAACTCCGGGATAGGAGTTGTCTTACGGATAGCATTTATTATCACTCTCCCACCTTTCTGTAAGTTCTTCAACGCTTCGCGGACAGGTATTCCTACTGGAGTAAAGTCAATAGCGCAGTCGAGCTTTTCCGGGGGAGTATCTCCTGTAGCTCCAATCCAATCAGCTCCCAGTTTTCGAGCTAAATCCTGATGCTCCTTCTGTCCAGGTCGAGTGAAGACAAAGACCTTGCCATTGGGATATTTGTATTTAGCCACCTGGATTATGATATGTGCCGAGGCACCAAATCCATAGAGGCCGAGAACCTTGCCATCCTCCATTCCTGACAGCCTCAAAGCTCTGTAACCGACCACTCCGGCACATAGAAGCGGCGCTGCTTGCAAATTACTGAATCTTTCCGGAATGGGATAGGCAAAGTCTTCTGAGACTATTGTATATTCAGCGTAACCTCCCTCAACATCCTTCCCTGTCCATTTCGCTTTATCACACAAGTTTTCCTCGCCTTTGAGGCAGAAAGAGCACTCTCCACAGGCCCAGTTAATCCAGGCAATGCCTACCCTATCACCCTGTTTGAATTTAGTTACCCCTGGCCCCAGGCTTTCTACCCTGCCCACAATTTCATGTCCCAGAATCATGGGGAATCTAGAAGGTGGAACCCTGCCTTCAATTTCGTCCAGCTCGGTGTGACACACCCCGCAGGCAGAGACCTTGACCCGAATTTGCCCCGGGCCGGGAGCAGGGTCAGGCAAATTCACCAGCTCCAGAGGTTTTTCCTCTACCATAGAGATTCTCTTAATCACCAGCGCTTTCATAATTCTTTCCCTTTTACTGGAGCATTAACCTTTTCCACTTTTGCTAACAAACTGCTTTAATCCCTTAAAAAGGTTCCATCTGGGAACCTCTGCCATATATTTGCGGTATTCCTCTCCGAATTTCTTGACATTGAACTCATCTTCTCCTTTAGATGCCATCCAGAAGCAGAATATTGCCACCAGCCCCAATATTGTGGAAGGGATTGATTGAATGATTAATATTAACCCACCAACAAAGAAGGCGCTCCCCAGATAAAGAGGATGCCGTACAATTCGGAACACTCCGCTGCCGATAATCACAGTTGTATGTTCCCAGCCAGATTCCGGTTCCCCTTTTTCTTTGAGATTAATAAACGAAGAAATAACCAGCGCGGCGGCAGGAACATAAAGAACGTAGCCTATATACAACAGTGGGTGGATAGCGCTGCGCTCCCATATACTCGCCATCTGCCCCAATATAATCAGGGAAAACAGAATACCCAATCCACATGCCATGTAAACTTCATAAAAGATACGCTTCCGAATCACTGGAATTAGCCATCCAGCGATTATGGCCACCCATATGACGGCGCAGACTATATATGCCCACATTTTATTCGCTCTTTCTACACAATGAAGATGCTCTCATACAGGTTCTCGGTGATTTCGTTGAAATCCTCCCTGTAGCACTTCATAGTAGCGGGGAGATAGTCCATTATATCTTGGGCTGTTATGCCATCCTCGCCTTTATCCGCTGCCGCCAGGTCACCGGAGAGCCCATGCATAAACACGCCCATCCTCACCGCATCTCTGAGGGTAAGTCCCAGGCCAAGCATAGCAGCTATGGTTCCTGTCAGGACATCGCCGCTTCCAGCCGTTGCCATGCCTGGGTTTCCGCTCGTATTGATGAGAACTCTCTCATCAGGATAGCCTATGAGTGAGTGAGCCCCCTTTAACACTATGATGGCATTGAGCGCCTTTGCTGTTTTTTGCAGGACATTTATCTTGTTTTTACTTAGCTTGCCTATCGCCATTTTGGTAATTCTCGACATCTCGCCCAGATGAGGCGTGAGAATCGTCTCTGACTTCCTCTTTTTAATTAGCTCTATATCCTTCGATATAGAGCTAATTCCATCGCCGTCTATGAGCAGGGGCTTATCAATCTCCAGCGCCAGTTCCCGCACCAGCTCCTGCGTCTCCTCAGTCAGGGAAAGCCCCGGGCCCATAACTACCATATCCATCTTTTGTGAAAGCTCAAGCAGCCTGTCCCTATTTTCCAACGCTATGCTTCCTGAGCTTGTTTCCTTTTGAGGAATAAATACGATTTCACATCCTTTCTCTGCCAGGAGCGATGAGACGGATACAGGGGCAGCCAGGCGAGAATATCCCCCGCCCGCCTTGAGGAAAGACAGAGCGGAGAAGTACGGTGCACCAAAATAACTGGAAGCGCCGGCGATAAATAAAACCTCTCCGAAGTCCCCTTTGTGGGCATCCTTTTCCCTTTCAGGAAGCTCTATTGGATTATTGATTTCTACTTTTATGGAATCAGTATTGTAAAGCGAAGGCGGAAAGGAAATATGCGAGACATACAACTTCCCACAGTGGTCATATCCTGGATAGAGCACATTCCCTATCTTGGGAAGACCGAATGTGACGGTATAATCTGCTTCTACCGCTATGCCCATCACCTCCCCGGTGTCGCCATTTATGCCTGAAGGGATATCGACGCTGAATACTGCCTTCTGGCTGTCATTTATTATTTGAATTACATCTTTATATATTCCGCCGACCTCCCTGATGAGGCCTGTGCCAAATATGGCATCCACAATAGAATCGCAGTCATGAATGGCGGATTTTACGGATTCAATTGAGCTGACCTTAGTTATTTCTATTGGCAGTTTCGATGCTATCTCGAAGTTTCTTTTTGCTATTCCTTTGAATTTAGCTTCATCGTCCAGAAGGAAGACTCTCACCGCTCCACCACTGGAGTGAATCTTCCTGGCAACAACCAGCCCATCCCCACCGTTATTGCCTGTGCCACAGAAAACGACAAATCTCTTGTTCTCTATGCCAAATTCATTCAACATGACGAAATATACTGCCTGCCCGGCGTTCTCCATCAAAAGGTCTTGTGAAATGCCAAACTCCTCCGTGGCAGCCTTGTCCAGGTTTCTCATTTCATCTACTGTGCTTACTTTCATTTTTAGCCTCCTCTACAGGAACGTAATTCGATTAACCTTCGAGTATGGCATATGCCACTCCTATATACTAAATTATAGCTCATAAGAGCCGACAACGTAACATGGGACTGCTATCACCACGTCATTTTTGTAGTTGCCTGATTCATCAGGCAGAGTCGCCCAAATAAATAGGGACAAGCCTTTATCCCTGAATATCGGGCCTGATTTATGGGATGCTTGCCGCAAATGGCTTCTTATCTTGCTTGCAAATCATCTGAATTGCATTGCGGCCTGACATAGCTACCATGGGCACACCACCTCCTTGCTCAACCCACTGCCCCACGATATAAAAGCCATCAAGTCCGGGCAAGGTTTTGCTCATGCGCAACCTCCAGGTTTCTGGCGTGATCATCCATCCTTCAAAGGTGCCCTGCCAGTTGCCGGTGTAACGGTGGAAAGTGAGCGGTGTAGCCACGTCACGCATCTCCACCTGAGCAGCCAGCCCCGGGAAGCGCTTGTCGAGCAAAGCCACCACTTGGTCAGCGATTTGCTCTTTCTCCTGCTTATAGTGCTCAGGCTCATCCTGCAATCGTCTCCAGTAAGCATAGTCTGAGGGGAACATGACCTTCACTACCGTCTTGCCCGCTGGGGCTAGAGTAGGGTCGAAATTATAGATATGCACACCCTCACCTGGCTGTCCCCACTCTCTGCCAGCGATAGTGACTGGCTTATCAAGGGGAAAGTTTAGCCCCATTATGGAAGGAGGTATCTCCTCGAACGAGCGGTCTATCCCTAGGGCTACATGGACCAAAGAGGGGCAGATGGGAAGGTTGTTGTAGTAACCTCGGATTTTTTCATCAGCGTATTTGCCAGCAAGCATGTCAAAAATGGTCGTGTGACCATCGGCGGCAGAGATGACGTAGTCTGCTCGGTGTTGGCTACCATCCTCCAATCTGATCCCAACGGCGCGGTCATTCTCTACCAGGATCTTGGTCACCCGTGCGTTATAGTAGACCTCGCCTCCTAAGTCGCGGTAGCGTCGTTCAATGGCTCGGGAGAACTCTAATGAGCCGCCTATGGGATAGCCGGCCACTTTTCGGTGTATCCAGGAGAGGCTCATAAGTGCCACTAGCATTGTAAGTTCGGGAAACCACCAGGCGAGAGGAAAAGCCTCACGCAGCAAGGCATTTTTGAAGCGTGCGGCAAAATCTTGAATGGATATGCTGGCCCATTCCCGAGCAACCTGTATAAAGGGCCGCATCTCAGATAACGACTTGAATCCGCCAATGGGGCCATATACTTCAGCTGCTCCTTCAATGGGCAGTTCAAAGCGAGTGCAGGCACGTATGCCTTCGATGAACTCTTCAATGACATCCTTATCTTCTGGGGCAAGCTCCATCATGTGCTGCTCCAGGCGGTCAATGTTGGTGTATAGGATAAAAGCCTTGCTGTCGGCGCCCTCGATGCGCATAAGCTCCTCCTGGTAAATCATACGCCGCCCCTGAATTGCCCCCAGCTCTTCCCACAGCCGGTAAAACTTTGATCCCGGCGCGGAGCCAACCAACCAGTGCAGGCAGCCATCAATGGTGTAGCCCTTGCGCTCCCAGGAGGTGCACAGTCCGCCGGGTTTATTCTGCAGCTCGAAGATTTGGGTGCGGTAGCCGTTCATCTGTCCATAGCACCCGGCTGATAGGCCAGCGATACCAGCCCCAATGATAACTATTGACTTCTGTGCCATTTTTCGTCTCCTTATTTTGTATGCAAACAGAATTATAGCTCATCTAGGTTATGACTGTAACTTTAGAAACGCCTTCACCATGTCATTGCAAGGCCTGTCCCGAGCAAAGCGAGGGAACTCGACGAAGCAATCTTTTCCTCCTTCTTTGTCATTGCGAGCGAAGGGATAGCGACCGAAGAATCTCCACTTCAGTTCCTTTCTATCGTGAGGATTTAGGGTTTTGACTTAGCCCGGTCAAACTCCGCCTTATTCCCTAACCAGATTCCACTAAATAGGAGCTTTTTAACAGCCTCCAGCCAGTTTGGGGTAACGTTGGTGTAGCCAGTCTGCTACCTCTTGTTTAAAATCTTTGACCTCCTGTAGTAGTTCGATTGCTTCACCCTCGGAAATCTCCCCGGCCCGGTCGTAGTCGGTTATGTTGCGTTTGGTACGGCACATATCAAAATAATCAGCTCTATTACGAAATTCCTGTCCCATCGTTTCTTTAATAGTTTGTAGCGCAGTAAAATGCTGCCCTGGCCCTACGGCTTTGTAGCCCTTGCAGTAGAGCGCAATAGTAGCTAACTGCAGGGCAGCATTGTAGGCGATAGCAAAGCGGCGATCGGCAGAGACTACTTCAATTGAGGCATCGGTGATATCGCGCTCAACTACCTTTAACAGGCTGGCAATTTCCTCCTGCGATGTTCTGTGTCTTGCTAGCTTCCCATCAGCCAGTAATTGCTTTAAGGCCATCGTCATTTCCTATTAAAAAGACTTTGGGCTCACTTAAAATGGTGAGGACAAAGTGATTTAACGCTTTGGACTTGGCCCTCAGTTCCTGAGATGGCATGGCTATGGCGTTAATCTCGCGTCCCAATCCTTCCTTTGCTGGGGATAGTGCTTTCGAGAGTTCTGAGGCAGTTATGTCCCCAACCACAAAGAGGTCAATATCGCTAGTCGCAGTTTCCTTAGCCTTAGCATATGACCCATATATGAAAGCGACGATAATGTCCTTTTCAATCTGTGATAAGTGTTGCCTGAGAGTATCGCCAAGGGCAAAAGTCTTGAGAAATATAGCCTTCAGTTCAGGGAAAATGGGGCAATCCTTGTTAATCTGGTAATATTTTCTGTTGCCATCTGTAGTGTGGGACAGGAGTCCTGCAGCCTCCAGTCGGGCAAGTTCACGCTGCACGGCGCGGATAGGCTGCCCGCTGCGAGTGGCCACTGCACGCATATAGAAGCGATCGCTCGGGTTCAATAAGAAGAGCCCCAGTATAGCAACTCTAGCCTGTGAAGAGAATAACTCCTGTAACATTTAGAACTCGACTGTATACTTTTTGTAGTCAATAGTATACTTATTGTATACGCCTGTCAAGGGCGTTTTGCTATTGCGATGCCAGCCCCAATTATGATTATCGACTTCTGCTCCATTTCTCGTCTATCTCTATCACTGCTGAAAGACGATGGAGCTTTATACTCCCCCGATTCTTATGAATATGTGATGCTTTCACTCGCTTAAACTCTTTGGCACGTCATAAAGCCTGAAAACTATTGTGTCAATTGAGCTCTGAAGCTCTTGAATTCGTGCCCTGAGTTTTGAGACTGTGTCTAAAAGATGTTGCTTTTTAGCCTCGAACTCCTCCGAGTTTTGTGGGACAAAGGGCGCCTCTTTAATAGAAACCCAGTATTCCCCTTGATAATTTGTAAGAATTTGAGTAATGATTTTGAGGAGTTTCTCTTTCCCATTGATATAAAGGATCTTCCTGCCTTTACCATAAAGTTTAACCTCTGCACCCTCTAAGGTCATAGAGACCTCTCCAACTTTGCTCAGGATGAACTCGGCGTCCTGAAGGCCAGGGCTATAGGTAATCCTAATTGCTGGATGAGTTCTTAGAGAAAATTTCCTTTCCGGTGATAGGGATTTAACAATAGCCTCAGGATTTATGTCAGGCAAGGAAGCTTTAAATTTCAAACGGGTTAGCCTCGTTCCCTTAAAGTACTTTGAATAGCTGGAAAGCTTAGTCATCTTCTCTCTGATTCCCTTTGCATTCTCCACAATCTCATCGTGCAACTGAACGTCTTCTGTTTTATCAAAATCTATGCGACGAATGGGAACTTGAGATAGTGGTGCCCCCACATACTCTCTTATTTCGCCTTTTCCCTTCTTAGTCTTGGAGAACCAGAAATCCATTAGCGTAGAATTTAAGAGGGCCAAGATATATAAGAGTTTTTCGCTTTGACTAATACCGGTAATAAAGAACACATCGGACATTGCATATAAGGGTGCACTGCTTAATCCGAAGGTATTTTGGAGTGCTCTATTAGGAGTAACAATCTTCTCCTCTTGAAAGATTTTCTCGTCTCTTTCTCGGTGCAACTTATACCAAGGATAATTCTCTCCATAAACCCTAAGTCTGTTTCCCAAGATTGGACGGAATTTCTCCAAGTGAGCCTTAATCACAGGGTATTTTTCAACGTCTGTATCCTTCGTGGTGTAAATGACAAACTGTGGGTTTTCCAAACGCTGGTTGACGTAATAGCAGTCGATGTCTGAGTTCTTGTAGAAGGGTTTCACCAAGAGCATCTCATCTTCGCTAAGGTGCAAGGAGTCCAGTTCATCTCGGGAGAGAACAAAGATGCCATCGCCGACTTTGATGTTACGGTGTGAGACCATATCTTGGGGTAGGAGCCTGATGTTTTTATTAGTGACCTTATCAGCTCCTGAGACTATTCCTTGGTTTATGTTGCAGATGTCACTGAGGGGCATTCCTTTTTGCTGTATCTTCTTTAGGATTCTATCGGCCTCGCCGCCGCGCATCAAATTCCATGGCTTTTCAGTCAACTCTCCTTGCCTTACCCCGCTCCAAAACACTTTGATGTATTCGTCTTCATATCTTGGCTTATCTATATGTTTCTGGATGTGCTTGGTAAGAAAATCGAGATTTTCTCTAATAGTTTTCCCATCTAAATCTTGATTCTTACATTTAACTTCAACTATTTTGATGTGATTGTTTTCTCTTTCTCGCTCTTTATCTTTTCCCGAACATTTAGTAAGGACAAAGACCATGTTATGTTGTCCTTTAGCATGTTCGAATATTTTTACCTCGTCAAAGAAAATCATCTCTTTAATCTTTGCGTTCTCTAAAATGTATTTTCTTAATCTTGAAGCCCCGTCAGCAGTTGGCCAGTAAGCAGAGGTTATGAATCCTAACCTTCCCCATTCTCTGAGTTTGGAAAGACCAAGAATGATGAACCAATGCAGATAGTCCATTTTCCCTTGATAATAATTCTTCCAATAAGGACAAAGTTTTAAGGTTGTCTGGAAGAGTTCTTTATGTCCCTTTTCGCCTACATAAGGAGGATTTGCACACACATAGGAAAACCTTTCGACAAACTTATCCTTAATTTTTTCGTATATTTTCTCCTCGGCAGTAGTGAAATGAAGAATTTTACGGCGATGTTCCTTTTCCTCTCCTCTAACTTCTTGCAGGGGAAGCTGCTCGGGATTGTGCAATTCCATTGAATCTCTACAGATAATTCCGAGAGGTGTTGGCTCTTCACGGGGCTTCTTCCCTGTCAGTTCCAGTATTCTTCTGATTAGCGGAGTGAGTTGGATAAGCAGATTTACCTGGGTAAGATAATATGGGAAAGAGGAGATTTCACTACCAAATATATACCAGAGGATAGCTTGCCATATATCCCTAAGGTCTTGGGGGTCATTCCAATCGAGGTCAGGACATTCTCTTATTCTTCTGGCAGCCTCTACTAAAAATCCACCTGAACCAGTTGCAGGATCAAAGATAAGTTTTGGAACCCTCTTCCCCTCGATATGCCAGAAATAAGCCCCCGGCTTGTTATAGCCAACCCTATCCCAGATAAAACTCACAATCTCACGAGGCGTATAATACTGCCCTTTGTTTTTCTTATCTACCCTTTCAATATAATCCTCATAGATGGTTCCTAAAATATCTTGGTCAAGTTTGCCGAGGTAAAAATTAGAAAGTTCATAGAGGGAGTCAATCAAGGCATCATCTGAGGGTTCATACCAGGAATAGTTGTTATTTACATTAAAAAGCCAGGGGTATTGCTCTGCTGATAAGTCAAAAGCATAATGTAGGACTCGCCTAATCTCACGGTTGAAATTTTCATACAACCTAGCGAAGCCACCGTTATAAAGAGATGGCTCTATAAAACCTATGTCTTCCCATACCCTTGCAAGTAGGAGTCGAGTCATAGCGAAATAAGCAACCCTGCGGAAAAAGGCATCTCGTGCTTTTCCATAAAGCGCTGCCTCATCTGCATTCATAATTCGCTCAAAAGTCTCAGAACTTACCTCCTCTAATTCCCTTCCGGAGATATGAGCGGAAATATCCTCTATCTCATAAGCGATAGACTCCTCCGAAACCCTACCCACTTTTGCTTTGCTTACCAACTCGGATTTCTGCTGTTTTACATCGTTATGGAGGATGTTTACAATATATCTTAGTTGGTCGGTGAGCGATTTAACATTAAGTTCCTCTCTCCCAGTCCACGGTTTTGCTTTAGCTATTCTTTCTATTTTTCCCTCTCTGGTAAGGAGCTTGTATGAGAAAGTCTCTACAAAATTTAAGAAGCGTTTTGTATTTTCCCTCTCGAGGATACCTTCAAGATTTTCCTTAAAATCCTTGTAAAGCTCCACAAAGTTAAAGTTGAAAGCCCCTATCTCCTCATCGGATTCAAGGGTGTATACATTAAGGTCACGCATGTTAACCAAGATCCCGTATTTTAGATTTTGTGTCTCCAGATATCTTTTTATCTGGTCATGCCATTTGGAGAGTTCGAGGGTATTCATCCCTTTGCAATCGAACACAAAGGGATGGGTATGGGTGTCTATGGGGATATAGTCTGGTATATCTCCGCCTTCGGGGGCGCTTTCTTGGGTCCCGATGGTCTCTCCGAGTTTGAAGTCGAGGATTTGCTCTAGGAATTTGGGGAAGAGGATAGGAGCAATTAGCTTTCTCTCATCAGTCCAAGCCCCAGAAGCATATTCCAAATAACCACGAGCTTTTCCTTGTGAGTAACGCTTATAATCAACTGATGAATCCAGGATTGAAATGGTTTTTCTGATGGCTTCGATTCCTCTTTTTGCCATGCTTCCTTTAACCCTCTGGGGATCCTCACTTCTTTAATTTAAAAGCTACCGAGCAAAATATTGCCTCACAGTGGAATATAAACTCTGTGCTTGTTTGGTCTCTAACCTGCTTTGTCTCGTGTCAAATCTCTAATATATCTATTATACCACCGTTAGAGCGAAGCGAGTCTTCTTTTGCTGGGCGGGTTCTTCCCTGATATTCTTCTGATGGGACTTTGACTATGGGGTCTGAGCATTGCTCCTGCCTTTCACTTAGAAGGCAAAGCTATTCTACTCAGGGTTGAGCAACATGGCTTTTTGTTAGTCTGCTGGTGCTTCATGCCTTAGTCTCGTGC
>Ga0114918_10002900_pt1 | contig 15232 bp, 15 predicted proteins | sample LantaG_FD_87015 | JGI IMG/M metagenome (GOLD analysis project Ga0114918, IMG submission 87015) | Deep subsurface microbial communities from Baltic Sea to uncover new lineages of life (NeLLi) - Landsort_02402 metaG | ecosystem: Environmental > Aquatic > Marine > Oceanic > Sediment | place...
CTTCCTTATCGGGATGATCAGCTTCCTGCTGGCAATGTGGGCACTGACAGATATGCACCTTTGATATGGGCATTCGCTCCTCCGATGAGTAAGAGGATTTGTAACTCGTTGCATTGTACACCTTGTCGCTTTAGATGGGTAATGGGCTACCCCAAAAACGGAAGTTATTTCTTAACGCCCCCTAAGCGTCCAAGTAGGGCTGGGCCGGCCTCCTGACTGTGTCCCGAGAGCCCATTGAGGTGGCTTTCCTGCCCTCACACTTGCTCGCCACCCGTCTGGAGACCTTCAGTCAGCCCTGCGGCGGGGTCAGGAGACCATCGCCGAGCACTGGGCGAACGCTTACATCGAAAGAGAGACGTATTTGTAACACTGTCTGGCAGGCTGAGAGCCCGTCCTACTCTTCCAACATCTCCAGCAGCGCCGGGAGAACCTCGGCTGGGTCCGCTTCCAGGCACAGGTCGGCTACCTGGAAGATGGGGGCGTCGGGGTCGGGGTGGATGGCGGCGATGAACTTCGCCTCCTCAATGGCAGCGTTGTGGAATGTGTCACCCCGGATGCCCACCGCCACGTACACCTGCGGCGCGACGGTCACTCCGCGCACGTCCACCACCTGCTCGGGGCCGATCCAGCCAGCGTCCCGCGCCCCCCGGTCGCCGGCCACCTGGCCGCCCAGCGCCACCGCTAGCCGCAAGACCCGCTCGAAGTCGCCTGCTTGCCGTCCGGCGGCCACGATCACCGGGGCCTGAGCAAGTGGCACCGGGGGCGGCTCGAAGCCCTCCACCGGCCCCAGCACGTGCACGGCTGGCTCCACCGGCTCGACTTCGAGCATCGTGGGCTCTCCCTTGCGGTAGGTATCGATGAAGGGGGCCGGGAAAGCCCCTGGCTCGACGGTGAGGAACTGCGGACGGGCCTCGGGACAAGCGACAATCTCGAAGTACTCCCCACCATAGATGGGGAAGGTGGCCTGAACCGTCCGCGTGGCCTCGTCCAGGGTGACCGCCGTCACGTGCTCGATCAACCCGCCGTCCATGCGCTGCGCCAGCCGCGCTGCCAGTTCCTGCCCCCGAGTAGTGGCCCCAAAAATGATCACTTCCGGCTGCTCCGCTTTGAAGAGGTCGGCCAGCACTTTCAGGTAGGGCTCCAGCGCGAAGAGGGCCAGGGATGGATGGTCAGCCACGCGCACACCGTCGGCCCCCGCCTGGTAGAGCGCCTGCGCCAGGCCAGTAGTGAGCGCAGTCGAAGCATCGGCCACGCCGTCGCCCAGCAGCACCCCGTAGACGTATGCTCCCAGCGAGTCGGCCAGGGTGCGGGCCGCGCCCAGCGCCTCCAATGTCACCGGAGCCACCGCGCCGTCCACGACGTCGGCCACGACCCAGATACCGCCGCCTCCGGTCGCCTCTTCGGTGACTTCCTCCTGTTGGGCCATCAATAGGTCAAGATATGATGTATCCATAGCGTCCTCCTTATCTCTCCCTCGCCGTGGCCGGTCTCCGACCGATCTGCTGCCGGAGTGTGTCTGCCAGTGCCTGGGCCATCTCCTCCGGCCCGCCGCTCAGCCGCGTCCCTCGCTCCCGCTCCGGCGGAAAGTCCTGCCCCCGCTTCTCCAGGAGCGGTTGGAGCTCCGCTTCATCCACCAGGTCGCTCACGTCCCACTTCTCCACTGCGTCCTCCGCCCGGTAGACGTTGATGAGGCGCACGCCGTCGGGGTAACGCGGCTTGAGCGCCCCCGGCAGCACTGTAACAACTGCCGGCAGGTCAACCTCGACGGTCGCGTAGCCAATACCTCCCCCTGCCCCCCCTACGAGGGGGAGAGAGGATTGGCAGACCGCCTGCACGCGCCCGTCCTCTGCCTCCACCATCCAGGCTCCGACAATCTGGGGCCAGCCCAGAGCCTCGGCCAGCCGTGGCCCCAGTTGCCCCTGCCCGGTGTCGAGCGTAGTCGCACCAATGAGGACCAGGTCGGCCCCGCCCAGTTTCCTCACTGCCGCTGCCAGCACCCGGGCCATGACCGCGTCGCCAGCGGTGGGGGGTAAGTTGGCAACTTGCCCCGCCCGGTCTGCGCCAGCGGCCAGCGCCTGGCGGAGCACATCGTCGTCGGGCAGCGGGCTCCGGGGGAGGGCCATCACCTCAACGCTTGTGGTGAGCCCAGTCGAACCACCAGTGGCGTCCTTGATGCGCAACGCCGCCTCCAGCGCACACCTATCGGCCGGATTGATGAGGTACTCTTCACGGTTGATGAAGATACGGCCCCGCCGCCGGTTGACAACCATGCCGCTGGGGTCGAGGACCCTTCCAATAACAACGAGAATACGCATAGTATTCCTCCAGTCTTCAGACCGCATAGGCGCAAGGTTGCAGAGTCTCGGGGTCGCAGAGACGCAAAATCAAACGCGACCTTGAATAGCCGCCTCACGATAGTTGTAGAGCATAGCGCCCAACTTGCGGTACTGGTTGTAGAAATAGTCGAAACGCTGAGGAGTAAGTGGGCCAGTCTCATGTAGAATCTCAAGATGGGCCTTGGTCTCATCGCAGGAGGACAGGGAGTAGGTCAGGTTATGGTCTGATCCGCACGCCGTGCTGGCGGAAGATGTTGCTGGCGATGACGATACGCTGGATCTCGTTGGTGCCCTCGAAGATCTCCGAAATGCGGGCGTCGCGGAAGTTGCGCTCGACGGGGTAGTCCCGGCTGTAGCCCAGCCCGCCATGAATCTGCAACGTCGTGTCAATGGCCCGCGAGGCCACCTCGGAGCCGTACATCTTGCACATCGCCGCCAGTTGAGTGAATGGCTGGCCAGTGTCCACCATCCAGGCCACCCGGTAGACCAGGCTGCGCAGCGCCTCGACCTCCGTGGCCATGTTCGCGATCATCCACTGCACCGACTGCTTGTGGGCCAGTTCCAGGCCGAACTGCTTGCGCGTCTTGGCCCAGTGGATGGAAGCCTCCAACGCCGCCTCAGCCCCACCCAGACAGGCTGCGCCCAGCGTCAGCCGGCCAAGGTCAAGCGTCTTCATGAAACTGACGAACCCCTCTCCCACCTTGCCCAGCACGTTCTCATGCGCCACTCGCATGTCCTCGAAGATCAATTCCGCCGTGGAGCTGCCTCGGATGCCCATCTTGTTCTCGTGAGTGCCCACCGTAAAACCAGGCGTGTCGGACTCAACGATGAAAGCAGTGATGCCACCTCGGACGCCCAGCGTCGGGTCGGTGACCGCCAGGACGGTTACGATGTCGGCGAAACTGCCGTTGGTGTTGAAGGTCTTGGTGCCGTTGATGATCCATTCGTTCCCATCCCGCACGGCGCGGGTGCGGATCGCCGCCGCATCAGAGCCAGCGTCGGCCTCGGTCAGGACGAAAGCGGCGATCTTCTCCCCACGCGCCAGTGGCGTCAGGAACTTCTGCTTCTGCTCCTCGGTGCCGTCCAGGTAGATTGACATAGCGCCGATACCGATGTGGGCGCCGACGTTAGTCGCCGTGGAGGTGCAGACCCGGCCCAGTTCCTCCATCAGGATGCAGTAGCCGGTCTCACCAGCCCCCATTCCACCGTACTCCTGCGGGAAGCAGACGCCCAACAGGCCGATCTTGGCCATTTTCCGCAGCGTCTCAAAGGGCACCTGCCCCTCTCGATCAATCTCCATCGCCAGCGGGGCCACCTCGTTCTCGGCGAACTCCCGCACCAACCGCCGCAGGGCGACGTGTTCAGGCGCAAATGTGAAATCCATCCTCCACCTCCTACGGCGTGATCTCGACGTCTCTGCCGGCCATGATCCGCCGGGCAACAATCACTTGCTGCAGTTCCGTCGGTCCACCGATGATGCCCAGCGCGCGGGCGTCCCGGTACTTGCGGGCCATCGGGTAGTCCTCCATGTAGCCGTAGCCGCCCATCACCTGCAACATGCGATTGGTCACACTGCGGGCCACCCGCGCCGCGAATACCTTAACCACCGCCGCGTCAAAGGTCAGGTCGTTCCCCTGGTCGGCCAGCCATGCGCCGTGGTAAACCAGGTAGCGCAGCGCCTCAACCTCAATGAGGCCGTCGGCCAGGTAGTCCTGGATGGCCTGCTTCTGGGCGATGGGGACACCAAACTGGACTCGCTCGCTGGCAAACTGCGCCGCGACGTCCACGGCGTTTTCGGCCACGCCCAGCCCGGCCGCCGCCAGCGTGATCCCCATCCGGTGCAACGCCTGCTGCGCGATGTCCCAGCCCTCGCCCTCCTCACCAAGCCGGTTAGCGGCCGGGACACGACAGTTCTCCAGATAAAGCGTGTTAATGGCGACCCCGCGCAGGCCCAGCGTCGGCTCGCGATAGCCCACCGTCAGTCCAGGCGTGTCCTTTTCGACGACGAAGGCCGTGATGCCGCCGGGCGCGGCCGCGAAGACGAGGAACAACCCGGCAATGCCACCGTTTGCGACCCAGGTCTTGACGCCATTCAGGACTACTTCCCCCTCTGGCCCCCCCCCTGTAGAGGGGGTAGCGCGGGTCTGGAGCGCCGTCGCGTCGGTACCAGCGTCGGGCTCGGTGAGCGCGAAAGCACCGATGGCCTCGCCGGAGGCTAGCAGCGGCAGGTACTGCTCCTTTTGAGCGTCGGTACCGTGCCCCAGGATCGTCATCGCCACCAGGCTCACGTGCGTCGCCAGCGTCACAGCGGTGGACATGCAGTCGCCGGCCAGCGTCTCAATGAGCAAGGCATAACTGACCCCGTCCAATTCCGCACCGAAGTAGTCCTCCGGCAGCGTTGCCCCCAGGAAACCCTGATTGGCCGCCTTACGGAGCACCTCCAAAGGAGGCTTCTCCTCGTGGTCAATCTCCTCGGCCCTGGGCGCGACCTCCTTGGCGGAGAAGTCCCGGAACATGGCACGGAACATCTGCTGTTCTTCACTAAGGATGAAGTTCATTGGCCCCTCCAGAGTTTTCGGGGTGCTCCGGCCCCGCAATGGCACGGTGACACGACGATACAGCGGGGCCGGAGCACCACAGGCAACGGTTCTGATCCCAGCGGCGTGGCCGCGTTGCTGGCTACGATAGATGACGATGTGGCGATGGTGTACAGTTCATTGTGGGCTGCGGGACAGAACACGCTCCTGCCAAACCGTGAACCCTTGCGAAGGTTAGACGGCAAACCTTAGGACAGAACGTCTTCACTAACCGGAAATCGTCTTATTACCAGGGCAATTCGCAACCTTCGCAAGGGTAGGTAAATGCTTCCCCAGGGTTACTTGTCTTTAAATTGCGGCTGCCGCTTCTCGAGAAAGGCGCTGATCCCCTCGCGGATATCCTCGGTATCGGCCAGACCGACGAACTGGCCTGCCTCAATCTCGAGTCCCTCCTCGATGGTGACTTGCAGACCTTCAGAGATGGCCCGCAGCGCGGCGGCGACGGGGAACTTGGACTTGGAGACGATCTTGCGGGCCAGGCCTCGCGCCTCCTTGAGCACCACCCCGGCCGGCACCACCTTGTTGACCAAGCCCACCCGGTAGGCTTCCTGGGCGGTGATCATGTCGCCGGTGAGGATCATCTCAATGGCTTTCCCCTTGTTCGTGAGGCGGGACAATCGCTGCGTGCCGCCCCAGCCGGGGATTAGCCCCAGGTTCATCTCCGGCTGGCCCAGCCGTGCCCGGTCGGAGCAGATGCGCATGTGGCAGGCCATAGCCATCTCCAGGCCGCCGCCCAGGCAGAAGCCGTTGATGGCGGCAATGATCGGCTTGGCGGCTTTCTCGATTTTGAGGTTGACCCCCTGCCCCCGCTTGATAAACTCGCGGGCGGCAGCATATCCCCCTTCGGGCTTGTCCAGCAACGCCTTGACCTCTGGGATGTCCGCCCCGGCGACGAAGGCGTTGGTCCCCCCGCCGGTGATGACGATGGCCTTGACCTCATCGTCGGCCAGTAGTTGGTCAATTGCCTGGTCCAGTTCCGTCACCACCTGCTTGTTGAAGGAGTTGACCGGCGGGTGGTCAATCGTAAGCACCGCGACCTTATCCGCGATTTCGGTTCGGATGTATTGCCATTCTCCCATTTTTCACTCCTTTGGTCCGTGGTCTGTGAATTCGGGATTCGCAGATTCGTAAATTCGGGTTCCGAATTCCGATTCCCGAATCACGATTCCCGAACTACGCGTATTCATGGAATCCCTTCCCCGTCTTCTCCCCCAGGTGCCCGGCGCGGACGCGCAACTTGAGCGGGCGGGAGGGGCGGAAGCGGGGACCCAGTTCCTTCTCCAACGCCTGCAGTGTCTCCACCACCACGTCCAGGCCGATCTTGTCGGCGATGGCCAGGGGACCAACCCGCTCGCCGCCGTAGGTCATCCCCGTGCCGGCGACCATTGACATATCAATGTCGGTGATGCTGGCGATGTGCTCCTGCACGCACAGCGCGGCCTCATTGATGACGGGGTACATCAGCCGCTCGACGCTGAACTTCGTGCCGGCGGGCACCGCGCCCGATTCCTGGAGTTCCTTGATCATCTGGTTAACCACCTCCGACTCGCCGCCGGGATGGTCATAGAAGCCGGCCCCCGTCTTTTCGCCGAAGCGCCCGGCCTCGACCAGTTTGGAGAACAACGGCGCCGGCGTCATGCGGTCGCCGTATTCACTGTACAGATAAGTGCCCACGTGGCCGCAGACGTCAATGCCCAGCATATCCATCAGCGTGAAGGGGCCCATCGGCATCCCCCACTTAACGATAGCCCGGTCAATCTCCGTCGCCGTCGCCGCCCCCTCCTCCAGCGCCAAGACCGCCTCATTGAGGTAGGGCATCAGCAGCCGGTTGACCAGGAAGCCAGGGCACTCCTGGACTACCACCGGTATCTTGCGCAGGCTCTCGGAGAACATCACCACGTCGTCTACCGTCTCCTGGCTGGTATCGAGGCCAGGGATGACCTCCACCAGTTTCATGACGCTAGCGGGGTTGAAGAAGTGCATGCCGATTATCTTATGGGGCCGTTTGGTGGCAACGCCCATCTCGGAGATGGAGAGCGCAGAGGTATTGCTGGCGAAGATCGTCTGCTCTGAGCAGACCTCGTCCAGTTCCTTGAACACGGCACGTTTGATCTCCATCTTCTCCGGCACTGCTTCAATGACAATGTCCACGTCCCCAAACTCGTCGTAGGTGATGGTCGGCGTGATCAGGTCCAGTTTGGACTCCATGTCACCGGTGCTCATCTTACCCTTGTTTACCCGGCGTTGGTATATGGAGCGGGCCTTCTCCATCCCTTTGTCCAGCATCTCCTGGTCAATATCTTTGAGCACTACCGGCAGGCCAGAGTACGTGATGACCTGGGCAATCTCGCCACCCATCGTCCCTGCGCCGACCACTGCGGCTTTGAAGATATACATTCGTCACCTCCTTATAGAATTACCCGGCAACATTTGCGTTGTCCGCGAGAATCATGATCGGCTACTTGCAAACTTGCAGACTTGCGGCTTTGCCGCGCTATGCTTGGTATGGGGTCAAGTAGTGTGTGTTGGCCTACGGATCCCTCTATCAGTTTCCCACCACTACCACGTGGGCAGAGGGACCGCCGCTTCTGGGTTGTCCAGGCGCACGAAGTAGACCCACTGGTCGGGATACTTCTCGAACGCGGCACGGTCGGCCTTACCTAGCGTCTGGCCCACGAAGTAAGCGCCACTTTCAGGCTCAATGGCCACTACTCCTTCCTGACTCTCCAATTCGCCCTTGACTCTCTCAAAGACCTCCCGCCCTTTGGCGATGAACGCCTCCCGCGCCTTCTTGTCCTGCCAGATAGATACGTCTGCCATAGCCCTTCCTCCTCAAATGCCGATTCGCTACTTGCGTTCGATGATCATCGCGCCGCCCTGGCCTCCGCCTACGCAGGCCGTGGTCAGGCCCAGCGTCAGGTCGCGCTTGATCATCTCGTGCACCAGCGTGACCGCGATGCGCGTGCCCGTGCAGCCCACTGGGTGGCCCAGCGCGATAGCGCCGCCGTTGACGTTGACCTTCTCCCAATCCCAGCCCTGGTCCTCCAGTTCGATGCCCACGGCTATGGATTGCGCGGCGAAGGCCTCGTTGAGTTCGATGAGGCCAATGTCGGTGAGTTTCAGGCCTGCGCGCTCCAGCGCCATAGGGACAGCGTAGGCCGGGCCGATGCCCATGATGTCCGGCGGTATGGCAGCGTAGGCATAACTGCGGACGGTACACATCGGCTCCAGCCCCAGCGCCTGCGCTTTCTCGGCTGTCATCACCACCATCGCCGCCGCACCATCGGAGATGGGGCAGGCATTGGCCGGGGTGACAGTGCCGCCTTTCTTGAACACCGTCGGATAGAGAGCGGCTTTCTGCACTGTCAGGCCTGGATTGATGCACTCATCCTCTGTGATGTCTTCATAGGCTACCTCCTTGCCGGCGACCTTCTTGGACACCCGGAAGGGGACGATCTCATCTCGGAACTTGCCCATCCGCGTGGCGCGGAAAGCCTTCTGATGGCTCCGCACGGCAAACTTGTCCTGTTCCTCTTGGCTGATGTCGTACATCATGGCCAGGTTCTCGGCCGTGCACCCCATAATCTGCCCACAGACGGGGTCCGTCAGACCCTCCCACAGGGTGTCAACAAACTTATCGTGGCGCAGTTTGAGGCCCCAGCGAGCGCCCCGCACGCAGTACGGCGCAGTGGACATGCTCTCCGTGCCGCCGCACAGTAACACCTCCCCATCGCCGGCCTGGATAGCCTGGTAGGCCATGCTGATGGACATCATGCCCGATACGCAGTTGCGCTGGATGGTGCAGCCAGGCACGTGTACAGGCACGCCGGCCATCAACGCCGCCACACGGCCGATGTTGGCCGCGTCGCTCTGCTGGCTGATGCACCCCAGAATGACGTCATCAAAGACGTTAGGGTCAACGTCCGCCCTCTTCACGGCCTCCTTGAATACCGCCGCGGCCAGGTCCTGGGCAGGGATGGTGCGGAAAGCCCCACCATGGCTGCCGATGGCAGTGCGACACCCACTGACGATAACGACTTCTTTCATCCCGACCTCCTTCAGTCTTTCGTCTCAGTCTCTCGCCTGCAATCCCTCAATCACCACATCCAACGCCGTCTGATAGAGTGACCGTCGGCCCACCCCTACCATCTCCCGGCGTAGTGGATGCTCCATCAACTGCAACACGCCGTTCATCATCGCCCAGAGGATGCTGGCCGCCTGGCGCACATCGCAGCAGCGAAACGATCCCTCGTCAATCCCCTGCTGCACTGCCTGTATCACCATCTCCAGCCCCTCCAGGCTAGCGGTCAATACCTCCTGGTATACCTCCGGCGTTACCGACTCCCGAAAGCGCCCCCGGTCCATCGCCATCAACAGCCGGAAATACTCTGGCTCCTGCTCGAAGAAACGCAGGTAGGCCTGGCTCAGTCGCCGCAGCCGCTCATCGGCCGGGAGAGACTCCCCCGCCGTGTAAGCACATTCCAGTTCCTCGATCAGTTTATCCAGCCCCTCTAAAAGCAAATGAGCAAGGATCGTCTCCTTGCTCTCAAAGTACAGGTATACGGTGCCCTTGCTGATTTCCGCCTGATCGGCTACGTTATCCACAGTGGCGCGATGGAAGCCGTTCTCGAAGAAAACCTCACGGGCTGCCCTGAGGATGGACTGCCGCCGCTCTTCTTTTTCCCGCTCGCGACGCGCTCTGGTCGTCACGCAGACACCTTTTATGCTAACTCGCGGTCATTAACTGACTTATAGTCATTATATAACGAAAAATCGGCGCTGTCAATAGCCTGGCGAAAATTTTAAGGTATGCCGCGCTTGTGTCTCCTGACTGCTGTGCTATAATGAAATGCCAAATAGCAACCGTTCACAGGAGGCACCGTGCGTCGCTCAAAAGCCCGACGAACGCGCATCATACTCTGGATTATCAGCCTGCTGGTCGTCATCAGCATGGGGCTCAGCCTCGCGGTGACATTTGTGCCGCCACGCCGTACCACACCTACACCTATGCCCATCCCCACCCTCACTCCTTTCCCTACCCGCACGCCCACGTCCACTCCTGCGTGACGACCAACACAGACGAGGAGATCATATAATGGATAAAATCGGCGCGTTTACCTTCGTCCTACACACCCACCTGCCCTACTGCCGCCAGGCCGGGCGCTGGCCCCATGGCGAAGAGTGGCTCCACGAAGCGGCTGCTGAGACCTACGTCCCCCTGCTGAATGTGCTCCACGACCTGCACGAGGCTGGACTCCCCGCCAGGCTAACCCTCGGCCTGACCCCTATCCTGTGCGAGCAACTGGCCGACCCACTGGTACAGGAGCACTTCGAGGCCTACCTGGAGAAAAAGATTCAGGCTGCCGAGGGGGACATCCCTCGCTTCCGGGAAGAGAAGACCCTCCACGCCGAGTATCTGGCGACTTTCTACCGGGATTGGTACAGCAACATCCTGCGTTCCTTTCAACAACGCTACAATCGCGACGTCGTGGGGGCGTTTCGCCGTCTGCAGGATGCCGGCGTGGTGGAGATCATCACCTGCGCGGCGACTCACGGCTACCTGCCGCTGCTGGGCACCGACGGTGCCATCCGGAGCCAGGTGAAGGCCGGCATCGCTTCGTACAAACGGCTCTTTGGGCGCGCCCCCCGCGCTATCTGGCTGCCCGAGTGCGCCTACCGTCCCGCCTACGTCACCGATGGCGGCAGCGTGCGGCCGGGGCTCGAAAGTTTCCTGGCCGCTGAGAACCTGGGTTGCTTTTTCGCCGAGACACACACAATTGAGGGGGGGCGGCCGGTGGGCAAGGCAGCCGGCGACGCCATCGGCCCCTACGGAGCCATCGTGCGCAACTACGTCCTCCCGTTGGAGCAATTTGAGTTGCCCGACCGCCCACGCTCCACCTACCGCCCCTACTACGTCGTCAACACCACTCCCGGCGTGGTCAGCGAGCACTCCGGCGTCGCCGTTGTCGGGCGCAACAACCGCACTGGCATGCAGGTATGGTCGGCCGACTGGGGCTATCCGGGCGACTACGACTATCGCGAGTTCCACCAGAAAGACCACATTTCGGGGTTGCAGTACTGGCGTGTGACCGGCGCGCGGGTGGACCTGGGACACAAGGACTGGTACCATCCCGACTGGGCACAGTACAAGGTTGGCGAGCACAGCCGCCACTTCGCCTGGCTGGTGAGCGACCTATTGGCCCAGTATCACGCCGAAACGGGGCGGTTTGGCCTCATCGCCTCCAACTACGACACCGAACTCTTCGGCCACTGGTGGTTCGAGGGAGTGGGTTGGATCGGCGAGGTGCTGCGACTGCTGGCCGAATCCGATACTGTTCAACTGATGACCGCCAGCGAGTACCTGGAGGCCCATCCCCCCGAGGAGGTGCTGGCGCTCCCTGAGAGTTCGTGGGGGATGGGCGGCGGTCACTGGACCTGGGATAACCCGGAGACGCACTGGATGTGGGAGCCGATACACGAGGCCGAAGCGCGGATGGAGCAGATTGCAAATTCGAGATTGCAGATTGCAGATTCCGACGAGACGGTCGTATTGAACCAGGCGGCGCGGGAGTTGCTGCTGCTGGAGGCGTCCGACTGGCCCTTCCTCGTCACCACGGGCCAGGCGCGGGAGTACGCCATCCAGCGCTTCACCAGTCACATAGAGCGGTTCGAGCGGCTGGTCGCCAGTGTAGAGGCGGGCCGGCCCGACCGGGCGCTGGCCGAGGAACTGTGGGAATTGGACAAGGTCTTCCCGGATGTGAACTATCGTTGGTGGGCAAAATAGTGAGGGCACAAAGCATGTCTGTGAGCAGTGCGATGAGTCATTTACCTCTTTTTGAGACGGCGAAAGACATTGCAACTCACTTTGAACCAAGTGCTGAGATAGTGCTTTACCACGGTGACGCAAGTGAACTCATTAGTACCTTGCCTGACGATTTTGTAAAGCTCATCGTCACTTCCCCACCCTACAATTTAGGCAAGGTCTATGAAAGCCGCATCCCCATTGAAGAATATTTGGAAACACAGGCACAAACCATTGCAGAACTTGTTCGAGTGCTCCGGCCAGATGGAAGTATTTGTTGGCAAGTTGGGAACTTTGTGAAAGACGGGGAAGTGTACCCACTCGATATCCACTATTATCCAATCTTTAAGAGTCTCGGCTTGTTCTTACGCAATAGAATTATCTGGCACTTCGGACACGGCTTGCATGCCTCAAAGCGGTTTTCCGGCCGTTATGAAACCATTCTGTGGTTCACAAAAAGCGAAGACTATACCTTCAATCTTGACGCAGTTCGAGTGCCTTCAAAATATCCAGGGAAGCGCCATTACAAAGGCCCGAACAAAGGGAAACCATCTGGAAACCCCAAAGGAAAAAACCCCTCAGACGTTTGGGAAGGGTTGGTAAAAGAATGGGAAGAAGGTTTTTGGAATATCCCCAACGTGAAGTCGAACCACCCAGAAAAGACAATCCATCCTTGTCAATTTCCTGTTGAACTTGTCGAACGGTGTATTCTAGCATTGACATGTGAGGAGGATTGGGTCTTTGACCCTTATGCAGGCGTGGGTTCAGCATTGATTGCCGCTATCAAGCATAATAGACGGGCAATGGGCAGTGAGAAAGAGTGTGTTTACGTTGATATCGCTCGTGAGCGTATAGTCTCTTACTTCAATGGCACGCTTCGCCTCAGGCCGATGGGCAAGCCCGTTTATCAACCCACAGGCAGTGAGAAAGTATCCCAAATACCGCCAGAGTGGGAAAACGCCACTCAAAGGAGACTTCTGGAAAAGAAGGAGGAATACGAGTGAAAATCAGCGGGGTTTACTCCTTCAAGCATGGGAAAGAGATCATTGAAGCAGAGTTCGCTTCTGAACTACAGGAAATCAAACAGGTAATCGCCGCTGTAGATGGCACAAAGCATAAAACCAAGGTCAGTAGAGAGAAGACGATGCCCGGACGGATACTGTATGAGCCGAGCTCTCTAAACAGGGCTTTCGAGCGGGAATTTGAAGCTCTAAACTGGCAATCTAAATACAAAGTCCCTTGTGAGTACCCAACCGAATACTATACTTCAGATTACACGCCGCCTGCTTCGCTCACAACGGCATCCCGAGAAATGGACTTCGTCAAAAACAGGGTGGGCGTAGAGGTTCAGTTTGGGAAGTATGCTTTCATGGTCTATAACGTTTGTGCAAAAATGACAATATTCCACAATCACGGTGCCATTGATGTGGGAGTTGAAATAGTTCCCCTCAAAGAATTAGCCAGTGAGATGTCAACAGGGGTTTCCTACTTCGAACAGTTCGTATGGGATTTGGAACATCGGGGGGTGGCTGACATTGATATACCTGTTCTCGTTTTAGGAATCACGGTATGAAGTTAGCAATGCACAACCGCTTAAGCGACCTGAGAAAGTTGACGGCGCATAGGTGCTGACAACCGAGGGAGCGGCAGAACCCAGCGCCTGATTGCCCAATTATCGCCCGAAAACGCACACTTGTCCTGAAGGAGTCAGGCCATGACCGAAAAGCCGCTTAAAATCCTGTTTCTCGCCGCCGAGGCAGTGCCCTTCGCCAAGGTGGGCGGGCTGGCCGATGTGGCTGGTTCGCTGCCCAGGGCCATCCGCGCACTGGGCCATGACGTGCGTCTGATGATGCCGCGCTACGGCACTATCCGCAGCGACCAGTTCCACTTTGAGAAGATTGGAGAACCCTTCCCTATACCGGTCGGGCCTGGGGAGGAGCACGCTCACCTGATTGGCAGCACCCTTGATGATGGAGTCCCCGTCTACCTCATCTGGAATGAACTGTACTTCTCCTCCCGCGACCGCGTCTACGGCTTCGATGACGACGCTCAGCGCTTCGCCGTCTTCGGGCGCGCCTCCCTCGCCGCTCTCCACCTTTTGGGCTGGAAGCCGGACGTGATACACGCCAACGACTGGCACACGGGCATCGTGCCGACCTGGCTGAACACGGATGGCCGGAAGGATCCCTTCTACCGTGACATCGCCACTCTCTTCACCATCCACAACCTGGCCTACCAGGGCATCGCCGGCCGGCTGATCCTGACCTTCGCGCAGATGGACTACGTGAAGCATCTGTCCGTCGAGCAGCCCGGGGCGGTGAACTGGATGGCACAGGGCATCGCGCACGCCGACCTGATCAACACGGTCAGCCCACGCTACGCGCAGGAGATTCTCACCCCGGAGATGGGGATGGGGTTAGACCCCTTGCTGCGAGAGCGGCAGGATCGGCTCTTCGGTGTGCTCAACGGCATTGACTACGAACAATGGAACCCAATCACAGACTCACATATCCCACACCGCTTCGACGCCGAGTCGCTTGATCTGCGGGCGGCCAACAAGACCGCCCTGCAGCAACAAGCGCGCCTTCCCGTGCGGCCCGATGTGCCCCTGGTCGGGATGGTCTCACGGCTGGACGAGGTCAAGGGAATGGACCTGATGGAGCCGGTGCTGGAATGGCTTCTGGAAAAAGAGGCCCAGTTCGTCCTGCTTGGCACCGGGATGCCCCAATACCACGAGATGTTCGAGCGCGCCCAGGCCCGCTTTCCCAACCGGATGCGTGCTTTCCTCAAGTTCGACGCCGTTCTGGCGCAGCGCATCTACGCCGGTGCGGATATGTTCCTGATGCCCAGCGGGGTCGAGCCGTGTGGACTGGGACAGATGATCGCTATGCACTACGGCTGCGTGCCCGTCGTGCGGGTGATCGGAGGCCTTGCCGATACAGTCACCGATTACACAGCCGAGCCAGGCTATGGCACAGGGTTCACCTTCGCAGACTACACCCCCGAGGCGTGCCAGGGCGCGCTGGAGCGGGCGCTGAAAGTCTACCGTAACAGGAAGGCATGGCGCGGGCTGCAGCAGCGGGGTATGGCGGCTGACTTCTCCTGGTCGGCCTCAGCGCGGGAGTACGTCAAACTCTACCGTCGGGCGATTGAATTGCACGGACACTGACCGGCTGATGCCAAGAATCACCCTCTCCCTCGCCGTCCACAACCATCAGCCTATTGGCAGCTTCGACTTCGTCTTCGCCGAGGCCTACGAGAGAGCCTACGAGCCGATGCTGGCCGCGCTGGAACGCCACCCTGGCGTGCGGCTGGCCCTGCACCACACCGGCCCCCTGCGTGACTGGCTCCTTGTCCACCACCCCGACCACCTGGCACGGCTGCGGGCGCTGGTGAGGGGCGGATATCTGGACATGGATTTTTTAATCAATGATCGTTACTACTCAGGCAGGCGGTTGAAACCGCACTTAGAGGGCTGAAGCCGGCTGTCCGCCTGC
>Ga0114918_10002901_pt1 | contig 15231 bp, 20 predicted proteins | sample LantaG_FD_87015 | JGI IMG/M metagenome (GOLD analysis project Ga0114918, IMG submission 87015) | Deep subsurface microbial communities from Baltic Sea to uncover new lineages of life (NeLLi) - Landsort_02402 metaG | ecosystem: Environmental > Aquatic > Marine > Oceanic > Sediment | place...
TCAACGGTAATCATAAAACGGATTGGACCTGAATCCGAAGGTGGCAATTTAACATCAAGGGAGGGAATATTTTCATCTTTGAGCTTGAAAAGGCCTTTACCATCGGGGACAAGTTTTTCTTTTATCTCGGCAAGCCATGCCGGATGGGTAAAATCACCTGTGCCAATAAGGGAAACACCTTTTAATCTAGCCCATTGATATAGTGTCTCGAAGCATAAACTTTTGGAAGTAGCGCGGGAGTATGGCGAGTGAATGTGAAAGTCAGCTATAAAAAACATACCTAATTCCCTTTTAATCCTTTCTCAATAGACTCTTTTTTGCTTTTTGCTCCTTGCAAGAATATTCTTTTTTGTCTTATTGAAATAGTTATCCGCAACTACTATGGTATCTTCACTAAATTTGCTGATACAGGTAACATAGATAGCATTTGGAATTCCATTTTTATCCACGGTGGTCAATATAACTGGCCCTTTACGACTATTCTGCATGCTTTACTCACTTTTTCTGGCAATACTGACATTTTTCCTCCTTGGTATAACATATTATTATACAGAGTTTATCATACACACAGAGTATCAATATGTCAAAAAAACTGAATTTTACGCTTTTTCATGGAGATTGATGTTACAATAACAAAATGATAGACTTAATTACTAAATGAAAACGTTAGTTTTCCAGATGGTAATAATAGTCCGCAAGGTTTTCTTGACCAGACAATGCTTAAGTATTATCATATGTATGATAAAATAAAGGGAAACCATTTTATTAAGGGCTCAGTGATAGATTCCCCCCCTTTGTAGAATTTGATAAAGAGGTGACTCAAACTTAGAAATATACTTGCAATTTCAAAAACAGAGGTTATTTTCAGGAACAATCAAGGTTTGTATTTTAGAGGATAAATAATGGATGTAGTGGGATTGGGAGCTTTGAATGTGGATATGGTTTATGAGGTGGACCTGGCATCATTTGGATTAGAAGCGGGTAGAGAAAGGATAGGAAGTTACGAAGAATTTAAGGGTCTTTTAGAGCTTTTAAAAAATAAAGGGAAACTAAGGGCAAAAAGTGGGGGAGGCTCAGCGGCTAATACTATCTATGCCCTGGCTAAGATGGGCTTTTCCTGCGGCTATCTGGGAAAAGTAGGAAAAGACGAGGAGGGAAACTTTTTGCTGGAAGATTTAAACAAAGTAGGGGTAGATACCCATAAGGTCAAACGAGATAAGAAAAGTGGAGTATGCCTTGTTTTGTTAGGTAAAAGTAAAGACAGAAGCATCATAGTCCTTCCTAATGCTAATGACACTCTCGTTTTTCCTGAGCTAGATACTGATTACATCAACGAGGCCGAATTTTTGCATATGAGCTCTTTTTTAGGAAAGATACCCTTTGAAGCTCAGAAACAAATAGCTGGCGAAACTAAAGCTAAAATAAGCTTTAATCCGGGAGAGCCCCATGCCACAAAAGGGTTAAAAGAGCTTACCCCTATTCTAGAACATACTTTTATTCTTTTTCTCTCTCAAAAAGAGGGAGAAATTTTAACGGGCAAAGATTACAAAGAAGGGGCCAGAATGCTGCTTCGCTATGGGATAGAAGTTATTGCTTGTACACGAGGGGTGAGAGGATCTTATCTTTTATCCAGAGAAGAAGAGTTTAAAATTCCTCCAGAAAAGGTAGAGGCAGTAGATACAACAGGAGCAGGAGATGTCTATGCAGCAGGATTTTTGGCTGGCCTTTTAAAAAAGCTGTCTTTATCTGAATGCGCAAGGTTAGCTACCAAAGCAGCCGCTCAAAGCATAAAAGGATATGGACGAGAATTTTATCCAGACAGTATTTAGTCGTATCGGAATTTCAATGTTTCCCCTCACTTTAACCCTCTCCCCCATGGGGGAGAGGGTAGGGGTGAGGGGGTATCTTGTGAATGGTGAATAGTGTATAATAAGGGATAAGTGGGCTCGACTTTGGCTTACAAATTAGTATACTCTAAAGTATAATACTTTAAAGCATACTAACTGAGATCAATATGTTCGTCAATATTGGAAAAGGGAAGTGACAAACAAAACCTATGAGATTGGGTGGTTTTCTAGCGGAAGAGATGAGGCCGCTCGCAGCCTCTTGAAAGTAGTCTATGATAATATCAGAGAAGGGAAATTACCTAACCTGGAAATCTCCTTTATCTTCAGTAATAGAGTCAAGGGAGAAAACAAGGAAAGCGATTCTTTTTTAAATCTGGTAGAAGAACTAGGAATTCATCTGGTCTTTTTCTCTTCTCGAGGATTTAAGCCCGAAATGAGAAAAAAAGGATTTAAGGCAAAAGATGCAGGAGACGTTGAATTAATCGAAGATTGGCGTAATCTCTATCATAAGGAAGTAGCAAAAAGAATTGATGAATTCAATGTAGATTTTATCACTCTGGCGGGCTATATGCTCATCATAGGAAAAGATTTATGCCAAAAGTACCCTATGATAAACCTTCATCCAGCTCGCCCTGGTGGCCCCAAGGGTACCTGGCAGGAAGTTATATGGGAATTAATTAGACAAAGAGCTAAAGCCACAGGAGTGATGATGCACCTTGTTACCCCGGAGCTTGATGATGGACCCCCCTTAACTTATGTCACCTTTTCTATAAGAGGAGGAAAGTTTAACCCTCTCTGGGAAAATATGGAGAAGAAGTTAGGAAGAAAAACTTTAGAGGAGATTAAAAAAGAGGAAAAAGAAAAAGAGCCTCTTTTTAAAGAAATCAGGAAAGAAGGGGTAAAGCGAGAGCTTCCTTTAATCGTTCATACTCTTAAGGCAATCTCAGAGGAAAAAATCAGAATAAAAGAAGTTATGAGGGGAGCTCGGGCAATCAATGCCTACTGCTTGAACAAGGAAATAGAAAATGAGACAGGTTAATCTGGATTGCGAGGGTCCTATAACCAAAAATGACAATGCTCTGGAAATTTCGCAGTATTTTCTACCTAAAGGAGAAAAATTCTTCTCACTGGTAAGCAGATATGATGATTTTCTTGCCGATATTGCCAGAAGAAAAGGGTATAAGGCTGGTACCACCTTGAGCCTCATCCTTCCTTTCTTAAAAGCTTATGGAGCCACCAATAAGCAAATAAAGGATTATTCTCTGAATCACCTTCTTCTCGTTCCCGGAGCAAAGAAAATGCTCTCATACCTTAAAAAAAAGATGCCCACTTTTATCATCAGTACAAGCTACCAACCCTATATAGAAGCATTATGCGAGCTTATAGACTTTCCTCAGGAAAATACTTATTATACGAAGCTTGATTTAGATAGATACCGGATACCGCCGAGAGAGATAAAAAGATTAAAAGAGTGGCTGGAAGAGATACTTGAGTTACCTCAAATAAACCTTTTCAAAGTTAGGAAGGAGAAAGATCTATCCCTGAAAGCGAAGAAAACAATAAAAAGATTGGACTAGATCTTCTGGGAAGAGATTCCTTCTATGCAGTGCGGTAAAATATTAAAAGAGGTTAACCCCCTGGGAGGAAAAGAGAAAGCAAAAGCCCTCCTTAACTCTCTTAGGAAAAAGGGAGGAAAACTTACCGAGCTAATGTACATAGGGGATAGTATCACCGATGTAGAGGCTCTAAACCTGACAAAAGAAAAGGGTGGTGTGGCTATTTCTTTTAATGGTAATACCTATGCCTTAAAGGCAGCAGAGATTGCTTGTATCTCACCACATACTCTCCCTCTTGAGGTGCTGGCTAAGGTTTTCTATGAGGAGGGAAAAAAGGGAGTTTTAAGGCTGGTAGAAACATGGCCAGAGGCTCTGGAGAAGAAAATAAAAAAGCAAATCCTTACTTTAAAGCTTTCTCCACATCTAGAAATAATAAGAAAAGAGAATTTAGCATATCTGACTATGAAGAGCGAGAGGATGCGAAAAGAATTAAGGGGAGAACTGGTTGGAGGACTAGGATAAGTAGTGGTCGGATTTATCCTAAGAAGACTTAGCGCAGCGAAAGCCAAAAATGTTCATTGCAAAATCAGACGTACAATAGTATCGACTAGCCGAGCGAAGGTTCCAGGCAGTATTGAACCAACTACCACCGCGGATGACCCGATAAGAGCCAGTATCTGGCCCCTGAGGATTATAAAGACGACCCTTTTGGTAGTAGTTTTCATCATACCAATCATTCACCCATTCGTAAACATTTCCCGCCATATCATAGAGACCATAGCCATTAGGAGGATAGGAACCTACAGGAGCTGTAGAACCATAGTCATCATCAGCAACTTTATCACACCAGGAAGAGTTCAAGTTTTTATCCGCAAAATTACATTGGCTGCCATCAGGACAACTAACTTTTTCTTGACTTCGCCCTATTTCTATGATAACGTAAAAACTCAAGAAAGGTCAGCAGAGAAAAATGCCTAGAATCGAGATTGATGCCCAGAGGTGTAAAGGATGCGGCTTTTGTGTTAAGTTCTGCCCTAAAAATTTAATCCACCTTAACTCTGACTTTAACAACAAGGGTTATCACCCAGCAGTTTTTACCGGTGAGGAAAAGTGTACAGGATGTGCTATCTGTGCACTTGTCTGCCCTGATATAGCTGTTACAGTATATAAGTAAACGAGATACGAAAAAATGATTGATTATCTAGAAGGAATTCTCCGATATAAGTCTCCCACCTTTATAGTTGTAGATGTAGGAGGAATAGGGTATAGGGTTAATCTATCCTTATCCAGCTATAATCTCCTTCCTCCAGAGGGAAACCAGATAAAGATTAATACCTATCTTCATTTTCGAGAAGATGGATTAGCTTTATATGGCTTTCTCGCCAAAGAAGAAAGAGATTTTTTTCTTCTTCTTATCTCTATTTCTAAGATTGGACCAAAATCTGCCCTGCGAATGCTCTCCAGAGTCTCCTCTTCGGAACTTAAAAAAGCAATAAAAAGAGGAGATTTAACTACCTTAACTGATATTCCTGGCATTGGAAAGAAGACCGCCCAAAGATTAATCCTGGAACTCAAAGAAAGAATAGGAGAAGAAGAGCCGCTAGAACCAGGTAAAGAAGAGCTAGTAAAAGATGCCTTATCCGCCCTGGTCTCTTTAGGATATACTCAAAACGAAGCAAGAAAGGCAGTAAGAGAGGTTATAAGTTCCTCCAAAGAGGAGATGGATTTAACCAGAGTGATCAAAGAAGCATTGAATCGTGTATAAAGGAAAAACTGATGGAAGAAAGAGTTACTACTCCTATCCTACAGAAAGAAGAGAGTAAATTCGAGCTAGCGCTGCGTCCTCAGAAGATGGAGGAGTTTGTCGGGCAATCCAAAATAAAGGAAAAACTGGAGATCTTTATTCAAGCAGCCAAAGGACGGGGTGAGGGTCTAGACCATACTCTTCTTTGTGGACCACCGGGTTTAGGAAAGACAACCCTGGCTCATATCGTTGCTAACGAGATAAAGGGCAGAATTTACTCTACTAGTGGCTCAGCTATAGATCGACCAGGGGATATGGCTAGAATTCTCACCAACACAGAACTTCAGAATGGGGATGTATTATTCATAGATGAGATTCATCGCCTCCCTCCTTCGGTGGAAGAAGTGCTCTATTCAGCCATGGAAGATTTCGAAGTTGATATAATCCTGGGGAAAGGGGTTCGCACCCGTTCTGTTAAACTTCCCCTTGCTCACTTTACTTTAGTTGGAGCAACTACCCGGGCTGGACTTCTTACTTCTCCTCTACGCAATAGATTTGGGATAGTAAGTCGACTGGATTTTTATAGGGAGGAGGATTTATATCTTATCATTCTTCGCTCTGCCAACATATTAGAAATAGAAATTAACGAAAAGGGAGCCTCAGAGATAGCTCGCCGCTCCCGGGGAACCCCCAGAATCGCAAATAGACTCCTTCGTCGGGTAAGAGATTATGCCGAAGTAAAGGGAAAAGGAATTATAACTGAGAAAATAGCCAGAGAAGCTCTTCGTATGCTGGAGGTAGATGAGAAGGGTTTAGACAGCATGGATAGAAAGATTCTTGAGACTATTCTCCACAAATTCAACGGAGGACCGGTAGGACTGAAGACATTAGCTATGGCAGTCAATGAGGAACCTGATACCTTAGAGGAAGTTTATGAGCCTTATTTAGTTCAGGAAGGACTTATTAACCGTACCCCAAAAGGAAGAACAGCTACTCACCTTCTTTATAAATATCTAGGCAAAGAGCTGCCTCAGGCCAGACAAGGAAAACTGCCATTTTAAGTTGAATGATGGCGGCTCCTATACCTGGTGATAATTTGTAACACTAAAAAATAGGTCAACAGTGCCATACCTATAGCGAAAATAACTCCTCCTATTAAAAATGACTTGCCTAAATTCAACAGACTATTCAAACTGAAGAACTCCCAGGAAAAAGGTAAGGGATCAGTCCTCAAAATTAACTGACCAATCTTGTATTCAAAGGGGTAAAAAAAGGGAACAGTCAAGGGATTAGCTACAAAAGTACCCACCACGGCAGCCAATTTATTTCCCCTTAAAAAAATGGCTGTGGGCAGAGAAAAGACTATAGCAAACCCAAAAGTAGGCATAATTCCCCAGAATACACCAATAGCAAATCCCCGAGCAATTTTCTGCGGAGAATCCTTAATTTGTATTAACTTCTTAACAAAATTTTTAATTTTACCCTGCCTCATCTTTTTTACACCCTATCTTGAGGAATTTAAAACGTTTGCCGAGGGACGATTCAAATGCTTGCCTTGCCTGGTAAGAACTCCTTACGAAAGGAGAGCTGGCTATATAGAAAAAACCCAGAGATTGACCTATTTTCTCATATTCTTTGAATTTTTCTGGTGGTATAAATTCTTTCACCTCAAGGTGCTTCTCAGATGGTCTTAGATACTGACCAATGGTGAGAATATCACAATCAACCCGCCTTAAATCTTTCATTACACCAATCACATCTTCAAAACTTTCTCCCAGCCCTACCATTAAGCCAGATTTAGTATAAATAGAGGGATCTAATTCTTTGCTTTGCTCTAATAACTTCAAGGAACGGGAGTAATTTGCCTGGGGTCTAACTTTAGAGTAAAGCCGGGGAACTGTTTCCAGATTATGATTGAGAACATCAGGTCTTTCCTCTACCACCCTCTCAAGAGAAGAGAAGCAGCCCTTAAAATCAGGAATAAGAACCTCAATTTTAATCCCCTGGCCATTGATTTTTCTTATCTCTTTTATAATCTGAGCAAACTGGCCTGCTCCCCCATCAGCTAAGTCATCCCTGGTAACCGAGGTTATCACCACATACCTCAGTTCTAGTTTTTTCACGGCCCGAGCCACATTTTTTGGCTCTTTGGCATCCGGAGGAAGGGGAACTTCTTTTTTTATGGCACAAAATCGGCAACTACGAGTACACCTATCCCCCAAAATTAGAAAAGTAGCTGTCCTTTGCTCAAAGCACTCCCCTATATTAGGACATCCTGCCTCTTCGCAAACAGTGTGTAGAGAGTAAGAGCGAAGAAGATCCCTCATCTCCTGCATGAGCTTTTGTCTTGGTGCTTTTTTCTTAATCCATGAAGGTAAACTCATTGTTTTATATCTCATGGCTCGTATCTCGTTGAAAAAGGGAGCAGGCTACTTTTTCTCCAACATTGTGCCATAAATGGCACCGCTACTATCCGCTAAACGCTACCCGCTATACGCTAGTAATAGTACCTCTTCTCCTGATGAATCCGCTTCTTAATTTGTCCTTCCCTTTCTAATAACCCTATATACTTAATTACCTCATTTTGGTGCAGCCCTAAAGAAGAAGAAATCTCAGCCAGAGTGAGCGGCCTTCTCCTCACCATAGTTAATATAGCCTCCTCTATATCCCCCTTATAAGCTCTTTGTTCAAGTTTTTTTAGCTCTGCTATAATTTCACATCTCTTCCCTAAAATTGATCTTATTCTCTCCAAATCCTGCCAGCCTAAGGCCCCTGCAGATTCTTCTGCGGGAGGACGTACAACCGTATTCAACTGGATCTTATCTAGCTTTATTTCTCTGATTACTTTTTTTATCTCATTTATACTCTTCTCTGAATCATTCATTCCCTTAACCAGCATAATCTCTAACCACATCTTACCCTTGAAATTTCTGGAAAAAGTTTTTATCCCTCTAATTACCTCACTTATGGTTAAGGAAGAATGGGGACGATTTACTCTTCTAAAGACCTCCTCAGATGCTCCATCTAAAGAAGGGATGACTAAATCCGCTTCTAACAAATCGGCCTCTACCCGGGGTTGATAAAGCAATGTTCCATTAGTTAACACGGCTACGGGGATAGAGGTCATTTCTTTGATACCGGTAATCATCTTACCTATCTCAGGATTCAGGGTGGGCTCTCCTGAACCAGAGAAAGTAATATAATCAACCCTCTCACCTTCTCCAAGAACTTTCTCCAGTTCTCTAAAAATCTCATCAGATGTTGTATATTTTTTCCGCTCTATTGTTTTATTAGTCGTTCTTCCCAGTTGGCAATAGATGCAATCAAGGGTGCAGGTCTTAAAAGGAATTATATCTATACCTAAAGACAGCCCTAATCTTCTTGAAGGTACTGGCCCGAATATCTGGCTCATTTATTTTTCCATCATTCTTATCAGCTTTGCGAAAGCATCCTTTGCCTCTTTTAAAAGGTCCTCTAAGCCACTCTCCCTCTCTCTTAGTTCCATCATAAATATCCCTTGATAACCAATTTCCTTTAACTTATGCATAAATTTTTTCCAATTGATCTTTCCCTGAAAGGGAATGAGATGCTCATCGCTCCCCTTATGAGTGTCCTGAATATGAAGATGAATAATTCTTTCTCTTAAGTTTTCTATAAGCTCAAATAGATTGTCATTAAGATAAGCATGTCCTGTATCCAGGCAAATGCCAACATCATAAGATAGCCCTGCCAATAGATACTCTAAATCCTCTACCCGGCTGCCAATCTCACCGGGACACATGTTTTCCAGAGCGAGTCTTACATTGTGTTTCTGGCAAAAGTTCAAAATTTGTCTGAGGCTGGCCAGGGATACCTTCATCTGGAGCTCTCTATTTGCTATCTCTCGACCGCCCGGATGCACCACCAGGAGTTCCCCTCCTATTCTAGCCAGGGCATCTATTACTTTCTCTGCTTCTTCCAAAGCTTTTTCTCGCTCTAGCTCATCAGGAGAAAAGATACTCTGCCCAGAGTCAATAGGGGCATGTATAGAGTAGGGATGCAGACTAAATTTTTTTAACTTATGTGAGAACCTATCCAGATAATTTTTATCCCTATACCTGAAGTGATCAGGATTACTATGGGCTGAAGAGGACCAAATTTCTATATTCTTTACTTCAGAGGAAGCAAATTCTGCTAATTTATCTACTAACTCATCTCTATAACAACCAAAACTAGAAACTCCCAATTCCATAGCCATATCTTTCCTCATCTTTTCTAAAGCATCACAGTTAATTGAGGCGTTTTACCATAGGTCCAAACGGTTGCTCACTCTGTTCGCAACCGCCCTTCGGGTGCCCCCACTTCGTGGGTACATTTGGCCCTATGGTAAAACGCCTATAAACAAACTTCGGGAAAAACTATTGTGCTTCCAAGAAAAACAGTACTAGACCTAAAATTTCAGAGCTCGCGTCTTAAACAAGACTCACTAATTTTATTCTATTGGTCAGAGGTTTGAACTCTGGATCTTTATGGATTAATTGTGCTTGGAGTTCGATTGCAGTGGCAGCAATTATAGCATCTGCCAAAGATAAGGGATGTTGAGCTTTTATTCTGGCTCCATTAAACAATATAGTTCTGGAAATTTCGATACTTATTATGCCCAACTCCTCTATTTTTCGAACTACTTCTCGAGCTTTATTTTCATCAGCTTTTCTGATAAAAATATAATAAATTTCCATTATACTTATCTCAGAAATATTAACCGAATTATCTGCCATTATCACAGTATTTACTTCTTCACTCCCGGGTTCATCACTAAAGTAAGTGATTAGGGCAGAAGTATCAAGAATGTAACTCTTTTTCAAGTTTTCGCTCCTCCTCCTTATATTTATCATATACCTTCGATATATTATATCTTATGAAATCTTCACGAAGAGTTTCTAATATCTTCTCTCTATCTAAAGGTTTTGTTCTATATTTCTGAAGTAGAAGACTCAATGCTTTTCTCCAGAGTGCCGCTTCGGGTATCATAGTTTTCCGAGAAAGTTCTCTGATCTTTGCTTTATCTTCAGAATCTACATATACAGTAGTCCGCACTTTCGTCATAGAAAACCACCTCCTCTTGACATATATTACCATATATGCTAATATATGTCAACTCCACTTCGATCTTTTTTTATTATTTACACCTCTGAAATTCTCTTTTGCAATCTCTACTATATGGGGATAATAGTCTTTATCTTTTTTGGCTTTTTTCTCATACCAGCGAACAAAGAAAAAACTAAGGAAAAAGAAAGAAAGTCCAAATAGTGTCTCCCAGAAAGAAGGAGAGCCAAGCCATCCCGAGATTAAATATCCTATGAAAATCCCTGCTAATAGAGCTAATAGAGGTATCATAAATACGATAAATGTGGCCATGAGAGTCTTTCCTGCTGAGATTTGAATTCTAACCTTATCTCCTACTCTAGCTCTTTCGCCAATTTCTACTTCCAGAAGCATAAAGTCTTTTCCTTCCGAATAGCAGATTCCACATTTCTCACAAATTGGTTTTTTTTCGAGTTTAATTTTTGCCTTTCCGAAAGAAATTTCTTTTACTATTCCCCATTCTCCTATTTTTCTCTCACCTCCTTAATGGTCTTGTTTAAAATATCTACTACCGCCTGAGAGCTAATGGTTGCCCCCGTAATAGCCTGAATCTGATTAGACTCTTTTGTTTTTCCCTTGACCAACTCGACAAAGGGTAATACTAAGAGTTCTCTAAACTGGTCTCGGAAAGGCTCCAAAGTTATCTTTGCTCCCAAACCAGGGGTTTCTATCGATTCTAATATCTGGATCCCTGTGGTTTTATCCAGGACTGAATCCATCCCAATCATCACTTCAATCTTACCCTGATATCCTGCTCCTTCTCCTATAAAGGCATAACCTACCAGGTTCCCTGAAGAGTCCAGCCCTTTATAAATTAACTGGCTATCTTTTGTTGTAACCTCATAGCTTTTTGCCCCCGGTAGAACCTCAAAAATAGCCTGGCGAATCTCTCTTTTCTTATTTTCCTCTATCCTGGGCTCAGCATATCTATATACTCCGACTAAAGCTCCTCCCGAAACTACTCCCACTATAGATAGAACCAGAACCATCTGGACTGATTTTCTCAAATTATCTTCCTCCGAATGTTTTTGGTTTAATATATCTATCCATTAAAGGAGTAAAAGCGTTCATAAGAAGGATGGAGAACATCACCCCTTCCGGATATCCTCCCCACCTGCGAATTATCACTACTATAATTCCTGCTCCTAAGCCAAATATCCATCTACCTTGTTTGGTCAGAGGGCTGGTTACAGGATCAGTAGCCATAAAGAGAGCTCCTATCATCAGTCCGCCTGTAAATAGGTGGAAAGAAGGAGCACCGTAAAGGGGATCAATAAGATAAAATATTGTACTTAATAAAGCTACGCTAGAAAGATAAGAGAGAGGAATTCTCCAGTCGATATATCTTTTAAGAAGTAGATAGACTCCTCCTATGAGAAGAGCAAGACTAGAGGTCTCTCCTAATGAGCCGGCAACATTACCTAAAAATAATGTTAAAACGGGAGTTAGCTGAGACTGAAACTTCAAAAGTCCGAGGGGAGTAGCTGTAGTCACTGCGTCCAGAGTAAATGGTTTTACCCAGGTAGTCATAAGAACAGGAAAGGTGGCTACCAGAAAGGCTCTTCCAATGAGAGCAGGATTAAATATATTATAACCCAGCCCTCCGAAGATTTGCTTACCAATAATAATGGCAAAAATTGCCCCTAAGGCAGCGCCCCAAAGAGGGAAGGAGGGAGGAAGAATCAAAGCCAACAGTAGTCCGGTAAGTAAAGCACTGGGTCCACCAGAAACACCCTTGCCTCTTATTTTTAAGAAGAGGTATTCTGCAGCTATACTGCTAAGACTACAAACGAGAATCATCTCCACCGCTCTTAAGCCAAAAAAATAAATACTAGCTGCTACCCCAGGAGATAAGGCTATTATCACCGCCCGCATTATTCGGGCTACAGTAGTTTTATCCCTAATATGAGGGGAGGAGGAGAGAGTGAGTATTCTTTCTATTCCTTTGTCTTTATCTTTCATTTTTGCCGTCTTATTTGGCTTCTTTTATTCAAAAAATAAGAGAGATTCTCTAACTCCATACTAAGATCTACATTCTTTAGCTTCACTTCTTTAGGAATTGAGATCCTGGTAGGAGCAAAATTCAGAATCCCTTTTACCCCTCCTTTTACTAATTTATCAGCTACTTCCTGGGCTGCTGAAGCAGGGGTAGTAATGATGCCTATCTTTATTTCCTTTAGTGGCAAAATCTGAGGAATATTTTCTACATCCTGAACTTCTACCCCTTGCCACACCTTTCCTATTTTAGATGGATCTTTATCAAAAGCTGCCCTTATTTCAAATTCGTTTCTCTTAAACCCGGGGTAAATAAGGAGAGCCCTGCCTAAATTTCCTACTCCTACAAGAGCCATCCCCCAGGTTGTATCCAGCCCCAGGATATGACGAATCTCCTTTTTGAGCTTCCCTACTTTATATCCCTGACCGGGAACTCCAAATCCTCCAAAATAAGCAAGGTCTTTACGCACCTGACCATCAGAAGTTTCCAGTAAATTAGCCAACTCCTGCGAGGAGAGAATGCTTTCCTCGTTCAGTCCCTTAATGGCTCGCAAATAAATGGATAGACGTTCAATTGTCACTTCCGGCACTTTGAATTTGGGCATCTGACATTCTCCTTAACAGATTCTCTATAGTTGGTCTCTCTGGTGAAAGCATTGTAAGGCCTTTTCTTCTTTTGTCAAAATTACGAATTCGTATCTCATACCTCAGGTCTTCTCTTTTGCTTTTTCCCTCTTCTTGCTTTCGCCTCTTCCTTTCTTTTTTCCAGGAAATCTCTTTTCCTCTTTTCGAGAAAATAGGAGTAGTTTCCTGAATACATCTTAATCTGGCCATCTCTACCAAAATAAAGAATTCTTTTCACTATCTTATCTAGAAAATACCTATCGTGAGAGACAACCAAAATACTTCCATCATACTCCAGGAGAGCTTCTTCCATGATCCTTCTTGAGTTTATGTCAAGATGATTGGTAGGCTCATCCAAAATGAGAAAGTTTACCCTGGCTAACATCAGCTTAGCCAGAAGTACCCTCGCCTGTTCACCACCGCTCAAATCCTCTATGAAGCTAAAGACATTCTCTTTGGTAAACAAGAGTTTACCCAAAAAGGAACGCAGCTTCTCTCTTTCCATTTTAGGATTTGCCAGCCATACTTCTTCCAGGATAGAATTCTGAGGATTAAGTTCAGCTAAATGCTGGTCGTAATACCCCAGTTTGATACCTCTACTTATTTTTATCTGGCCATTACCCGACTCTTCTCCCATAATTATCTTCAGAAAGGTAGTTTTCCCTGTGCCATTAGGCCCTACAATTCCCCATCGCTCACCTCTCTGAAGCTTAAAGCTTAAATCTTCAAAGAGAGGTTTTCCGGCAAAAGACTTACTAAGATGTGATACCTGAAGCACCTCATCGCCGCCCCTTACCTGGCAAGAGAATCTAATGGCTATTTTTTCTTCCTTTTGAGGCCTGGGGACCCTTTTTATCTTTTGCAGCATTTTCCTTCGACTTTGAGCCTGTTTTGTTTTCTGTCCAGCAATATTCTTTCTGATAAATTCCTCCTGACGGCTGATCTCTCTTTTCTGAAGTTTATATCTTTTTCCCTCTTCCTTAGTTCTCTCTTCCTTTTGCTCTAAGTAATGAGTGTAATTACCCTGATAATGCCTCAATTTCCCTTGCTCAAGTTCCCATATTTTTCCTACAGTTTTATCTAGAAAATAGCGATCGTGAGAAATAAGAACCATCGCCCCTTTGTAATTGGCAAGATAGTTTTCCAACCACTCGGTGGCTTCAATATCAAGGTGGTTGGTGGGCTCATCTAATAATAGTAGGTCCGGCTCCTTCAGGAGAAGTTTGACATAGGCAAGTCGACTTTTTTCTCCTCCGCTAAGATGCTCTACCAATTTTCCAAAATCACTTTCCTTAAAACCCATTCCAATAAGAGCAGCTTTCAGCCGAACCTCATAAGTATATCCACCTTTATTTTCAAACTCCTCCTCAAGTTTCCCGTAGTCATTAATGGTCTTTTCAAGACTAGCCCTCTCTTCGCCCATCATTTTGGTCAGGCTATGCATTTTTTCTCTGACGAGGAGAAGCTCATCGAATGCTTGCAGCCCTTCCTCATGGATAGTTTTTTCAGGGTCAAGATTTATCTCCTGAGCTAAATAACCGACCTCCAAATTCTTTCTTCTCTTAATTTCTCCTTCCTCGGGCTTTATCTCCTTAGAGATAAGCTTTAAAAGAGTTGTTTTCCCTACCCCATTAGCGCCAATAAGGCCAATCTTTTCTTCTTGATTTATTTGAAAGGAGCTTTCTTCTATGACCAGCTTATCCTGGTAAAACTTTGATATATTTTCTCCCATTACTAAAGACATAAATTTTGTGCCTCTCAACGACTAATTTTAGTGCTCTTCCAAGACTAATCCACCACCGAGCCTTAGAGAGCCAGCTATGATTTCTTCGACCCTCGTCTTCATTCTAGTAATTTAACCCTTATGAGTCAAGAATTGGAGTTAACACCAAAAAATGGCCAAGGAAGAACTAGACCTTTCCATAAGCGAAACTATAGATTTGCTCTCAGAGTTTGGGATGAAGGCCACTATAGATTATAAAGATTATCTGAAAGGATATGAAGCATTGAAAGAAATGCAATAAAATAAATAAATTTAAATAAATTTCTAGTAATTTGACAACGTTTCGATTTTTGTTAAATTTACCATAGATAAAAGGTTATTGGACGGTCTCAATTATCCAATAAATGTCAGCAAAACTCTAGCTGCAGTAAAAAATGTTTATTGGGGGTGATGAGGTTATCCCTGATTAGTGAAATGCTGAATAGGGAAGAAAAAAAGAATTCCCGAGAGAACTAATATACGAAAAAGGGGGTAGGAAAAGAATGATCAGAAAAAAGAAAGGGCTTGCCCTGATCAAGATTCTAATCGTGGTGGTTATTATTGGTATAATAGCCGGAA
>Ga0114918_10002902_pt1 | contig 15230 bp, 15 predicted proteins | sample LantaG_FD_87015 | JGI IMG/M metagenome (GOLD analysis project Ga0114918, IMG submission 87015) | Deep subsurface microbial communities from Baltic Sea to uncover new lineages of life (NeLLi) - Landsort_02402 metaG | ecosystem: Environmental > Aquatic > Marine > Oceanic > Sediment | place...
GGTAGTTCCTTGTGAGCCAGTATTACCTGTAGTTCCGGTTGTACCTTGAGAACCTGTTGAACCTGTAGTTCCGGTTGTACCTTGAGAACCTGTTGAACCTGTAGTACCTGTAGTTCCTTGGGTTCCATTAGTACCATTCGTTCCCGTTGTACCTTGGGTTCCGGTTGTTCCAACTGTTCCTTGAGAACCCGTTGCTCCAGTTGTACCTGTTGTTCCTTGAGAACCTGTTGCTCCTTGTGATCCTGTTGCTCCAGTTGTACCTGTTGTTCCTTGTGAACCAGTTGCACCTTGAGAACCTGTTGCTCCAGTTGTTCCAGTTGTTCCTTGTAAACCTGTTGCACCTTGAGAACCTGTTGAACCTGTAGTACCAGTTGTTCCTTGTGAACCTGTTGCTCCTGTTGTACCTGTTGTTCCTTGAGAACCTGTTGCACCTTGAGAACCTGTTGCTCCAGTTGTTCCAGTTGTTCCCTGTGCTCCTGTTGTCCCTTGAGAACCAGTTGAGCCTGTTGTTCCAGTTGCACCTTGTGAACCTGTTGCTCCAGTTGTACCTGTTGTTCCTTGAGAGCCAGTGTCACCAGTTATTCCTTGAATACCAGTTGTTCCTTGTGAACCTGTTGCTCCAGTGTCACCTGTGGTTCCTTGAGTTCCTGTTGTACCCTGAGAACCAGTTGTACCTGTTGTACCCTGAGAGCCAGTAGTTCCAGTAACACCTTGAGTTCCATTTGTACCTTGAGAACCTGTATCTCCAGTAATACCTTGTGAACCTGTTGTACCTGTAGTTCCTTGTGAGCCATTAGTACCACTAGCACCCTGACTACCTGTATCTCCTGTTGTACCTTGAGAGCCATTAGTACCTGATGTTCCCTGACTTCCTGTGTCTCCAGTTATACCTTGTGATCCAGTTGTTCCAGTTATTCCTTGTGATCCTGTGTCACCTGTAGTTCCTTGAGATCCATTTGTTCCAGATGCTCCTTGACTACCCGTATCACCTGTGATACCCTGAGTTCCTGTAATGCCTTGTGTTCCTGTAACGCCTTGAGAACCTGTATCTCCAGTTGTTCCTTGAGTACCCGTGATCCCAGTTGTTCCTTGAGGTCCAGTTGCACCTGTAGTACCTTGAGCTCCAGTGGTACCTTGTAAAGATAAATCAGTTCTAGTAACTAAATTCCCTGAGCCATCTGTTAATAATATATTTGTTTCTGTTGTACCTGAAGGTACTGAAGTTAATTGTGCTGAAGAACCTGTTATAGAAGTTGTTACCACTAATGATCCGGTTATTTCAGCTTGTGAAATACCTTCGTGTAATGTTACTATGGTAGAAATAGTCGTATTTCCATCTCCAACCCATATCTTACCTTGTGGTAAGTTGGGAACATCATTTGTTCTTAGTATTGATGAGACAATTATTGATCCATTTGTACTATGAACTCTACCTATCTTACCTACGTTTTGTATACGGTTTGTAGCACCAGTTGGTTTAGTCATCGTAAGACCACCACCTGATTTTATGTATATTGTATCGTTAGAGGTGGTTGATGTCCCATCTATTACATCTGTAGTTAAGCCTGAGAGTAATCCAGTAATAATCGCGTTTCCTTCCCCGTTATTAGAAAGAGTTTGTTCCAATAATCCGAGTGCAGGGGTTTTTGTAGTGTCACTAGCATCAGCTGCTGAGACTGTAATTTTACCTGAAGCTCCCACAGTTCCAGTAGCATAGACGGGAGTTCCTTTTGCTAAAGTTCCTCCTGATGTGTTTTTTATTTCTAGGGTTACTGTTTGGGATGAACCTGCAGCTACTGTACCAAATGATATATTACCTACACCATCTGTTATAAGTGCTTGTGTTGCCAATCCATCTGTTGTGGGATATATTAAACCTGAGGCTGTTAAGCTAGTTGTAACATTAAGATTGCTTAGGGCTGCATCTGAGCCTGATATAATGACTTTTTTCCAATTTGGCATAATATGTTTTTATCACGGTTGGTTACACAGAAAATGCTATGCCCACTTCCCCTAAGGGCCTATAATACAGGTATAAATATTATAATTTTTTGGTTCGTGTCTTAGGTTTGGAAGATTCTATGATTTCCTGCAGCCCTAACATTTTATTTTCTTCTTCCTCTTTTAACATGCGAGAAATTTCCTCTAATTCTTGCTCTAGTTTTATTTGGATATTAGCACAGAATTTAGCATCTCTTCCTTGGATAGGAACAGTTTCAAGAGCTTGTCGTATAAAATTTAATTCAGGTTGTGTTAAATCTATTGAAAATATATTCATAACTTATTTTATTTATTTTGTTCTATGTGTTGGTTTTGTAGTTTATTAACTAAATTGTACAAAGGTTCTATATCTTCTCCAAGGAAAGTTGTTCTTTTTATCATAGAAAGTAAAACCTCTATCTCCATTACCGTTAATTGGTTTGAAGATAGAGGAGTATTGTTTTGTGAGGTTTGACCCTCAATATGGTTTGCTGTAAAAGCCATAACTAATTTTTTAATTTTATTAAGAATATATGTAAATAGACTCATCGGAGGCTACAAATATGTTACCTTTTTTAGTTAATTTAGCTACTACTGCTGTTGGATCAGAAGCGGCACCTTCAATTACTGTAGACATGAATGCTTCTGGTGTATATGCTGATGTAGAAGAATCAAATGATCCTGTAACTCCCCATCTTGATGTACCAGAATCCCAAGCAAACGCTTCACCTATATTTTGTGTACCTTGTTGAACTACGATACCACCATCTCCTGTGGATACGGAACCAGAAGCAAATAATACGAATCTATCTGCTACTAATAAATTTTTGGTATTTTGAAATGAAGCTGTACCATTTACTGTTAAATCTCCAGAAATATTAACGTTAGCAGAGAATGTTTTATTTCCTGAAATTGTATCAGCTAATGCTAAACTATCTGTTCCTTCAACTTCTAAGTTAGTACCGGCTAAATCTGTTAATAAATTACCATAAGTAATATGTTTGTTAGCACCATCATTTACGTAAAATTTATCAGTTGATACTATATCAGTTATAGCTGTAACTGTGAAGATAGCAGTTGCGGTAACTCCTGTTAAATTTGTACCATCACCTTGAAATGAACCACTAAATGAACCTGATAAGTTTGAGCTTGCTCCTGTTAATTGAATAGAGGTAGCACCTGTAATTGTAGTGCCATTATCTGTTAAAGATGAATTTACAAAAGAATTACCATCCCATTTAGTAACAGCATTAGTATTTAAAGCAGATGCACCGGAAACAGCAACATTCGCTGTTGTTGAACCATCATATGTAAATGCTGTAATACCTGCACCTTGAGTTAAATCTGGTAAGTCTGTTGTTCCAACAAAATTGCCTGTAAATGAACCACTAAATGAACCTGAATGTGATAATCCTGTTGCTCCTGTTGTTCCAACGATATTTCCTGTACCGTTAATTGCGGTAGTAGTTAAAGCGGAAGCACCCCCACCAATTACTACTTGACCGGATGTTAAGTCATCTACTTGTAAACTCGCTAAATTAGCGGTACTACCAGAGACTATTACTTTTTTCCAATTTGCCATGTTTTATTTTTATTTTATTATAAATATTAAATATTTTAATCTAACCCAACAAAAAATGAATTTGATGTAAAATAAATACCACCATTTGGTGCTAGGGTTGTTAATTCTATTGATTGGGTTGATAAAGTGAGTATTCCTGTTTGATTAATCGCTAACATATCTACACTAGCACTTTTAATTAAAAAAATATTTGAACTAATATCTACACTAGCTGTGATACTCCCAGTGATGATTCTAAAGGGTTCTGAGGTGTTTAAGGCGTAAGAAGCAGTTAAGGCAAAATCTGCATATGATGCAGTCCCAAACAACGAACCAGTTATTTGATATGATCCTGACCGTAACTGTTCTGGTTTAATTAATGCCATTATTTTTCTTGTGCTATTTTATTATAAATATTAACTATTAAATTTCCCTATTGCAACTACCTCATCAGTTAAATCAATACTATAACCTAATTCAATAGGATCAATTACTAATGTAGATAAATTACCTGAAGAGGTAAAAGATACTATAGCTTCGTTTTCTATTAAGGTGCCATTACAAAAAATAGAAAAATTATTTAATGATGTAAGAGGAAGACCCGCAGGGGCAGATAACCATCCACTTGGAAAAGTTACAGTTATACTATCCACAAATGTTCCTAATTTTTGGGAATTTGTGTTTAGGTATGTTAAAGTGGTTGTGTCTATTGTTCCACCACCAGCACCACCTCCACCAGATTGAGGAAATTGTGTTATTGGTTTTTTATTTGTAGATGTTATTGTTTCTAAACCTGATGTAGTTTCTATACCAAATATTAGTTTGGATTTACTGTTGTATTTTTTAATAGAGTTAAGATCTTTTTGAATTACATCAGGTATTATATATCCATTAACCTTTAAAGTAAAGTTACTCCTAACTATCCTATCTTGTCCCTGATTAAGTTCAGTTATAGTATTAAAAGTATCAATATTAGCTTTAAATTTAAACCTTTCAGGATCCCCCCAATATGAATCTGAGGCGTAATTTATAGCTTCTATTACTTTATTTAACTGTTCTATATAATAAGTTTGAATAATAAAACTATAATTTATAGTAACATAATCTGGTACTACATTAGCTACAAATTGATTTGTTGGTATGCGGTTATTTAAAACATTAAAGTTAGAGTATAAGTTTTTTGGATTATATGATTTCTGCCATGAAGTGTATAAATGTGGGTTATTAGAATCCAATTTATTAGTTATACTTCGATTTTTATCTAAACTGTCTCTTTTAAACATTATAAAGGGGGACATTATTTTTCCCTTTTTATCTCTATAGATCCCATCTTTTTGTACTGCCTTAAAACGCTCTGGAGAGCCATATATTAGAGGAACATTTAGACGTTCGCCATTTTGAATAACTGTTGGTTTAATTACATTATCAAAGTAATAAAGTATAGCTTCATCTACATCCTGAATACTTACAGTGAAGGGTTTTGTTGGGTCTTCCTTAAAGGACATTTTTTCAGACCTCTTAAAATCTATACCTGTTTGGTCAGTTGAAGTGAATGGTTTAAAATCAGAAGGAATATTTGGGTTTCCAAGAGTTTGGCCTGTTTCCGGATTAATAAAAGATTCAACTTGATTGTTGGATATTTCCTTTTGAGATTTTGGTGCAGGTTTTTTATTAATAGCCATTATATTCTTTCTTTAGTGATTTGAACTTTATCAGCAGGAGTATAATGAGTTTTACATATAATAGAAATACTGGATCCAAAGCCTTCCAATCCAGGATTTAAAGGGTTTTGTTCATAAGGATATTGTGGGTTTTTACCTATGAAAAATTGGTTAGCATTAGTAACATCTACCTCATAATAACCCTCATAATACATTATTATATCCCCAACTTCAGGAACTAAATCAGCAGTTACTAAATCATCTCTAAAGAATTTAAAATCAACCCCCCATTGGAAATCAACAGATAATGCATCACTAGCTATGAAATCTTGATCTTGTCTTTCAATTAATGCATTGAGTATAACAGGTTCATAATAATATCTAGCTCCAGCGGCTTCACCATACATATTTACTTTAGTCTCATTTAATTTTAATTTATAATAGACACATTGTTGGGAAATTATATTACCTAATAATTCCTTATTGATACCTCTAAATAAGCTTATATCTCTTGATCCTCCGTATAATGCCATATTATCCTACAAAAATAGTGAATGGGACGTAACCTAATTCTTTTTGAAGTGAATCAGCCTCACTTGCTTTTCTTTCTAATAATTTACTTCGTGAAGTTTCTTCAAAATATGCTCTTAATCTCTCAATTAAAGCTGTCTTATCAGTTGTTGCTGAAGTTAATAGATCTGGAGCGTTTAATTGAGTAGAGTCTCCGGGTATTGGAACTGCATTATTGTATTTCCCTCTAACATACCCTAATATTTCTTTAACTAATGCTAATCCATATTCAAATATCCATTGTCTGCCTATTGAGTTTATTGTGGAGTAAACCGGGTTGGAGTATGGGACTTGAGATATATTAGTAATTACATTTACGCCGTTTGTATCAACGTAAGGTGTGTTTCTATCGGACTTTTTTATATATTGAACCCACATTTTTTGAAGGTGGGCACTAGGTATTGGAAATATTTTTAAATTTTTATTTATTAATTCAAAAGTATAATTCGAACGTCTTACTTGGTCATTAAATTCAATAGCTTGTAACTTAGACATATCATAATTAACAGGCATCATCATGAAATTTATAGCCGGGGATTGATTACCAAATCCAAAACTATCCATTAATCCTTGCATTCCAGTACCTGTACCTGCGTAAGGATCAAAATATCTAACAATTGCTGGAGGAGCTTCATAATATACCCTTTTTATTTCTAAATCATTAGTTCCAACTCCTTGCTGTATTGCAAAATCTTCTAAATTATAATTTTGTCTTCCAGGTACTAAGTCAATTGATCCAGAATACCATGTGACATTTCCTCCAACTCCAGCTTCAACCCCATATTGATCTGCTAATCTAATTACTGAAGCTAGATTTGGTTGAGGTAGGTTGGTATTTGCCGATGGAGTTGTGATTGGTGCCCCTTGAAATGATAAGAAATTTTGAGATGCTTGATAAGCAAATAATTCATTACCATAAGTTGTAATAGCTTCCTCAAAAGCTGTATAAAAGTTGATGTCTTGCAATTCAACATCTACTATAGGATATCCTAATCTGCGGGAGGCAAATAAAGCAAATTTATCAGCATCACTTTGGAATTGAGGATCTGTATCATAAAATCCAAAGGGTGTGTCTCCTGGGGTGAAGGAGCTAAATCCAGGCCAAATTGGGATATTCATATTTTTATTTTGTTATAAATATGAATAAAAAAGGGCCTTATTTAAAGGTCCCTTTTAAAATATAATTTAAATTATAGATTTTCTACTCCTTTAAACAAATATGTTACATATGTTGTTGAAGGGTATTTGATTCATACATCGTGGCATCACTATCTGAATAAAATATTCTAAACATAATTAACTTCCTGAACCTGTACTAATCATTAAATAACTACCACTTCTCCAAAGTTGTCCATTCGTTGTTGGATCTGTTGCTGGAAGTGATGCTGTATAAATAAATGCAGTACCTTCTGAAATAAATTTTGATGTTACTTGCAAGTATTGAATGGAACCGGATGTCGTAATTACATTTGATCCACTTATATAAGAAGAACTAATTGAATTTTCAACACCCGTAATACCTCCAGTAACTATTAATGAACCTGTTATTGCGTGTGATCCAGTAAAGTATTCAAAGTTACCATCCAATTCAGTATTGGTAAGTGGAGATCCTTTTACTGATCTTAATGTTAATTTTGCCATTTTATTTTATTTATAAATATTAAGTTGATGCTACAAAATACTCTAATTGTGTATTCCCTGAGATTGCCTTAGCTTTTACTGAGTTAATGTAAGTTAATGAACTATAATAAGTTTCATCTACATACCCCTCTACCATATAGTCATTATTTGAAGGAGTGTTAATATCAGCATCTCCTAACATTAATGTTTTTCCAGGATCTAAACTAAAAATAGCACTTTCAGTACCATCATTAGCTATTAAATATATTAAAGTATTATATTGGGTAGATAAATTGGTAATTCTAATATATTGTGTATCCGATTTTACAAAAGCACCACCCGTTTGTTCTTCTTCACTGTCACAAAAACGTAAAATTTCAATACCTGAACCACTAAATGTAGTAGCAATAGTATCTACACGTCGAACAATTTGATTAATGTTTGAAAATGTTTTAAACGTATTCGTTTTTTCTGTAGTGGTATTAGGGAGAGTGATTTCTTCCGTAATGGTTACATATAGATTAGCCATTTATCTTTTGTTATAAATATGGTTATCCTCTGAAAGATTTGTATGCTTCTAAAATATTGTTGTAAGTTATTTCACTTTTTATAATGGAGTCTCTTACTACTTACTCTTTAATTATTTTTATATTAAAGGAAGGTGGAAGTATAGTTGAAGCTATATTTATATTTTGTTATAAATGTTATTAATCCCTATACCCCTTATAAACTTCTAAAATTGATTCTACTATTTTATGTCTATGATTTCTTAGTAAAGATATTACCCCAAAATTCTTAATATTCCCCATATGTTTACACATAAAATCAAATCCTGAGTCTTTTTTATTTTTTAAATCTATTTGAGCATTGTCACCACAAAAAATGACTTTACTACCCCCACAAATACGAGTTAAGATTAATTCAGTTTGTTTATCTGTTAAATTTTGAGCTTCATCAACTACTACTAAACAATCTGTAAAATTCCTACCTCTCATAAATGATACAGGAAGGATTTCTATTTTACCCTCGGCTATACATTTTTCAATTTTTTCTTTATCATATAAACGATGCATATTTTCATACACAGGGGCTGTAAATGGGGCTAATTTCTCATCAATACCTCCTGGTAGATGTCCTATATCTTCTCCTGCTATTACTGAAGGGCGAGTTATAATAATTTTTTCAATTTCTTTTGTGAAAAGTAAATCTAGAGCTATATTTGCTGCTAATAAAGATTTACCTGAGCCTGCTTTACCTTTTAATACAGTTACTGTATTGAGTAATATTAAATTTTTAGCTTCTTTCTGCTCAGAATTGAGTTGGATTTTGAATTTAATTGGGGTTTTTGGACGTCCCTTTCTTTTAAATACTTCTGTTGCTTCATTAGATCTATTATGGTCTGTCATATAACTTAATTTATTATAAATATACAAAAAAAGCCCGGTTTTCACCAGGCTTTTTAAGTTAAATAAATTATTTTCTATTAGATAGAAGCTAAATCACTTATGAAGATACGACCGTAAAATTCTGGACGAATCATCTTCTTAGCGTAACGAGTTAACAAACCTTTACGTGGAGTAAATGTTTCTGGATCGTACACTAATGGAGTCATAATTAATGGAACATATGGAGAGAATACAGCACCTGTTTCAAGGAATTGAGATCCTCTATAACCCATCAAAATAACGTTTTCAGTCATATAAGGATTTTTATAAACAGTAAATCTGTTATTCAATTGTCCTGATTTTTGGATTCCAAATGCGTAAGACATCTTCGCAGCATCACCATCAGAAGTTGAAGCAAATCCTGGAATTGCTTCCAATACAGTTGCTACTGTAGGAGAAACTACCATAAAATTAGCACCACCTCTAAGAGTTTTCTGGTGAATTTTGTTAGATACTTTTTGCATTTTAGTTCCTAATGTTTGGAACCATTGTCCTTGTGAGTTAAGGAATCCTAAATCATCATATCCTGTTTTAGCAGAATTTAAAGATCTGTTATTAACAGCTGACCAGTACTCATCTGCAGCAGATGCGTCTTGAATCAACATATCAAGATTTTCCAAATCAATTTCTAATGAAATATACTCACTCATGATTGAAGTTAACTCAGCTTCAGCATCCAATGATTGGTATGCATTCAAATCTTGAGCAAATTCTGGTGTCCATTGTGCTTTCAACTTTTTAGTTTTAGCAACAATTGCTTCAGATTTCAATTTAACATCAATTTCTGGAATAGCAAGTGCATCTCCAGCTGTTGAGTTTGCATTTGGACGACCTGCACCAGCAGCATCTTCAAAATCACCTCTGTTGTTATCAACTGGCTGTTGGTTGTAGTAAATTACACCATCAGCTGAGGCAGCATTCATATTAGTATCAGCTACATTAAATACAAATGTTACATTTCCAGCAGCATTTACTTTAGTATATTGAGGTAAACCTAAACCTTCAGTGAAAGTTGAGCCTGAAGCATAAACAAATGCTCTTGCTCCTTTAAGATCTGGGCGAGTCATTTGACTACCTGAAATTGTGAAAAATGATAATCCATCAGCAGCGATTGAAGCTGATAATTCAGCATCATAATTTACCATATCCCATGTTGCAGAACCAGAAGTTACAGCATCAACAGAAGCTGAAAATTGGTTAGAAGTGTAAGCAAATCTACCAGCACCGTAAAGACCACCACTTGGGTCTGCACCTGCAGTAGGATTTGTGTTACCATAGACAGATCCAGGGGATGTAAATGCATCTCCAGCTGGACCAAAGTTTAATTTCTTATCTGTTCCGTATTGGAAATCTAAGAAGAAAACTAGACCTGAAGGTAAGTTCATTGGTTGAACTGACATGAATTCTTTAGTTGATAAAGATCCAAATACTTTACGTACTAATGGTAAAGCGACACCTGCCCATTGACCACCTGATCCTACTTGGAAAGTACCACCACCTTGATCAGTAGCGTTTGATTCAACTACAAGCTGTTTAGCTTGGTTTTCGAGGATCATTGCCATTGAGTTTTTATCTACCTCATTAGATAGACCTTCCAATAGACCTGTTTTTCCCCATTTAGAAGCCATATTAGCGGCTTCGTTCTGCATATTTTTCCATCCGGAAGCAGAACTTTGTAAAAGTGAATTTAAATTTGACATTGTTTTGTTTTTTTAATTTGTTTTTGTTTAAAATTAATGTTTAACATTGTAAAACGCAATATCAGTCATACGTTTGTATGCATCATTTACTTCGATAATTGGTTTACTTGCTTTTGTTGTACCTGATATTCTAGAAGCACGACCTAAACTTTCGTTCATTGGTTTTTTATTAGTATTGAATGATCCATTCAATGTTTCATATACCAATTCAACTTCATTTACGTTTGATGCTTTATCGAATGTAGATAAAACTTTTACCTTTTGACCTTCGGTCAAGTTTTTTGCTTTGAAAATGCGGTTAGTGTAAAGTAATTTAGCATTTAGTAAATTGATTTCATTCAATTCACGTCTAAGAACTTTATTAACTTTCCGAGTTTCATTTAATTCAGTTTGAAGAGATTCAAATGTTGAAGTTTGACGAACATTTGCTCCTGAAGCTTTCATTGCTGGTGTGTATACAATTTCCATAGTATTTCTATCTATTGAAAGAGTTCCGCCCCCAGCATCTTTTTTAATTGAATCAATTAAAGATTCTAATTCTGATTCTGATGGTTCTTTAAAATCGCTTCCAAAGAGTTTCTTTCCTGATGCTATCTTTTGATTGATATCATCAATTCTAGATTTTGTTTCTCCAGTTACTTTTCCAACCATACGTGATAAGAAATTTTCATCTAAATCATCTTTATCTTCATCATCAACTAAATCTTCGATTTCAGCTAAAAGTTCATTGATATCGATGTCACCATCAAAATCCATTTCTACTTCTTCACCCTCATCTTCAACTTCAACTTCATCTTCAGTATCTAACTCATCTTCTTTGTCTTCATCTGGTTTAAATTCACCATCTTCAAACATATCAGCTATTATACCTTCAACGAAATCTTTTAGATCTTCAGAGCTCATATCCTCAATAGAAAAATCTTCTTCTGAAGCTTCTTCTTCTTCCTCATCTTCTTCTGACTCGTCTTCATCTACTTCATCACTCTCTTCAAGTGGTAGTTTTTCATCCTCATCATCAGCTTCCAATTCTGCTAGGATCTCATCTAAGTTAAGATCTTCATTCATTTCCTCCTCTTCTTCATCTTTTACCTCATATACCATATCTTCTTCTACTTCTTCTTCTTCCATTTCTTGGAGTTTTTGAGAAAGCATTGATTTGATTTGTGGGGCAAATGATTCTTCAAGAGCAGCTTTTGCATTTGTGATTGCCATCTCGCGTAGAGATTTAGCATCAGCAAGTGCTTCCTTAAGCAATTCTCTGTTTGTTGCCATTTTTCCTAAAATTTTATTTTTTTTGTTTGGGAAATACGTTTATTAGAAACGTAATAGAATTAATTTAATTAAATACTGCATAGATACTGGGCAGCATATTCATGGTATACGTATGTGGGCATCCCCCAAAAATGCAAAGAAAAAGCGCTCTCTTTTGAGAACGCTTAGCTTGTATTAATAAAATAATGTAAGGGGAGTTAGAATATAGGGCAGTTACCGTTAGAACAAAGTATTTCAGTTATAGTATTTTGTACTTTCTTGTAGGGGTTATATTGGGGATTGTTTTTTCCTTCAGATAGTGTTGATGTCCATGAGCCTGGGTTTGATGGGGTTGAGACAAAATCCCAACATAATAAATCAAAGTCGTCTTGTACTTCTAATATACCGTTTTTATTTTCTTGTAATGATCCCATCCCTCTAGATGAAACACCTACTCGTATTCCACTTTCAATTAAAGCTTTGAGTATATTTCCTGAAGGTGTTGGGAGGATTTCTATTTTACCCATTACATTATTACCTTCCCACCATAATTCTATAATATTATGTGAAGCATTTTTTAAATTGATAACACTAGATTCGGGGTGATCTAGTTCTCCTAAAGCGCGTCGTTCTTTAACACAAGGTATATATTTTTCAATTTCACGTTCCCATAAACTTTTCTTATAATAACGACCATTACCATTTTCAATTTCAGCGGTAGCTAAAATACCCCCAACAATAGGATTACCCCTATCAGTTTTTTTACCTTCAGTTATAGATAAAGTGGATTGGGTAAAGGTTCTTGTTTCTATAAGTAAGTTATTATTCATATTTCAAATTTTCAGTATCTATATTTTCATCTTCTTCAAATAGTTCAGTATCACCTATCTCTTTAGCAGCTTTAGCTGCTCTTTCCAAATCATCAGCTGTGGTTTTTGCATCATCAGCATCACCATCAGCTTCACCAATCATACCATCATCAATTATTTCTGGTTGTGATTTTGAGGCTTTGTCTTTCTTTGCTAAAGTTTTTTCAATTTTAGATTTTGCTTTTTCTAGGATTTTAATATCTTTAGCTAATTCTTTAAGTTTTTTCTTATCTGTAAGGTTTTTTAAATCCTCATCTTCATCTAATCTATCAAGTTGAGATTGACGTTTTTCAATAGCAGCATTAATTCGTTCAACTTTAGAGGCAAGAACTTCATATTCAGCATCTTTGTTAATTTGCATTAATTCTTTTTGTACGTTTTCTTGAATTTGTTGACGCACCATTGTATTAATGGCTTTACGAATTTTAGATTCTTCAAGATGACTTGCTAAACCACTACCTCCTGCAGGGTCTGTAAAATTACTATAGAATTCATTATCTACTTGATGAAACACATCTTCTAAAGTTTGGAGAATATCTTCATCAAATTGACCAATTAACGAATATAAATCTATATGATCTATATTTAAAGCATTAACTGCTGTTAATAATTTAGCTCGTGTTGGGTTATCTAAAGTATTAGTTAGAGCATCATCAGCATATTCATAACTCCCATTAGATGCAACCGCATCTCTTACTCTATTTAGATAAAAAATATTATTATCTTTATCATAAGATTCAGATAACTCTTCACGAATTAAAGTGTTAATTACTTCACGTAATTTAGATTCATTAGCAGTGTCTTTTGGAGTTGTTTCACCTTGTTTAAATTGATTATAATTCTTCTTAATTATATTACCTTTTTCATCTTTTAAAGTAATAATAAACTCATCCTCATCTATTACCTCATATCTAGCACCTTTAAAAAGTACTTTATCTCCTGGTTGGTGTGATTCTTTTAATGGTAAATACCCAGTTCCAACTTCTCCTTCAGGAAATTTCTTCTTAGTAGCTAAACCATAACCACCCCCGACTCCAACATCTTTTACTTGAGTTCCTCTTCCTAGACCTGGGGTTTCAGTTTCGTATCCTATTTCTTCTCCAAATTGACCTTTTTTAGTATAATAAATTGGATCTTTAGTTAAGTTTTTTAGAACAATTTTCTTTAGCTCCTCCATTGTTTTTTTGGAGTTTTTTTCATCCTTCATCTCAAAATAGTAACCTTTCATTATTTGATCGAAGATCAAATTGTCAGGGTTTTCCATGTTTTTTCTATCGAAGTTTTTAGACTCAGCTTTTTTAACTTGTTTTGATGCCTCTTTCTCTTCAGCTTTAGCATCAACAGCATCATTATCATCTTTTTTCTTCTTAGCTTCTTCAAGATAATTATTAAAAGCTATTTCATAGCTTTCTTTTGATGGAGATACTAATTGGTTAATAGGTTCTAAACTAACTATATTCTCATTAATTATCCCTTTATTTTTAAGGATAGTAGTAGTTTCTTTATAAGTAGCAGCATTACGAATCCACTGTGGGAATTGTTTTTTAGCTTCTTTTAAGAACATATCTTTATGTCCTTTTCCTTCTTTTATTAATCTATGTTGTTCGTTTAAGGTTTTCATTCTTGTCCTTTAAGTAAAGTTTTTATATCTTTTATATATTCTAAAATCAAATCGGTAGAGTTAACTATCGCATAAGAACCTGGGTTTGATGAGTAATATTCAATTGTTTTATTTTTTGCGTTTGAGAGTAGTGGGGGTAGTGTATTTAATTCTTTTTCAATTTGTTCAAATATATCTACCCTACTTTTTTGAAATTCATTATATTCACCTTCATACAATTTTTTTACCTCTAATCCTGATCCTTTAATTTTTTTAGGTACTGTTTTATATCCAGTATACCCATATATATTTTCGTTTTTTGATTTCTTCTTAAAAGCTTTAGGAGTAGCATATTGAGGACCACTTCCAACTTTCATACTAGCTCCACCTTGAGATGTTGATGATTGTTCTTCTATCTCTTTATGTTTTTTAACTACGCGAGAAAATCTATTTTTTAGTGATTTAGCTATTTTTAAAAGAGTTTCAGTTTCAGTATTATTTAATTCTTGAGTAAGTTTTTCTAATTTACGAACTACATCATTTATATCTTTATAGAGTTGAGGTAAATTAGGTTTGTAAATTACATCCCAACTAATAGCCCCAGTATCTGAGTCAACTCCAGTTTTCTTAGTGTAAAAATCTTCAGTTTCTTTTAAAGATCCAATAACTCTTTTAATATCTTCTTTAAGCATATTCATGGACAGATTCTAATTCTTTTACTAAATCACAATATTGTAATAAATTTACTAAATGCTCATCATTAACTTTTAAATTTTGAGAGGATGGTGAAATCAATTTAATAATTTCATTAACTTTAATTTGAGTTACTTTATCTGTTACTTTACTATTTAAACTAATTAATTGTTTTTTAATTTCAGAAGTTTTATACAAATAAAATTCTTTTAATTTAGGTTTATTGTCTATAGAATAAAGTAGTTCTTTTAGAATTTCTTTTTGGTCTTTATTAAAATTA
>Ga0114918_10002903_pt1 | contig 15229 bp, 22 predicted proteins | sample LantaG_FD_87015 | JGI IMG/M metagenome (GOLD analysis project Ga0114918, IMG submission 87015) | Deep subsurface microbial communities from Baltic Sea to uncover new lineages of life (NeLLi) - Landsort_02402 metaG | ecosystem: Environmental > Aquatic > Marine > Oceanic > Sediment | place...
GGCAACCTGGTGCAGCGGACGTGCGACATCTGCGGCACCACGGCTCCGATCGTAACCGGTGTGGAACGCATCCTTGTGAAGCGCACCCTCATCTGGCGCTGTAAAAACGGGTGTAAAAAATGAGACCGGAAGACTGGGACGGCGAAGACGCCGAAGAACTGGAAGACGCCGAATGGTGTCCCTGTGAACGCTGTGACGAGACGTGGGAACTGTCGGATCTCCGCATGTCGCACGACATGATGATCTGCCCCGACTGTCGTGCCGAGCTCGAAGAGGACGACGATCTCAACCGCGAGGAAATCTGCATCAACTGTGGAAAGGCGTGGCACCTCGACGAGCTCGACGAGGACCGCTTTTGCCCGGACTGTACCGAAGAGAACCCGAAGGAAAAGGAATGAAAAGGATTCTGTGGTGCATCCAGTGTGGCTGGAGCCGGAAGATGGACGACAGTGTCTGTGTGAAGGAGTGTGGCAACTGTTCCAACACACGGCTTGAATTCATGGAGATCTCCGTCGAGGAATGGGATGTTCTCGAAGATGTGTTCAAGAAGGAATTTGAGGAGGACCGTCCATGCGGTCTTTCGAACTCCAAAAATCCATTTGCCGACATGTCGGAGGACGAGGTGCGTATGCGCCTGATGCTGTTTTATGCCGCTCTGTGCTCCATTGCCTATGACAACGACCTCGAATGCGGGTGCGGTACGCCGCCGTACGACGACGGGTTGCCTTGTCCGAAGTGCACCGCACACATGATGGTCCAGCCCTACAGCCCCAAGGAGAGGAAATGAAGAAATATCACAAGATCAATACAATCTGGAAGCGCGATTCCTCGACTTCCCGCGACGTCATCATCCCTCTCGACTGGGCGATACCTGAATTCGAGTATCTCGCCGAAAACGACTGGGAGTTCACCGAAAAGTTGGATGGCACCAACATCCGTATCCTGTGGGACGGTATCGGTCCGCTTCTGCTCGGAAAGACCGACGCCGCGTCAATTCCGGAACCCCTCTCATGTGCAATGGGTGTACATCGGACGACGGGATATTTCGAAGATGACGGAGTCATGACCGACCGGTTCAAACGGCAGTTTCCCGGTGACGCGGGCGAATGGCGCACCTGCCTCTTCGGTGAAGGTGTCGGTGCCCGCGTTCACCAAGGAGCCGGGAAGTACGGCGACCCCAAGTTTGTACTGTTCGACGTCGCAGTCAAAGACACGCAGAAACCGGACCACTGGTGGTGGCTTGACCACGAAAACGTCAAAGACGTCGCCAAAAAGATGGGGTTTGAATTTTCTCCGGTGATCGGCACCGGTACCCTTTACGACATGAACGACATGGTCAAGAACGGACTTCCTTCGGCATGGGGCGATTTCGAAGCGGAGGGAATTGTTGCGCGTCCACGTGTCCAGATGTGGAGTCGTCGGGGCGAACGCATCGTTGCGAAGCTGAAGACCAAGGACTTCCATGATCTGAAACTTCATCGCGAAAGGACGATTGGAGATTAGAATGGCGATATCGGTAGAATGTATAGGATGGGCTGCAAGCATACTGTTTGCCTTCTGCGGTGCGCCACAGGCTTGGAAATCGTATAAAGAGGGGCATTCCCGCGGCGTGGCACACATGCTTCTGTGGATGTGGTTAACCGGTGAGATTCTGATGCAGGTATACGTATTCTGCAAGCACGGCTGGGATCTGCCACTTCTAGTCCAGTACTGGTTCAACACGGTGTTCGTATTGTTAGTAATTCGCTATAAGTACTTTCCCACGACAAAAATGGAGCAATATTGATTTCTTAGGTATGTTTAACAGGATCTTTTGGATTTCAGATCATCTTGGATCTTCTTTACTTCTTCCACAAAGTGTTTGTAGGCTTCGGGACACTGTCGATCCGGTCTTTTCGGATCGTCGCCACACAACGAATATTTGTGGATCCGACCATCCTTACCGGTAAATTCCATCCATGGCTTCCAGCTTTCCTTAAACCTCTGGAAATTTACATCGAGTTCCTTGGCATCCTTTGAAGTGACATATCCGTTGACTTCGGCTCTGGCAATCAGCCTCAGCGCCTGCTGTTTCCAACGGGTTAGTTGGACGGGACTGGGAACGCCGGCGGGAAGATCTGGGACAACGTCGGGAATCCACTCCTTCTCGGGAGGGTGCCAGTCGTATTCTTCAAGCTGTTCCGGATCTTCGAGAAGGGCACCGCCCCAATGATTGGTCTCCCCACCCCACCTTCGGGGCTTTCCCTTCGAAAACATCCAAATCCCACAAACCCGGCACACGTCAGACAACACCCCAAAGGTCTTCTTTCCAATTCCCTCCTCCGGTACGAGGATGGTGCGGTAATCCGGTCCCTTGAGCTTTCCGCGGAACTTCTCCGGGGAACTCATCATATTTCCGGTACGGTACGGAAGTGCAGACGGAAGTACTTGTTGAATAAGCTTGAGGTTGGCACGCACCTTTGCCTGTATGCCGATCTGGATCCCGTTTCTAACAAGGAGGATGTCCCAGTCCGAGGTCTCCGGATAGCATACCCATCCATTGGGCTTAGCCTCTTCTTCGATAAACCACTGGCATAATTCGTCTTCGTTCATGCACAAACTCTACGCCACGGAACAGAAAGATCAAATCAATTGTCGAGATCTTCCAAGGTACATTGTGCAATCATGGTGTAGATGATCATATCAGAAATAGTTGTTGGACGTCTTTTATCGTGATTTTTGACCGCAAACTCCCTTAATTTTATGGATCTTTTGTGGGCTTCCTCATCATCGAGTTCGGACTCCCATACAATGATCTGCCCTGGGTCGCCGTTGCGTTCGGAAACGACAATAAGAAGGACATTGTCCGGAATTTCAGGATTTTCAACCACCTCATGCCCATTCCAATAAAAAATCGGTCCGCATTCCTCGACATCGATTTTTTCAAGGATTTCGGGGTTGCCGTAGGCGATAATGGCTCGTTGTCCATGTTTGTAGTCGAGAAAGTCGTAGCAGTCGAGCCAGGCGATCGCCATGCTGAGTTCTGTGTTACTGATCGATCGTTCTTTTGATCCTGTCAAAATCGGTCCCATTATGAACCTCCTATTTCCATGGTTTCCATTTGCGTCTTAGAATTTTTGGTGCTGGTAGTTCAGATAAACCAACATTTCCTGTGATCTTCAACTCTGGCCACGGTTCAACCAGTAAATTTGTTGTTCCCTTCAACGTCCACTCAGGCATGAGAGGTATTGCCGTTTCTCCCCTCCAAAGATTCTTACCCGTCCCTTTTACTTCTCTGACAAGTTTCAGGTCGAGGTGGGCGTTGTGCCATGAAAGATTCAGGTCTGCTGTCATATAGCTGAAATTAGATGCTGTCCATACCGATACGCGAAGTAGGTTTCCGGTTTCAATTTCAATATCATAATAGCCTTTTTCAGGATTTTCGTCAAATTTAAGAATTCCGTCGGACATATAGGTACCGGTACCTTCCGACAAAAAGAAGCACACATTGGTGTGTTCAAGCAACTTGGTTCCCTGTGCAGTTTTATACCAGTTCATTTCCAAGGCTTCCATTTTCGTCTTAAAATTTCTGGTGCCGCCAGCGGGAACTCGTTGAATTTGATGTCAAGAGTTCCCCATAAACTCATACTCGATTCGGAAAATTCCCGTTTAAATTCGGGGGCGTATTTCTGTGGAATTTCTACACTTCCGACAAGTTCGTCGGACCATCCATGACCAGGATTGAAACTCAGTTTGAGATCTAGGGTAAAATTCATCTTGATGCTGTGGTCCTCGTCGACCACAAAATCTTCTCCCAAATTGACAAAAAAACGAGCGTCTGCGTCTTTTATCGTTTTGTGATCTACATCGCTGACAAAAATTGTCAGTTGCGCCCTGTTTTTCTCCGGCTTCATCATGATTAAAACAGTGTATGGAGGATTGTCCCACGAATGCCACTGCAGCGGCGACTTGGAGAAATTTGTATAATGTTTTACAAGCGACGCCATTTTATACCAGTTCATTTCCAAGGCTTCCATTTTCGTCTTAGAATTTCTGGCGCGGGCAGTTCATCCGTTTTAGTCCTAAAACCATTGACGGTTAATTTGGTTACGCCATCGCCGAGGAGACGTCCGGGAACGGCTTTTCTACAGTCATCGGGAATAGCTACGGATGCCATATAAAATTCGTTGCCACTATTCATACTTTTAAAGTCAAAATCAAATCTCCAGTTTAAGCGAGCAACATTAAATTCAAGGATGCCATTTACCTTGTGGTCCGAAAAATCCTTTTCGGGTTCGCCAAGAAGATCGACATATATATAGTCAAATCTTTCACCCCAATTCAGCCGTGCATAGAAGTGCGCCGTAGCTTCATACGACACCGCCGGAGCAATAGACGCCTTTTGCCATATCTCGAATACAAAAGTTTTGTTTTGTGCAGTCTTATACCAGTTCACGGGAATTCCTCGCTTGCATCCCATATTTCTGGATTAAACGACCATGAACCTTCTCTAATTGCCCCTTTGTTGTGGATCGTCCCTGTTGTCTTTGATCATGGCGAGGGCGAGAAGCATCAGTGCCGTCCTTACGCGCCGGGATGTTCCACCGCCAGTTGCGGTACAAAACCTGACCGATTTGCGGTCAGACTCATCTGGATCCGGTACAATCGTCAAATGAGCGTCGTTGTTGTCGTCAAACAGCACCTGCAGTCGTCCCAGCGCCGTATCGTCTTCGTAGCGAGCCGGCTGTTGTTTTTCAAGGATTTCAAATGCCCGCTGCCACGAAAAGTTTTTCATCAGGGTGTCGAAATCAGCCGTTATCCCATAAGTGGTCTCGACGATGTGGTCGCTGGATGCACAGATCGAATCAAGCATGTCCACGGTATAGGTTTTCCCGGGCGACGGGTCGTGGAGTTCGGCTCCGTCCCAATACACGTAGTGCCACGCATTTTTCTGGTTTATCGACTTGACGGTGAGAATAGCCTTCCAGCCTTCCAACTCGTCGATGCTGCTCCACTTCCACTTCTTCACCGGGACGTGGTGAAAGCTGAAGACACGCCACATATCCCAGTCGGTCAGCCCCTTTTCTTCGAAGCGTCCATCGTCGAAATACTGACTTCTGACCCCGTCATATTTCATGTCGAGCCACATCGCCAGACAGGCAATGCCGCAGCCGTTCTTATCTTCTTGTTTGATCGTCATGCTTCAACCTCTTCAAATTCTTTGACCTCGACGGTCACCGTCTCCTCGGTTGTCATTTCTTTGAACCAGTTGTCGACCATTTCCTTGATCTCCGGCTCCGGTGTCGTGTTCGCCGTGCCTGCTACCTGCCCGAGTGTAAAGACTCCTGGAGAAACGAGATGTACGGCAATCGTCAACTTGTCCTTTCCGTTGAGCAGAGCGCGATAGATCTGCATGCTTTCACTCGCGATGCGGTTCGAATATGTTGAAACACAGTTTCTTTGGATCAGCCCATGAGCCGAAAGAGAGGGTCGGTTCGGGATGTGTTCAATGCGCCAGTCGTCGAGTTCCCACGTTCCAAACCACGGATCTGGAAACGGGATTTTGTCGAGTTCCTCCCTGTTGCGCCGTTCTCTTTCAAGAATATCTTTGTGCCATATCCCTGACAGTCTACATGCCTGCCTCCATGAAAGTTCCGGGCGCCAGCGATTTTTACCACGACAGTTCACCATCCAGTCTTTAAGTTGGAGTTTCAATTTTGATAGGTACCTTCTATCGGTTCTCTTCATTTCACGATAAAGCCATTTGATCTTGTTCACATCACGAATTCTATTGTCGTAGGCGGCACACCAGATGTTTCTTCTCCTTGTATCCTTCGGAGGCGGTAAACAGTCCATCATTTTTTGGCAAGAACCAAAGAATGAATTTTCATTTCTATGCCCCAGCCGTCGGCAATGTACGTTGTGTGCCAGCGTTATGTCTAGAGCGGGAACAGCAAATGCCGTGCCGGTGAAGAAGATCTCATTCGCATCGAGGATGTCGGTTTTACACAGGACATGGGGATCCAACTTTCGCATGTGCATTGGGACATTTGCAGTTTTTGCCAACCTTTCCAGAGACAGCCCATCTTCTACGGACCGTCTCAGAAACGAGCCGACGGTTTGTTCGCCACGAGATGTAGAAATAGGACTCGGGAAGATGTCGGTTCGGACGTACAACAGCCACGCGAGCAGTGGAAATGAACCAAAGAGTTGTCTGACTCTTATGGAATTCTCGACGCATGCCGTCATAACGGCACCACGACATGGCTGCGGCCATCTCCTGGCAATCCTGAGGCATTCAGGATCGGCATTCTCTAGAAGCAGTCCGTATAGTTTGTTCAACTTCTTCTTTAAACTGTCCGAATTGCCGTAGTTTATGTGGTATAGGGACATGAGGTAGTGCAGGAAGTTTCCGTGTAGATCAAATGGATTTGGACGATTCAGTCCCCAGAACATTTTGTCATTTATGCATGAGGATCCCATCTTTGGAAACCGAAACAGGGATGGTCTCACTATCATCGGGTCGATATTTTTAGTATACCCACGATATTTCGACAGCTTTATGTCCTCTTCAATTGTACATCCCTTCCATATATTTCGGTTTGTAAATGTTCCGCATACTGCAAACGGACCATCATCGTCTTCGACTATGACTATATGGGGTATTGCGGTAGGCTCTGGAAAATGCAATTCGAACATACCGTTGTAGAGTCTTTGATACGGCGGTAGATGTGTAAGTGGGACGACACGATCGTAATAATTCCAGTCATGTGGGTAAAGAACAGAATAATCTTCTCTGCTTATCAGTGATTCGGCATGTACTCTGTAGATCATTGTTTACCTTGGCACGTGTTGTAATAATTTCAAGTTAAAATAGCATAAATACACTTGAATACTCTGATTGACGTGCCACATTTAAGAAAACAAACCAAGGAATACAAAATGAAAAATCAAGACAGAATCAACGAACTCACGGAACGAAGTGACGAATTCGAAAAAATGAGGAGACGAGCCATGAAGTCGCTCAGGCTTCTTGGCGATGTCGTCATCGAGTTTATCAGGAAGAAAGCCGGCGCTGAATGGTATTCACCAGACAAGGAGGAGTATAGTTCGAAATATCTTCTCCATCTCGATTTCGAAAAGGAACATGCAGATTTGTACATCGGCTATGCCGGCAACATCTCACGCCGTGGTCCGCGGATCGCCAGGATCGAATTTGAAGAAGATGACACCCTGCGTGCTAAAACAAAAGAGTACACAGTGGATCTTGAAGATGATGTTGACTTTTTGGAATGGGCGATGGAACATATTTCCATCAGTGATTTGAATCACTTCATCCGGGAAGAATAATGGAACATCCGAGCTTTAGAGTCTGGTGCTTTCATCACCAAGAATGGGAAAGGGACCGTTGTGCCCTTACAGCCTCCGGCGAAATTCTTCATAATATGAAAGGGATCTGGATGCCGCTTCGTCTCGGCATGCACATCGCCGAACAGTATGTCGTGGAACTCGATTGCAAAGATGTTCCGATGTATGTCGGAGACATCGTAGAGTATGAATTTATGATCTGTGGACTCGATTTCTGGGAAGTCCCGAGATCGTTTGATCGAATGATCGATGTGGGGGAAGGTTCAAAATACTACTTCCGCAACGTCACCGGCTACATCATACGAGACGGCGCGGAATTCATTATCGAGAAGATAGGTCCGAAGTGTGAAGAAGACTTCTACGACCATGGAATCAACTTCTCTTGGAAAAAGTGTCTGGTCATCGGCAACATCCACGAGAATCCGGAACTTCTAAACAAATTATGATCCGACAAACTTTTCAACATCGACTTGATATTCACATTGCTAGTGGTAGATTGAAAATGTCAGACCACAATATCAAGAAACACAAAACAAGAAGAGGTACAACCATGATGCCAAGTCCTGCAAAACTCACGGAAAAAATCAAGAAGGCGATCCGCTCAACCAGAGTGCGGAACGGATGGACCAACAAGCAGTTTGCCGAAATCATTTCGGAACGTCTTCCAAATGAAAAACGATTGAGTAAAAGTGGTGTTGTCGGGTGGCAGAACACCAACAACAGCACCCCGGCTACAATTTCAAGTTTCAATTTCCGTGCAATTTACCCCCTGATCGCCTCCGACCTGAAAATGCTCGAATGGGTGCCTACGGACCCTCGGGTCAAGAAGTTTGTAGACGAGTTTGAGGCAGACAAACTGCTCCAGGGAAAGCTCTTTGACGACGACACCGGTCAAACCGTGGATTCGACACTGGTAGAAATCCCTACATCGATGGAAGCGGAAGCTTCGGCTGCGACCGAAGAAGAGCGAGACGGCGGTGCCATCCACATTCGCTGTAGTGTCTGCAACAACAACATCAAGTCACGCTGGAAACCCGAGAACGGAGATTTGGTTCTTTTCATCGACAACTGCAAGTCCTGCTCCAAGAAGACCGGCGAAGCAATCGAAAGGTTGATCGCTGACATTCGTCTTGTACAAGGTATCATGCAGCCGAAAGAAATGCAAGCTGTCGAGAGATAATTTACAACACCGTTACCAAGGCGGAGATCCTAAATGGATCTCCGCTTTTTTGTTGGATGGGATTTCTCTTGAAAGATCCGGACGTATTTAAAGTTCGGGTTCAAGTTCCGAATGTCGGTGCTCAAGCTCAAAAGCCATATGCTCGAGTACAGCCCGTAGTTCCACCAGTGACGGGTCAAAGCTGTCGTCCGGCGCAATCTTTTCGGCGGCATCGGCAAGATCCCTGGCTAAAAATGCAACTCTTCTTTTGGCAAACCAGATGCTTCTTTCCCGGGAATGCCCCGTAACCCTGGTTTCACCAGATTTTGGATGAGGTGACGGGAACGGCATCCAGTGGGTAATCTTGTCCTGGTATGGCCATGGTTTTGAAAAATGACCTGCAAACGTCCAGCCGCCGGTGGCGCCGTTGTAACCGACGACACAGGTATGCGTATTTGGTGGCGGTTCGTCCTCATCCCACAATCCACAGACGAGGACGTCGGTTACGACATGACTTGGATCGTCGATGTGGTCGAGAGGAAGAAAATCGTCTACAGGTATCCAGCCGTTGCCGTCCAAAGCCTTTTGTACCTCGGACCAACATCCGCGACAGATGTGGTATTTGTGGCAGTCTTCGAAATGGTCGGGGGGTGAAAATGCAAGCGCACCGAAGTCCTCAAGCGGTTTGCTACAGAGATGGCAGTTGGGGGCGATCGACATTTCTCACTTCCTTTGTGATCTTGCAGCCTTTAACTTTTTCTGTACGGACTGGGGCGATGGAAGATCGTTAAATTCCTTCAGCCCGAGAATCCGGGCACAGTCCTTACAAATATTGACGAGGTAGGCTACATCTCCTATGTTTTCGTTAACATAGATGACCGGATTTTTCTTCGCCTTGCACCACTTTATTTCACAGGTGCCAATTCGTTTCTTTGCCATAGTTTGCCTCTCTAAGAATCAAGGGTAGTTTCAAAAATCAACAACCGATACATCGACAAATAGTTGCCAATGAAATTAAGATGTAGATGAAGATCATAGCAATAATTATGGGGTCGTCTTGTTTTGGTTTCATATGGGCACCTTCTAACCAAATATAATACGCTGCAACACAAAGTCAAGCTGTTAAAGATCTTTTGCAATATTATACCAGTTGGTAGATGTGTTGGGGGCGATTCTTCGACGTGGGACCACGGGCATTCTGCCGGGTCCGCGTTCCATCGGCGGACGCCGCCGGCGTTTGATGTCGAATGGGCGCTGAATTTGCTCGGTAGGCGCCTCGGAAGGCGTCGGCATAACCCTTTTTATCTCTGGTGCCTTGTGAGAGGTTCCCATCAGGTATCCGGCAACCTCGTTGAAGTAGAGCCCTGCATTCTCGTTTGACAGTCCAGCCCGCTGAAAATATTCGGTAATGGCAGATTTAATGCGTTGAAGGAGTTTGTTTTGCTCTTCTTCGGTCATATTGAGAACGGTTTCGGGACGTATCACCGTTCCGGGGGCAGGATGGTCGACATTGCCCTTGTCGTTCATATACGAAGGCAGATCTCTTGCGGCGATTTTTAGTATGGTCCTGATTTCGGCAGGTAAAATAGTCATATTCCCGGTTTGCGTCTGAAACGCCCAGTCCGCATCAAGCCTCTCTGGCAGCCACTGCCGCTACAGCGCGCACGTTACTCCGCATCATATCGTCCCAGTTTTTTATCAGGTAGGCGTCTCCTCTTTCAAGGTGAACGGGGGCGGCCGCCGATACTTCGACGAGGGCGGATCCGAGTTTTTTTACCGAATCGGTGGAGGCGCGGGTGAGAAGTTTCATGAAATCTGGTTTGGTGTTGATCAAATAGTGGTCGATACGTTCCCATTCTGCGGCGGCGCACCACTTTTTTAGATCCGAGGCGATCGAGATCAAAACCTCGTCGCCGAACTTTGATGTCCCGACGAGATCATCCGATCCGGAAACTACCGTGGCACTGTCGTCAGAGCGTGAAAGACGAAGATATATGAACCACCACAGCGACTTGTCGTCGTCCAGCGAGGCGATTTTGGACAGGACGCCGTGGTCGATGTCAAACGAGGCGGAGTGGGTTCGCGAATTTGACACAACCCGTGCCGTTGCTTCGAAGGATCCACCAATTCTCAGCTCGGCATCGTCATATCCAATCGGAACACTTTTCGGATCGAGATATATGTCGGCATATGCGGTACCCCTTGAGAAATCAAGTATCGTAGTGGCGCGTCCATACTCGGCTTTTGAAAAGTAGACTGGAAGTCCGGCGGCAGAATATGTGTCATGACGCTCCCATATGTCCCAAAAGCGATTGTTTGTACATGCTTTGCTGTACCAACTGCTCATTACTTGTCCTTTAGGATTTTATACCACAGGTCGGACGACTGGGAAAAGCCGAGGAGGGATCTGGTCGAAGCTTCGTGTGGTGGTTGAACGACTTCTTCTGGTTCTTCCTCCGGGATTCCAGCCTTTTCCATAATTAGGCGGACGCCGCTCTTAAGCTCGTCGTCTTCTGGGCGTACCGGCTGAGAAAGGAACGTTCTAACGGTATCCAGTGGTCCAAGAGTATCGATATCTTCCATCAGGGGAGATACGGCGTCGGCGAGTTCGTTGACGACGGACTCGGGGTCGACCCACTGACCGCCGGCAAGATCCTCCAACATGGGAGAAAGAATAGAAACCGCTTCCTCGCATTTGGCGAGATAGTTGGTATTCGTATCCTCATCTTCTTTAACATCCAGAAGCTGGTGCACCATTTCATCGTCTTCCATCTCGGTGATGACGTCTTCAATATCGAGATCTGACAAGTCGAGATCGGTCCAGCTTTCTTCTTCGTCTTCGAGATACGACATGTCGTCGTTCCAACCAGCCGTCTTGGACAGGCGTTTGACATCAGCCATGGACAATCTCAACGTTTGGCGTCCACCGGCGTGTTTCATTATCTTCATTTTACCACTCCGTTTATGTGTGCGCCTTTCTCATACGCGCAATCATTGGTCCTACCCTGCTCCAATCGACGCAGGGGCGTTCTCTATTTTCTTCGAGCAGTGGGCATCCGGCACCAAGGTCGTCAACATAAATGTTGGCATAAGCCTTCGGGCTGTCGGTCCATTCGGACTGGTCGGGATCTTCGTTTATTCCGTCGAACTCGAGTCCATGCTTCCTACAGTATTCTACCGCGTTTTCGAGCTCGTCACCGCTTCTCATTGTAAATAGGATTATGACGTCGCCCCACTTCTGGAATTTACGAAGCCACATAAAAGCATCCGGCACAGGCGGTCCAATTGTCGGGAACTCCGCGTGTTCGGCTATAGTTCCGTCGAAATCGACGGCGATCTTGAACGGACGCTTCTCCTCCGCGAGTCGTATAAACCAGTTGTTCCGGGTTCCCATGCGGATCCACTGGTCCTTTGAAATCCTTATTCCACCAGAGGCAAACTTCAGAATGGCAGTCAAGGTGCAGGCACTCCTCATAACAATGTGCATGATGCTTCTTACAATTTCCTGTACCTCGCTTTCGCGCGGGTGCGAATCGGGAGGAGTGGAAAGGTAGTTGTTCAATATTTGTTCAAGTTGTTCGACGGAGATGTTGCCGCCCGGGGTCGATATCTTTTTGGGAAACATCTGGGCGATCAATATGATAACTCTGTTTAAATATTCCGCCTTCGGAACCGGTCCGGTCTTGTTTCTGAGATTGTTAAGACCATTCCTCAGCTGGGGAATGATGCGAGATACGATTGGACGATGATCCAAGGTGCCAAGCAAATTTGTAATTAGGGAGATTTGTCGGGCGACCGACTTCAATTTTGCCATAGATCCAGTAGGTGGAACCGGCGGAGTTGTAAGAAACCTCTTCAAAGAAGCCCGTAGATCACCAGAGATTTTACCACTGGGAAGCAATCCAAGTGATTCGTCGGTTGCCAAGAGAACGTTTTTAAGATCCCCTTCCAAAAGATTAGAAAAGGTGCGTGGATCGACGTTAGAAGGGTTTTTCAGTGTTTTGAGTGATTTCAGGCGCCTTTCCAGCGGGACAATCGCCTTTTGTATCTCCGTCTCGAGATCGAGATCCGGACGTGTCGACTGTATTTCTCCTCTTGCCGCCTCGACACTCCATCCGGCTCGTTCGCCAATCCGCTTCCAGTCTTTGAACAGGATCTGAAGCCTCTTGCCGGAAGATGTCTTAATTAACTTCATACAAAAAATTCCTATGGGTGTTTCTGCAGCACTATTCTATTTTACAGCTTCTGTAACCTTTGTGCCTTCCAGTCGATTCCTTGTTGAATTTTCGCGAAAATTCCTTTTTAAGAAGGCTTCTGGTATTGCCCTATGGAAGAATATGGCGTAGAGTTTAAAAGGAGAACAGCCATGACTACGGACAAGGAATCCCAATCCAAAAGTCGTCTTATCTTCATAAACGACATTAATGAAAAGAAGGGGCGTGAGGCTATTCAGAAGATTTTCGAACTTAATGAGGAAAACAGTTCGAAAGATATAGTTCTTGTTTTAAGCAGTTGCGGTGGAGATGTTTATGAGTTTATGGGGATTCACGACGCCATGCGTCTTGTCGAGTGTGACGTCGCTACCCTGGCGATAGGTAAGGCGATGTCCTGCGGTCTCTTTCTGTTGATGTCCGGCGCCAAGGGGAAACGGTTTGTTACACAGAATACCACACTTTTGACACATGGAATGGGAGTTTCGGCAGACGGTCAGATTGTCGAAGTAAAGACGGAAGTGGCGGAGTACGATCGTCTACAGGGAATTATTCGCGACCTGTTTCTCGAGTATACCAAGGTTAAAAAGGCGAATATCAGCAACTTCATAGGAAAAGACACATATCTTTCGGCGTCAAAGGCAGTTAGACTCGGAATCGCAGACCATCTCGTAAAATCGCCGCAGATCTGGAAACATCTCGATCTCTAAGCTGATTCCAGAATTTCGCGTTCTATATCGGCGAGTTGTGCTTCTCCAAGAAGTCCCATGACACTGTCGCCGTTTTTGTGCGGATCCGAAGGATTAACTCCCCAGACACCAACAATGTTGATACTTGGGCGTTCGTCTTCTCCAAGCGGTTGTCCCAGCGACTCGCGGGGGGCTTTTTGAGCAGCATTGGCTTCGAACCCGACGCGCACCGGTACCGGCTTCCCGTCAATAACAACTTCGGTGTCGTGACTGTGCCTGCCCATATAGTCGTCTGGACTGTCCATATACCCGCCAATTTTTCCAATTTTCTCCCATTCCTTCCTGGACATTCTCAACATTTTTTTACCAGAGGCGGTCTTTTGAATTTGCATTTGCAGAATCTCCTGATATCTTGTGAAGATTTCTTAATTTAGTACCTGAATTCCTTGATTCAAGTCAATTATGGGGTATATTTTGATGTCTGTACCATAGGTACAGGTCAAAAACGCCAAAAAACACCAAAAACACCAGGAGCCCAAAATGAAAGAAGAGAAGTCACAACAGTCGAAACTGGCAATCTGCGATTTTACCGGGAAGGTACGTAACGGCTATAGGGTAGAGCGTTCTGATCTTGTCGTCGAAGAATCCGGAAGTGCACAGAAAAAGCAGATCGGACATCACATTATCATAGTCGACCGGTCTGGCTCGATGTACTACGACATCGAATCCCTTAAGGAGAACCTTATGCAGGTTCTCACCCTTGACCAGTTCCTCAACACCGGTCTAAAGGTTACCGTGATCTCCTATTCCGGCTACGGCGACGTTACACTTCATTTCTCGGGAGTCGATATTGACGAGGTTATGTCGTCAAACTCCAAATACATTGGGGAAATCAAAAAAATTCGTGCCACCTATCTAACCTGTATTTCGCAGGCTCTCGAGATGGCAAAGGGACTGATCAACGACGGTGAATTGACCGGTATCAGTCTGCACTCCGACGGCTTCGCCAACGACTACAGCTCGTCTTCCGAGAAGAAGGAGTTGATGCGTATCTGTGAAGATCTGACGGATAAAAACGTTTTCGTAAACACCATCGCCTATTCCGAGCGTTCCGACTTCCAGCTGTTGTCCCAGATCGCCAACAATGTTTCCGGATCGGCAGTTCTGGCTCGCAGCCCCAAAGAAGTCTATGAAGCATTTCTCGCATCTGCGGAATCGGTTTCATCAAGCTCTGCAGTCACGGTAGATATGCCGATCGGCGGTGCCGACTATCAGATATTCATCGACACGATCTCAAAGAGGGTCCTCGGATCTGCCGGAGATCTGTCTGTGAAGGGGGTCAGCTCGGAAAATACCGGTGAATGTTTTGTTCTTCGCTACTTCAGCGATTCTGTTCAGGCTCCGACCACCGGTACCGACCGCGATTCTCGCATCGCAGCCTATGCACTGGCTCGTGCGATGGTGTCGTCAGGCGACATCAACAAGGCTAAGTTTGCAATGAACTCGTCCTTGAACGCCACGTTGACCGGCAACCATGCGCGCGCCCTTACGAGCACGCAGCTTGGTGAAATGTGTGGCGACCTCGAGCATGCCATCTTCGAGCACGACGAGCACAACAACATTTCCCAGACGGCGAAGTTCGCCGCAGACGGTATCAGCATTATCGAGTTGTGCGGTCTGCTCTCAGAACACCGTGGCAGCATTCTGATCAACCGCAAGCACCTGGCTGAGAACTACAAGCGCCGCGGGCTGAAGAAGGTCAGGGGCGTCCGCAACGACAAGGGCGAACTGGAAGAGCCGTGGCTCGACACCGAGTATCTCGA
>Ga0114918_10002904_pt1 | contig 15220 bp, 19 predicted proteins | sample LantaG_FD_87015 | JGI IMG/M metagenome (GOLD analysis project Ga0114918, IMG submission 87015) | Deep subsurface microbial communities from Baltic Sea to uncover new lineages of life (NeLLi) - Landsort_02402 metaG | ecosystem: Environmental > Aquatic > Marine > Oceanic > Sediment | place...
AATAAAAGTTGTTCGGCTCTTACTTTGAATTTTTGAGTATGATAGTTTCCTCTTGGAAAGTTGCTTTTGTCTATTGCGATGTCTAAATAATGGGCTAATTCGTGGGCTATTGTTTCGTATGGTTTAAGTCCTTTCAAAATTTGGCTTGAGATTGTTATGCTGTTAATCTTGTTGTCCTCTTTTTGCTCTTTCCAATTTTGATTAAAAATTCCTAATGTATTATGTCTTGTTTCACTTATTAAGACAATTAAATCATCTTGAATTTTTAGGTTAAACCTATTGTTTAAGAATTTGATAAACCTTTCAATTTCTGTAATACCATCTTTTATGGTTTTGTGTTTAAACACTAAATCATTTGGGCTTTGCTCGTTTGTCGTCGTGTCGTTTAATGTTGTGCTTTCCATATTGGAAAGAGTTCAAACCCCCTTTTAAGCATTTAGGTTTTATGGTATATAGGTTTTTATCTGTTATTATACCCCCCTCTTTCCTTTGTTTACCTGTTATGCTATCCCTTTAAAGTCCTTTGAGATTTGCTTAAATGTCGTTTAATGGCTATTATCTGTTACCCTATATAACCCTTAACTTCTTGATTTAAGTTGCTTACAATGGCTCTATGGCTATATTATATTTGTTACCTATAAGTAGTTATAAAGGGATTTATAAGAGTATCAAAGTATCATCAAAAATACATATGACTTTTTGTTTATGGTTTGGCTCATAATTTAAGAGTATCAAAGTATCATCAAAAATACATATGACTTTTTGTTTATGGTTTAACTTATATGTAGTAGTTACAAAAATAAATTTTGAGTATGCACGGCTAAATTAAATCCTGTTTTTGTGTTTTAACAATAACATATAAAATGTTGTTACTCAAAAATGACATCAAAAAGATTTGAGTTTTTACTTAAAATAGTGTCGCTGGTTTTGAGTAGTAACAAATAATTATTTTAATTATTTTGACACACCCCAAGTGCCTTCAAATAATTATAATTAATTATTTTAGGGTTACTAATATTTTTATTTTTTTGTTACCCCCTTATTTACTATAGGAGGGCTAATTATTTATTTTTTTGGGGCTTGGATGCTAATTTTTTCTTTATTTTGGAGAGAAAGGGCTTTAAAACAATAGTGTCCTATTGAAATTTAGGTAAATAAAGGGAGTAAACCGCTAATTAGACAGGGTTAGGGGGGGTGTTAAGTGTAACTGTCCCTAATAACCTTGTTTCTTTAGAACCATACTATCAATTCTTGCTAACATATCACGAATTCCAGATTCGGTGATGCTTACCTCAATCGTTTCAAATAATTTTTGACTTATTTCCTTATTGGGTATCTTATACTTATGGTGCATCAACCAAAGCAAACAATCTCTTTGCATCTGTAAATTTCTCTCTCTCCTTTTAACCCTTTTTGTCTCAACTGCTAATTTTTTTCTTGCTTCATACTTCTTTTTATCAAAAGGAAGCCATTGAGTAAACTTTCCCCAGAAGGATTCGTTCGCACTCATGTATTTTGCAGATGCACCTAACCTTTTTTTTCCAAAGAAGAATAATAATTCTTTTTGTTTCTCGTTATAGAAGTTAAAGTAACCTCTATTAAATTCTTTGTCTGCAAATACATCAATTAAAAATAAACTTCTCGCAACTGCATAGTCCTCGTGCAATTTAAAGAAACTTGGAAGCACTAATAAAATTACATGTCCCATAAATCCACACTCTTGAAAAAAATCTTCCATTCCCTTGTTAATACTTTCCATTGTCCTCGCCGAATCTAATCCTTGTCTTCCTTCATCATAAACTATTATTTGATTGGGCCCATATTTTTTATGAAGCACAGAAGCTGTTTCTTGTAATTCGTCTGCACTGAAAACTACATTTTCTTCTAGTGTAAATTTTACTTCTTTTGTTGGAGACACATTTCCAGTTACCTTACCTGCTTCATCTGTTAAAGTTTTTCCATCTGCTAAAATCCAAGCAATATAATAAGCAACTTGCATAGCCATTGTAGATTTTCCAATTCTAACTTTTCCGTGTCCAGAAATTATCCCAACTACATCCCACGATTTTGAAAGAAACCTGGGAATACCATCTAAATTATTTTTTAAATAGCCATCCAGATAATACCCTGTCATCTCAAACTCATTTTTCTTTCCTTTGTTCTTAATTCTTTTAATGTTGGTGACCTGCATAATTATTCCTCGATTATTTTTAGGGAAGTGTATATTTAAATTTATATGATACAAATACTTATAAAGGATACACAACTTTATATGATACAAAGTTTATAAAGGTTATATACTTTCATATTTTGGAGATACGCGGGAGGAGTTGGTAGGGGTCTTTGACTTCTGCTCTGATAAAAACTCCTCCGTTGTAGCCTATATTCTTTCATTTTGTTTTAATTTTCATTTCTATTTCTTTAAAATTCTTTTGAATATTATAAATATTCCATTCATTAAATCCACCTTCTAAAACCCAAAAAATACCTACTATTCCGGTTATTGTTAATAAATAACCTTGATATTTTTGACTAAAAATATATAAAGTCATTGTTAATATTATTATCTTTAACATTGCAATAAAACTCCATAAATAATTTTGATTTATTTTTTTCATTTTTATTTATTTTCCCTTAATTTTATTAATTCTTCTGTTTTCAATATTTCTTTCTTTTTCTCACTTAATGGTTTCATTCAAAACTCCACATAAGATGGAAATCTATATCTTTTAGTTGTTTCACTTTTCTCTAATTTCATCTTTTTCCCTTAGTAAAAGCTCCACCAAACATAGCCCGGGAAGGATTAGTTTCTGTTTCTTTTAAATATAAACCACCCAACGATTGCATGAATTTTCTTAACCAAATATCATAAAGCATTATGCTTGCGTAATGTATTGTCCGAGTAGAATTGATTTTATCTTTTATTTTTATTGCGTGTCGGTGATTTCTTTTGGAAACCATTATTTTATTTTTGATTATGCTTTGAATTTTTAAATCCTTATCAGAAAGTTTTACATCAATAATTTCTTGATTTTCATTTTCTTCAACTTCAATTTTTTCTCTATATAATAAGTTAGAAAAAATCCTATCTAAAACTAATTCCCAAGCATCCAAATCTCCACTCAAAGCTCTTCTATCTGCTTTAGCCCATAAATCATTTAATCTGAAAACTAATCCAAGTCCTGCATTTACTTCTGGATTATAGAAATTTTGTGTCATTTGTTTTCCTCATAAATTAATTGTTAAACGATTATATAAATTTATCTGATAAAAAACTGATTAACTTAAGGGTGATGACAAAGTTTTATATACTTGGTATTTGTTAATTAAATTTATGGGGAAAAATAATTTTTCTTTAGGAGGTTTTTATGGCAAGTATTGTTGTTGATAAAACAGAACTAGGAAATCTTAAGAAAAAATACTTAACGGTAAATTTTGATACCATAGAAAAAAAGATTTTTAATAAGTGCGAATATTATTCAAAAAAGAATTATAATTCTCTGGAAGCAAACTTTGGATTTGTTAATGGAAGAAAACATGAATTTATTGAAGGTATCAAAGATTTTATAACTCTTATTGATTTTGATTATATAAAAAAAGAAAATGAACCAACAAAAGAAGAACCAGAAAAACCAGAAGAAGAATTAAGTCCACAGGAAACTAAAATTATTCTAAAAGAAATTTTCAAAGATATTAAAACTACACTTAGAAAATATGTAAAACTCAAAGAAGAATATTATGATGTTGTAGCAGTTTGGGTTATTGGAACATACATTATGGATTCTTTTACTACATACCCTTATTTATTTTTCAATGCACAGAAAGGCAGTGGAAAAACAAGAATGCTTAAATTATTAGAAACCATCACAAGTAATGGAGTTCTTCTTACTTCTATGAGAGAAGCAGTATTATTTAGATTAGCAGACCAGAATTATTCTTTAATGATTGATGAACTTGAAGGTTTAGATAGAAAAGAAAATGCTCCTTTGAGGGAATTATTAAATGCTTGTTATAAAAAAGGAACTCAAGTTTTCAGAATGAAGAAGAAAGGAGATGAATGGGTATTTGATAATTTCAAACCTTTTACTGCGATTGCCATAGCAAATATCGGAGGTGTAGATGATGTTCTTGGAGATAGGGTACTTACACTAAAGCTCGATAAAACGGCAAAATCAAATTTTGCCTTATTACAGGAGGATTTCGATGAATTTGGCCTTATTGAAAAAATAAGAAATAATTTTAAGTGTATTAAGTTACCTTTGTGTCGATTGTGTAGTAAAAAATACAATAGGAAGAGCTGGAACAATTATGTGATTAACAGGAGGAATAAACTTACTACTACTACTACTACACTTAATACACTTACCCAACTTACGACACCATCTCAGAGGGAATCTACACAAGAGGTTGGTGTAGGGGGTGTATATGGGGAGATTATTGATTCTAAAATCACAGGAAGACATTTAGAATTGATATTTCCACTCCTAACCATTTCTTTAATGCTTGAAGGAGATATTTTTAATAAAATATTGGAATTTGGAAAGGAAATTTCAAAAGAGAAGAAGGAAGATGATATTACTGAGAGCTTGGATGTTTCTTTACAAGATTTCATAAGTAAGATGAGTGTTGAATTAGATTATAAAAGATACAGATTAATCCATCAAATTACAGATAAGTTCAGATTTTTTCTTGGAATTAGAGATAGATTTGAACAACAAGAAATAAATCCAAGATGGATGAGCAGGGCTTTGAAGAGATTAGGTTTAGTTGTTGATAGCAGGAGAGTTAGTTCTGGAAGAGAAGTAACTTTGAATATTCCCAAAGCAACCAAAGCGATGGAGGAAATATCATGATTCCTAACAAACAATGGGAAGTATCAACTTGTAGGCATTTAGATAAGGCAGAAGGACCTAATAAAAAAGTATGTCTGAAGTGTGGGAGATATGTTATTTTAACCAAAAAATTGAAATCCTTTTATTATAAAAATGGGATAAATTATCTCAATCATAGGCAACAGGAAACTGCAATAAGGAGTAATCCGCAGGATGGTTGAAAACCTTCCCCAATTCCTGTTGCCATACTTAAAATGGAAATAGATTTAATAGCAATTACAATTATACTTATTTTAATAATTGTAGTTCTATTGTTTTTTTAAAATGAAAATAAAGAAATGTAAATATAAGCTATGTAGAAAGACAGTTAAAACAAAACGGCCCATACTCTTCAAAACAGATGAGTACTGCTCCCAGAGATGCCTTAGAAGGCAAAAACAAGACATCAGAGATAAGGAGTTAGAAGCAAGAGGAAAAAGACCGCAATCAGAATGGTTGAAGAAAAAGGAATTAAAATATCACATTAAAAAAATTCCCACACCTAAAAGAACGAGGGCTTGGGAATGAGTTGGGGTAAAAAATTAATTCATTTAGTTAATGAAGCAAACAGAATTAATAAATTCAAGTATATAATTTATGATTTGAAAAAAAAGAAAGTAGTAGAAATTTTAGAAATATATATACTGCAGAAACAATGTTAAATGAAAAAAAGAAAAATCTTTTCATTTTAAAAGACAATGATACCGAATTAATTACTCGTATCTTTTCAGAACCTAAAAGTTTAAATAGTTAGGGCTTATAATTATAATAACAGAATTGAAAAGGAGGGAATACCAAGATGGATAAAAAACAAACAAGCATAGAAGATGATTGGAGAGCAGAAGTTTCTGATTCAGCAAAAAGCACTTTGAAAATCCTAGATGGAGAAAGCGCAGAAGTTCTTTTAATGAGTGAAGGGGAAAAAAGAACACACTCAGATTTCGGAGACAGCATTGTTTTTGTAGTTAATACAAAAGAGTTTAATGAGGACAAAGTTGAAGAAATTGTTTCAAAGAACTTTTATGTTAATCCACAAAACTTTGCTTTGCTTAAACAGTTCAAAGAGTTAGGACAACTTACTGGAGTAGCTATAAGAATATCTCGTACAGGTTCTAAAAAATCTGATACAAGATACACTATAGAAAAAATTTAATTAAGTTATACGTTACCCTCTGAATTTATTCAGGGGGTTCATAGTCACCAAGGGGGGTGCAGTGATAATCCATATACATCAAACAGGAAACTATAATTTCCTCTTTTTTTCAACAAGCCCCCCACTCCTAATCAGAGGAATGAACTACGCACTAGAAAAAGTATGTGAGCAATTGGGGTTTAAAAAATGAAACAAATTAAAGAAATCAAAGAAAAGAAAATGACAAACAAACCATTAAGTTTGAAAAGAGAAGGACGAATGAAAACAAATAAAATAAAACATAAATGTGAAAAGTGTGCTGAATGGTCAAAGAGATATGCTGAAAGGTCAAAGGATTATGCTAAATGGTCAAAGGATTATGCTGAATTGTCAAAGAAGCATGCTGAATTGTCAAAGAAGTATGCTGATAAATGTAGGTGTGAAGAATGAAAAGAACAAAAAAAGAAACAAATGAAAGAATAATCTTATGTCCATCTTGTGGTGCAAAGTTTGATGTATCAGATGAAATCAATAAAATGAGTGAAGATTATGAAAAATTAAATGAAATAATTGAGAGATACAAATGAACTATCCAGACAGATTTATATTTAATGAGAACCAAGATACCCAAGGGAACATCTACAAAAATGCTTACTCTAATAAAAAAATCCCTTGCATAATTTCTATTGCTGGTAAAAACATTTTAGTTAATGGAAAGTTAAAGATATTTACAAGAAATGGAGTTAGCGGATTTGGAAAGGAGTTAGGATTTGTATTTCATATTTCAGACATAGAAAAAGAATATTCTGCTAATTCTAAACAGGAAGTTGTAGAATTTTATCTTCCAGAGGAAGTAGGTATAAAATTCTTAGAAGATACTTTGGAATATTTGAAAGGAGAGGATTAAAGTATCAAAGTATCATTAAAAATACATATGGCTTTTTTGGATAGATTTAAATAAATAAGAATCATTCTTGTTCTTAAGGAGGATATAACACAAACAAAAATGATTGCAAATTTAATTGGTGGGTTCGTAGCAATTCTTATCGGAACATCTTTAGTTGGTCCAGTTTCTACTGAGGTAAACACAGCAGCAGTAACTAATGGAGCACTTTATAATAGTTCATCTTGGGGAGCAACAGTTCTAAAATTAGTTCCAGGTTTCTTCGCATTAGGTATTTTAGGAATAGGAATCGCAGTAACTTACTCGAGTTTAAGACAAGCAGGAGTTGTTTAGATATACTTTAAACAATGATAGCTAATCTTATCGGTGGTTTTGTAGCAATTTTAATAGGGGTTAGTATAACTGCCCCTTTAGCTGTAGAGGTTAATGGAGCTTCTGTTAGCGTTAATTCTTCTGGTACAACTTGTACTGAAGCTTTACATGGTGGTTCATTAAGTACTAATGGAGCCGCAGGTTGTCAGCTTTATCTAAGTTCATCTTGGGGAGCAACAGTTCTAAAATTAGTTCCAGGTTTCTTCGCATTAGGTATTTTAGGAATAGGAATCGCAGTAACTTACTCGAGCTTAAGACAAGCAGGAGTGGTTTAAATTGTCTAGATTAAATTACTACACGAAAGAGGTTTTCCTAATATGAAATCTCTCTTTTTTTTCTTTTTTTTCTTTTTATTTTTATCCGCCACAGTAATGGCTACACAAGAGGAAGTGAAAATTGCTGTATGTGAAAGCATAAACCTCACAAACCCAAATTGCACAATTTGGTGGGATGGTTTAAATCTAACACATAACTTTACAACAACAATAAATGTTACGGTGATTTACCAAAATATAAATCAAACCCTCAACAAAACAATAATTTATAGTAACCATACTGAAAACATAAACAAAACTTATGTTTCCAATTACTATAATGGAACAAACCTAAATAACATGACTTACAATCAATCTGAAATAGATAACAAGATAGCAACACTCTTTCCCAAAAGTGAGTTTGATACAAAACTAAATATTTATTCTTTAAAGACAGAAGTAGATACTCTCCGAGCAGAAGTTGATAATTCTGGAATGTCTTCTGGTTGGAAGTGGGGATTAGTTCTTTCTATTATGTTACTTTTCATTATGATTATTGGAGTATTTTTTGGAGGACAACAATGAACAATAAAATTTTTCTTTTGTTTTTATTAGGTGTTTTTTTATTTCCTTTAGTTTCTGCAGTTCCTCCTTTCCAAACAGGAGCATCAACCACCGGTTTTGAGATAAGAACAGGAATAGCAGATACAATGAAACTAAATCAAAACTATGATTTTCATGTTCATGTTTTTAATATTAGTAATGGAGTTCCAATAAGAACAGGAACTACTTGTTATCTTCATATTTATAATTCAACTGGACATCATTCCTTTGAAGGATATGATAGTGTAGCTTCCCATGATTTTGATTATGGTTTTTTTGTTGATAGTGGTAACTTTACAGAAGTAGGATATCATCCGTACATTGTTCAATGTAACTCTACAAACCAAGGGGGATGGGTAGCAGGGCGTTTTCTAATAACAACTACAGGGAATCAAAGTGGAAACACTCTACCTTTATTTCTATTACTCGGAGCATTTATTATATTAGCAGTAGCACTCTCTACCAAGAATGAGTTCTTTGGATATTTCTCTGGATTGGTATTTGCAATGGCAGGTGTGTATATGATGATTTACGGACTTGGAGAACAATGGAATATTTATACCCAAACCATTTCTTATATCTCTCTTGGACTTGGATTAATATTAATTATAGTTTCAGCATACGAAACAATTTGGGGAGGAGAAGAATAAAATTCAAAAAGTTAGTAGTTGGACTTAACAACTATAATTGAACGGAGGAAAAACGAGATGAGGAAAAATGGATATAAAACAATATGAAGAATTAGTAGATGAAGCAGAAGATGAAATAGAACAAGGGCAAGAAATTTCTGATGGGCAAGAGGAACAATATGACTACGGAACAAACCCTGCTATGAAACAACAAGACAGTATTTATAAATGGTTTTGGAAAGTTGTTCAACTTGGAAACATAGATAAGTTAAATCCAGAAACTTTGAAACTTGTTAAGGTTGGAAATCTTCAAAATAAAGAAGTTGGAGAAACTCATATATCTGTAAGAGATGCATTGAATCTTAATCACTTAGGAAATCTATTTGGACATCCAAGATTTGGTTCTTACTTTGGTGCACAAGCAATGATTACATCTGCTACTTCAATGGCACGAAAAGGATGGTTTATGGATTTATCTATAAGTCAGAAGAAAGTCAGAGAAAGAAGTAGAAATGATTCCTCATCAGAAAAGAAAAAAGGATGGCAAATGTTCAGTGGGGCGAAGAAGGAAGACAAGAAAGAAGATTAACTCTAGCAGAGAAAATTAAACAACTTGAAAAGAGACAGACACTTTTAGAGCGTTCAGAAATATCAGAGGAAAAAACTAAACAATTTAAGTTCCCTTTGAAATGGAGATTTAAATTTAATCAAGCCAAGAAACCAGCGAAGAGTGAGATGATGTTAGTTTTATTTCTAAACAAAAAGAATGAAATAGAACCTCCAAAGTTTATGCCTATTTTTGATGGGAATATGATTGTATGGAAAAATAAACCTTACGAGTTTGACCCAAGAGCTGTGTGGAGAATTAAAGGAATTAAAGGAACTCCTCAAACATATCTTATCAAAGAAATAGATAGGCGACCTGTAAGAAACAAAGATGGAAAGAAATTTTACAGAGATGCAGCAATTTCTAATATGGATATTGATGAAATTAGAATGAGAGGAGATAGCACAGAGAGTGATGAGTTTTTAATTAAAGCAGCTTTGAAAGCACAGACAACACAAAATAAAAAAGCTATGACTACTGGAGCAATTATTATTATAGGATTAATTGTTGTGGGAGCTCTTATTTATTTATTTACTGGAGGAGGTTCATGAGTTACTTTTCTTTAAAGAAAAATAAAACAAATATGGAAATAAATGTTTTTCATAGCAACGGCTCTAAAGCAATGTATTCAAACATCATGGATAAGGACCCCAATAATTTATCACAAGTTTTATTGGACTTGTATTTTCTTGGGTTTCCAATAATGGAAGCCTTGGAACTTATGAAGAAAAGGATGAATAAAAAAGATTGGTTTGGGTTTTAATGTTTTAACACAAATAAAAAAGTATCAAAGTATCATTAAAAATACATATGACTTTTATCAATATATTTAAATAAACTTTTTACATGTAATTTATATATGAAATTTATAGAACTGAAAGTATATTACAATAAAAAGAATGGGCAGTCGGTGGTGGTGCTCCCAAAAAAGAAAATGAATAATAAGAAATTAAAAAAGGTAAAGGTAAAATGGTAACTACTGCTGAAGCAAGGAGCCAACTAACTGCAACTAGGGCTAGCTTAACTCAGCAAGAACAAAATGTTTCTTCTCTTACTTCTAACCTTACAAGACAACAACTTATGAAGGCAACTCCTCTTTCTCAAATTAAACAAAAATTAGCATTGTCTTCTTTCAAGACAAAAGCTCTTGAGGGAATAAAAAGTATTAGGAGAGATGTCGTGCAACCTTTTGAGACAACTCTTCTTGCTGCTGAACAATCCGAAGCAAAAGCAAACATAATCAATATTGGTGGACAGAATTTTAATAGAAAAGATGTAGAGTTAGCATATGCAAAAATTGAAAATATTGCTAAAGGACAAAGAGTAGTTTGGTATGGAGATGATAATGCACTTAGAGCTTATAAGGCAATTCTTAAAGAAAATAAATCATTATTAAGAGCAGTACAGGAAGGAACTAGGGCAAGAATGGATGCAGTTGCAGGAGGCTTTGGGGACCAAATAAAAATGATAGTAAATGGAAAAGAAGTTACAAGAACTATCAATCCAAATGTTAAAGCTATGCAAGAAGATTTGGCAAGAGCGGCTATCTCTTTGAAATCTGCAAACCCAGATTTAAATTTATCTACTTCCCAAATAATGAACAGGATTTCATATAAATTTGACCCTGACAAAGTATCTGAATTTGAATCCACCTATGATATGTCAAGGGGTGCTCCCACATCTGCTGATTTAAATAAACTAAGATATGATAGAAATATTTTAACAGTAGGACCTAAAATTTCTCAATCCCAAGGAACATTAACTATAACAGACATTCCTGCAGTACAAGTTGATGCTCCTCAAACTCAACAACAAACTAAGTGGAAGAAACTACAGGGAGAATTAATAAGTAGATTTCAACCAAAGCTAGTGGATTTGCCTGGAACTAAAGCTGATATTACAGTCGGAGAGGCAGTAAGGAATTTTCCAAAAATTCCTATAGCTATGCCTTATGTGGACCCCTCTGGAATATTTAAAACTGATAAAGATACTATTGGGAATAAGTATGTTGGATTTGAATTTGATAATACTATTGGTTCAGTCACTAAAGATTTTATTAAGGCGGCTCCAGATTTACCTGCAATTAAGTTTTCAGAACCTACGGTTAATATGTTCAAGTATGGTAGAGTTCTTTTAGCAGAAGGTGTTCAAGACATAAGATATTTTGCAACTTTGGATGCTGGAAAAAAACAACAAATAGGAGAATCTGCTTACTATTTGGAACAAGAAAGGTTTCGCCTTGGAAAAGAAATAGAGGCAGGAGTTATTAAAAATCGTGGGCGTAAAGGTTTTGCTATTCCAGGTTATGAATTAACTACCGCAAAAGATTTAGTTGTATCTGGTCTTGTTGGAACTTTCAAAGCAGGAGAATTTGCATTAAAAACTCCGTTGCCAGGTTCAAAATATACAGGGGCAAAAACTATTGGAGATTTACCAGTATTCCAATTATCCAAAGCTGGAGTTAAAGGATTATTAATTCCAGGAATAGCAGTTGCTGAAGGATGGACAGGTATATTTTCTAAAGGAGCAGGAGTTCTTGGAAACAAAGAAAAAGAAAAAACTTGGGGAGAAACTTCAAAAAGTTATGGAGATTTAAGAAGACAAACAACTACAGAATATTTTGCAAGTAGCCCTTACGAAACTAGAACTCTTACAGCAACAGGAGCAAGAGTTGTTGAAGGATTTGAAACTGCTGGTTCTTCTATTGCAGAAGGATTTACAATAAAAGGACATCCAACTGTTGGAGCTATTGTAGGAGGGGCAATTAAAATATCTCCGTGGATAGCAAGTGCAGGATTGTATGGTGCGGCACAATTAGGGAAAGCAACTGAGGATATTAAAAACATAGATACAAAATGGAGTGAAGTTAAACAACAACAAATTAAAGAATTAACTAATTACTATAAAGAAAATCCTGCAACAGAAGGATACACAAATCCAACAAGACAACAAATTATAGATGAAATTAATAAAGGAGAAGAAGCTTTCAAAACACAAACAAGAACAGCGGCACAAATACGAGGAGGAATTGGAACTATCTTCGCTGTTTCAGGTGCGGTTTCAACTATTGGGGAAGGAGTTAAATGGTTAAAGCAACCAAAAATTTATTCCGAAACATTACATCCTAAACAACCAACAGGGGGATATCAAACCCCATTAATATCTGTAAGGGGGCCCGTCGGATTAGAAGTTAAACACTTACAAACAGGATTAGGAGGAACACAAACTAGATTACTTTATGATGTTCGTGGTCTATCCATTTTTCCCCAAGTTGGGAGAAAGACAATAGTAACTACAAACTGGGGCTTCTTGAGTAAAACAGGATTTTCTACTCCTGGAAAATTTTATGGGTATAATGTAAAAAATATTTATAGCGGAATTTATAGTTCATCAACAAAACAAGGTTATCAAAAAGCATTAGCATTACTTACTAAACCAATTAATAAAGGTGGAGTATATGGATTATCTACTGTAAAAGCAAAAGCAATGTTAAAATATTCTGCACCGTCAAATATCCAAAGAACATTTACCGGTACTGGTGTAAGATTAAGTGGGAGCGAGATTAAAACTCAATTATATTTAAAAAATGTTAAGGTTATTCAAACAAACTTGAAAGGTGGAGGTATAAAAATGTCTCGGATAACAAAAGGAGAATCTGTAGGGAGAGAAGGAGCAACTTATACAACTCGGCTTTTAAAAAGGAAATTTGAGGGAGTGGACTGGCTTAAGGTAGATGAGCATGGAAAATTAATTAAGGAACTTCCAATAATAAAAGGAAAAACTTTATCTAAAGAATTTGTTACAACAAAATTGAGAGGAAAACTTTCATCTAAAACAATAATGGATATAAACCAACAAAGAGGATGGGTAAGCATAGAGCGTTATCCTAAATCAGAAGTATATACCGCTAGGACTATAGCAAGACAATTAAAACCAATTCTAAAAAGATATAAACAATTCTCACAAGGAACTGTGATAGTTGAAATCCCAAAAAAGAGTATTCCTACAATAAATTACGACCCCCTTTTTACAGTTTCTAAAAAAGGAGGATTTACTGGAGGAGTTAAAAAAACTATAAAAGAAACTATAGGACCAAGTATAGACCCAGTTCCATATACAAAAAGATGGTTGTCTGATAAAGGTGGGGAACTGTTTCCTCAAGTTAAAAGAACATTTATTGAGCCACAACTAATAATTAAATCTAGCACTAAATTAAGTTCAGAAGTTGGAGGTGGTGCCCTTCCATATCTTACACCAAAGGTTATTCAACCAGTTAGTTTAGTTGCTAAGAGTATTCCGACTTCTAATACAGGAGCTTTAATAACTTCTTCTGTTGGACTTTTAGATTATGATGTGGATAGTAAATTAAAAACTGGATTTAATTTATATTCAAAACAAGTTCAAGAGTTAGATGTTACTGAAGATGTAGTTAAAAATGCACCAGGGTTAGGTGTCTGGAATTCTTCCGCTCAAGATGTTGCTCAAAAAGTAGTAGAGGTTCCAAAGTTAGAAGTTGCACAAGTAGTCACACAAGTTCCAGTTGTAACTTTAGGCACACCAACTATTAGCAGGTTGGCTTCACCACCAACACAACCATCACTACGAACTCCAGTAAAAATAATTCCAATCATAGAACCTAAAAAAATTATTAGAAGAAAAAGAATAGAGGACACAGGAGATAAGTTCTTTACTCCAGTAGTAAGAAGATATGGTAAGTGGATACCTTATGGAAAACCTATAGCAAAAAAGAAAGCAATAATGAAAGGTATAAGTATTTTGAGAGGAACTCTAGGAGCAAGTTTAAAAATTGTTGGGAAGAAAAGTAAGAAACCAATAATGTTTGCAAAGGAAACCAAGGAGTTCAGATATGGGAAGAAAGGACCAACTATATTAGTTCAAAGAAAAGGAAAAAGATTATCAACATTTGGAGAAAGATTAGAAATCATTAGAGCTAAAAAGGGGTTCAAATTCATATGAACTCAAATTCATTCATAGTCAAAGAGTTTTCCTCATCTCGTTTGGCCTCTACCCTCCATAGTTTGGGGGTAGAGTTAAATTTACATAGAGTAAAAAAGGAGGCACTACAGAATGAATAAGAAAAAAAGGTTGTTCCTAATTCCCAGAAAAGATAAGAGGGGAAATATAATGCTTGGGCTTATAGTATTTATTATGGCTCTTGGAGTAATGATTGCTTTTATTTCTCCAATAAATTCTTTCTTAGATTTAGCACAGCAAAGTGATGCTATGAATTGTAAAGGATTTATTTATAATGGAGATTCTTCCCATGTATTAAGTTTTAATAACACTTTACACGGAGGAGCAAGTGGAAGTCCAATAGCTTGTCTTACGGTTAAATTATATCTTCCATATCTTTTGTTAGTTTTTCTAATTGGTGGGATGTCCGCAGTATTAGGAAACAAAGCAGAGAGCATGTTTGGATTTGGCGGAGGAAGTGACCAACCATACTAAAGTATAAAAAATGGCGAATGAATGGAAGATTTTGTTAATGGTAGTTATGGGATTATTTTTATTCCCTCTAGCTAGTGCTTTTGAATTTGATAACGTCGGAGATTATTACCCAGAAACTAGAACTATGGAAATAACTAATCTATTTGGTTTAGGTTCTCCAATTGCAAACATAATTTTGCTTTCTCCATTAGATGTTAAAGTTATTTATGGAGAAGAAAGATTAGTAGCTTGGTATGAAATAGATAACTTTGGTTCTTATGATGGGAATGAAATATTTGATATTGTTGATACTTACGATTTACAAAGAGGAAATTCAGAAGTCCAGAAGAATATTAAATATAAATTACAGAAAATAGAATTAATAGAAGTCCCTAATTAT
>Ga0114918_10002906_pt1 | contig 15214 bp, 22 predicted proteins | sample LantaG_FD_87015 | JGI IMG/M metagenome (GOLD analysis project Ga0114918, IMG submission 87015) | Deep subsurface microbial communities from Baltic Sea to uncover new lineages of life (NeLLi) - Landsort_02402 metaG | ecosystem: Environmental > Aquatic > Marine > Oceanic > Sediment | place...
TATCACAGATAGTAGGAAAGGCATCGGTCCAGGATTGACATATGTAAAAGTAAAAAATGGAGAAGAACCGTGTGTTAAAAGGTACGCAATCCCATGTGATAAAAAAGTATTTAAGTCAGTAAAAATAGTGGAGGGAGTTAATAAGGCAAGATTTGAAAAAGCTTTGATGGAGATTATGGAAAAGGATACATTTGAGAATAATGTTTTTTCCACAATAGCAAAAATAGAAAAGCAACGACCAAAAGAATTAAACAAGATTATTAGCAAGCGGGTTATTACAATGTGTAAACTAAAGCTAAAGGAAATCTCTGATGGAAAAGCTGGCGAATAGAATACAGAATCTGAGAACAAAAAAAGAAGTAGCTAAAGCAAAGCTAAAAGAGTTGGAAGAAAGAAAAAATAAAGTAGTAGGTGAAATAGAAAAAATGGGTGTTGATCCAGACAAGATTGAAAGCACATTGAAAAAATGGGAAGAAGATATTAAAATCGGAAAAATTGAATTAGAAAACAAAATAGAAAAGATTGAAAATGAATTTAATAAAAGAAAAAATTGACAAGTTGACGCTTGAGTTAAGTAGCATCAGCGGAATGCGTATGACATATCGGAATGTCATACGAGTTGACAAGAAGAAGAAGATAAAAATATTAAAAGACTGTACTGATTATGATAAAGCTGTTTTATTTTTGGATTATTTAATAGAAAATAATCATAATAACATAGTTGAACTATTTGAAAGAACAATTAGCATAGGATTAAAAGATGTATTTAATGAAGCTTATGATTTTAAGTTCTTATTTTCCAAAAGAGGGACAAAAATAGTATGTGATTTTGGATTAAAAACAGATGAATACGATGACTATCTGCCATTAAAAATGTGTCAAGGCAAAAGCGTTCAAGATATAATTTCGTTGATAATGAAATTAGTGTATATTAAAATTGACAAAAATATTCCTGATGTTATCATAATGGACGAACCATTGGGAGGTTTATCAATTGAAAAACAAGCAATAATCGGAAGATATCTTGGTGAAGTATTAGGAAAGTTTGATGTACAGAAAATTTTAGTTACGCATAGTGAGAGGATAGCTGCTCACGCAGACAAAAGGATTGACCTATAATGTCTTTAGAATCCACGTTTTCAGCACAGTTTAGAAGTGATACATCTTTTGTATATGGATCAAAAGTTCATTGTATGTTGATTGTAGATGCACCACGTTCAAATAAAAAAGATTGTGATGCTATTATCTGCTTAAAGGGAAAACCATACGCAATAGAGTTTAAGAAAACTGATGGTGAAAGCTTTGCATTTAGTCAAGTGAGAAATAATCAAGTTATTAGTTTAACAAAAATGGAGAAGGCTGGATACCAGTCTTGGATTGTAATAAATTTTCACAGATATAAAACTGCTATCGCAATAAGAATAAGCGCATGGTTATCTATATTAGAGGAATTTGAAGGTGACAAAAAGTCTCTTAAATTTGAAGAGTATCGTGGTGCAATAATGGATATACATTTAGATAATGAAAAATGGACAGAATGTGGTCAAACGATTGAACGTAAAAAGATAGATGGCAAAACTAGGTGGGAAATTGAAACCTTGATCAATTAAGGAAACTTATGGGATACAGATCAATAGATCCGGAAGAAGAATATGAACATTGTTTTTTGTGGGATTATGTATATCAAAGAGATAATGAAATGTGTCAGTTATGTGGTGCTCCTGGTGGAGAACAACATCATGTTATATCAAGAGGGCGAAGGGGAATAACAAAAGCAAGCAATCTTATTTTGTTATGCCATACTTGCCACCGTGGAGGGAATCATAATTTTAGCCAAACTGACACAGAAAAAATGTTATTTATAGTGAGGAGAAATGAATCTAGGTTTAGGCAAAGGATGATATAATGCTTCTGACAAAGTGGATAGAAAAAGCTGCGGTTTGTTTAATGTTTTCAGATAAATTTTCTATTGGGATGTCAGTGGAAAGCCCTATTCATTTGGAAAATTTTTTAATGGAACGATACAGCCCAAAAGAACATCAAGCAGCATTGTTATTAAAAGATGCTAATAGTCCATATGTTTTATTCTTGGATAATCCATTAGACGTTCCAATCTTTAATGTTATAGATCCTATAACTGGAAGATTCTTAATAAAATATGAAGAATGTGAAAACCCGCTTTCAAAGTCTTGTATGAGGATCGAGCATGGAGAGAATTAGAAAACTTCTGGAGGATAAAAACATGCGAAGTAAATTGATCAAGACAATTTTGGGGGATAGAGAATTGATTAGTGACATTGCTAAAGAGGTTTTCGCTACCCCTGCTAAGAGTGTAGGACTTAACGGTCCAGGGAGCATTGCAGACTTTTTTCGTGGAGACTGGGAAAAGGAAACTTGATCCCATACTGGAAGACTTTTTGAATGAATACGAATCGTATATAGATTACAGGGTAAACGTTACAATAGATAAAAGTAAAAATTATCATTTCGGGGAAACATTACGGGAAGATGCTAAACAGTTTGTAATGATGAATCTGGTAAAGATATATTCAAAGAGATTCAAATACAATTCCGGTAATGAATTAGACTGGGACTTTGTTATAAAGACTTCCATAAGAAGAAAGGTAATGGATTTTTCAATAAGATATGCAAGATTGTCTCGTAAATTATATTTTGATAATCAAATTATAAATTTTAGCCATGGTGATTCAGAAGGTTTTTGTCAGAATTTTATAGATTCATTTACTGGATCAGATACACAAAGCGATAGTATACATAGCGGAGAAACAAAGCTACCATTCGAAAGAGTGGACTTTTTTGATTATTTAACTTTTTTGAAAAATCAACTGGAAAAAAACAAAAAGGTCTGGAGTTATTTTACAGATTGGGATAGGGAATTGATAGATGTTATTATGGAATTGTATAATTATGAAAATGGTATTGATTATGAAGATGTCGTAGAATGTATGGGGTATGACGAGTCTGACAAACAGAAGTTTGTTTCTAAATTAAAATCTTTCAATAAAAAATTAGAAATTTGTATGGAAAAAGGGATACTGGAGAAGACATGTCTATAATTGATGATTTTAATCCAATGAAAGTATTGGTACATAAAGAAAAAATAGAAGACTTAATAAATTTCCATACAGGTTTAAGCAATGTAATTCCATATCCTGTAATGCTCGAGATAGATCCGTCTAATGTTTGTAATTACAGGTGCAGTTTTTGTCAATGCGGGGATGCATTGGAAAAGAAACATTCAACTAATCTTTTACAAGAAAAAGACTGGTTTGATAATATCCTGCCGTTTATTGTTGAAGCAAAAGTGGAGGGAGTATTCTTTTGTGGTGGTGGTGAACCTACGATTAATCTTAATTTATACAAGTATATTGAATCCTTGAACGACTTAAACGTTAACTCCTGCATGACTTCAAATGGAAGCTTAGTAACTGATATACTCGCTCGTGCATGTAGAAAAAATTGTAAATGGATAACTTTTTCAGTTAACGCTGGTGACGAAGAAACATTCATTAGAACTAACAACTCAAAAAATATCACTTGGGAAGGCTATTGTGAAAATTTGAAAAGATTTGTTGGAATAGTAAAACACGATAAAAATGAGATTTCATATAAATTTGTTTACACTCCTGAAAATTATCATGCCATTTATTGCGCCTGTAATATAGCAATAGACATGGGGTTTGATCAGTTCATTGTTAAGCCTGCTGATTTAACTTGGTCAAGAGAAGGTTATAGCAAGAAATGGGAAGAATCTGATTTGAATAATGTCAGAACTATGATAACTGAGACAACTGAGACTTTTGGAAATGACATAAAAATAAAGTCGTTGGAATATTACCATGAGGAAGATACAAAAATGGTAAGAGATTATAAAACATGTTGGACTCAATCCCTTGCGCCGGTATTGCATCCAGATGGGAACATGTCCATATGTTGTGACTTGAGGGAGGTATACAATATAGGCAAATGGAACGATCCTACGCTATTAGAATTTTGGGGCAGCTATAAACATATACAAGCCGTAAGAAAGTTTAACAGGACTGGTCTGAGGGGCTGTCCTATCCGCTGTAAGATGGGTAGGTATAATAGTGTTGTACAGAAGATAATGCTGGATGGAGAAATAAACACATGCTTTCTGTAAAAGTGTATTTGATTCAGCCACCAATAAAATATCTGGAAAATCCTTGTAGTAATCAACCAGTTGGGATTATTCAAATATATACGTTGCTGAAAGCGATAGGTGTGGATGTTACTTTTTTAGATTGCAGAAAAGATGAGACTTATGTACCGTTTGATGGTGGAATGTATATGTTTTCCGCTTCATCATTAGAAATGGGCTATGTCGATAAAATAGCTTCTATCATGAAAGAACATAATCCAAAAGCTAGGACAGTCTTGGGGGGCATACATGTAAATTCATTACTCAAAAGTAGAATATGGTCAGACAAAAATATTATAGACGAACATCCTGATATTGACGTTTTTGTTGGAGGGTATTATCAGTCTGAAGAAGATGTAAAAAGTCTGATGGACTGTGTGTGCCATCATAATAATAAAAGGATTATTATTAAACCATTAACCATAAAAGGGGATTTCAATATAGTCCCGTTAGATTTTAGATGCTTGAAGTACAACATGACGACAGATTCAAAGTTAATGAGAAATGAAGCTGAAGGATATAAAGCGCAGAATATAACGATGAATTTAGGTTGTCCACAGAATTGTTCTTTTTGTGCAAATCCGTGTAGGAAAATTTATAAATCAAATGTAGAGAAATTGATAGTGGAAATGATCCGACGTAAAAATTTATATGATGTTAAGGCTTTTAAAATTAACGATGATGACATATTGGTAAATGAAAAATGGATAAATGAATTTTTAGATCAAGCTGTTGGATTGGATTTCAAATACATTGCTTCCACAAGGGCAGATTTGTCCATACAAAAATGGAAAACTGATGCTATTAAAAAGTTTCAAGCAATAGGGTTGGAGAAAATTGGTATTGGTGTTGAAAGTGCCAGCAATGAAGTATTAAAAAATATAAATAAGAAATTGACTATTGAAAATATAAAAGAGAGTATCAGTATTTTATCAAATCATGACATAGAAATCATGGTGTATATGATATATGGTTTAATGCCATTAAACGACAAGACAGTAAACGAATTTTGTGATTTCATTTATTGGTGTAAGGATAAGAATGTTTCAATACTTAACGTGACTCAGTTAGTTCCATTCCCAGGTTCTGACATTTATGACAAATGTGATAGGTATTGCGGTTATGTGAATCGAGTAAGGTATCCAGATAATGAATACACTTGGAATCATTCTTGTTTTGTGGGACAGTTTGGTGAGCAATATATTCATTGTCTGCCAAGGGATATTACACAAGAAAATTACATTAAACTACGGACAAAAGTATTAACATCGTTGAAAGACGCAGGGTATCTTCGAAAAGAAGCAGAAGAAGATAGGAGAATAAAATGAAAATAGGGTGGTTAAGAATAACAATGAGTGTTGAATTAGATTTTAATACTGCTAAATCTGGAGCAGGTCAAGAGCGAGGTCCAATAATCAGAAATTTTATAAAACGTGGACATAACGTAACCGTGTATAGTCCTATGTCTAAACGTGATGAAAAGATAAGAGACGAAGCAATCTCAACAGGAGCTAGTAACGGGCCTTGGGACAATTCTTTTTTAGCAGATGTTAATTATGCTCCAAGCGATTTACCTGAAGACTGTGATGTTTTAATTGTAGAGTCTGGCGCATTGAATTTTGGCTTCTGGGATAACTATAATAATATGCCTCAAATAAGAAGGATGTGTGAAGTTATCAATGCACATAAAGGGCTTGTAATTTTTAACCAAACTGATCCAGATCTTTTGTTCCCATTTAATAAATTAACAGAGTGTGTGTATGATTGGGATCATGAAGAGAATGCCTACAGGTTAGAAAAAGGAACTATTGCAGAGTCTCCTGATTTAGAAGATCATGGCTGGTCTTCACGGGATGAAATTTTCAAAGATAAAACTTGCATATTCTTAATTAGAACACAACAATATGATAAAGCAACTGAAAAGTTTGATACGTCCAGAACAAAGCTGGCACATTTTGTTGAAGAAGGATTGTTAGAATTGCGATTTATTCCAACTTGTCATTCTAGTGAATACGTTAACAGTTTTGAGGTAATTAGCAATACGGAGTATGACCTTTTCTGTTCTGGCTATCCCCGAGCTCGCGAAAAAACTTTTGAAAATCTATTTCTAAAATATGTAAAATATTTTAGCTTGGCTTCTTGTGGGCCTTGGGATAAATCTTCCAATATAGATTACCGTGATATGTGTGTAGAAAATGGGATGACAAACTTAGGATTTATTGACGGTTACAATAATGTATATAATGAAATCAATAATTCTTTGGCTATTGTACATTTAGGAGTTAGCAGAACAAGAAAACTAGGCTGGCTGACAGGTAGATACCTTGAAGCAGTATTCTGTAAGTCGTTAGTATTTTATGATGATAGCTGTCTGGATTATGATAATTATATAGACCATAGGTTTGGTGTGAATGAGGACAACGCTTACGATAAATACAAATGGTTGAGTAAAATATCACAGGAAGAATATGAAAAGCTTTGGGCATTTCAATATGATAAAATAAAATATATGACAATCGCTTTTTATGTTGATGAACTTCTGGCAATTTGTGGTTCTTATGGATTAAAAGTAAAAAAGATTGATAAAGATTTAGTTGACAAATATGCAGAAGTATATGATGAAGGTGCTGTAGAACATGATATAATATATACAGAGGAAGAAATAGATGAAATATTTGCGAAGATTGGTATCAAGGGAAGTGTTAGTGAGAAGTCCAAGAAACTGGCTACGAAGATTCGTAGAAAGATTAAACGTAGATTGCTTAAAAAGGCACAGGCTGATGCTTTGGCAACAGAAAAATTGAAGACAGAAGATGTGGAGATGGAAACCATCCCAGAGGTAGAACCGGAAGAAAGTATTGAAGTTCAAGATTCTGATACTGCATTGCTGGACAAGGGCAAGGAAATATTTAATGAAGTGGTGGCAGTAAGTAAAGACAGTTCAATAAGACGCGTAGTGCTGGATATTTTGAAAAAGGTTGTTGACGTCTGTGAAATGATAGTTACAAATAACGACCAAAAAGAATAAAATAGTTACGTTATCTGGCATTGCTGTATGTTATTATATACAGAGAAAAAGGTTTTTTTCTGATTGTTACTTTTTTATTGTGTAGTAAAAAGGAGAATGTAATGGGTGATGAAAAGAAAGTCAAGGCGAAGAAGTCCAAGGATAAGAATGGTGAAAAAGTGGTAAAGGAGAAAGTAGAGAAAAAGCTGAAGGAGCCGGAGAAGATTCCTGTCAAGTCTAGTAAGGCGAATTCAAAAGCAAACATCGATCCACGTACTGGTACAAGATTCACTCCTGGATCAGCAAGACAAACGGCGTTTGAAATTATTATGAAAGCTGCAAAAGATGGCAAGAATGTAAGGGAGACACGTGACATCCTTAAAAGTCACAAGAAAGAGAATGATAAGGATATCAAGTATAATTTGGATCCTGGTTATCTGAATTATACTGTGGCTATGCATCCTGAATTTTTTGAAGTTTGGGATAGTGGTTCAGTAAAGCATGTAAAGGTTATCGCTGAACCTAAGCCAGATCCAGAAGCTGCAAAGAAATTTGAAGCTGATCGTGCTGCTCGCAAAGAGAAAGCGGTAAAGGCTCGTAAAGAAAAGTCGGGTGAGAAGTCTGATGGTAAGAAGAAAAAGAAGAACAAAAAGTCACCAGAAATTAAAGAGTAATTAAAAAACCAGTTAATAAAACGTAATAGGGTAGGGGGCAAAAATCCTCTACCCTATTATTTTTTCATAAAAAATTTTTTTACTTGTGTTTACGGCAAAAGTTGTTATAATATTTTATTAGGTAACAAGTTACATCCCGCCGAATAAAGCAGAGTAAAGGAGAAGGAATGACAAAAGCAGTTGAGCGCGTATGGAATCGTTGTGAAAAAAGAATACAATACACCATAATTTTCAAGTTGGCAAAGTCTTTTAGAATCCAATCACTAACAATGGATGACTATGTATCAGAAGCGATGCATTTATTTTTCATAAACTTTTATGAAAAATATGAAAATGATAATCAGTATTTGAGATTTATGTTTATTGTTATAAAGAACAAGATGTGTGACTTGTACAATAGGGAAAAGCGATATTATAAAACACACAAAACATCTGAATCATTACTTGCCGGAATATTTCTTATACCAGATTTAATGTCAAACGGCATAGTTAAAAAACATGCCATAAATGAAGTTCCCGAAAGCGAGTCTATAATGAAATACGTAGCCACTAATGGAAGTGAGGTAACAGACTCAATAGTGCATGCCGAGACATGCAAGGAGATAGAAAGAAAATTGGTAACAGAAGAAAGTAGGCAAGTTTTTCGCTTAATGAAAGATGGATATAGGAGATGCGAAATAGGTGAGGAACTTGGTATGGAGCCTAACAAGGTTGCTAATATAAAGAAGAAAAAGATATGGCCTGTTGTTAAAAGCGTAATGAATATCTCCGATGATAGGTATAAATGGCTTACTTGTTCAGGACGCATATACAGCTAACTGACGGCTTTGTAAATGTCAGTGGTACAATTACCTTACTTGTAAATTAAAGTAGTCTGTGACCGATCTGTGGGCTTTGTTTATATCAAAATAGGGGGTATTTATGTCAAACGAAGTAGGCGTATACGAATGGGGGAAAGAATACCACAAAAATAGAATAAACATAGGGTCTATTTGGGAAGTGTGTAATTGGGCAAGACTTATGTCAAAATTAAGATTGGACAAAGATGTTTCCGATCCAATTTATAGAGCCGTTATTGGGTTATATCAATTAAGTGATCTAGAAAGGTTAAAAAATAAACACGGTAGACATTATAGCAAGGCAGAAGTATCGGAAGCAGCCGCAAGTTCAATCTTCCATATAATTGCTGCAATGGAAATGACTGGAGTGGATGTGGCTAGTTATTTAATAACAGAATATAAAGTTTATGATTCTTGGATTTTGTTAAAGAATACTATAAATAAAGCAGTGGAATATGATTATATCAATCTGGAAAAGGTATTGTTACTTTGTGCCGCAGATTTTCAAAGACAGGTTTTGTATTTTAGCATGAATAGAACCAATAGGTTTAATAAAGAAAAAGCAAGAATAGCAGGGGTAAATTTTATAGAATTTTTGATAAGGTATTTGAAACATAATAATTGGGATTTAGTGTTAGGACTTTCATTATGTATGAGCAAATTACAGTCTCAAGAATTAAATAATCATTAAAATAAATAAAAAGACTCCAGGAAAACTAAAGACGTTGCTTGACTGGTGGTTGTATGTTATTATAAATATAAAGGGTTAAAGGTTTTTCTGGAAGCGGTTTGTGTATTTCTGAGGAATGGAGGAATAAATATGGCTATGGTAAAAACACCAATGACTTATCTACTTGAACCAGACAAAGATATGTTACCAAAAGAAAATATTAAAAGGATTACGCACATGCTATCACAATTACTTTTGGACAATAACGAATACACTGTTGAAGTTACGTTCAAAAATAGAGAACCAATGGATCCAATGGATTTTGCTGATAGCATAGCAAACGTTAGGAATATCGCGCAACAAATAAAAGCCGATCCGGAACTTTGTAAAAAGGTTAATTCATTAAAGGACTAATTACAATGGCAAAGATAGCTTTAATAGATGGAAATGGACTGTCGTTTGGAATTTATCAACAGTTTGCTTGTGGTAAAGAAGGATTACTACAAAATTCAGTTGGTATTCCAACGACTGTAATGTTTGGAATGTTGCGGTCATTGAACGTATTGGTAGAAAAAACAAATTTTGATTATTGTGTGCTATGCTGGGATTTATACGGATCATATTATAGAAGAGGAATATGGCCTGAATACAAAAAGGCAAGAAAGGAAAAAGAGCAACCGTTTGACATGAAAGAATATTTTTCAGAGCTTGACGATGCCAGAATGTATTTTGAAAAATTAGGAATCAGTCAGGCGATAGCAGAGGGTGTAGAAGCAGACGATCTGATCGGTTGGTTAGCTGTTAAATATGCCAACAGAAAAGATAATGTGGTGATCATATCAAATGATAAGGACTTTTATCAATTACCAGCAAGAAGAATCAAAATTTATAGACCTATCAAGGAAGAATATGTTACAGGTGAAGACATAAAAGAATTATTTGAGATGCCTAAAGCAAGTTATTATAATAGAATGCTCGCGTTAATAGGTGACAAAGATGAAGTCCCAGGAATATACAGGCTGGGAGAAAAGACTGCAATAAAATTATTAAAGGAATATGATTGGAATTTTAAGAAGCTTGTCAAAGAACACGAAAAAGAATACGCTACAGAAAAAGATGGCGAAAAGAAAAAGTTAGCAAAGATAAAACCTTCAAGATTTTTAGCATTAAAAATGGCTAGGATAAGAGTGAAGGATAAACAGTATCTGGATTGGGAAGTAAAGTTATTAAAAGATATTTGGAAAAAAGTTGGTGACATAAAAGAGAAAAATTCAGTAAAGATGAGTACAATAAATCAACTCCGTGATTTTCTTGAAATTAAAAAGGTAAATGTATCAGCAGTTCTTAGGAAAATTGGAGTTAATGTTTCAGGTAAAATTAAAAAGCGGAAGGAATGGAAAGTATGATTATCATTACTGGAGGGAGTGGAAAACTGGGGAGTAAATTAACAGAAGAAATATCACGTAGTTATCATCATCTTTTGTTAAGGCCGACGAGAATCGAGCTTGATGTAAGTTCTAAAGGGTCTGTTGATGACTGGTTTAACAATTTTGACAACGTGTTCGGATGTTGGGATATAGCATGGGGTCAGCGTTATAAGGAAGTTGCATTCATTCATTGTGCTGCGGCAATAGGTCTGGAACTTTGCGAAAATCTTAAAGGCACAACTTGGAATACGAATGTGCGTGGAACTGATTATTTGTCTAATGAATGTAAAAAAAGGAAAATTAAATTTTACTATATCAGCACAGATTATGTTTTTGATGGAAAAGGCGGTGATTATGGAGAACGTGATACACCTAATCCAAAATCGTTTTATGCCATGACAAAATTACTAGGTGAACAACCAGTGTTGTTGAGAGGACAGAATGTGATAAGGTTATCACACTTCCCCAGTCCTTGTACATATAAATTTGCTTATGCGGATAAATACACAAGTGCAGCTTCTCCTGAAATAATTGCTTCGCAAATTTATAAAGTTGTGAATTATAATTATCTTAAAACAGCTAAAGGTGAACCAAACTGGGAAGGAGTACTGCACATAGGAATGGAAAGAAACAGTTTCTATAATCTGGCTACATCTGATAATCCTGACAATAAAATTAAAAGAGTAAAAGCACCAAAAGGAACACCAATGGACACGAGTTTCTGTTTAGATAAATTTCACAATATTCTAAAGGAATATAATAAAATGGAGGAAAGGAATGGGTAATTTTAATATTGAGAAAATAGAACAGTTTCCAGGATTGATGACGATAGTGAATGACAAATTTGATGACAACAGGGGATATTTTCAAGAAATTTATAAATATTCAAAATTATTGACAATAGAAGACATGGTGCAATGGAACCATAGTTTTTCAGAAGAAGGTGTATTCAGGGGATTGCACTTTCAATGGAATCCTCATATGGGAAAATTTGTTAGATGCTTGACTGGTTCCATTGTGGATATGGTGTTGGATATAAGAAAAGATTCTCCGTCATATGGAAAAGTTTATAAAATAGTATTGGACAAACCAGAGATAGGGTTTTGGGTTCCGCCAGGATTTGCACATGGATTTTTAGCCATGCAAGATTCTCATGTCCTATACGGATGCAGTGGGGAATACAGTTCTGGACACGAGAGTGCAATATCCTGGAATGATAGCAATGTCGATATAAATTTAGAAAGTTGGTTTAACTTAACCGAATTGAAAATTACAGCTAAGGATAATACTGCAATGACTTTGCGTGACTGGGAAAAGACTAAGGAGTCTGAGAATTTTATTTTTGAGGAGCTTTATCGTGGCTAAAAAAAATGAACCAACAATTAAAGCATTCCTGCCAAAAGAGAAAAAGGAAAGTAAGGGTGTAGATAAGCACCATAAGAAAAAAGGAAAAAAGAAATGAGATGCATTGTAACGGGTGGGCTAGGCTATATAGGAACCATTGTCGTAGACAGACTTCTGAAATCAGGTCATGAGATAGTTGTAATTGATCCATGTTTTTTTGGTCACAATAAAGGGACTTTGGATCTAGCATATTATTCAAAGTATACAGACTTCCCAGGTTTTGAAGAGGGGGATACGATAGTTCATTTAGGTGGACTAAGTAATGATCCAATGGCTAATTATGATCCTGTCGCAAACACTAAAATAAATACTGGATTTACTGCTGAGTTGGCTGAAGATTTTAGTAAGGTAAAAGGAAAAAGATTTATATTTGCTTCTTCAGCCAGTGTATATGGATATGTTGATCATCCAGTAAATGAAATGGAACCAATCAATCCAAATTCTGCATATGCAGAAAGTAAATATCATGCAGAAGAAAAACTATTACAATTACATGAAGACCATGGTTTTGAATTAGTAATATTAAGAAAAGCTACTGTCATGGGGAAAAGTCCAAGACAACGGCTTGATCTAGTTGTCAATGCAATGGTCACTTCTGCATTTATAAAAGGTGAAATACATTTGGATGCGGGTGGAGAGACATGGCGTCCTTTAGTTCATGTCGATGATGTAGCTAGGTGCTACGAATTTTTTGTTGAGAAAGAAGAAGTCCCTAGTGAACAACGCGAATTGATATTTAATTTGGTTCATAAAAACTATAGGATTAGCGAACTTGGTTTGTATATTAAACATCTGTTATCAAAAAATGGCGAAATAAGAATAGTTTCAGATTATGATTCCAAAGAATGCAGAAGTTATTTAATGGATGGTAGTAAATTAGAAAATTATGGTTTCCATACAAAAGAAGGCGTAATGAAAGCAGTAAACGAGATATGGAAATCATTAGTAACTGGTGAAATTGATCCATCTGATCCAATTTATTATAATATCAAATGGCTGCATATGGCAGAGCGTATATGTAATTGTTGGGGGTACAAATTTGACCTTGTGGAACGCATGTAAAGCGTTCTGGGACCAAACCGTTTAGGTTTTAGTATAAAGGGGTTACAGTATGGGCGAAAGCGATCAGAAGATTAACGTGGACAAAGAGTTTGATGCGTCAATTGATATTAAGAGTGACAAAACTGCTATCATTAAGGGAGGCTGGTATGTCATGATCCCGGTAGTGGCATTGGTTGTTCTTGGACTGAAGGAAGTTGCAGACATTTTGCAGAAACTTCATCTTTGGTGGTAGATTTGGGTTACACGGCTGATGCGTGGCAGCGCATGGATGCAAATTGACTTCATATGTGACCACCTGCCAGTCTGGAATGGATCGAGGCACGGAAGGAGAGATTAAGCGCCACAGAGGAGCCGGGTGGGGAATCCGGCCAGCCGTTTATTTTATAGGAGATTCAGTGCAAACAATTGTATATGGAAAAAAAGATTGTGGAAAATGTGAAGACACAAAAAAATTCTTGCAAGAGAAAAATTTAGAATATGAATTTTTAGACTTAGATAATTGGCCTAAGAACTGGCGCGATAAAGGCATAGCAATAGCAATGGGATTTTATAGTTTTTATGGAACCCTTCCTATAATAAAATATAAAGATGAATTCATGCTAACTGCAAAGCTTAGAGGAAAACTGAGAAGGGGTCAATAAATGGATATAATAATAGGGGAATCTTTACAGGAAACTCTGAGAAAAGTCCTTCTCAGAGTTATGTATGATGGAGAAGAAGTGGTTGTAAGGGGCAACAAAACGAAAGAACTTCATCCTTGTTTTGTGGAAATTGAGAATCCACGTTTGCGTACATTGTTATATCCTAAAAGAGGAAATAATCCATTTCATTCTTTAGCTGAAACTATGTGGATATTGGCTGGTAGAAACGACATGGAATTTTTGGAAAAGTTTTTACCAAGGGCTAAAGAATGGAGCGACGACGGTGAAGTGTGGAGAGCTGGATACGGAAAAAGATTAAGAAAAGCAACAGGGGTAAGGGATAAAATAAATAATTGCCAAGGTGATGACCAATGTGATTGTGTTTTTATTGATGAAGTAGACCAAATTGAATATGTTTACGAATTGTTAAAGGAAGATCCGACAAGTAGGCAAGCGATAATGACTATTTGGGATCCAGCTAAAGAATGTAATGTGAAAGATTCTGTTGATTATCCGTGCAATAATTGGATACACTTTATGATTAGAAATGGTAGGCTAGATTGTGAAGTTGCTGTAAGATCAAACGATGCTGTCTGGGGATATTCAAGCGTGAATGTATATGAATGGACTGTATTGCAAGAAATTTTAGCCAACATGTTAAATGTTGAAGTTGGGAAGCTTTTTTATTATACGAGTTCAATGCACATATATGAGAAACATTATGCTAAAGCTGCAAGTTTGATAAAAACTTATGCGGAGTTGCCAGAACTTCCTGTTTTTGGATTTAATATAGGAAAGAATAGCTTTGACAAATATTTTGGTGAAGTAGAAAGATTAGTAAAGTGCGTTAATGACTTTGAATATGGTACAATGGAGTCGTTACATTTTATTGGTGAAGAATTTGAAGAGATTCACAATTTGTTAATTGCTTATCTGATTTTTGAAAAAGATAAAGACAACGTATTGGTAAACGAATACTTGTTACCATCTATTCCATTTAGCGACTTGAAGGTTGCTTGTGTTTGGTGGATGATGAAAAAAGAAGCTGGTAAAGATGTTCCAATAAATGTAGCTATAGAGAAAACGCGAACATTAACTTTTTAGGAGAAATGTGTGTCACGTTTATTAAGAGGTGATTGTTTAATAAAAATGGATAAAATTAAAGATCATTCTATTGACATGATTTTAGTTGATCCTCCATATGGTGTAACGGCTTGTAAATGGGATAGCATTATAAATTTAGAATCTATGTGGAAACAAATAAACAGAATCGTAAAAAATAATGGTGCAATAGTTATAACTTCAAGTCA
>Ga0114918_10002907_pt1 | contig 15214 bp, 18 predicted proteins | sample LantaG_FD_87015 | JGI IMG/M metagenome (GOLD analysis project Ga0114918, IMG submission 87015) | Deep subsurface microbial communities from Baltic Sea to uncover new lineages of life (NeLLi) - Landsort_02402 metaG | ecosystem: Environmental > Aquatic > Marine > Oceanic > Sediment | place...
AGTGCTGTTAGCTCAACTGCGGCCCAGGAAACGGCGCAGCCACGAGACGTGGCGCTTGTCGGGCTCAGGGCAGCTGTCGGGGTCCGGCGCCGCGTCTTTCTCCTGCTTCTTCCGAGCGCGTACCGGGGTGTCACAGTTGGCAAGTGCGCGCCCCGCCGCGATAGCCACGTGACGAACAGTGTCCTGCTCCAGCTGCTGCAGCACCGCCCGCACCTCCGGCGTATCGCCGTCCAGCGTGCTTAGCGCGCGCGCCAGGGCAGCACGAAGATAGGCATTGCTGTCATCCACAAAGGGCAACAACTGCCCGATCAGAGATGCGTCGCCGACCTGCCCCAGGGCCTCGACAGCCGATGGGCGTACCAGCGGGCTATCATCATCTTTCGCCATTGCCAACAGCTTCGGAGTCGCCCCTCTGTCCTTTAGCATCCCGAGTGTTAGCGCAGCCGTGCGGCGTAGGCGTGGATCTAACTCATCGAGGAAGGGACGGATCGCGGGGCTTGCCTGCTCATATCCAAGATCCCCCAAGCTCTTGAGGGCGGTCAACTGAAGGTTGCGGCTCTTCTCATCCTTGAGCGCTTCCATCAGGGCCACCGCCGCCTGAGGGTCGCCGATGCGGCCGAGAGCCTTGGCGGTGAGCGAACGGACCCCCACATAACCCCGCAGCACGCGGACCAGGGAAGGGACAGCCTCCACTGCTTCCATCTCGCCCAGCGCCACGACGAGTGTCTTCACAACGGGGAGATCGCGTTGGTTTGGCTCAATCAGGTACTGCTCAAGCATAGCCATCATCTGGGGCACCGCTTCGGACGTACCCAATCGCCGCAGCGCGATAATGGCTGTCCTGCGGATACGCGGATCCGGCGTCTCGAGGAAGTGAACCAGCTGAGCACCAAGATCTGGAATGCCGAGCTTGCCGATGGCGTTGATGGAGGCTCGCCGAACGTAGAAGTTTGAATCCTCAAGGGCCCGAAGCAATGCGCCCTGGGCTTCTTTAGCCTGCATTTGACCCAGCGCGATCGCCGAGGCACGACGCACAAAGGAGCAAGAGTCTCTCAGGGCATCCATCAAGGGGAAAATCGCACCGGCGTCCCCAATCCACCCCAGGGCTTCGGCGGTGGCACTGCGAACGTACGTGTTTACGTCCTGCTGTAGGCATTCTACCAATGCAGACACAGCCTCCTGTGCCCCCAACTTCCCAAGATCCTCGGCCGCCTGTGATCGTATTCTGGGGTTCGGACTCTCGAGATTCTCTAACTGACGCTGAATAACACTGTTACTACTCGACAGGGAGGAACTAAAGCTCACGTTTATCACCTTTGCCATTCTGTAATGACCCGGCTCCTGGCCAGGCTCGTTTAGTATATCACAAGGAAATCACAAAACAATGCTTTGGAAAGCTCCTCCAACGCTTGACAGCGTCGTTTCATGTGGGTATAATGAGGGTAGAACATCAGTTCTATCGCCCGGGTTACGTATGGCAGAGAGAGCAAGAAACAGGAACATGAGACCCTATTTGGAGTACCAAGCCGATCGCGTGGAGACAGTGCTGACTGCACACCGTGCGCCCGGAAGGATCTCCGGCAGCGACCACCCGATTCGCCTCCAGGTCGCTCAGATGGGGGAGATGGGGATCAGGAGTCAAAAGTCTAGAGTCATGAAATCGACAATACGGTGGCCGGGGATGAAGCGCCACCATTCACCATTCACGATTCATTTTGCTCTCTCCTGGGCACCTTGCAGAGATGAAGGCAGTTTTCTTGAGTAGACCTGAATCGTGAATCGTCAATCGTGACATTCCGAACTATGACTTTTGACTCAAGACTTTTGGCTATCTGCTCACCATTCACGATTCATTTTGCTCTCTCGTGGGCACCTTGCAGAGATGAAGGCAGTTTTCTTAAGTAGACCTGAATCGTGAATCGTGAATAGTGACTCCCAGAACCATGACTCTTGACTCAAGACTTTTGACTTTTGACTTTTGACTTTCGACTCTCACAGAGGTACACACATATGCGTAGAAATACCGATCCTTGGACCCAGGACGTTCCCACATACACCGTTGCACAGCCTGCATCGCTCGGCAAACGGCTGGGGCGGTTCGTGACGTTGATTGGCGCGATCTTCGCCGTGACGGCGGCCGTGATCATCACTCAGAAGCTCAGCCGTGACTCGCTGGCGCTGCTGGTCGGGCTGACCTGTGGTGTGATGGCGATGCTGCCCACACTCGCACTGGGCTTCCTGGTCTGGCGCCGCGAGGATGCCCGCCACCAGGAGCAGACACAGTTGCAGACCCAGCAGCACACGCAGCCCTACGCCACGCCACCGGTTATCGTCGTCAGTCCGCAAGCTTTGCCGGGCACGATGAATGGGCAGCCGGCGCTCCAGCCATCCGGACAGCCGTGGTCATGGGCACCCTCACAGAGCCAGCGTAGCTTTACCATCGTCGGGGGTGAAGAATGAAACGGGCGCGGAAGAAACTGCGTAAACACGAACCCATTCAATTGACGGCGCGCCGCCACAATTACTTCCCTCGGCGCTTCATGTGGCGGGGCAAGAACTACGACGTTACGGCCGTACAAGAAGTGTGGACCAAGATGCAACGCAGGGGAACACGCCGGAGTGCGTGTCACTACTTCCGGGTGAAGTGCAGGGAGGGAACGTTTGACATCTTCCAGGACACGACACTCAACGCCTGGTACCTGGCGGCCCAGGTCAGCTAAAGTGCGGTAAGCTGCGCCACCAACAGATCAAGCGCCATGTCAGCCGGGATCTCACCACGCTTGATGGCAAGGTCCATCTCTGCGAGGAGCCGGTAGGCCCTGCAAAGCTGTGCCGGCGTGAACCGATCTGCCTGCGCATGGACCTTCTTGACCACGTAGGGATGTAGCTTGAGCCGGGATGCGATCTGGTGCTGGGTATGGTGTCGATCGATCAACCAGCGGATCTGGATAAGCATCCGGAACTGCCGCACCACCATGCCGAAGATACCGAGGGGATGCTCCCCCACGTCCAGCAAACGATGGAGATAACTCACCGCGCGGCGCCCATCTCGCTGTCCCACGGCATCCACCATCTGGAAGATAACGTCTGCTGATTGCACATAGGGGACCATCACACGCACATCCTCGACAGCGATCTCCTTCCGGTCTCCTACATAGAGCAGCAGCTTCCGGATCTCCTGGTCAAGCAGCCGTAAATTGCCGCCGATGTTCTGCGCAAGCAATCCGGCCGCTCCGCCCTCGATGCGCCCACCGTACGACTGCGTGCGCCGCTGAACCCAAGAAGGAAGGACGCGGGCATCGGGAAGCTCGAAATGCCGCACCCGCACACCGGCATCCTTGGCCTTGGTAAAGATCGCGTGCCGCTTGGGCAGCGTCTTGCTCTCTTCAAAGATCAAGTGCGTGGTTGGAGACACATCGGGAAGTACCGCGACGAACTCCTGCGCGGCCTTGCCTTTGGCCTTGCTCAGCAGATCTCGGGCAATCACAATCCGAGACTCCCCCAAGAAAGGCATCACACTGCAGGCACCTCGCAGGTCTCCGGGAGACACAGCGCCCTCCAGGATCTCCGTGTTCATATCGCGAAAGTCGGGCGTCAGGCCGGACTGTTCGATGATCTCGGCCAAGGCCTCCCGACGCTGAAGCTCGTTTTCCCCATGCAAGACGTACAGCATACTCTATACCTGCCTTACGCTATCGCTAGCTGCTACCATTACGCCGGGGCGGGCAGTCGGTCCCCGGGACACGATTGAGGACCGACAAAGATACGGTTCCGCACGTGCGAGCCGCGACGCCACAACACATCGCACTGCCGCAAACGTGCCTGCGTCTGTGCACAGAGCGGAACTGGCGGGAAGTCTCTGTCTTGCATACCCTAAGCACGCAATCCCTCGCTTGACAGACGTGTGTGCACACGAATGCGACTAAAGCCGCCCTGAGAATCGGTGAAAAACGACACGATCTCAAGGCCCTCCACATCGGGACTCGTCGTCACGTTTGTCTGGGCCCACCGGGCGACAGGCATCGCGACAACCAGCGCCATCGCGTTGAGCAGAATGGCCTGGGGCAGGCGTTCCAAAAAATGCCACCAGGCTCTGCCGGTGTCCGTCGTCGCCGTGCGCGCCCCACCCGGTCTATAGCGCAGTCCCAGCATAGTCGCCAATGTCGTCAGCATCGCGGTGATCACCAGGTTCGTGCCGCAGTTCTCGTGGATGGCCAATGCCGCGTTTCCAGACTCCAGCGCACAGAGAGCTTCACGCGCCACCGGGATGATATCTTCGGCGCCCATACTGGAGTAGAGCGTGAACCCTTGCGGACCCGAGACGCCCACCAGGCGCGCCGCGGGATGCCGACGGCTAAGTAGATTGATGGTCGCGTGCTCCAAAGCATGGTTGCGGCGGAGACGGTTCAACAGTTGCTCGATCGACATCGCCTAACTCGCTCCATTCCCCAGGTGATCACTCACATCCGGATACGCAATAAGCACCAGACGATTTGCCAAACTGCCATAGGGATGACAGGTAACCAGTGTCAGTCGCTCGTCCGGCGTATCCTGGATATAGCGCGCATTTTCCAACCGCACCTCCAGCGACTGTCCAGCCTCCCGGAGGATGTATTTCTCTCCCACACGGTAGACATAGACTTCGCCGTCCTTGCCCTCGACGAAGATCTGCGCCCCAATCTCTACCCGGTACAAGTAGCGGAACACTTCGCCCTTGAGCGTGTTGTGGCCATTCAACACCGCGTTCCCCGTCACACCCAACAGACCCGATGTATCGTGCCAGCCCGCAGCCCGGTAGTCAGGGACATCCCAGATGGCCTGGTCCTGTCCGTCCACTTTCTCAACCTTCCAACCGATCGAGACAACCGGCGCATCCAGATCGATACTCGGGATCACGATGTTGGTCGGCTTCGTCCCGGTCCAGACTGCGGTGGCCGTCGCCGTAGGTTCTGGTTCAGAAGTAGCTGCGGGCGTTACGCCCGGCTCAAGAATCACAGCAGGCGCCGGGGATGACGTAGGTGTCACCTCGGCAGGCTCAGCCGTTGGCTCGACCCCCACCGGCAACGCAGCAACAGGATTATTCGCCTGCGTCGGCGTAATAATCGCGAACGGCGGCGCGGTGGGAATGCGGGGGGTATAGAGAAACGTCTCCACAAACGGCACGATCCTGGGGTAAGCCAGGACCATCCCCAACAGAATCAGACCCGCGCCCCCCCATAGAGTGACAGAGGCCAATTTCCACTTGCGCGTGCTCATGTGGTTGCTATCTCAGATTAGGGCCGCGTGGGCTAAATGGTGCAACACGCCCATAATCGACGGACAGACCTTCCCATAACACCGGCACGGCTCTATCCTACAGCTCCTGTTCGTACACCTCGGGCTTGAGGACGCCGATGAAAGGCAGATTGCGGTATTGCTCAGCATAGTCCAATCCATAGCCTATCACAAACTCATTGGGGATCTCGAACCCCGAGTAATCCACAGGGACCTCGATCTCGCGCCGGCTGGGCTTGTTGAGCAACGTCGCCACACGCACACTAGCGGGGTTGCGTGACGCAAAGTTCCGCAGGATGTAGTCCAGGGTATGACCTGTATCGACGATATCCTCCACAATCACCACGTGACGCCCCTCGACATTAGCTGCCAGATCCAACAGGATGCGCACCGCCCCACTGCTGGTCGTCCCCTTCCCGTAGCTGGCGATCTCCATAAAGTCCAACTCGTGACGGAAAGTCAGGTTCCGCGTCAGATCCGCAAGGAACATGAAGGCACCCTTGAGAATGCAGACCAAGATCGGGAAGTCTTCATCGCTGTAGTCCGCGTTCATCTCGCCGGCTACAGCATCAATGCGGGTATGAAGCTCCTCTGCTGAGATCAGTGCGCGTTGAACATCATCCAGCATCGACATCTCGCACCTCACTTCTCGTAGACCCGAGGCTTCAGGGCACCGATAAAGGGCAGCGTCCGGAAACGATCCGAGAAATCCAGCCCATATCCCACCACCCACACATCAGGGATCGAAAACCCAACGTAGTGGATGGGCACGTCCACTTCACGACGATCGGGCTTTGTCAGCAGCACTGCGGTACGCAGCGAGGCCGGTCCGCGAGCACCAAACAGCCGGTAGAGATAGCGCAGCGTATAGCCCGTGTCGAGGATATCCTCTACAATCAAGACGTGGCGACCCGCCACATCCGTACGTGTGTCCATGATCATCCGCACCGACCCCGTGGCCTCTGTGCTATCCTCATAGCTGGACAGCGCGATGAAGTCCACGCGATGGGGCACAGTCAGACGGCGCGAGAGATCGGCCATGAAGATGAAGGATCCCTTGAGGACACCCACCAGCAGGAAGTCCTCGTTGCGGATACCCTCATAGTCAGCGCTGATCTTGTCGGCCACCTCCTGGACACGACGCTGAATCGTGGCCTCATCCAGAAGTACGTAATCGACAGAATCAGGAATCGGCACGCTCATCACTTGCCTCCTGAATAACCGAGCTCGTATGCTCTGACATAGCTCCTACTGAGGAGCGATGCGGGACCTCGTGATGCGCGCGGCAGCGGGCTTCGTAGACCTCGCTCGCACCCACCAAGACAATAGGGTCCTCGTAGCAAGCCGGTTTCCCCTCGATCAGCCGTTGGGTGCGGCTTGCAGCGTGACCGCAGACTACGCAGATGGCCTGGAGCTTGTCGACTTTCTCGGCAATAGCCAATAACTGAGGAATCGGCCCAAAGGGTTCGCCGCGGAAATCCATATCCAGGCCGGCGCATATCACCCGGTGGCCCATCTTAGCCAGTTCGTCGCACAACGCCACAACCCCGTCGTCAAAGAACTGAATTTCGTCGATAGCGATGACACCGACGTCGGGATCGACCAAGTGTCGGATCTCATCGCTGGTTTGTACGGGAATGGCATTCACTTGGAGACCATTGTGAGAGGCGATCGCCTTCGCTGCGTACCGTGTGTCCACAGCGGGCTTGAAGACTTGGACGCGCTGCTTCGCTATCGTGGCACGCCGCAGACGTCGCATCAATTCCTCGGTCTTGCCGCTAAACATGCTACCGCAGACGACCTCGATTGAACCAGAATCTGTGCTCGATGGCATGGTACGCTCCCGAAGCCTAGAACAAAACAAGGCAGGGGATTGGCCCCTGCCTTGTTTTGTTGGTCTTTATGCGGCCTCAGCCGCCCCAGCAACTTCGGCATCGGCCTCCTCAGCGGGTCGTTCATCACCCGGAAGGACGTAACCGATAGTACGGAGACTGCGTTTCGTGTCTGCTAATGCCTTGAGACCGACCCCTTTGATCTCCGTAAGCCCATCGTCGCCCTTCTCTTCCAGAAGGCTGACCAGACCACCTGTAGTGGTCAGGCCGGCTCCCAACAAGAGTTTCTCCAAGCGGGAGGACAAACCCAGGGACTCGATCGCAACATCAGGCGATGTCTTGGCGTCCCTACGAAGCTCTGCGTCGCGAAGTGCGTCTTCGCGCGCACGCAAGCGGCGCATGAAGCGGTCAACTTGACCCTCGGTGTCGACGATACGCTGTTCGCCGGTGAAGAAGGGATGGCAGTTCGAGCAGACGTCCGTGCGGATCTCAGGAACCGTTGCACCAACGGACCACACACTCCCACATGCACAGGTCACCTGTGCTGCAGGATACCACTCAGGATGCAGATCTGGTTTCATGCTGCCACCTCAACTTCGGCAACCACGTTCACGCGCTTGCGGCCGTGGGCCACGTCATACTTCACTACGCCATCAACCAGCGAGTAAAGCGTATAGTCTTTACCCAAACCCACGTTGACACCGGCCTTGAGACGTTCCCCCACTTGGCGCACGAGGATATTGCCGGCGCGAACACGCTCGCCACCGTACTTCTTCACTCCCCGACGCTTAGGGTTACTGTCACGACCGTTGGTACCTGTAGGATTCTTGCGTGCCATCGCTATGCTCCTTTTACAATCTCATCAATGCGCAAGAGCATGTAGGTCTGGCGATGGCCCATGCGGCGTCGGTATCGTTCCTTTGGCTTGTACTTGAAGATGTGGATTTTGGGTCCGCGGAACTCATCGACGACGGTTGCGCGAACTACGGCGCCGTCAACCGTCGGCTGCCCCACGGCAACCCCTTCCTCGTCAGCCAGCAAATAGACCTCGCTCAGCTCAAACTGCTCACCTACACCGTAAGGAAGACGCTCAACAACGAGTTCGTCTCCGACGGATGCCTTATACTGATGTGCCCCGGCCTTAATAACTGCGTACACGTCAATCCTCCCCATTACACAATAGGCGCCGATCCCGCGTAGGGTCGGCAGCCCGATTATTATAGCTTGCCCGACAGATTTGTCAACCAAAACTAGGCATATCTATCAGGCACGGTGTCTGTTAGCCGTACATCTGACAGCGCCATCTTTGAGAGCTTCGTCAAGCTGATCTTCGATGCCCTGCCAATGTGTACCCTTCCAATAGATTTTACCACATTCTGAGCATTGGTGGAAGGGTAGATCGCTGCTCGATCCCACCGTCTCGGCGACATACGCAGGAACGCCTGACCGGGCCGCCTCAACCGTGATCGCGACTAGCACGACGTTACACGCCATGCACCGCTGCGGCGTTCCCGCAGGCAAACGGCCCACAGCCTCCACAACCTGCGCCAGTTGGTCTGTCAGGCAGCCGGACCGCACGAGCACAGTGCGCAAACCACGGCGCTCCGAGAGTTGGTGGTCTCGCGTGAGCAAGATGCGGCCCTCGGCACGCGCCGCGTGGGCAATGGCGGCATCGTCATCCTGCATATAGCGCACGTCATACCCCAGGAGACGCAGCCACCGCGCGAGCTTGCCCAGCATCGCATCTGCCAGCAACTCGGCGATCGCCGCCCCGGATGAATCCGCGTTCATACCCCAAGTCTAGCACAAACAGACGCAGAGCCGATCGACTTTCCGCTGCAGGCGAGCTTCTTGTGGAGACAGCGAAACTGATGATCGCGCCACCAACGCAAGTGGGTGCGGTTTTGGCCCGCACATGCCCGCTCTGACAGACTCCGGTTGGGGCGAAACTGCATTTGCCTTTCCGACATTTCGGGGTAGAAACAGGCCACTGTCACTTGCAGTAGAATATCTGTTCTGGTATCATGAGGTGGGGTTCAACGTATGGTCAAACAAGAGATCCGCTGGATCTGTCAGGAATGCAATTGGAGCTTTGTCAAGCATATGGGCAAATGCCCCAACTGCGGCGCGTGGGATAGCCTGGTTGAGACAGAACTCGACCCTGGACCCACCAGAGCAGACGGCACCGCCGCGCTTCCCTTCGGGTCACAACGCCCCAAACCCCTGAGCCAGGTCACACTCAGCGCCCACCCCCGCATTCCCATCCCGATGCCCGAGGTGTCGCGGGTGCTGGGCGGAGGGCTGGTGCCGGGTTCGATTGTCCTGATCGGCGGGGAGCCCGGAATCGGCAAGTCTACACTGCTGCTCCAGATTGCGGCCCTCCTCGGTCACCAAGAGAAGCCGGTGCTCTATGTGTCCGGCGAGGAGTCGCCACAGCAGATCAAAATGCGAGCGGACCGCCTCGGTATCCAGGGAGATCCACTCCACCTGCTGTCGGAGACAGAGGTCGGCACGATCCTGGGACAGGCTGATGCGATGCATCCAAGCATCCGGGCTCTGGTAATCGATTCCATTCAAGCGATGCACACCGAGGATCTCAACTCCCCTGCGGGCAACGTGAGCCAGGTACGAGGGTGCGCGGCCCGCTTCCAGCGCTGGGCCAAACTGCGGGGCATCCCGGTCTTCATTGTTGGGCACGTCACGAAGCAGGGATCGATTGCCGGGCCGAAGGTGCTGGAACACATCGTGGACACCGTGCTCTATCTCGAGGGCGATCCCTTCCACACGTATCGGCTGCTGAGGTGCGTCAAGAACCGGTTTGGCGCGACGTCCGAGGTCGGTGTCTTCGAGATGCAGGCAAAGGGCATGGTCGAAGTCACCAATCCCTCTGAAGCGTTCCTGGCCGAACGGATGGTCAACGTCCCGGGATCGGCCGTCGCTGTCACGATTGAGGGCACACGTCCGCTCCTGGTGGAGGTTCAGGCTCTCGCAAGCCCTACGAGTTTCGGAATTCCGCGCCGGACGGTCAATGGATTGGACTACAATCGGTTCCTGATCACGGTTGCTGTCTTGACACGCCGGGCCGGCCTGCCCCTCGGTGAACAGGACATCTTCGCCAACGTCGTCGGAGGGCTGCAGGTCGAGGAACCGGCTGTCGACTTGGCCGTGGCCATGGCATTAGCCTCCAGCGTACGCGACCGTCCGCTGCCGGCTGATCTGGCACTGGTGGGTGAGGTAGGCCTCTCCGGCGAGGTACGCTCGGTTGGACTACTGGAAGCGCGGCTAGAAGAGGCCTCGCGCCTCGGATTTGGGCGTGCCATCATTCCCCGGCGATTGAGCCGCTCGGAGTTCCACCCACCCGATGGATTGGAAATCACGCAGGTCCGGTCCCTGCGCGAAGCTGTTGATTCTGCGCTGGGGACGAAGTGACGTCTTGAAGTCCAGGAAAACACCACGATGACAAAGCGCAGTTCCACAACCAGTTCCACTAAGAATTCACCCCGCCGCAGCGCATCTCGACGTTCGTCGAGCAAGAAGCCGCAGCCGACGCTGTGGCAGCAGCTCAGCCGGGATCAGAAACTGGACATTCTGGGATGGGTGCTGATCGTTCTTTCTACGCTCACGATCCTCAGCATGCTCTCCGCGCAGCAGGGCATCCTGACCCAGTGGTGGATCTCACTCCTCAGTCAGATCTTTGGCTGGGGCCGCTATGTCGTCCCGATCTTCCTGGGCGCCTTCGGCCTTTGGCTGGTACTCCGTCATTTCGGAGACAAGATCCCCACGCTTGATCCCGAGCAGATCGTGGGCGTGATTCTGGGCTTCTTTGTAACCCTGACGACAATGCACTTTTTGGTTGTCTTGATCTGGCCCCAAGTGGATCTCTATGCTTTGGGCCGCAGAGGCGTCGGTGGCGGACTAACTGGTGCTTTCCTTGTGGAGACCGGCACCGATTGGCTGGGACCGGCGGGCCTGATCTTCACCCTGTTGATCGGGTGGATCATCACCATCACCTTCACCGCAGGTGTCTCTCCCGCCGAAGCGGTGCGGATGATCATTGAGTGGCGCGAGCAGCGCAAGACACGGCTGGAAGCCAGGAAAGATATCTCTCAGAAACAGATTCCGGAAGAGCTCCCGGCGAGCACACACTCGCCTGAATCGGTCGTGCTCGGCACGGCTGAGGAGACCGAGTCCCCCGCAGCTCGACGGGTCGCGCCCAAGATCAACGTGCCCGGTCGGGCCGGCAATGGCAATGGCGAGCTGCGGATCCCACCGATGCAGGTAGGCACGCAGAAGTGGCGGCTGCCCTCTGTGACAGAAATGCTGGAAGAAGGCAGCGAGCATTACTACAGCGAGGACTTGATACGCCACCAGGTCCGCATCATAGAGACGACATTGGAGAGCTTTGGCGCGCCCGTCAGCGTGAGCGAGATCAACCAAGGGCCTGTCGTCACGCAGTTCGGTATGGAACCGCTATTCACGGAAAGCCGCGGCAGAAAAACCAAGGTCAAGGTGAGCAAGATCGCCAACCTGGCCGACGACCTGGCGCTGGCGCTTTCCGCCAGGAGTATTCGCATCCAGGCACCGATTCCAGGGAAGGGCCTCGTCGGGATCGAGGTCCCCAACGAGGAACCAGCCATTGTCTCCTTGCGCGACGTGATGGATTCCGACAGCTTTGGCCGGCTCCAGGGGCGCATGCGGCTGGGATTGGGACAGAATGTCTCCGGGCAAGCTGTTGCCGCGGACCTACGCGCGATGCCCCACCTGCTGATCGCCGGGGCCACCGGTGCCGGCAAATCCGTCTGCGTGAACTCCGTCATCTCCGCACTGCTGCTGCAGAACACACCGGACACACTTAGACTGATCCTGGTCGACCCCAAGCGCGTTGAGCTCACGCAGTACAACGGGATTCCACATCTGCTGTCGCCCGTGATCGTGGACGTGGATCGGGTCGTGCCGACCCTGCGGTGGGCGATGCGTGAGATGGACAGCCGCTACCGGCGCTTCGCTAACGTTGGGGCGCGCAATATCGACGACTTCAACCGGCGCGTCAAGAACATCGAGGAAGAGACGCCGATCCCCTACATCGCCGTGCTGATTGATGAGTTGGCCGATATCATACTGCAAGCGCCGGACGAGGCAGAGCGCGTGATCTGTCGGCTGGCTCAGATGTCCCGGGCCACCGGTATCCACCTGATCATCGCCACCCAGCGCCCCAGCGTCGACGTCGTGACTGGCCTGATCAAGGCGAACTTCCCGGCGCGCATCGCATTTGCGGTTGCCTCTTCCGTCGACTCGCGCGTGATCCTGGATGTGCCCGGCGCTGAACGGCTGCTCGGCCGAGGCGATATGCTCTTTATGCCCCCAGACGTGAGCCAACCGTTGCGCCTCCAGGGGGCTTGGGTGTCGGATGCTGAAATCAACCGTCTGATCAACTTCTGGCAGACAGCGGTCGAGCCGGATCAAATGCACAGCACGGAGACACTCTCCACCGAGGGGCTCAGCGTCAGCGATGTAGCTACCCAACCGCAGCTCTTCCCAACATTCGAGGAGCCGACTTCCTCCGCCTACAACTTCGAAGACGAGCTTCTGCCCGCTGCGGTCGAGATCTTCTTGGCGGAGAACCGCTGCTCCACGTCGCTACTGCAGCGGCGCCTGCGCATCGGCTACACCCGAGCCGCACGGTTGATGGACAACCTCACGGATTTTGGCATTGTCGCGCTGGAGATGCAGGGGCAGTCGCGCAAAGTGAACCGCCCAGTGGCCGAGGAACTGCTGCGCTCAATCAACACCGGCGAGCCCGCCCCCGAGGAACCCGCTCCCTGGGACAGTCCGCCGTTTTAGCAGCACGAGACCGATCTTAGGGCTTGTGCTTCCTGAGTTCTGACCAGGAGGTCTTGCGGTTGGGGTCAGCAGGTTGATTCACAATCTTGGCGATGGCTTTTTGGATCTCCTGCGCGTCGAAACCGTCCAGTTGGCCGGCCAAAGCTGCAGTCGCTGAGCGCTCATCCGGGGGTAACTCGTGTCCGATTTCGGCCTCCAGCTGCACCATGGCCAGCAGCAATGCGCGCTGGTCCTCATCGAGGTCCTGCGCCGCCTTCTTCCGTACCCACTCGACCTGCCCAGGATTGAAGACGGTATTCAGTTCATCATCTGTCATATCGGGTCTCCTTTTCATCATTGTAGCATGGATACCGAACGCACGGAAGCAAAGGAATAGTGTGATGTCACAACGCAAAGACCAAGGCCCCTTGCGCTTCTGGCGCCTTGTAGGCTGGGCACTGGGTGGCGCCGTGGTGCTTACGTTGCTCTACGTACTGATTGGCCCGGGATTCTCCCAGGCACGCTGGTCGGATGCGCTCTGCATATCGGCAGTGGTCCTGGGCGTTGGCAGCAGCATTCCCTTCTTGTTCGATGCGGGCCGAGGCTTGGCCCTGCCGGGCAAGATGAATGGGGATGCGGACGATCGCCGGACCGCCTGGGACGCAGAGCGCACGAAACGGGAGAAGGGCATGACGGTCACCTTCGCCCTCGCGTTGGCCGCCGTGTTGATCAGCTTGCTCAGCCTGCTGACGAGCCTCTGGTAAGGGGCTCTGCCATGACATCGACAAAACCCACCCCCTTCCTACCGCAGCACCTGGATGAAATCCAAGGATGGTTCTTCGATCTTGACGGCACGCTGATGGACACCGATGACCAGGCTATGGAGGCCGTGGCCCACCGCTTGCGCATACTCGGACAGCCACGATCGCGGCAGCTGGCACGTCGTGTGGTGATGCTCAGCGAGACGCCTATGAATCATGCGATGACCTTGCTGGATATCGTCGGGCTTGATCCCTGGATCCTTGCTCTGCGCCGTAGGTTGAGCCGGCGTGTCGAGCCGACATTCCGCCTGATCCCCGGTGTTCGCCCCGTGATCCAGCACCTGGCAACCGAGGGACAACTACTGGCCGTGGTGTCGACGCGGTCACAGGAGGATGCCGCCCTCTTCCTGAAACAGCACGCTCTGAGCGAACACTTCCGCCTGTTGGCCACAGAGGAGACCACCAGACGACTCAAACCCCATCCCGAGCCGGTCCTGTACACAGCAGAGCAGCTGGGACTGGACCCCGTAGCATGCGTGATGGTGGGAGATACCACAGTTGACATGCGCGCCGCCCGCCGTGCCGGAGCCTGGGCGGTCGGGGTGTTGTGCGGATTCGGGGAAGAGGCCGAACTCTGGCGGGCCGGTGCACACATGGTTTTGGAGTCTACAGCGGACCTATTGCCACTGGTTACGCAGTCAAGGTAGAACGCGCGAATAGCGGAAACGTGCCGAGGGTGGCGCCTTGCGGGCGCCACCCTCGGCAGTTGAGAGGAGACGGCATCTAGAACTGCGCATCGGCCGGCATACCCGGCTTCAGCAGCCCATCCGGGTTCGCAAGCTCAATCTCGACGGCGTAAAAGGTATTTAGCCGCTCCTCAGCTGTGGCCACATTACGGGGTGTGAACTCGGGCTGATCCCCAACGGTGACCACGCGACCCTCGAAAACGAGGTCCGGGTAACCATCCACCGCGACGGACACGGTCTGGTCGAGCTGCACATGGCCGATACGATTCTCCGGCACGTACACCTCCAGGCTGACCACGCTGAGATCGGCCAATCGCAGAATCGTCGCCGCGGGAGCAGCCAGCTCACCCGGCTGCAGAGTCTGTGCCATCACCACCCCATCGATAGGGCTGACAAGTGTGCAGCGGACAATCTTCAGACGCAACAGATCTGCCTCCGATTGTGCCTGTCGGACCACGGCCTCAGCTACGGCGATCTCCTGCACAGTCGGCCCGTCAAGCACATCCTGGAGGTGAGCTCGCGCGACAGCGACCTCCGCTTCAGCGATGGCAACCTGACCTTCGGCACCATTCGCTTGGGCGATATAACCCAACGGTTCACTGCGAATCCACCACAGGTAGTCAAGCAACGTCTGCGCCGTCTCCAGGTCGGCCTCCGCGGCAGCCAGGGCGTGCTCCGCCGCCAAGACCTGGTACTCGGCAGCCTCGCGTTCCACAGAGCCCTCGGACCGAATATCGCGGTTAACCTGTGCCGGCTGGAGCTGGGCCTCTGCCAATTCAGC
>Ga0114918_10002908_pt1 | contig 15213 bp, 12 predicted proteins | sample LantaG_FD_87015 | JGI IMG/M metagenome (GOLD analysis project Ga0114918, IMG submission 87015) | Deep subsurface microbial communities from Baltic Sea to uncover new lineages of life (NeLLi) - Landsort_02402 metaG | ecosystem: Environmental > Aquatic > Marine > Oceanic > Sediment | place...
GAGACAGAAAAAAAAAGAAAGAAGGAAAAACAGAGAAAGATAGAAAGAAAGAAACGCAGAAACAGAAAGAGAGAGAGAGAGAGAGAGAGAAAGAGAGAGAGAGAGAGAGAGAGAGAGAGAGGAAGTTGATTTTGGAATTTCTGTTTTTTGCTCAGGGAAAAAAAGAACTCACTTTTTTTTATTCTTCCCTCACAAAATATATTAAAAAACATATCAGCTGACCCGCGAGGCCGCGACGGCGGTGGTGCACGACACGAAGATCGTCTCTGCATTTGCCGAGGTGTGCAAATTCGAGCAGGACCCGGACACGGTGCGTAATTGTCCTTTTTTGTGTTTTTTTTTGAAAGAGAGAGAGAGAGAGAGAGAGAGAGAGAGAGAGAGAGAGAACTCACTCCAAAAAAGAAAAGGAAAAAAATACGATCAAAAACAGGGAGAGTGGAGGAGCTGCGTCGCCGACGAGAGCTACGTGCCCATGCTGCTTGCCGTGACGCGAAAGAAGCAGCGGATGATGACGACGACGGAGGATGCGGAGGAGGTCGCGGCGGGGCAGGGGACGACCAGAGCAGCAGCCTCCACGAGTTCCACTTTGTCTTTGTCGTCCTCGTCCTCTTCGTCCTCTTCGTCCTCTTCCACCACTTCTTCTTCCACCACCAATTCCCCTCCTTCGAGCACCAAGCCCCGCGCCCACAACCTCAGGTACCGCCACCTGACCCTCTCCTCGACCACGGACTGCAACGGCTACGTGACCGCGACGGACTGGAGCCAGACGGGCGCCTGGGGCTCGCACCCGCTGACCTTTGGCGACGGGGGCAAGGGCGGCGACGCCGCGACGGCGGTCACCCCGGAGCTCGTCCGGGGCCTGCGCCGCCAGGACGAGCGCTACGTCGTGTGCGACGCCGACGCCGTCACGGACCTGGCCCTGCGGTCGTACGCGCGTCCCTCGGAGTGGCCCGCGGACGAGGACGTCGCGCGCGGAACGAGGGGCCTCGGCGAGGAGAGAAGCGGCGAGGAGGGAGAGGAAGTGGCGGAGGGCGAGGCCCGCGGCGGCGGCCTCGAACCAGAACCCGATGCCGATGCCGAAAACGGAGACCTCCTCTCCGCTTCCTCCTCCTGGAGGGTCACGATCGGGCCCTACCCTTCGATCAGGAAGCTCGGCTACGTCTGCCCGCTCTTCGCGCGCAAGTTCGCGCCCGAGGCCGCGGAAGAGCTGGCCGCCGCGCTCGCCGACCCGACAGTCCGCGCGCTCGGGGTGCCGCGCCTGGACCTGGCCAGGGCCGGGCCGGCCCCCGCGTCGCCGAACCTTTCCCTCAAGACCGAGACGTGGGCACAGGAGGACAGCGGGCGGTAGGAGAGAAGGAGGGAAGTGTAAAAAAGAAAAAGAAAAAAAAAGACGCGTAAAAAGTTTTTAAAATCTCACAAAAAGAAGAACGAAAAAAAAATGAAGACGACACCTCGACGCTTGCCGCCGTCGGCATCTAGCCATCAACATCATCATCAACATCGTCAGGTTTGCGCCGCCTCTTCTCCAGCCGCTCCTCCTCCTCGCACGCCAGAACGAAGAAGACGTTCGACTGCTTCCCTGGTCGTGCGGGCGAGCAGCTCCGTGTCCCGCGAGCTGGCCGAGGCGCGAGGCAAAGAAGACCCGAAAAGCAAGACGACGAATGATGAAGCCTTCACGCTCGCGTCGGACCGTCTCGCCGCCGATTTCGAAGCGTGGGCTGCCCGAACCGGGATCGTCGCTCCAAAGCTGAGGATTGCCGATTTCGATGGTGAGCGTCGGTCGCGAGCTCGCGGGGGGATCGGATTGATGCGCGAGGGCGAGGGCGCGGGAGTAAGAGGTGTCGGGAGTAAGAGGTGTCGTGGAAAGACGAAGAAAATCCTCAACACAACTTTCAACCCTATCAAAAAAAAAAAACTCCAAAAAACTCCAAAAAACCAAAAGACCTTCGCGGCCTCGTCGCCACGGGCCCCATCTCCCGCGGGGAGACGATCGTGCGCCTCCCCGTCGAGGCCGCGATCATGGTGCGCCCCAAGATGAAGTGCCCCCTGCCCGAGAGCTGGTGCACGCGGGAGTACTGGGCGAAGGCGCCCTGGTTCACGCGCGCGGCGCTGATGCTGCTGAGCGCGCTGGACGAAGAGGAGAAGAAGAAAGATGGGGAGAAGGAGAAGGAGGAGGACAGCTCGGGTTCTTCTTCTTCCCCTTTACCATCGTCATCATCATCATCATCATCCACCGCGGCTGCGGCGTACGCGGCGGCGCTCCCGGCGAGGGGCTCGCTCGACACGCCGGCCGTCGGGCGCTGGTCGGAGGAGCAGCTCGCGAGCCTGCACTACGGGCCCCTCGCCGACGACGTCAGGGCGCAGCGCCGGTCGTGGTCCGAGGCGTTCGCGGCCTATCGAGAGGCCTGCCCGCGGTCGCCCATCGCGGGCGACGAGGGGGCCTGGGACTGGGCGCTGTCGTGCGTCCGGAGCCGCGCGTTTTCGGGGCCTTACGCGGGGCCTCCGCTGAAGCAGCGGCTGGGGCTCGCGGCCGCTCTCGCCGCGGCGGGCCTCGGGTCCGTCTTTGCGCTTCACGCCCCGCCGGAGCAGGTCCTCAACGGCGCGATCGCCGCGGCGGTAAGGAGAGGGGAGGGGGCGGGACGGGACCGGATGGGTGGGAATTGGTTGGCGGGCGGGCGGTTTTTTTTTTTTTGTCCGCCGTCGTCGCTGCTGTTGTTGCCGCCGGTGGCCTTCTCTTTTATCCATCGTCGCTGCTGCTCTTGCTGCTGCTCTTGCTGCTGTTGCTGTCTTTGCCCCTCTCCTTTTGATATTGATAGCAAAAGAAAAAAAAAGGCTCACTCCGAGAACTTGACTCTATTCCCTTTTCTTCTTCTTCTTCTTCTTCTCTCTTCATTGAAAAAAAAAGCTCTTCAACCTGATGTACGACGCGCTGCTCTCCTCCAAGGTCAAGTGGCACGCGCTCTGCCCTCTCGTGGACATGGCCAACCACTCGTCGAGGGCCACGAGCGAGATGACCTATGCCTACTTCGGGGACGCGCTCGAACTGAGCGTCGGCGGACTGGCGTCGGCGGACGTCGGAGGAGAGGGTGGAGAGGGATGCAGCAGCGGCGGCAAGAACAACAGCAACGACACCGCCAACGTCGCCTTTGAGCAGGGCCAGCAGGTCTTCATCTCCTACGGCCCGCAGACCAACGACTCGCTGCTCCAGTACTACGGCTTCGTCGAGGAGGCCAACGCGAACGAAGTGTACCGCCTGGTCTGGGAGGCCGACGGCGGCGGCGGCGAGGGAGAGGGGCAGGAGAAGAAGAAGAACAACGGGGAGAGGCTCACGACGCTGATGAGCCGCTCGGGTCCCGACGAGGCGAGCGTCGAGGCGGTCCTCGCGGCGCTCGGGCCCACCAGGACGCGGGCGGACGCTCTCAGGGCAATCCACGCCGCGGCAGCGAGGGAGGCCGAGAGCTGGCCCACGACGGCGGCAGAGGACGCCAAGATGGCGGCGGCGGCGAAGAGGAGCAGCGGCAGCGGCGGCAGTAGCGGCGACGGCAGTAGCAGCGGCGGCAGCGGCAACCCGCTCGAAGACGCTCGGTTTGCGACCGCGCTCGCGTTTCGGCTGCAGAAGAAGAGGGTGCTCGCCGCTGCTGCCAAGTCGTGCCTGAGGCAGGCTGGCCTGTAAAAAGAGAGAGAGAAAGAGAGAAGAAAGAAAGAAAGGAAGGAAGAGAGAGAGAGAGAGGAGATTTTTTTTCTTGCGCTGACGAAGCCCTCTTCGTCTCAAAAAACCTTGACGACGAAAAAAGAAGAAGAAAAAAGAGCGAATGTTTCAAAGGATCTTTGATTTTCTCGGGAGGGAAGCGCCTCCAACCCGCCGTAGCCCCGACACCGGGAGCGGGCACAATGACGGCCGTGTCTCCGAGGAGGTGAGCTCTTTGGAGAGAGCGGAGAGTGGTGGGTGCTGTTACCGGAAAGCGGGGGGTCGAGGGTCTTTTTTTTTCTCTCTCTCTTCAGATCATCGTTGATGCCCTCGCCCCCCCACCAAGAAAAGTGGCATCGCGTGCTCCTTCAACCCGACCTCTCGCGTCCCCGATCCTGTTTTTAGGGGTCAACGACGTCAAGTTCTTGGCCCGCTGCGGGTGTGGAGAGCGATCAGGCACGAAGCAAATGAGAAAACGCGTGTCGGAGGGACTTGGCTTGCGAATGCCCCTCCTTTTTTTCGTTTTCGTTTTTTTCCCTTCGTTTGCCGCCTCTGCTCAAAACCTCTCTTTCTTTTTCTCTCTCAACCCCCCTTTTCAACGCCCACACCCCTCCAGCCCGACCCCCGTGTGCTCGAGAAAGAGAGGCGCTACCTCGCGTCGCACGCCGCGTCGCGACCGCCGCCCTCGTCGCTTTTAGAAGCCGCCGCCGCGGCCGCGGCCTCGGCCCTGTGGTCGCTCGACCCGCGGCAGCTCGCGCCCCTCGCGCCCGACGCGGCCGAGCTGGTCCTGGGCGAGCTCGCCGCGCGGGGCGCGCTCGACGCCGAGGCTCTCGACCTGCTGCTGCGCGCTGCCTGCCAGCCCGTCGCGACGCTCGACCTGGCTGGGGTCCCTGGCGTCGCCGACGCCTGGCTCCGCGACCTGCCTCCAGGGAGGCTGAGCGCCGCGCGCCTCGGAGGAGGAGGGCGAGGAGGAGGAGGAATGTTGCGTTTGGCGGCGACGGCAACGAAAACCTCGACAAAAACGACGACCAACTTTGCTCTCACGGACCTGGGCATCGAGGCGCTCGCGTCTGCGCACGGGGGGACCCTGACTTCGCTCGAAGCGTCGGGACTTCCCCTGGTGACGACACGAGGGCTGGCGACGTCGCTAGAGATGCTTCGGGGCCTCAAGAGGTTGAGGTTGGAGAGGTGCGGTGGCGGCGGCAACGGCGGCGGCGGCGCTGCTTCTTCTTCCTCTTCGTCTTCTTCTTCTTTGCCCGGGGAAGACTCGGCCTCTTTACTGTTGTCTGCGCTCGCCAGGCTCACCTCCCTGACGGAGCTGAGCCTGCACGCCTCCCCTGCCGTCGTCGTCGCGCCCGCGGGCTCGGCGAAGCAGAGGGTGCAGCAGCAGCAGCAGCAGCAGCAGCAAAGGCGAGCAGCAGCAGCAGCTCTCGACGACGACGACGACGGCGACGAGCTCGGTTCGCGCAACGGCCTCCTCCTCCTCGGCCACGCGCTGGCCGGGATGCGCAACCTGAAGCTCCTCGACCTCGGGTGGTGCCCTGCGGTCTCCGGCGACGAAGATATTCTCGAAATGATGAGAGGGGCGTCGACGATGGCGAGTCGAAACGACGACGACGAGAAAAGCGACGACGACGACACCACGACTGCCGCGCCGCCCGTCGTCGTCATCTCCGAGCTCGACCTGTCGGGCACTCGGGTCGGTGACGCCGCGCTCGCCGCCGTCGCGCGAGGGATGCCTCTCCTGACCCGCCTCGCCGTCGCCGCCTGCCCCGGCGTGTCTTCTGTCGGCATCCGGTCCCTCGCGGGGTCGGCGATGGCGAGCAGCAGCAGCAGCTTCAGCAGTAGCAGCAATAACAGCACCAGGGGCGGCGCGCTGTCCGCCCTGACCTCGCTCGACATCTCGCGCACCCCTCGCGCGGACGACGCGTCGATCGCCGCGCTGGCCGCCCTGCCATCTCTCCGCCGCCTCGACGCCTCCTTCACCGGGTTCGGGGACAGGGCCGCCGTGGCTCTGGCGTCCGGCGCGTCGCGCGCGTCGCTCTCGGCCCTGCGGCTCGAGGCCACCGCCGTCGGCAACGTCGGGGTCGCGTCGCTCTCGACGCTCCGCCGCCTCTCTGAGCTCGACCTGGCCGACTGCATCCAGGTGACCGACGCCGGCGTGCTGGTGCTGGTCTACGGCTGCAGTGTGGCCCGCGCCGCGGACTTTGGCTGGGCGAGCGTCGGAGGAGGCGGGGAAGGCGTTGGAGGCGTTGGAGGAGGCCTTGGAGGAGGCCTTGGAGGAGGAGGAGGTCGAGGCGGCGTCGGCGTCGGCGTCGGCGTCAGCGTCGACGCCGCAAACACCAGGAGGAGAGCGTGGCGCATGTTCGCGGCCGCTGCTGCCGCCGCGTCGTCTGCCCTGGACGCCCTCTCTCAATCCCGCAGGGCGGGGACGGGAGAGGCAGCCGTCGCAGCAGGCGCCAGCGCCACCGGCGGCCTGGCTCGGTATGACAGCAGCAGCCGCGGCGGCGGTGGCCCGCGCCTCTCCTCGCTCGACCTCTCCTTCACCAGCACGACCGACGCGTCGCTCCGCGCGCTGGCCGCCTGCGACTCCCTGCAGCGCCTGCGAGTGGACTCGCCGGCGATGAGCGACGCCGGGGTCGCCGCGCTCGTGGCGGGCGCTATCGCCGGGGCGTCGACGGCGTACTCGTGCTCCTCGTTCTTGTCGCCGCCGTCGTCGTCGTCATGGGCCAGAGCAAGCCGGAGCGGCGGCGGCGACGGCAGGCGGCGGCGCGAGGGAGGCGGCGGAGGACAAGGACTAGGAGGAGGAGGAGGCAACAACAACAGCAACAGGAGGCGCCGCGTCGACGCCAACGCTCCAGCGCCAGCGATCAACGCCGTCACTGCTGCTTCTGCTGTTGCTGCTGCTGCTGCTGCAACCACCGACGCTCCCGCCCCTGCTTCGGCACCGATCGCGACCAGGGCGGCCGCGGCGTCGGGAAAGGCGACGGCGCTGTCGGAGAGCAGCTTTTCGCCTTCTTCCTTCTCGTCTGCTTGCTCTTCTTCTTCTTCCTCTTCTTCCTCGTCGTCGTCGTCGACATCATCCTTTTCTTCTTCGCCCTCGTCTTCGCCCTCTACTCCTTCCTCATTCCCGCTTTCGCCCCCAGGGACGCCCTTCGCTGCTGCCGCTGCTGCTGCGGCGGCGACGGAAGAAGCGAGGAGGATGGGGCAACAGCAGCAGCAGCAACAACAACAGCAGCTGCTTCCTCCTCCTCCTCCTCCCCCCCCGCGCCCCGTCCTGCTTCCGCCCCCGCTCGTCGAGCTCGAAATCGGCGTCACGTGCCGCGTCGGGGACATGGCTCTGTCTTCGATCGCAGCGGCCGACCTCCGCGACCTCACGAGCCTCGAGGTCTCGACCGGCGCAGTCGGCGAAGCCGGGGTCGCCGCGCTCTGCTTGAGGCCCTCCTCCTCCTCTTCATCCTCGACCTCCTCCTCTTCATCCTCTTCCACCACTGCGGCGCCTCCCGTCGCGTCGAGGCTGCGCCGCCTCGCGTTCCCTGGGAGCGCGAGGCTCGGCGACGGCGCCGTGCGCAGGCTGGCCTCTGCCGCGACGGCGCTGACGAGCCTCGACCTGTCGAGGACCTGCGTGACCGTCTCGGGCCTCGGGGCGCTGGCGGCCCTGTCCTCGCTCGAGCACCTGGTGCTGACAAAGACGCCCGCGGCAGCCGGCGCTGGGGCTGGAGGAGGAGCTGGAGGAGGTGGCGGTGGCGGCGGTGGTGGCGCAGGAGGGCTCGGGAGCGCGTCGAGGCGCGCGTCGTCGTCGTCGTCGTCGGCGGCGGCCGGCTCCAGCAGCAGCGGCAGCAACGGCAGCGGCGGAGGGAGGTCCAACGCCACGGTCGTAGCGCTCGATGCCCTCTCGGCGAGCTTGCCTCGCCTGCACCGCATCAAAGCTTCTTGAAAACGACCAGTAGTTGGTGGCGATGCCTGCCTGCTTGCTTGCTTGCTTCACCTTTTGCTTGAAAGCGCACATGGATTTTCTTTTTTGTTTCGAGAAAGGGAGCAAGGGGGAAAAACAAAAAAGGAAGACAAACCTTTTTTCCCTTTTTTCCCCCTTCCAACCCTTTATTGCCCTTCCCGCTTTGTGCCTTTTCTCTCTTTTTTCTTTCTGTATGTACGTGCTTTGTAAAAGAAACTGCCTTTGAATTGTATCATTTGTGCTTTGATTCGCAAAAGAAGAAGAAAGACGAGGTTGAGAGAGAGAGAGAGAGAGAACTGAGAGAGAGAGAAGAGAGAGAGAGAGAAGTGAGAGAGGGAGAGAGTTTTTTTCCTTCTTCGTCGAATGAAAAAAATCAAACAAGATCAGTTTCGAAAAAAAAAACTTTCTTTTTCTTCCAGAAGGAAAAAAAACAGTTTTCGACCCCCTCTTCTCTTTGTTGGCACGAGACACGGGACGAAAGAGGCGACGCAAGCCCAGCCATGAGTGACTCGGATCAGAATTGCCCTCCTGCGGCGGCCAGCGCGACCGTCGTTGCTGCATCGTCTTTGTCGTCTTTTTCGTCAACGACGTCGTCGCCGTCGCCATCGAAAGAAGCGATGCTTCAACTTCATCATAATCAGCCCGCCAACGCGGCTCATTCGCCCTTGCGGACTGCTGTCCAACCTTCGGCCGCGACAAAGGAGAACGCCTTGCTTACAATCAGCGAGGTCGCGGGCTTTTGGAAAGGTGAATGAAGCGGGAGTTTGTTCCCGCGAGTTTTTTCTTCTTCCTCTCCTTCTTCTTCCTTCTGATCGATCGCCAATCAACCATCTCTTTCCCTCTCTTCTTCTTCTCTCTTCTTCCTCTCTCTCTCTCTCTCTCTCTCTCTCTCTCTCTCTCTCTCTCTCTCTCTCTCTCACACACACACACACACCACACCACACACATTAACCGTCGACACCACATCACACACCAGCTCTCGACATTGCGGCGCTCAGGTCCAGGCTGGAGAAGCAGGCCGCAGAGGCCTCGGCCGCAGCAGACCTCGCCCTCTCTCGTCGCCAACTTCTCGCGTCGGCGACGCGCGAGTGGAGAGCGGAATTTAAAAAAACAGCACCAGCATCAACATCAACGTCAACGGCAGCAGCAGCAGCAGCTCCTCCTCCTAATGTCTCCGTCGCCGTCACCGTCACGCCGCTCCTGAAAAAGTACCAGGAGGAGATCGACGCCCTGACCTCCCGAGCCAAGGCGGCGGAGGCGGCCCTGACTCAGGTGCTGCTGGGGCCGCTCTCGCGGGCGCCAGACCCGGCCGCGGCGCTCGAGGCCGCACGAGCAGACTTGGCGGCGGCCGAGGCGAGGGCCTGCGCCGCGCTCGCGGCGGCGCAGGCCTCCGACGCCGCGGCCCGCGAGGTCGCGGCGGAGCTCGACGAGTTCCGCAAGGAGGCCTCGGCGCTCTCCAACCAGGCGCCGACCATTAGGAGGCTGCAGGAGCGCGTCCGGGAGGCCGAGGGCGTGCTCGAGGCGTCCAAGCGGAAGTGGGCGCGGCAGCGGACGACGCTTCGGCGGAGGCTGCGCCTGGCCGTGGAGGCCGCGACGTCGACGACGTCGACGATGATGACGTCGATGACGACGTCGATGACGACGCCGATGACTTTAGGCATCGATGGGAACAGCCACTCTTTTACTTTGAGAGGGAAAGATGGCGACGGAGGCGAAGGAGAAAAAGGTGACGACGACAACGAAGACGCCGACGACGTCGAATACGACGACGACGACGACGAAGACGAAGACGATGACGACGAAGATGAAGACTCTGCTACCTCGAACGAAAACCGCGACCTCGCCGCGGCCGTCGCCACGGTCCGCGAGCGCGCCGCGGCTGAGCTCGCCCGCGCCACCGCCGCGGCCGACGCGCGCCACTCGCAGCTCCTCTCGGAGCTGGACGAGTCCCGCGCGGCCCTGGCCAGGCTCCGCCGCTCCAACGACGAGGCGCAGCAGGCCCTGCTCTCGTCGAGGGAGCGGTGGGAGGACGAGCGCTCGGCGCTGGTCGCCGAGGCCAGCGAGGCCCGGAGCGTCGCGGCTGCGGCTGCGGCTGCGGCGGCACAAGCAGCAGCAGCAGCTTCTGCTGCTGCTGTCGATGCCCCCTCTTCCATTTCTTCTCCTTCTTCTTCATCTCCGTTTTCTTCTTCTTCTTCTTCTTCTGCCGCTGCTGCTGCTGCCTCCTCTGCGCTCAGGAAAGGCAAAGCAGCGTGCTCGTCTTGCTCTGCCGCGCTGGAGGAGCTGAGGGCGCAGAGGTATGCCGCCGCGGCGGCGAGGGCCGCAGCAGCCGACGCGGACGCTCGCGCCTCTGCCGCGGACGCCGTGGTCCGAGCCGCGTTCGACGCAGCTTCCGCCAACCTCGCGGCGATGACGGCGCGCGCGGAGGCCGCGGAAGCTTCCCTCGCGACGCGGCCCAGCGCCGAGCGCGCCGCTGAGCTCGAGGCCGAGGTCGAAGCCCTTCGCGCCGTCGTCGTCGGCGGTGGTGGCAGCGGCGGCGGCGGCGGAGGCGGAGGCGGAGGTGAAGATGAAGGAGGAGGAGCAGGAGGAGCAGGAGACGGAAACGAGAGCAACGCCAGCGACGAAGATGGCGTCGGCGGCGCCGGCAGCGGCGCCTTTGCTTCTCGTTCTTCTTCCTCTACCCTGGCTTCTGCCTTTCGGCGAAAGGAAAGAGAGCTCGCCGTGGCCCGCGTCTCGTGCGAGGAGGCCGCCGCCGCGACGGCGGCGGCGACGCGGCGGGCCGACGAGGCCGAGGCGCGCGCCAGTGCGGCCTCGGAGCTTGCTGGCCGGCTCGAGCGCGACCTCGCCTCTGCTCTCGGGCAGGAGATGCCGGGAGTCGGCGCAGCAGCAGCTGGAGCAGCAACAGGTGTTCCTACAGCAGCAGATGTTTGCATCCCCAGCAGCAGCACGACCACGACCACAACCAACAGCAACAGCAGCAACAGTAACGTCGCCGCTCTCGTGGCGGCGCAGCGCGACCGCGCGCTCGCGCGAGCTGCCGAGCTCGAGCAGCAGGCCGCGGCTTCCGCCGAGGAAGCTCGCGCGGCCCGCGCCGCGGCGGAGGCAGCGCGCAGCGAGCTGTCCAGGGCTCGCAGTGGCGGCGCGCTCCTCGGCCGCCGCAACAACGCCTCCTCCTCCTCCTTGGCCTTTGAGGACCTCGAGGGCGGAGGCAACGGCAGCGGCCTCCAACTCTCGTTCGACCCGCCAGACTCGTACGGGCGCAGGTCCACCAAGGCCGCCGTCGCCGCCGCGGACAGGGCCGCCGTCGCCGTCGGGCGTGCCGTCGGCAAGTCACCGAGAGGCCGCGTCGCCGCGCTGGCCTACCTGACCGCGGTGCACCTGGTCATGACGTTTTCGGCGCTCGCGCGCTCGCACCGCGGCGCCGTCTCGGCCACCGCCGGCGCTGCGGCCTCCGCGGCGACGGAGCTGCTCCCGGGGCACGTCCACGACCTGGCCGCGGCGTGCGCGGAGCTCGCCCGGAGCCGAGGTGGAGGTGGGCTGGGAGGAGGAGGGGCGTGATGTGTGGAAAGAAAGAGTGTGTGGAGAGAAGGGGAGAGAAAGAAAGAGAAAAAAGGCGAGGTTGAATTGTAAAAAAAAAAAAAAACTTTCTTCTACTCTCACTTTTTTTTTCCTCTCGAAGCCGGAAAAGCCGCCCCTGGAGAGCACAGCTGGCAGAAGCATCAGGTAGCAGGCAGCATCAGGAGCAGCAGGCAGCATCAGGCAGCATCAAGCAAGCAAGCGAGTTAGCAAAGCAAAGCAAGCAAAGCAAGCAAAGCAAAAGCAATGGCTAGTTCGTTTCCGTTTCCGTTTTCCTTTGGGCGATGGCGGCAACAGCAGCAGCGGCAACAAAACGCTTCGTTCCGCCCTGGCCCGGCCCTCCCCGAGTCCACGGTCGACGCAGAGCTCGCGGCGCTGCCTGGTGTCGGCCCTCCGTACGCGTCGCTCGCGAAATACGAGCTCCCATACGGCGGTGGCGCATCGGCGATGTCGTCGACGTCATCGGAAGCATCATCATCATCGACATCACCATCATCATCGTCATCATCTCGACCTCGACCACCTCTTGCTCCACCATCTCGACCTTTTATTCAACCCCCGTGCGTCCCCTGCATCAGCGTGGGAAACGCCTTCGTCGTCGTGCCTCCAGAGGACTCAGCGGAAGCTCTCGCTGCTTCGGCCGCAGCCGCGGCGGCCATAAACATGACCTGGACCGTCGCGGCCGGAGGAAGCGTCGTCGTCGGCGGCGGCAGCGGCAGTGGGGTGCAGAGCCCGAGCTTGAGCATGACGCCGACGGCGACGCCCAGCAACAACCTGCTCACGGGCGCGGCGTTCCTCTCTCGTCTCCAGTCCAAGGCCGCGAAGAGGATGGAAGAGGAGGAGGAGGAGGAGGAGCGCGGCCGCGGCGGCCGCGTCGGCGCCGGCGACGATTCCGAAAGCGCCAGGGGCACCAGAGTCGCCCTCTGGACGTCTCGTGCTTCCGCCGAGCGCGCCGCGGCGAGGCAGCTGGCGCTGCGCTATATGGAGAGGCTCTTCGAGGGACAGAGTAGTGCTGCTGCCTCGACTGCGGCGTCTGAGAAGGAGCATCAGAAGCAGAAGCACGAGCAGCAGCAGCACGAGCAGCAGCAGCAGCAGCAGCACGAGCAGCAGCAGCAGCAGCAGCACGAGCAGCAGCAGCAGCAGCAGCAGCTCGACTCTTCTTCTTCTTCTTCTTCGCCCGCCCCGACTTCGACGTTCCCGTCCGAGACCCTGCCCCGTCCGCCGACGGCCACCCTGCAGCGCAGGCACTGGAGCGGTCGCTCCGCGGCGGAGCTCTTCGCTGAGGAGGAGGCGCGTGCGTCGGCAAGCCGGATCGCCGCGCTCGCCGCGTCGGCTCTTGCAGAACACGGAGGAGGACGAAAAGGACAACGGCGAGGAGGAAGAGAGCAAGAAGCCCTTTCTTCCTCTTCTTCTTCTTCAGATCCCTTTTCCGAGCCCCTGCCAACGCTCGTGCGCGTGCCTCTGGGGATGGCGGTCGCCGCGGCCGGGGAGAGGCCTCGCTGGTGCGAGCTCGCCCCGGCCGCGTCCGCGGCGCCGTTGGCAGACACGAAAGAGGAAGAGAAAAAGCCCCTTTGGAGCATGAGCTGGAGGGGAAAGAGTAGGAGCAGTGGCGGCAATAGCGATAGCAATAGCAGCAGTATCAACAGCAACAGTAGCAGCGACTCCGAGGAGGAAGATGCCTACGGCCTGGGCCGTATCTTTGTCCACGGCAAGGCGAGGGGCAGAAGAAGGGAAACTTCTTCCATTTCTTCTTCGTCGTCTTCTTCTCCTTCGACCACCTCTTCTTCCTCTTCTTCTCCTTCGACCACCTCTTCTTCCTCTTCTTCTTCTTCGCCCTCCCCCGTCGCGTTCGAGCTGCCCTGGCTCGCCCTCTCGCTGCCGACCCCGGCGGGCTCCCTCCGCTTCTCCCCTCTTTTCCTGGACGAAGGGGAGCTGGAGAGGGTGTGGTCGTCGGCGCGAGAGATGGCCCGCCTGTGGTCGTTCGAGGAGCGCGGGCGCGAGCGCAGGCAGGCCCGCCTGGCGCTCGAGGCCGCCGCCGCCGCGGCCGTCTTTGGCGACCCGCGAGCTCGAGGCTACCTCGGAGGAGCAGGAGCAGGAGGAGGGGGAGGAGGAGGCTTCGGGCGTCGAGGCGGCCGAGGAGGACGTTTTCCTCCTCCTCCTCCTTCCACGGCGGCAGCGCAGGACGACCAGGACGGCGCCGGCCTCGATGAGCCCCCGGAAATGAAGGAGTTTTTGGCGGAGCTGGGCGAGGCCGACGCCGCCGCTGCTGCTGCCGCAGCATCAGCAGCAACTGGACGAAACTCGATGTTCCCGGGCGGAGGAGGGAACGCGGCGGGAAGGTCGAGAAACGGCGGCGGCGACGGCGGTCTCTTTGGGCTCAACGGCGGAGGAGGCTCCGGGAGCGTGCTCCTCGACGTGCTGGCCGCGGCCGCGGCCATCGCCGCGACGGCCTCCGTCGGCGCGGTCGCCGCGGTGGGCCGTGCCGGGGAGGCCATCGGGGACACGCTCGACCTCTGCGTGACGGCGAGCCCGCTCGGGGATGCGCTGCTGGGGATCCCGGCGAGGCCCCCGGCGCGGCGCACGACGCTGGCTCGCGCGGCCGCCGAGGTGGCGGAGCACAACGGCAGGAGGGCCGCCTCCGCGGAGGCTTCTGCGGGCCTGTCGGCAGCCGTGGCATCGGCATCAGGAGGAGGAGGAGGAGAACGAGGAGGCGGGATGATGCCGAAGACGCCGAGCGCTGCTTTCTCTCCGGACCCGCTGCGGCCGTGGGTGGGAGTGTCTCCCGAGTCGCTCGCTCCGAGGTTTTCGACGTCTCCGTTAAACGGCAGCGACGATTTCTTCTCTTCTTCCTCTCTTCCTTCCTCTTCCGACAACAACAGCAGCAACAAAACCCTCTCCGTGAGCGTCGCCGCGGCGTCTGCGGCGCGGGGGGGCACGAGCGGCCGCTCCTCGCCAAAGAAGCAGCAACAGCAACAGGAGCACGCCGCCGCTGCTGCTGCTGCCGTTGCCCCTCCCTCTTCCTCTTCCTCTTCCCCTTCCTCGTCGACCCTGCCCTCCTGGCCGAGCGTCAACGCGTCCCTCAAGAACGGCGTGCACTCGCTGATGCGCACGGCGATGACGGCGCTGATCATGTCCCACCTGCAGTCGGTCCTCGGGGAGAGCGTTGGAAGCGGTGGAAGTGGAAGCGGCGGAAGCGGTGGAGGCGGAGGAGGAGGAGGCCGAGGCGTCGGCGTCGGCGGTAGAAGGAGCATCAGCAGCCTCCCCTGGCACCGCGCTTTCGGGTCCGCGGCGAAGCTGCACATGGTTCAGTCTTCTTCTTCTCCTTTTTCGTCCTCTGACGATGATGACGCTGATGCTGATGACGATGACGATGACGACAGAGACGACGACGACGACGTTTACGCTGCTGCGAGGCCGGAGCCAGCTCCGCCGCAAAGCGAAGGAGGAGAAGGAGACTCTGCCGGCCTCTGGGTCAACGTCGACGCCGTTGCCGCGCGGAAGAGCCTCGAAAGGCCGCAGCCTTGGTCCGCCGACGCGGCAGGCAGGGGCCTGTTGCTCGTCGGGGACGTCGGCGCGGACGGGGAGACCGGCCTGCCGTGGCCGCTGCCTCCGTTTTCCTTTGGCGAAATCGGGCACCACGTTTGCCATTGAAAGAAAAAAAAAGGCGTTTTGATGGCAAAAAGGGCAGCAGCCTTTTTTCCGCGATTGTAAAAAAAAGAAAAGAAAGACGATCCAGAGAGAGGGGAAGAAGGAGAAAGCGGTGGAAAGGTGCTGGAGGGAAGAAGAGAAAGAGAAAGCAGAAACAAGGAAGAAAGAAAGAAAAAGAAGAAGAAGAAAAAACTCTCCCTCTCTTCTCTCTCATCTCAAAAAAAACACAGCAACGCTATTAGTACAACCAGCAATTGTATCATAGACATGGAACGTTCATACCACCCAGAAAGCTCCGGTTCTCGTCCGATCACCGAAGATAAGCTGGGTTGGGCCCGATTAGTACTAC
>Ga0114918_10002912_pt1 | contig 15197 bp, 23 predicted proteins | sample LantaG_FD_87015 | JGI IMG/M metagenome (GOLD analysis project Ga0114918, IMG submission 87015) | Deep subsurface microbial communities from Baltic Sea to uncover new lineages of life (NeLLi) - Landsort_02402 metaG | ecosystem: Environmental > Aquatic > Marine > Oceanic > Sediment | place...
CTTGCCTGTATTGGCATTAGCACCTGTGCCACCGCATCCGCAAAATATAGCCATATCTTTATTATTATTTTGATTAACAATTACAACCTAAAATAGGTATGCTCAACTTCATGCCTACTGCTGACAGGGTATGATTGAAAAGTGAATCAACAACACCGCTGTTAGACTTATAAATACCAAACTTGTAGAACTGCTCTACCTCTATTCTATCAATATTGCCGAAAAGGTTGTATTCAAATGCCTTTTCTCTTATTGCGCCTGCTAACTTTCTCAACCCTACTAGCCTTTTATCTACAAAATCATCTGCCTGCCAATCTTGGTAATTAGCCCAATCAGCAAGAATGAATCTAAAGTCAGGCGTAGTAGTGTATAGGCTACCTTCATTTCCCCAATCTTCCCTGATAAGGCTCTCCATATAAAACATGGGTAGCTTGCTTTCATCAGGTAGATTATCAAATTCATAGCCTACTATGTAGTTAGTACCATGAAAAAAGAAAGGAGAAGATATTGAATAAGCAGAAGCACTTGCAATTACACCCGATACAATAATAGTATTATTTTTAGCATCAGCACTTTGCACCTCATAATCAACTGAATCAATTGTAACTGTCATGTATTGCCTCAAATGATAGCTATTTTCTAATACCAAAGTAGTATTAGTGCCATCATTAGATAAGGATACTACAGCCCCCGAAAGATTAAGTTCTGAAATGAATGTGCGTATTACTTCAACAATATCAATCATAGTACACTAGCGTTTATACAAGGCAATGGGAAATCTTTGTAAGGCTCATAACTGAATAATTCACCTGCAAAGTCTAATCCTGTTGCACTCGCTACAATATCAAAAGAAGTATCAGCAATTAAATTTGATACCGTGTATTCAATGCCGTTTATCTTTACCACATCACCATCATACAAGTATGTAGTATCTGAAATATTGATAGTATAAGCATTGCCACCTAAATCAATACTACTGCCAACAACACCGCTTAAAAGTTCATAGTTTTCAATAAAAGGATATACTTCATCCTGCAATTCTTGAATAACAGTGTTATACCTATCTCTTGCAAAATAGCCCCCCCAATTACTGTCGCTATTGCCGTTTTTGTTGCGTTCATTGCCTACAGGCGTATTGACTACACCGCTATCTCTAACCCAATAGAAGCAAATGCTACCTAACACCACACGCTTTAGCCCTCTGTGAGTACGCATTGCATCTTCATCAGTATTGAAGTAATCTACACCATTAAACAAGTCTAACCACTTTTGCTTTACCAAAGGTGTTTCATTCTTGATTTCAATGTATGCAGGGTCTCCAATAATTTCTCTTACAAATGGTGCGTACTTTTCAGCTATGAATGCCTCTAAATCAGGGCGCAATACTTGTGCCTGTGATATGCGAAACAAACCGCTTTGAAAGTCTAAATATGTGATGCTAGGTAGTGCCATTTATTTCTTCGCTTTTCTTGTTACTTTTTTAGCTACAACTGCATCAATTTTGTACTCTTCTGCATATCCTTCTGATATTAACCTTTTAGAAATTCTATCTTCTGGGTGCGAAATAGTACCTGCTTCTATGCCTTTGTAACTTTTCAAAAATACAATCTTCATGATTATGGGGTTGCAAGTAATACAAGTGAGGCATCAATATCAGCTACTTTTTTGAAGCCTGTTTTATCAACTTCACGAATTAAGAAAAGCATACGCCTGTAAAGCCTCATTCTTTTCTTGCCTTTTGTGAAATCATCATTGATATATCCAGTTTCAATTCCGAATCCAGGCACACCATAAACGCTCGCATACATTGAATCGCCAATAACCATACTGTTAGCTGTTACTGCATTGCTTTCAATTACTGTCATTCCTGCAATTACATTGCCATCAGCAGACACGAAAGGAGGCATTACATAGTTATTGTTTGCGTCCTTCTTCAATCTGTATTTGTTGATGTCAACAATATTCATCAAAGCGAAGTCAGGCGAATATTTGCTTCCACCAGTTGCGGTTATACTTTCAGAAACCTTTATAAAAAGGTCATAGATAGAGGCATCAGTAATACCAGAAGCAACCGCTGTATAGGCTGGTACGCTAGTAAACAAACCTGTTAAGTTATTCCCAGTACCATCACCATTAACTATTTGCGTATCTGCAATCAAGCCTACATTAGTAGTTAAGAATCTTCCTAACTCATTTACTAAAAACTGAACATCATACTCAAACTCATCAGTCCAAGGCAAAGAGTCACCTATTTTCTTTAATGGTAAAGATTTGGTTTCCCATGCTGCGGTGCTTTCAGGGAAAATACCACCCTCTGCCATCATTGCAGCCGCCCTTACTTTTGTCGATTCATCCCAGTCTATGTATCTAATTTTCCCATCCGCACTTGGTGGTATAATACCGCCTCTTTGAATAAAGAAGTCTAAAGCTGATGTTCTTCTCGTTGCGAGTTGCCCAATTGTATCAAGGTCAAATGCCCTTGCATTATCAGCAACTGACGCAGTCGTGGTATCCGCTTTTTGCGTAAAGTTAGTAAACTCTAAATCGCCACCGCCTTGCTTATGAGATTTTACAATTTCACTTGCTTTTTCTGAAATGACAGAAATAGAACTTTTCAGGTTGCTATTTTCTTTGTCGGCAGATGTCTGCTTGTTCATTGCAATGCCTTGCGCCTTTACAGCAATCTCCAATTCATTGATTTTCTCGTCCTTTTCGGCTTGTAGTTTTTTCAAAGCCTCAAGTTCTGGAAAATCTGCTTTACCTTTTAATTCTTTTTGTCTTTCCTCATTTTCCAAGCTTCTTACATGAGTGTTGTACTCCGAAAGATGCTTAGTGTAAAGCGCAGGGGCTTCTTTGATGTTGTCATATACTACACCATTTTTTTTCAAATACTCTTCAAATGTGAGTTTCATTATTATAAAATTAAGTTTCTCAAAAATTCATTACCAGTATCAATCGGCTTTACTACTTTCTGAGTGTCTTTTGACGGCTCATTATTTTCAAGTGATTCTTTGTTATTTGTAAACGCAGGTGTGTAAGGGTTTGAGCCAAACACAACCGCACTAAACTCTATTAGTTTCTGTTCAAAGACAGGAAAGAAAAATCCTTCTTCTTCTGCCATCTCTCTATTGATAACCTTATCAATGTTAGCAAGCCAGACTTTATACCCTTCTTCATCATTGCTATCATTGACCGCTAAGTCTATTTTGATGTACTGCAAACCTACTGAATGCTGTTTGATAAGCCCTTTTTGGTACTTGTCTAACATCTCTGCATTAGGCTTTATGATTGCGCCTAATACCTCTGTCATGCCTGATTTCTGATAGCCTAATTCAGCTATATTGACCTGACTAACAAAAGCACCCATATTTTCAGCATAGATGTTATCTACTTTGTAGACATGGTCTTTGATGATAGGCACTACACCGCCTCGCTCTGCCACTGTTTTAGTCCATGAGCCTGCCATGCTCACATCTTTGTGGGAATCCATGAAGCCCACGCTATTACCAATTATGACTACTTCATCATCATTAAAAGCATTAGGCAACATCTTTAATTCAACACCTTTGGCAAAATCAAAAGATAAAGCATCAGCTAATTTTGGCATTGCTTTCTTCTCTTTTAGCAGTTGCGCCCGATTGCCTCTGATAAAGTCTATCTTATCAGATTTATTGGTAAGTGCTTGAAATGCCTTTAGTACTTCCATTCTTATACTTTTTCAAAGTGAATATTGCCATTTGGCATAATAGTCTTTTTAACTACATCAGCACTATTTAACTTTTCAGTCTTTTTCTTTAATAGTGCTTGTGCTTTTTTAAGCTTTTCCCCTTTTTCTTTACACTTGCATTTTTTGCAATCTGTGCAGTCTGTGTTGTTATTCATCTTCTTGCTGATTAGCGTTTTCAATAATTCTTTCTTGACCTAATAACTCAATTGCAGTTTCATCATCAATACCGTACACATATTTAAGAGTAGCAAGCCCTGCGCTATAATTAGTCTGACCGCTTGCAACTTGTGCCTGAATTGACAAGATGCCTTCACGTGTTTCTTTCTCGAAATTAAAGTCACGGCTGTTTAATACTTCTATTGCCTCTTTATCTACACACCAATAAACGCCATCAGGCAAAAGAGCCTCTGCAATGATGTTGTAAAAAGTTTCTGCATAAGGTATAAAGCAATCTAAATAAGCTGTTTTAGTAGCTTCTGACAAGTTATTATAAGTACTAGCAGAACTATCATTGAATAGCTTAGAATCTAAGTTAACAGCACTACAAAGCACCTTTAGACTTTGCTCTTGCATCTTCAATATTTCAAGCTTGTTTGGGTCCATGACTATTGATACCCATTTCATACTAGCCCGTGAAATTATAGCCCTACCGAAATTCTTTGTGCCTCCTAAAAGATTGTTCAATGCCTTTTGCAAGAAGCCCTGCTCTTTGTCAGTTACAGGCATAGCACCCTCACCAGATTCAGGCACTAATAAGCCATTAGCACCCATGTTCTTTATCAGCACACCGTGCGCCTGAAAGCTATTTGATGTAGCTTTTACCACATCCCAATTAGGTTCAAAAGGGCTTAACCCTCGATTAGTATAAGGGCTTATGTTTGGCAACTTTCCCCAAATAGCACTGTCAGCATTTACAGTACTTAGATTGCGTTCTGTGCCATTTTCATCAATATAGACATCAGTAAGCGTGAATTTCTTTACTCTTGATTGTAGGCTTCCATTTACGGTATAAGGCTCAACTGATGCAGGGCTTACCGTTTGCAATTTGGTTGCCTCTTTGAATCCTACAGGCTTATCATACATGTAGATGAAACATTCACCTAATGCAATAAGATTTGCTACATTCTTTTCAATGAACGTTTTTATGCCTCCATCTTCTGAACTATCAAGAAGCTGTAGAAAATCAGCAATTTCATCCTGTGTTTTATCAATTTCATTGCCTTCTTCATCTACAAACTTGAAAGGTAAAGACGCTATCTTTTCCGCTACTCTATTAGTAATGTTATAGACAAATGGGTTGCAGATATAGCCCTCTTTAATCAGTATTTGTCTGGTCACTTTCGTACCTCCAAAGCCTGCTAAGAAATCACCTAACCTGTAGAATGTATCTTTGCCTATTTCTTCTCTGTATATCTTCACTTATTCTGCATAAAAGTAAGAAATCACATATCTTGTAGCATCAATGCCATGATTGTCTGCATCAACGGGGACTTTATGCCCTTTGCTATTCCTTAAATATTCTCCTGTACCTATGTTTCTTTTCCACTTGTATAACTCAAATTCATTCTGCAAATTCTTGCTATCCTTATGAATGTGTATGTCAAAATCATATAGCCTTTGAATACCATAATGCACACTATCTACGCCCTTTCTAGCCTTAACTACTCTACAGCCTTGTATCTGTAAGTCCTTAATGCTTTTAGGCTCGGCACTATCAAACACTATAATATCATCTTGCAAGTTTAGCCCTTTAATATGGTCGCCAATCATGCTATTTGTTAAGCCATCTAGCCAAAGCATTTCTTTTAAGTATAGATTGCGCCCCTGCTTAGTTGCTTGTATGATTGTAGTAGGGTCATTTGAAAAGCCAAAATCACCACCGTAATAAATCCAATCAATACTGTCTGCATCAGGTTCACTATCATAAACATCAAAGCCAGACGGAAATACCAAATCAACTGCACTGCCCCAATGTCCTAAGTATTGCCTATTGTACTTTTCAACATTATTTACTTTCTCCCTTTCTGCTATTCTCACAAAGCCTTCTGCTAAGTTTTTCTTATTGTCTAAGTAGGTAGTATGAATGTATGTTGTATCTTGTGCCTGACCTGATTGAAAGAACCTTTTATAGATGAAATGTTGCTTTTCGCACGGGTTCATTACAATGATTACCCTATTGTGTTTGCCTGCTTTTCTTATGCTCTGGTCAATCCTGTCAAACTCATCTTCATTTACCATTTCTTCTGCCTCATCTAGCACCCAACAAGTTAAGCCTGTGATACTTTTGAGGTTAGCAGTCTGATTGCCTGAACTCGTTTTAATACCTGAAAACATTATTTTGCTTCCTGTGTATCGGTTCTCAATCTCGGCATCTTTGACAATGAAGGCATCTTCTACGCCCATCAATTCTATTTTCTCTCTGAACTCTGGTATAATAGACTTTCTTGCTGATGTCATTGTGTACCTAGTGAAAAGAATCACTTCATCTTTCTGATAGGTAAGCAATAGCAAAAAAACAGATACATGAAAAGACTTTGCAGAACCCCTGCCACCTGTTACAATTGTGTATCTATTTTCATTCTTTAGAACTTTGTATTGAGGTAATAGGCTAATCTTCGCCATCCCAGTCAATTTCAGGTACTACTATTTCAGTCTGATTATAAACAGTTTCTTTTGGTTTGCCATGCAGGTACTCAAAGAACATCTTAACTGCCCACGGTTCAGCACTTTTTACAGCACTTATGAGAGCCTTTAAAGCATCATCTTCATAAGGTTTTAGCTTACTTGTTAGTGCTTCATTCTCTGCTTTTGGTTTGCGCCCTGCGCCTCTTCTCGCTCCTCCACTTGGCATTTGAATATTTTTGAAAAAATCAAATTATTAAACTTTCAATAATTACTGAAACTTATGATACAAATATACAAAAAAAAAGCCACTATCAAATTACACTCCAATAATAGTGAAAAAACTATCTAATTCTGCTGTTGCATTGTTTGCCCCTGTTTGGTTCTCTATTTCTAGCCTCAACCTATCATCTTTTTTAAGGTCTGATAAAAAGTTGATAGTAAAGAATGCCACATCTCTACCGCCTGATAAATTGTTTACTACTCTTTTGATGTGGCTTATTTCTGTTGGGTATGTTGCACCACCATCGGTGCTTTTAGTAACTCTTATTGAGAGTTCTCTATTTGCATTGCATTCAACTGGAATATCGGCAACTATTTGATAAGTGCCATTTCCAGAAAGTAGCCTAAACTCACCATTTGAAGGCATATCAAAGTGGCTTGATTGCTCAATAGTCCATGTTCCCAAAATCGGGTAATAAGTGTTTGAAAGAGCAATTACAGTTACTACTTCTGTAGTTAAGTTTACTTTGATATATTTTGTGGTGTTAGGAACGCCTGTATTGTCAGACCATTTACTCTTAACTGATGTTTGGTTAATATTAGGATATATTGTTGTATCGCTTGCATCAATTACTCCTGCCCTTGTAATAAAAGCACTTTTGATTATTAAAGATTCATCATTCACAATATTAGCAGGTGCAAAATCAATAAACGCACCTATTGCAGGCAAATCACAATTCATGTCAGTAATAAACCTGCCTGACATAGTTAGTGCCGTTCCTGTTTTAAATAGAGATGTGATATTAGATAAGCCCCTTGTTATTGATGTTGTTGCCCTGTACCCATTCCATGTGCCTGATAGCGTTAATTCAGGAGTGCCACCAAATCTTCCTGTATTTAATTCTAATCCTTGTCTGTAATCTGTTATCTCGCCTAAACTTGTGCAAGCGTTAAAGTTTACCCTGTTATGCTCTATTGCATGAGTGCCATCTGAATCAGTAAGATTGAATACTTGTGAGCTTGTACCAGATGTAGTAACTGCCAAATCAGTTAGGAGTAAGTTACCTGAACCCCCAACGGGGCTTGTGAACATTGAATAAGTATTTGCAGTAGATATAAGCTGTGAAAGGTCAAAGCCATATCCAAATAAAGATAATCCACTTGCAGGCACTTCAATAGACTGACTGCCCATGTCAATCACACCATCTATAAAATATTGCTTAGTAGAATCTAAAACGCCTGCAAGTTGTGAAGCTTCTGTAACTACTATTCTATTTGCAAGGAATGATATATCGCCCCCTGATGGCGTTGTACTTATTTGGTTGTTGTATGCGCCTATTGTGGCTAGTGCATCTACATAACTTTCTGCATCAGTAGCCCCGTAGGTATTTGTAATGTCAGAAAACAACAGTGTGAAGTTAGGCGCATTGCCAACAGTAAAGTATTTATAGGTAATCGTATCATTTGCCGTGTTGGTTATGACATTAGCGATTGGAAACAGATAAGAAAACCCCCCATCTATTTCAATCTTAGTAACTCCATTTATAACTGATTCTCCTGCCATTGTCTAAGGTTCAAAGTCTTTTTCTTCATATAGCCTCCAAATAATCACTAAAAGGATAATACATAAGTGTACTACCCTTTCAGTCATCAAGTCTGTCAAAATCATCTTTATTAAGATACAATAGAACTAGATAAGCAATACAGCAAATTACTATTGCTATTGTTGCGATATTATCAGAGAGGAATCCCATCTTTTATTTCTTTTAATTCACGGAAATGCTTTTTATTGAATCTAGCCACCTGATAAGGTATTGTAAAAAGGTCAATTAGAACCCAAAGCCCCAAACCTCCAAAAGTTACAGCCTGTATCATTCCTGTGAATGGCTTGCCTAGATAAAACCTATGCCCACCTACCAAGCCTGTAAAGAACCACCAAAAATATGCTGTGCCTTTATCCTTCATTTTCAAGTTCATCTTGTAACTCAATAGCAGTCATAGCATAGGCTTCATAAGCTTTTGCCACTCTTGCCTGCATTTCTTGTGAAAACGCTTTTTTAAGGAATTTGTTTGACTTTCCTTTTTCTTGTCTTTTCTCTACTATCTTTTCAAGTGTAGATATAAACAGTCCCACTACAAATTCAAATATCATAATTTTCATGGTTTTGATGTAAAGAGTGTAGCGTGAATCAACACGCTACACGGGGGAGTCTTACTTGCTTTGTGACCTCTAGGGTGTTTCAGACTCAATACAAATATACAAAAAAAGTATAACTAATGCTATCAGAGCATTAAAACGCCTGATAGCTTTGTGTTAGCCATAATACTAGCTAAGTTCTATTTCATTACCACTTCTAGGGTGTATTTGCACTAAGTCACTATCACCATCAGAAGTTTTGTTGATGCAAAGTTTACCGTCTATGCTTTCACTAATTCTATACCTGTTTTCACCTATGTAAACAACTAAGTATTTATTTTCTACAATTTCGCCTTGTATTTCAATCTTGATGTGCATAATAATTCCGTAAAGTGGCTAACACAAAATATAGTGAATAGCCGATTAAACATTTGTTTTTATAGCCAAGTTTTAGGTGTCGGCTACTCACCATATTCAATCCGTTATACTAATACCCAAACGCCTTCAAGCTATATTCAAACGGCTTGCCTTCAATGTTTTTTACAGCCTGAACCATCTGCAAGGCAATTTCACGTATCTCTTTCTGAGCATGAGAAGTGCCACGCTTTTTTACAAACTGCATTACGCCATCAAAAGAAAACTTATTGACTGTGTTTATCTGGCTGTTATACATTTTGAAGAACCTTGCAGATTCTTTTGCCCTTGACTTTGGCATGCCTGCATCTATCAAATCATTCAAGCAGTCAGAATAAAATTGATTCAAGGCTTCTGAATTGCTTTTTAGTCTTTGATACCAATAGTGCCCCACATCGCCATATTCTAACCAATCAGCAGGCAAATAAAACTTGCCTTCTTTCAGTTCTTTGTACCTCGCTGATTCTCCATTTTCAGCTTCAAGAATTACTGCGTGCTTTAGTTTCTGTATGTGTGTTGCAATGTCGGTTGTCATTGTAAACACAAAGCCTGACATTCTAAACGGGCTTTCGTGTTCATTTTCAGCTAAGAACCTTAGTAAGTCCTCAATGCTTCTCATTCTCTTAGAATTGCTCAATATGTAATCTACAATTGCATCAACTCTATTTTCAATTTTTGCAGGCATTTCAATTTCTAATTCTAAGAATGTTGATGCCCATGCAGACAGTGAATGTAGCTTATCACTGCCCATGTAGTCTATTAGTTGTACGCTGTTGTTATTCATCTTGTTTGCTGTTTTTTACCACTTCAATAAGTTTATCAATTGCCTTGCCTAACTCGGTAGGGTCTGGCTGTTCATACTTTGAAGGAAAGTTATCGTCTCGCCTCCAAAGTTGGTATTCTTCAATTATTTTTATCGCTTGTTCTGTTGTCATTGTTTGTTTGGGTGTTATGCTATTTCTAAATACAATTTCTTATCAGACGGCTCTCCTATTACTGATTTCATAAGCTTTGCCCATTCGCTTTGCCCTTTTTTGAGGTTTGCCAAGTGGCTGTGAAATGAAGTAGGATGTTTTTCTGTTTTTGGGAGTTTCTTAATTAAGAAAATGCCTTTTTTCTTAATTAAGAATATGGCTTTTGCCTCATCGGCAGTCATAGGAGTTCTATATATTAAGTAAGAATAGAACTCTATGCCTCCTACTTTCTTTTTTACCCATTGATGAGGCATGGCTTTTGGTGCTTCTTTTTGTAAATGAATTAGTGATATACTCATTGTTTATTTAGGGTTTTGATTTCCAATTATACTTTTTAGCGCAGAACTCTTCTGCTTCTTTTAGGCTTGTAAAAGTTTTGGGCGTTTTCTTCCAACTAGAAGCCACATTTTTCGTCAAAATCTTGGTACTTCTCAAATTGTTCAAGTTCACTTCCTTTTGATTTGATTCTTTCATTGCTGTCTGTTTTATGTTCTGCATTCTTAATAGGTTCTTTTGCTTCATAGCTTACGCCTGATGGCTGTATGTATGCTGAATTATCCCAAATGGGTGTAAAGCCTGATTCAATGCTTCCTTCTATCTCGGAGTACCTGCCATTATTGATATTCCACATAAAATGAGTGAAAGCACCATTTTCGCCCAAATTTGAAAACTTGCATTTCAATACTTTGATTTTCACTGTTTCATTCTCAAAATCTCGGTAAACACATAATCCATGATAACTCATATCGTAAAACTCGCCACCACCTTTAATATCATAGAAAGAAGGCTCTGGAGGTGTACCACCTTGTACGTGCGCTTTCATCTTGACAGGATGCGCTACTAATATAATCAATACATCATGCTTTTTGCAGAATGTATCAATCATGTTTAGGTAGTCAGTAGTGTATTGGTTCACATCGCTTCTGCTTGCGCCCTTCAAAGGTATCTTATTGAACGGGTCAAGTACAAATACTCTGATACCTTTTCGCTTTACAAGTTCTTCTGCTTTAGCCAGTGTAGTTTCAAGGTCATAGCCTGCTTCATACTCCATAAAGAAGAAATTGTCTTGAATATGTTCTTCAATCACTTGAAAATTCTTATGCTTGATTTCTTCTATTGATTCAGCTTTACGCCCGTATATTTTGCGCACTAGCTTTTCAGTATGCAGAAAGCTTGGTTTGTTTTCAGGTGAACAATAGGCAACTTTGAATCCATGGCTAAGATTATAACCAATGCACATCTGGTCTACAAAATCACTCTTGCCATGTGAAGGTATCCCTGTAACTACAATATACTGACTTGTGTAAGTGCTAAAGATAGCATCAAAGCTATTAAGCCCTATTGTGTAACCCTTTGCAGAACCATTGAGCAGGAAGTTGTGCAAATCTGCTTTTACATCATTGTAGGTAAGTACATTTTCTAAAGGGCAGGCTTTGGCGTTCAAGATTGCCGACTGCAAGTAGCTGATGCCTTCATTCATTAGAGCCTCGTTTGCATCTTTGTACTTGCCTAAATCTACCAAATAGCACCTTTCAGCACTTAAACGCCTTATCAATTCTTTCTGCAAAGATTTGCCTGCTTCATCATTATCAAGTGAAAGGTATATCTTTTCTTTGCCTTCTATGAACTCATAAGAGTTATCAAGGTATGCTAAGTTGTTTGTTTTGCTGTTTGCCCCGTTTGGAACGCTAGACACATTCACAAATCCTGCTTCAATGTAGCTTAGTTCATCAATCTCACCTTCACAGATTATTACCTCTTTCTCATTTATCCACCTATCAATACCTGACATAATCAATTCTGCATCCTTTGCAAGCTTGAAAGACTTCTTTGCACCTCGATACTTTACATTGATAAGTTCATTATTCAGGAAGTAGTTGAAGTGAATAGTTTGTACTTCTTTTTTAAACTGTGGCATCCATTCAATACCTTCTGTAACTCTAGCTACTCTTAATGCCCTATCGCTTATATTACGGCTTTTAAAGAACTCTTTCACCTTTTCGCTTAAATCATAGCTTACAGGTGGCAACGGTTTCTTATAGTCCTTTGTAGGCTGTTCTTTACGCTTGTATGTGTGCAGTTGCAATACTTCACCGCAATGTTGACAAGTACCTAAGCCTCTTTCCCAATCTAGCATTAGGCATTTTTGTTTCTGATTGCTTGGCTTCCTGTGTTCAGAGCATTTAGGGCAGGTGCTTAACTTTGCTTTCTCTGGCAGGTTGTATTGATTAGCTTTTTCAATTTCAAAGTTCATAGTTTTATCATTTTATATGGTTGCATAACTGATGATATATGATAATTGCTCATACTTCGCAACTACACATATCTTTGTGTTGTATTCAATTAAAAAAGACATACAACAATGTATAACAAAACATAAAATTTACTTACATATCTTGCAAGTAACCTTATCCTTGTCTTTCGTGTTCGATAGGTTAGTAATTACGTGCCTAATCTTACCGCACCTTGTTCTAAAATGTGTAATCCTTTCACCTGTCTTGTACTCTTCTTTAATTAAATGCGTTTTCATAAGTCGTAAATTTTTCGTTTGTTATACTTAGCGTTATGCCTTATTAGAAATAGCCTTATTCAAAGCATCAATCCTAATATTCAACTCTGCAATAATGGCTTTGAGTTCTTCACTCTTTTGCCAATTTTCAAGTGCTAACCTGCCAGCCTTACCGAGGGGACGGCTCCCTGTTTCGTGTTGGCGGACTGCCAATGTGGTCAGTCCGCAGGGGTGAAAGCTATTCTTCATGCAAGTAAGTAGTTTGCAATATTTCAAATGAGTCTATTTGAATTTCAATTTTAGAGCCTATCGGAAAATTTTCTTTTATGAATACATAGCCCAACTCCCTATAAACTCTTAGTGCTTCAAGCGTTTTTGATTGATGCAAGTTATTGCATTGCTCTTCGGCTTCTTCAAATGAACCGTAAACACCCTCATAGATGCGCCCATCTAAAACGACTATAAAAGTTTCATTTTCAAATTTCTTAATTTCATAGCACGAGTGAGTAAATCTTGCGCCTGCTTGCCATGCAATGGGGTTTTCATTTCCTTGTTGAGAAATAGAAAACAATAAATTTTCAACTGTCATTTTTATTAGCGTTTAGTTCTTTAATATCATTTATCTCCTGTATAAGTTTCATTTTTTCTTGGGCTAAAAAATCCCATTTTCTTGCTTTTTTGGCATACCTTTGGGTTTGCCATCCATCTTGCAAAACAGAAGTCCTGCAAGTGGATAGCTTTTCCTCTACTTTTTTAAGCTTAGTATGCAACTTTTGTAACTCTAAGTCCATTTTTTTCTATTGAAAGTCTGTTGATTAAAATACTTTTAACTTTTCTGCCCTTTACTTTTACATCAGAAAAAACTTGCTTTAGCCTATCCGCTATCTCTTTTTGATTTGTTGTTTCTGATGTAAAAGTTACTTCTAACCCTTCATTTGTAAAAAAAACGTCATTAGTACCTGATATTTCAATTGCTTTATTTCTTGCGTAGTTGTCATTTTGAAATTCCATGCTTTTAGATTTTAATCAGAGAACCGTTTCCCTGATTGCTTGAAACAAAAGTAGCGAGTCTGAATCACTTATGCAAGTTAATTGCTAATTATTTTCGCTATTAACTTAAAATAGTTTGAAAACAAGGCATAACTAAGCGCAATACGGTAATTACTCGTGCCTCGCAACTCCGTTTGCGCCTGTGTTAGCTTTCATTTGCCAACGCACTCACAAGTTCACGTTTTAATAATGCTCTTTTTCTCTTATTCATCACAGTTCTAAGTCTGCGTTTCAATTTACTGCTTCTTAACGCTCCTTTGCCGTCAGTTCTGGCGTAGCTACTTTTAACAGCATTGTTAGTATTGCTTAATTTAGAACCATCATCCCAAGGGTCGTTTTTAAGTCCGTATCTTTTCATAATTTTAGTTTTTAAAGCCTTCGCACAAAAACGAAAAGCTAACAATAAATAAAAAACATTAAAACGATTTTTTATTAAAACCGTTATACTAAAACACTAATTTCTTTATATCCCTGCCCGTTTCCAAAGTTTCTCTTATCCCTTTCCCACATAGCACGGTCATTATGCTTCTTCTCTTTGTTGCCTATCTTGTAGTAGTAGGCATAAGTGCTTGCAGTTTGTTCTTTTGCAGGTTCATAGTATTTAAGGCTGTTCATCATGTGAGTTTTAATACCTGTCTGATAAGTTTCTTTTAAGCCCCCATATTCTTTGATAGTTGCGTTCTTACCTGCAAATTCATCTAAGAAAGCATCTTTACCTTTTTCGTTCATGCCTCTCCATTTGGCAGAAGCTTGTATTAGATAGTCTGCATATTCTGTTTTGCTGATTTCTTGCAACATCTGCTCTTTAGATTCAAAGCAGATTGATTGAGCCATTGCCTTTGCTGTTTTACCTCTGTCCAAAAAAGATGGGTCTGAATCGCTATTATCTCTCTCTTTATCTTTATTACTATCATTATTATTATTGGGTGAACTTTGTTCATGGGTGGGGTGAACTTTGTTCATGCCTAGGGGTGAACTTTGTTCATGGGTGGGGTGAACTTTGTTCATGGTTGTTTTTTGGTAGATCATAGCTTCAAATGCTTTTTGGGTTAGTTGCCTTAATGAGCCTACACCGCTATTTAAAAGCCCCATTGCTTTCATCTTGTCAGTCATCTTTTGAACTCCTCTGACTGACATATCGAACATATCAGCGTAGTATTTATTTGAGGCATAAGCCCATCCTTTGTACTTTGGGTTGGCTTGAAGCACTCTGATAGAGTCAAGATACAAGTATTGCTGTGCAGTAACTTTCAGGTACTTTTTTACCTTAAAGTTTACCGTTGCATATTGGAGTATGTTTATTTCTTCTGACATTAGTTTTTTGGGTATAAAAAAACCTCGCACGGGGTGGACGTGTGCGAGGTTTGGATATTCTATTATCCCTAGGTAGGGTATTTTTTCAGCGTCCACTCCAAAAAGATACTCTACTTATGTATGGCAAATATAGTTAATTATTTTTGCTCTTTATTAAAAAACTCATATAAATCTACGAGTAATGATATAACAAGAATAGCTGTAATTCCACTATTTATATCTAAAAAA
>Ga0114918_10002914_pt1 | contig 15190 bp, 16 predicted proteins | sample LantaG_FD_87015 | JGI IMG/M metagenome (GOLD analysis project Ga0114918, IMG submission 87015) | Deep subsurface microbial communities from Baltic Sea to uncover new lineages of life (NeLLi) - Landsort_02402 metaG | ecosystem: Environmental > Aquatic > Marine > Oceanic > Sediment | place...
AATTCCTCAATACCGTTTTCGGGTTTTTTCTCTTTTTCTCCCCCTCCAACTTTCCTCTCCTCCTCCTCCTCCTCACCCCCCCCCCCCCCCCCCTCTCTTTCCATTTCTTTTAATACAAAAATACAGGTTACACGACCCCCGCGTCGGCTACTGGGAGCCCGGCAAGGTAAAGAAGTTTTTCTTTTCGCTTTCATTTTCGGTTTTTTGTTTTTCTTCTTCGCCTTTCTCTCGACGCTCATTTTCTAAAAAAAAAAATCCAAAAACTTCAAAAACTTTCCTTCAGTGGGTCGCCCGCCTCCGCGAGCTCTCCAGCCCCCGTGGGCCCATCCTCTTCAAGTGCGACCTGGGCGCGGGCCACTTCTCCAAGTCTGGACGCTTCGACCGACTCTCCGAGGTCGCGCTCGAGCACGCGTTCCTTCTCAAGGCCTTTGGCCTGCTGCGCGCCGAGAGGAAGGTTGTCTCGAAGAAAAAGTGACTTTTTCTTTTTTCTCTTCTTCTTCGATTTTTTTGATGGCGTTGTTGATGGTTTGTTTTGTTGTTCCTTTCCGTTTTTGTTCTGTTTTATAGTGGTTTTCTCAAAGAGAGGTTTTTCTAATTCGTAGTGTGAGAATTCTTCCAAGAAAGAGGGAAAGAAAGTGTGGGAAATGTCGCGGGAGGAGGGAGTTTTAAAAGAGTTTGGTCGAAAGAAGAAACCGCAAAAGAGGTCGAGAGAAAACTCTTTGCGGAATTCGACCACCCCCCCTGCTGCTTTTTTGATCTCGCGCGCTTTTTGACGGCATCGGGGCACTGAAACGTTTTTAGGCTCTCCGCGCCGCTTCGAAACGCGCTTGTTTTGTGGCTTGGTGGTAGTGGCGGGGGTGTCGAGGTCTTTTTTTTACCTTTCGAGGTTTCGGCTGCCAAAACTCGGAAACGTCGAAGAAAAACGACGAAATGAAGAAGACGTTGAGCTCTCTCGCACCAGACTAGCTTTCTCCCCTCTCCGTCTCCGAGGTCGATTTGCATCCGGCTAAGACGCTGTTGGTCCATAGTATGCCTCAGCAAGTAGAAAAAGACGAAGAGAGCCCAGAAAACATTGGAGAGGCGGCGACGAAAGATCGATGCCCGTTTGCCGAAATTTCTGAGTTTTGAAGGACGAATGATTTTTTTTTGTTCTTCAGAAATCGTTTTTTTCCTGTTCCAAAGAGCGATCCGCGGCCGCCCTCTCCGTGACCCGTCACTCCTCCGCTTCGCTTCCCCTTTGCGAGGGAACAGCCGCGCGTGTCTCCTCTACGCCCCCGCACGCGCGTTTACCCTTCTCGAGGCTCCTCTTTCCTTCTCCATCGAGCTCTCTCTTTTTTTGCCTTTTCGTTCTTTCATCCCCATCAAAAAAGAAAAAGAACATGGCAGAAGCAGGCGTCGGCCCGGCCTCCACTGCCGCCGACGGCTCCTTGCTCGCGGTCATCGGCGATGAGGTGAGAGGGATGGAGGCGCGATGACGCGTGGATGGGGAAGGAGAGAGTACAGAGAGCAGCGAGGAAGGTGGCGCGTTTGATGAAGAGGGCGAGCGAGAGCGAGCGATGCCCTTTTTCGATCTCAACCCCCGACCTCGACCTCTTCAAAAAAAAAAACTTCAAACTCCTCCAGGACACCGTCACGGGCTTCCTGCTCGCAGGAGTCGGGCACGTCGACCTGCGCAGGCAGTCAAACTTCTTCATCGTCACGGACAGTGAGTTGGAAGCAGGTCTTCTTTCTTTCTCTCTTTTCTTGCCTCTTCTTCTTCTTCTTCTCGCTCCGTCTCTCTCTAACCTTTTCTCTTCCTCTTCCTCTTCCTCCTCTTCCTCTTCTTCTTCTTCGTAACAGAGACCCCCGTCCCCAAGATCGAGGCCGCCTTCCTCGAGTACACCAGGGCCCGCAAGGACGTCGGCGTGGTCTTAATTACTCAGAGGGCCGCGGGCGAGATCCGCCACCTCGTCGCCGCGCACTCTGCGGCCGTTCCCGCTTTACTAGAGATCCCGTCGTCGGACGCCCCCTACTCCGCGGAGGCAGACTCCGTGTTTCAAAGAGTCAAGATGCTGTTCGGCGGGGACCTTCCCGCGGCGGCGGCGGGCGCTGGGGAGGAGGGAGGGGGGCGGTGATGGGAAAAAGGTGGAGAGAGGAGGAAAAGAGAGGGAGAGCAAAGGGCGCGGGACAGCTCTTCTTCTTCTTCCTCCTCTGTTCTTTTTAGGCTAGTTCGTCACCTTTTATTTTGTAGCATGCTCTTTTTTTATTTCTTCCCCTTACTTTTATTCCCGATATCTGGCGCGGCGAAGACAGAAGAGGGGGAAAAAGCGAAAAACAGAGACTCGAACTCTGGGTTTTCATTTTCCGCCGAAGAAAAAAAAAACGACGCTCGCTCGCTCTCTCGAATCGACTCGATACCTTCTCTCGTTTCGTTTCGCCGCTTTCCTCGCTTCCTCTCCGCCTCCACTCCTTTCCAAATCGCCATGGCAGCAGAGGCTCTTTCGTCAGCCCTCGGTGACAACGCGAGCCTGGTCTCGGAAGAGGTAAAAATTGAGCAGGAGAAAGAAGAACAAAATCAATTTGATGGGCCCTGGCAATCGAAACAGCTAGGCGATTAAAACGTCTTTTGCCCCTCTCGCGGAGCCGCTCCAAGCGCTATCTTTGCTTGCTTCTGGTCTTTTATCTCCTTCTGCGGTGTCGAGAGACAGTAACCTCCCTTGACAGATGCGAATCAGGACCCGAAAGAGACCGGAAGGCTCTCCACCGGACTCCGCATCTCATCGAGCCGACAGCTTTTCTTTTCTTTCTTTCACCGAAAACGAGACCTCACTTTGTCTTCTTCCGACCAACCAACCAAATCAAACAACAGCTCTCCCCGCTCGTCGCCCAGCTCCTGGAGCTCGGGCAAGGACACGTCTTCGCTTCCTGGCCGGCGCTGGGTGAGTTGGAAATGAGGGTGAAGGAAAGAGAAAGAAGCAGAAAGAGAGAGAAACGGATTCGAATTCGCAAGCTCGAGCTCTCACCTCCTCCTCCTTCTCAACCTCCTCTTCTCTCAACAACCCTTCTCCCAAGGCACCTCCGACGACGACAAGCGCCGCCTCCTCTCCCAGCTCTCCCACCTCGAAGCCAACTACTCGGACGGAGGCCTCGTGGGGTACCTCAGGAACGCCAAGAGGCTCCTCGAGGCGGCCCGGACCGGCGCCAACCCTTTCGAGGGGCTGACGCCCGAAGTCCCAGACGGCGTCTCGCTCGACTACTGCTCGCCCGAGTTCCGCGAGTTCGAGGCCGCGGGCGCCCGAGCAGCCGCCAACGGCGGTGCCGGCTTCGTCCTTGTGGCAGGGGGGCTGGGAGAGAGGCTTGGATACTCTGGGATCAAGCTGGCCCTGCCTGCGGACTCGAGCCGCAGCTCTTGCTTCTTGGAAGAGTACTGCCACTCGATCCTGGCTCTGCAAAAGGTTAAGAAAAAGAATGCTTCGAGCTCTTCCTCTTCTTCCACCTCTTCTTTCCTCCCCCTGGCCATCATGACGAGCCCCGACACGCACGCCAAGACGCTGGCGCTGCTGGAGGAAAACGCCTATTTCGGTCTCCAAAAGCAACAGGTAACGCTGATGCTGCAGGAGCGCGTTGCTTGCCTGGCAGACGGTTCGGCTTCCCTTGCCCTCGACCCCACTGATGCTTTTCAGATACTCACAAAGCCGCACGGCCACGGGGACGTGCACGCTCTCTTGCATTCCACCGGAACAGCAAAGAAGTGGGCAGAGCAGCACGGGACGAGATGGATCGCCTTCTTCCAGGACACCAACGTTCAGGCCTTCCGCGCCTTGCCTGCAGCCATCGGCGTCGCCGAGCTCAAGAACTACGCGATGATCTCCGTGGCCGTCCCTCGAAGGGCCGGCGAGGCCATCGGGGCCCTGGCGAGGCTGGTGCCGAAGGAAGGAGATGGAAAGCAGCAAAAGGGTCTGACGATCAACGTCGAGTACAACCAGCTCGACCCCTTGTTGCGCGCCACGCCGCAGTTTTCGGGGGGAGACGCCGACGACCCCGCGACGGGCTTCTCCCCCTTCCCTGGCAACATCAACCAGCTGGTGGTCGGGATGCGACCCTATCTGGCGGCCCTGGAGGCCAGCGCGGGGGTGGTGGGCGAGTTCGTCAACCCGAAGTACAAGGACCCGAGCCTGAGGACGGACTTCAAGTCCCCGGCCAGGCTGGAGTGCATGATGCAAGACTTGCCCCACGCCTTGGATCCGATCAAGGACTTGGTCGGTTTCCTGACCATCAACCAGGTGTGGGCTGCCTACTCGCCCGTCAAGAACTCTTTGGCGGAAGCGGCGGCCAAGGGGGCGAAAGGAGAGCCGACGCACTCTGCCGCTGCTGCCGAGGCCGACGCCTACCGGGCAAACTGCTTCCTGCTCTCTTCTCTCGGAGCCAAGGTCGGAGGAGGAGACAAAGGATTCACGAAGCGCGAGTTCAAGGGCGTGCCGGTGGAGCTGTGGCCCGCAGTGAGCTGGTCGCCGCTGTTCGCTCTGACGATGGACGACCTGGAGGCGAGGTTGAAAGAACCGAAAGAGGTCGAGATCTCGCCCGGGGCGTCGCTCGTCGTGAGGCTGCCCGTCGTGACGGCGGCGAAAAGCGATTCCGATTCCTCTTCATCTCCCGCTGGTTCGTCTTTCGAGGTGGGATCCGTTTCGATCGAAGGGCTGGACCTCGACGGCGCGCTGGAGCTCGAGGTGCACCCCGGGGCGAGCGTGACGATCGGAGGGAAAGGCGGGAAAGCTGCAGCTGTCGTCCGCAACGGCGGGTGGAGGTTCACGGAGCTCGACGACGCCAAGCCGGCGACCGAGGAGATGAGGATGCGGGGCTTCAGGGTGTGCAAGAGGGACGGGGAGAAGGTGGTGTTCGCCGAAAAGGGGGAGTTTGAGTACGGCGGGAGTGGGGGTGGTGATGGTGGTGGGGTGGCGGTGGAAGAGAAGGAGAAGGAGGCGGCGGTGGCGTAGCGAGGAGAGGGAGTTCAGAAAAAAAGAGAAGAAAAAGAGAGACAGAGAGAAGAAAAAAAATGCAAGAGACGAAAAATCGAAGAAGAAAACACAACTCGAAAATTTTTGGAGTCCCTCTCCATTCGTCTGCTTTTCGCTCCTCTCTTGCGTTAGTCTCTCTCTTGCTTTCGAGAGACAGGAGCCTCCGTTGACGCCCCGTCACAGCCAGGGTTGCGTTGCGTTGCGTTGATTGAAACTCACTTCAGGCCCTCGGAAACGAGGGTCGAATTTCTCTGTCGATCGAGAAGAGAAGCCGTCGCTCATCGCTCGCCGCTCGTCGTCGTCGTTTGCTTCCCCCCCTTCCTCTCTTCTTCTTCAACCCCGACCAAGAGAGAGAAAACAAAAAACAATGGTCGACGCCACCCGTGCCCTCCTCGACGAGCTCATGGGCGCAGAGCGCAACGCCCCCCTGTCCCACAGGGGCGCCGAAGGTGGAGGAGAAGGGAGCGAACCTCCTTCTTCTCGCAGGAGGCTCCCTCGCTTCGACGACCTCGAGGTCTGCAAGTTCGAGCTCGCGGGCCTCTGCCCGCACGGCCTCTTCACCAACACCCGCTCCGACCTGGGCCCCTGCAGGTGGAAGGTCCACTCCGACGCGCTGGCGTGGGAATCTTTACAGAAGCAGTACGACGAAGAGGTCACGCCGGAGGAGAGGAAGGACAGGAGGTCGAGGAGGAGCTATGGGTTCGCTCTCAGGGACGAGCTGGCTGTGCTTGTCCGGGACCTGGACCGCAGGATAGAGCGGGCAAGGAGGGAGAGGGAGGCGCTGGACGCGGCGCGAGGGGGGAACAACAACGCGAATGTAGGAGGAGCAACAGGAGCAGCAGGAGCAGGGGCAGGAGCAACAGCGCCGGCGCAGCTGCAGCAAGCTCCTGCTCCTCCTCCTCCCCCTGCCTCAACCTCCTCCCTCCCTCCCCTGCTCCCCACTCCCTTACTCCCGGAGGACCTCGCCCTCGTCGCCAACCTCAGAGCGCGCTCCTCGGCGGCTACCGCGGCGGCGGACGAGGCCGCGGCCGAAGGGGACGTAGACAGAGCGATGACGCTCGCGGCGGAAGGGGAGTCCTTGAACGCCGCGGCCGACGCGGCGCAGGCTTGTGGCGTCACCAGGGCCTACACGGCGCAAGCGGCAGCGCGAGCCGCGGAGGCTGTCGCTGCGAAAGCAGCGGCAGAAGCAGCAGCATCGGCGGCGACGACGACAGCAAAAGCAGCAGCTCCGACAAATGAGCTCGCGCCTCTTCCCCCAGCCCCCGTCCCCATCCGCCCTCCCGTCACGGCACAGCAGCAGCTCCGCCCATGCGAGGTATCGGGAATCCTGCTGGCGGTCAACGAGACCGAGGCGAGGCTCAAAGAGCACTATGCCGGGAAGCAGTTCCAGGGGTGGAAGGCGATAAGGGAGACGCTCGCGCGGCTCGTCGCAGAACTGGGGCCGGCTCCGACGTCGGGTTCTTCATCTCATCATCATTCTCATCATCATTCTTATCCTTCAAACCCTTCCGGCTCCGGCCCGCCACCGCCACTCTCTCGCGGAAGAGGGGGCAGCAGGGAGAGGGAGAGGGAGAGGGACTCCTCCTACTACAGGGGCAGGAGGGACAACGGCGACGACGGCGACAGGAGGTCCTCTCGGCGGCGGTCGAGGTCGAGGTCGAGGTCGAGAGAGAGGTCGCGAGAGAGGGAGCGAGAGCGAAGGAGGAGGAGCAGGAGCCGCAGCAGGGAGCGAGGAGACCGAGGCTACTACCGCCGAGACGACAGGGACAACAGGGACGACCGCGGGCGCAGCAGGAGGAGGTCGAGGAGCTACGAGCCCGGGGAGGCGTGGGGCAGTGGCGGCGGCGGCGGGCAGCGGCGGTGAAGGGAAAAAAAAGGTTGCAAAAAAACGAAAATTGATTCTTGCTCATTTCTCTCTCTTCTCTCTCTTTCTTTCTTTCTCTCCCGCGACACCGCTTCGCGACCCCTCTTTTGTCCTGTTTCTCCACGCTCACAGAGGGCTGGCTCTTTTCCTCTCAATATGAGCTCCACCAAGCTCTCGGGCCTCGGCGCCGACGCGGGCAGCGGCTCGGACGACGACGGCGGCGGCGGCGACAAGCCAACGTCCCGTTCGATCGTCGTCGCGATCGAAAAGACCGACGACGGGCTCTCGGCGGTCAAGTTCGCGGCCGAGAACGTGCTCCGGGGCGAGGTGAGCAGGAAGATCAGGGGGAGGGTCTGGGAGAGCGCGTGTCGAGAGGGATGTTTCGGTTTCGAGGAGGACAGAAGCGAGGGAAGGAGGGGGAAGCATGAGAATTTTTTTGTTTTCGCTTCTTTTCCGACCTCGACCTTGACCTCTTCTTTTTTTTCTCTCTCTCTCACTCTCTCATCACCCCGCTCCTTCCTTCCTCCCCTCTTTCACCCCCCACTCCAACTACCCACCCACCAACAGGACGACACCCTCCACATCCTCCACGTGGCAAAAATCATGTCCGCGCGCGAGGAGGTCGCGCACGGGATGCCCGGAACCTCGCTGTCGTACCGCGACGAGTCGCTGGCCGAGGTCAAAAAACACGTCGAGGAAGCGCGGGCGTGGCTGCGCGAGGTCATCGTCCCTGCGGCCACGGAGGCGGCGCGCGGGTCGCGAGTCAAAGTGCACCTGTTCGTGGACAAGACGACCGCGAGCTCGGACGACCTGGCGAAGACTTTGGCCAAGGCCGCCGACGACCTCGACGCCGCTGTCTTGGTCCTGAGCAAGTCCAACAAGACGGCGCTCGACAGGCTGTTTCTCGGGAGCGTGGCCGGGAAGACGCAGAGGATCTGCGGGAGGCCGGTGCTGCTGGTGACGAGTGGCAGTAGTGGGGGTGGTGGGGCGTAGAGAGGGTGGCGACTTGAAGTTCAAATTTTTTCCTCTGTTGTTGTTCGAACGAAGAAGGAAAAAACCATTGATCTCTCTTTCGTTTTCGCTTTTTCGCTTTTTCGCCTTTCTTCGAGCGGCCCTAGCGCCCCCGAGGAGCCTTCTGTTTCTCCTCTCCTTTGGCGTGTCGATTTCTGTTTGATCTTTGCTTATCTCCATGCAAAAGGGATTCCTCTCCTCCCCCAACAAGCCTCGCGTAGGGGGAGGAGGAGGAGGAGGAGGAAAGAACGCAACGACAGAAGAAGAAGAACAACCAATGCCTTCTCCTCAATCGACGCCGCCTCCGCCTCCTCCTTCGCAGCCCCCAAAGACCCCCGAACCAGCCTCCCGCTCCCTGGACGACTGCCTCGACCTCCTGCGCGGCCCCACTGACGAGCGTAGGCTCGTGGGGCTGCTCCTGGCCACGAGGGTCCTCCCGAAGGGAGACGCCACGGCGCTCTCCGCGGCCAAAGAGGCGATCGGCGACGCCTTCCTGGCGAGGCTGCTGCTGCCTCTGGGGGACGGGAGCGCCTCCTCTGGAACGCAGAGGAGATCTGGTGGCTTTCAGGTGCGTGCGTGGGTTTGAGATTCAGTGAAGAGGGAAAGAGAGGGAGGGAGAACAGGCTTGGGAAAGAGGTCGATTGGCTAGATGCTCGAAACTCATTTTTCCTACGTTTTCGAAAAAAAACAAAAACAAAACTCCTCCAGCCTTCTTCTTCTTCCTCGTCCTCCTCGACCGACCCTGAACGTCTCCTCCGAGAGGCCGGGCAGATCTCGCTCTCTCTGGCCGTGTCCTCGGCGTTCGCCAACGGCCTCGGGGTCGAAGTTGCGGGCTCGGAGGCGTTTCTCTCTTTGGCGCCGAGGTGGTGCAAGGTAAAGAAAAAAATGCCTTTTTTTCTCTCTTTCTTTCTTTCTCTCTGAAAAGCACGCCAAGTCGCGGCTCCGCTCTCCGATTCATCTTTCTTGAATCAATTCCGATGCGCGGGTGCCGGCTAGAAGGCGTGCGACAGCGAGACGGGGGGACCGGCCACTCTCTAACTTCTCTTTTTTCTCTCTCTTATTTTTTTTTTTGAAGAAAAAAGAAGCAAAATGAAAAAAAATCGAAACTCACGCCGCTCGTCCCCCGACAACTTTCCAACTAAAAACTCGAAATTTAAAAAGGTCGTCGCCGCCCGAGGCGCCGTTGCCGCCCTCGGGGGCATCCCGCAGACAACAACAGAGTCCTCGTTCAACCCGGAATCGGAGGCCGCGGCGACGAGGGACGCGCTCGACTGCCTGCTGGCGGCGGCGCTCTCGGGCGACGGCGGGCGGGCCGCGGCCGCGGCCGCCGGCGGCGCCTCCGCCGCGGCGAGGGCGCTCGCCGGGGTGGACGTTTCCTCTTCTCGGGCCCTGCCTCAGTGGCTCGGGAGGGCAGCGAGGCTCCTCGCGCTCCTGCTCCCGGTGAAAGAAAAAACGACCCTCCTCGGAGCGAGCGACCTCGCCGCCGTGGCGCCGGCGCTCGCCGCGCTCCTGTCTCCGTCGCCCGAGGCCCTCGTCGCCGGCGCTGCTGCTGCCGCTGCTGCCGCAGCTGCTGCCGCGGCGGCGGGCAAGCCCTCCGACGAATCGGACGCGGCCTCGGACCAGCTCGACGCCCTCGCCGCCTTTGACGCGCTCGCGTCTCGCCTCGGGGGCGGCGACGGAGGAGGCGAGGGAGAAGGAAACGGAGCAGCTTCTGCTTCTGCTTCTGCTTCTGCTGCTGCTGCTGCTGCTGCTCGCTCTCTCGCGCTCTCCGCCGCTTCCTCTTCGGGCTGGCCCTGCTCCGCGAGGGCCGGGCTCGCAGGGCTCCTCCGCGCCAGGGCGGGCCCTGCGGTGCGCCACGCGGCGCTGCGCGTCTCGGCCTTCGTCTCGTCGCTGGTCTCCGAGGGCAGCGGGGGGAGAGCTTCGTGGCTGCTGCTGCTGCCGCCTCCAGTGACGACGACGGCGAATATGACAAAAGCCTCAAAACTCGAACTCAGGAACGACGACGCCTCGCCGCCCGAGTTCCTCCGCGTGCTGTCCGAGGTGACCCGCGTCGAGGCCGCGCTCCTGTTCCGCGACGCCGAGGACGGGGACATGGTGGTGGCGGTCCCGGAGGCCGCGGCGCGGTTTGGGAGCGGAAGCGGAAGCGGAAGCGGAGGGAGCGGAAGCGGAAGCGGCGGCTCCGCAGCAGCAGCAGCGACCTCTTCTTCTTCCGCCAAGAATGACGAGGAGGAGGAGGAGGAGGAGGACAACGACATCCTGAAGCCGCCCCCGCGCCTCAACGTCACCGACAGCGACCTCGACGCAGCCGCGGGCAGGTGGCACGAGAAGAACAAGGGAGGGGGAGGGCCGAGCGGCAACGGAAGCGGCAGCGTCCCCAAGGAGAAGGAAGAGCAGCAGCAACAGCAGCAGCAGCAGCAGCAGCAGCTGCAGCGACGACAGCGACACAACCTCGAGCCCGCTGCCTGCCGCGCAGAGCGCACCTTGCCCTCCGTGCTCGCCCTCGTCGAAGCCGCCTTGGACGCCCTGGCCAACGACGCGGAGGCAGGGGAGCTCAGGGCGCGGGAGAAGAGGAGAAATGGAAGAGGAGGGAGGTACGCCGAGCTCGACGAAATTCTCGGCAACGGCGGAAACGACAACGAAAACGACGATGAAAACGAAGACTTCTCCGGCGAGCTCTTCAGCGACGAGATCGCCGTCCGCGCTTTCTCCTCTTTGAAGGACGCCGTGGAGCAGGGGCTTGACTATCTGGAGGGGCGCGCTCCCGGGCTGGTGCTGCGGAGCCAAGAAGCTTCTTCCTCGACTTCGATTTCGCCTTCGGGTTCGTCTTCGGGTTCGGGTTCGAATCCGACTCCTCTTTCGCCCTCGGAGCGCGCCGCCCGTTTGCTCGCGCCCGCCGCCGCGCGCTGCTTGGGAAGGCTTCTCGCCGACGCCCCGGCCGCCTTTGGCGCCAGGCCCAGGGCGCTGCTGTCCTCCTTGCTGCTGCTGAAATGTGGAAGCGGAGAAGACGGAGGAGGAGGGACCTGCGGGCGCTTCTTCCTTCCCGTCTTGTCTGGGGCGCTCGCGGCCGAAGACGACGGCGACGGCGACGACGACGGAGGAGGAGAAACCCAGGAGGAGCGAATGGCCTCTCTCTCTCTCGACGACGGCGACGCAGGCGCGTGGCTCTCCGCCGCGAGGAAGCCGGAAGCTCTTCTGGGGCTGGCCGCAACGCTGGCGGCGGCCTGCTCGGAGGCCTCCTCCGCGGCGACGCGAAGGAGCGGAGGAGAAGGAGGAGGAAGCAACGAAAGCGGCAGCAGCAGCGGCAGTGGGGACGGGGAGGTCGCCGCGGCCGTGGCCGTGCTCACCGGCTTGCTCCCCCGCCCATGCGCCTCGTACCTTCCCCTGCGACCCGTTCTGATCCCCGCCCTGGCGTCTTGGGCCGCTTCCAGGCTCGGGAAGAAAAAGGAGGACAGTGGCGGAGAAGAGCGAAAGAGGAGGACGAAGAAAAACGGAGGAGGGGGCGCGTCGGCGTCGCTGCTCTCGACGGCGAACGAAGTCGCTCGCGCGCTGGCGCTCCTCCTCGCGTCGTCGCCGCCGGCGTCGTCGGGTCCTCTCCTCCCTCCCTCCGCCGCCGCCGCCTCAAGCGCGGCGCTCGTCGCGTGCCTGAGGCCCGGGTGGGCAGCGTGGGCGCTGCGGTCGAAGAGGAAGGGGAAGGGGAAGGGGAAGCAGAAGGGCAGTGGTGGCGTGTTTGGCGGCAGAGAGCAAGGAGGAGGAGAGCAAGAAGGAGGAGAGGAGGAGCACAGGAACGACTTCGGTCCCTCCGCGGCGCCGATGGAGGACGCCTCTCACCTGGAAGCGGGAGAAGGGGACGACGATCCGGTCTCTCTGATGGAGAGTCTGAGGCGGGAAGTGGGACTGGAGCAGGGAGTAGGAGGAGAAGAGGACGAGGAAGAAGGGCTCCGCCGCTTTGACGAGCGCGGGTGGAGCCGGGCGCTGCGCGCCGCGTCGCTGGTGGTCGCCGCCTCCGCCGCCGGGGCCGAGGCCGAGGCCGACGCCTTCGTCGCCGCGGCCTCCTCCGCTCCGTGGCTGAAGGAGCTCCTGCTGCAAGAAGAAGAAGGAGGAGGAGAAGTGGTAGGGCCTTCCGATGCGGCGCTGCGCGCGTTTGTCGGGGCGCTGCGGAGCAAGGTGCTGAGCGTTGGGTTTGTTGAGGAGGCCGAGTGAAGAGCAAAAAAAAAACGAACGAACGAAAACGGCATGGAAATCCACAAAGTCTCTCTTCTCCGTCTCCTTCTCCCTTCTTCGCCTTATTGCCTGGACCACCCTGCCTTGACCACTGGTACGTTAGTTTTCTTTTTTCTTGTTTTTGATATCGCAATGGCGCAATTTGGGCGTGGGGAGAGTGTTGCTGGAGGACGATGCAAATTGGCTAGCTCTCGACGCGTCTCTTTTTTTTCTGCGGCCGTCGGCCGTCCGGAATTCTCATGGGCCTTTGTTCACTCAGCGTCGCGCGTGCGCACTCTATGCGTGCCTTTCTTCTTCCGCTTCTCCTCTCGATTGCACCTAGAGATGTTTGATGTCGGAGTCACGGCAATTCTGGACCCTTGCAGTGATCGGAGGAGTAAGAGAACGAAGGCAACGCGATTGACGACAAGTGACAAACGTCGAACGTCGAGAGGCGTCCGTTCAGCCGTCGAGGAAGAAAAACGCGAATGACCAGTCCCCGAAAACGCACGCGCCTTCCCTCTTTCCGCTTCTCCGATCCCTATCACGCACCGTGGATCGATCAAGAACGTCAATTCCAGCTCGGCATCGTGCTCAGGGGACTGAGTGGGGGAGAGGAAGCAGGAGAAAAACGGCTATCTGTTTTTCTTTTTCTTTTTTTCTCTCGACGGCGTGGAAAGGACAGCGAAGCTGGCGACCGGCGGCGAGAGAGCACTTTTCTTTCTCAAAACCTCGACCTCCTCAGAAAAAAGGCAGGCTTGTTCCCTTCTCTTCCACCCCCCTCCACCGCTCACCGCCTCTTTTCCTCTTCCCAAACTTTCTCTCGTTGCATTGTCAAAACACCAGCTCTTTTTTTTTTGCTCTAGCTCTAGACCAACAGCAGCAACAGCAACAAAAGAAAAGAAAATGGCCCGCTTCTTCTCGACGCTCCTCCTCGCGCTCGTCGCCGCGCTCGCCCTCTCTTCCTCCAACTCCTTCGTCTCCGCCGACGACGGCGCCGACTGCATCGAGTGGGCCAACGCCATCCAGGAGCCCGCCTCTCCGTGCTACGAGTTCGGCCAGTCCCTGCGCGCCAACGCGGAGCTGCTGGCGAACGGAGCCTGCACGTCCTTCGACTCGACGGGGGCCAAGCCGACCGCCGCCTGCTGCGACCTCGCGACGCGCCTCACGGCGTGCAGGTGCAACTCCGACCTCCACCAGCTGACGGGCCAGACGGTGACGTTCGCGTCCTACAGGTCGACGATGTTCTACTGCCACGCGACCTGCACGGATCCGGTGACGTGCTAAGTGGGGGAGAGCGTTGATTTTTTGTTTTTGTTTTAGAGAGAGGGAAGGAGAGTTTTGAGGGAGAGAGAGAGAAGAATGTTCGATCTCTTCTCTCTCTCTCTCTCTCCCTCTCTCTCTCTGGACCTCTTCCACGATGCTCTTCCTCTCTCTTTTTTTTCCCTCCCTCCCCTTCCGCAGCAAAACAGCAGCAGCAGCGACGGTTCCCCCCATTAAGTACTCCCTCATTCCCTTTTTTGCCTTGCTCCCCTCGTCACATCTACCAATACCCCTACCTGACCTCTGCTGGTTTTTCCCTTTGATGTTTTTGCGAATTCCTCTACTGGACGGCGGTTTCTCGTGCAAATGAAAAAAAAAAAACTCCTCACTTGCCTCTCTCTCTCTCTCTTCTCTCTTTTTCCATATGTTTCAAATGCGCTCGTGCTTACACACGATAAAACGCAGCTAGTTACTTATGTGTTCAAAAAAAAGAATGACAAGGCAATTCGGGCGCCTCTCATTTGAGGACAAAAAAAAGGACGTGGAGCGAAACTCTCCAAAAAAGGCATCGTCAACTTTTCCGACGAAGAGGTTTTTGTGTTAGATTTTTTTTCTCTCTCTCTCTCCCTCTCTCTTTCTCTCACTTTATGTTTTCTTCCTCCACTTCCTTCACTCGAGCACCGACTTGGCCGAAAACGGCCTCGGCGCGCCAAACACCTTGGAGGAGCACGACGACGAGGCGCTCAAGGAGATTTTATTTTCTCTCTCCCTCTCTTTCTCTCTCCCTCCCCCTCTCTTCTCTTTTCTTCCTCCTTTTCACTCCACTTCACTCGAGCACCGACTTGGCTGAAAGCGGCCTCGCCGAGCCAAACACCTTGGACGAGAACGACGCCGACGCGCTCGCCAGCTTGGCCCTCGCCGCGGCCTCGGCCTCGCGCGCCGCCTCGCGCGCGTCGGCCTCGGCCAGCTGCTGCTCGACGTTCTTCAGGACCTGCGGCAGGTCGACGAAGCCCTCCTCCCAGACCGGGTGGGCCTCCGTGATGTCGCGCGTCGCCCTCCACAGGGCGCCGCAGGCCTTGAAGCCGCCGCCGAAGCCGAGCTGGAGGGCGCGGTCTCCCTTGCGGACGCCGACGCGGCGGCGCGGGACGGGCACCGGGGCGAAGGATTTCGCGGCGTCGCCGTTGCTGGCGTCGCCGCCTTTCTTCCCGGCCAGCGCAGCCTCTTTGGCCGCCCTCGCAGCCTTCCTGCCGGCGAAGGGACCGCCCCCGTCCAGCCCCTCGCCCACGCCGGCCTCGCAGTGCGCAAGCGTGTACCACGTCGAGGCGGAGCTCGTGTTGCCGTACCTGTGCAGCGTGTCGCGGCTCGGCGCCATGGCCGCATCAGTTAAGTTCAGGGCCTTCTGCAGGGAGTCGAGGACCGCCTGCCCTCCCGTGTGGAGCACGAAGTGGTCAAAGGCCTTGCTGAAGTCCGGGACGTAGGCTTGTTGCTGCTGGTTGGAAGCAGCAGCAGCGTCGTCGTCCTTCTTCGTCGATGAGGAGCGGGAGGAGAGCGCGGCCTTGGCGCGGGAGGCCGCCGCCTTGAAGAGCTCTCCCGCGGGGAGAGCCCTGGGCCCCAGGCGCTCGAGCATGTGTCCCAGGGCCCTTCCGGCGACCTCGACGACGTTGGACTTGAGGAAGACGCCGCGGACGCCGTCGTCGTCGACGCCAGTGCCCTGAGAAAAAGTTTTTTAGCAAAAAATTGAAATTTTTTCGGTGAGCTTTTTCTTCTTCTTCTTCTTCTTCTTCTTCTTCTCCGCTCTCTCTCTCTCTCTCTCTCTCTCTCTCTCTCTCTCTCTCTCTCCCTCTCTCTCCCTCTCTTC
>Ga0114918_10002915_pt1 | contig 15190 bp, 10 predicted proteins | sample LantaG_FD_87015 | JGI IMG/M metagenome (GOLD analysis project Ga0114918, IMG submission 87015) | Deep subsurface microbial communities from Baltic Sea to uncover new lineages of life (NeLLi) - Landsort_02402 metaG | ecosystem: Environmental > Aquatic > Marine > Oceanic > Sediment | place...
CGCAACGAAAGGCAAAACACACATTGACCGCATTGCACACCGAGCTGACCGGAGCGCTAAGCAAATACTTATGTGAGCGCCCCGGTGGGAAACGCTATATCCCACCCGCAATCGAGTCCTGCTACTCAGAACATCGCGTTCCCAGGTAATTCCGCACGGCGATCAGGTCGAGCACGTTGATCACCATGTCGCAGGTGATGTCGGCGCGCCAGTTATCGCCGGTGTAAGGTCTCTCGCCCAGGCGGTTGCGCACGAAAATGAGGTCGAGAACGTTCACGACGCAGTCGCCGTTGGCATCGGCAAACATGTTGTAAACCGCCGTGGCCGTGCGGTCAGCGTCCATGACGATGTCAACAGACGTGCCGCCGCGCGGCTGGGGCACACCGTCGATCATCCAGTAGACGAAGTTGTAGAGCTGATCATCTGAAACTATACTCAGCGGCTCGTCAAGGGCAAGGTGAACGGCTTCCTGGTCAGTCCGTGTAGCGCAATAGGGAGTGTTGCCGGGATCATCGCCCATAATATCCAGACCCGCCAATGCTTGCGAGACCACTGTAAGCGTGTGGGTGCGCAGCTCATAGACCGCAGTCGCCATCGTCGAAGCATCCACGGTGAACTCCACGGAAGTTTGGCCTTGCGGCTGCTGCTCGCCGTCGATCTCCCACCTGACGAAATCGTAACGAACGCTGCTGTTCAAGGCAACGGACGGCGCGGAGAGCGTGCCGCTCTGCCCCGGTTGATCATAGTATTGCCAGAAGGGCGTGACACCAGTCGCATCGCCTGCGATGGAGACCCCTGTGATCGGGGCGGAGCGGATCACCAATGCGGGCCCTGCATCCCACAGCCTGGCCGTCGTGTCTATGCTTCCCGTGAGCACCGTCGTGCCATCGGGCGAGAAGGCGACGGAAAAGACATATCCCGTGTGCCCGCTGAAGGTTCGGATACCGAGACCGGTGGCCGCATCCCACAGCCTGGCGGTCGTGTCAACGCTTCCCGTCAGCACTATCGTACCATCGGGCGAGAACGCAACCGAGCGGACCGGGGCGCTATGCCCGGTGAACGTGCGGATGCATGCGCCCGTGGCAGCATCCCAAAGCTTGGCCGTCTTGTCCACACTTCCCGTCAGCACCTTCGTGCGCTCTGGCGAAAAAGCGACGCATTCGACGCCGCCCGCGTGCCCGCTGAACGTGCGGATGAGCGCACCCGTGGAGGCATCCCACAACCATCCTTTGCCATCGCCCCCCGTCAGCACCTTCGTGCCATCGGGCGAGTAGGCGACGGACTTGACGCCGTTGGGGTGCCCGCTGAAGGTGCGGATCTGCTCGCCAGTAGCGGCATCCCAAAGCCGAGCGGTACCGTCACCGCTTCCGGTAAGCACCTTCGTGCCGTCGGGCGAGTACGCTACGGACGAGAGGCCGCCGATGTGTCCAATGAACGTCCGGATCTGCTCGCCAGTAGCGGCATCCCAAAGCCGAGCGGTCTTCTCCCCGCTTCCGGTCAGCACCTTCGTGCCGTCGGGCGAGAAGGCAACGGAGTGGACATTCTTTGTGTGCCCGCTGAAGACACGGATTTGCGTGCCCGTGGCCGCGTCCCACAGCCGGGCGAGGTAGTCGATTGGGCCTCCCGTGAGCACCTTCGTGCCGTCCGGAGAGTAGGCAACGGAATAGACAGCGTCCGTGTGCCCGGTGAACGTCAGGATCGGCTCCGTAACCACATCCTCTCCGTGCACCGCAGCCACGCCCAGGAACAAACCCAACATTGCAGACAGAATCGTACGCCCCATAGCATTTCTCCTTGATCGAAAGCCTTTTGCGAATGTGTCGCTTCATCTCACTGCCGGGCCATTATACACCGCCGCGCCTGCCACGTCAAGCAAATACTCGCATCCGCACGCGAAGGCTGAGGCAGGGCGGAGGAAACAGGGGGGGCCGACGATCGTGGTGCGGATGTCACCTACGCCGCCCCTCGCTACGTTCTTCCACACTCGCCCCCGGAAGCGCGGTAATCCAGCAAGTCCCTTCCAGTGATTTTCCGCTTGCGCTCAGCATCCCGGCTTGTATAATTGTCTCGTCTTCTGCATCCGAAACAGCGGCCACCTTGTGCCGAACATATGCCCCACAAGGATAACGGAGGAGCACCATGGGCGTCATCGACGCATGCACCCCGCGTGAGGAGGTACTTCAACGTCACCTTGACGACGCGATCTTCGCGGCCAATTTCCACGACGTAATTTCGGGGAAGAAGGCCCCGAAGGTGTACCGGGACGCGGCTTCTTTCTTCGAGAACACGCATCCCACCCGCACCCTCGCGAAGGTGGTCGGGGCGGTGTTCGAGCGGCTTGCCAACCAGGGCGGAGGCACCACAATCCGCCTGAGCACCGGCTTCGGCGGCGGCAAGACGCACACGCTTCTGGCGATGTGGCATCTTGCCAAAAATATCGGCGATCTTTCGCTCGGAACGCAGCTTCTGCCAGCAGCCGGTCGGCCGACCTCGGTTGACGTTGCAGCGGTGGATGCCCGCTCTGCAGGAACCGAAGTCTTCGGCAGGCACGGCAACGTAAAAACCGGCAGCCTTTGGGGTGAACTGGCGTACAGCTTCGGCAAGCAGGCCGGTCTCAATGCGTTCGCCGGTGTGGATAACCCGGAGAAGCAACCTGACGAAGCGCTCGTAGAAAAGATGTTCCCCAAGGGACCGGCCCTGATCCTCCTCGATGAACTCGTCATATACATGGCAGCGCTGTCGGAACGAGGCCAGAATAACCTGCTCGCGTTCATCAACAAGCTCATGTCGGTCGTTAACAGGAGGCCTCACACGGCGCTTGTCATCACCGACCCGGCACGTCAGCCCGTATATGCCGCAGAGGCTGCCCAGTTGGCCAACGAGCTTCGTGCTGCGCAGAGGCTCGATGACATCCTCGGCAGGCAGGTGACCGACTACGATCCCATCGGCACCGAGGCGGCCAAGGTAATCTGCTGCCGCCTGTTCTCCAAGGTTGATGGAAGCGCGGGCGAAAAGGCATCGGCCGACTACCACGCACTCTATCGGCGGGTGCTGGAGCATACGCCGGGCAGCCTGCCGGTCGATGCGGCCAGCCCCGAATACGCCAAGCGGATTGTCGAGTGTTACCCCTTCCATCCCCGATTGCTCGACACAGCCCAGGACCGATTGGGTGCCATGGGGCAATTCAACAAGAGCCGCGGTACTTTCCGCCTGTTCGCACGTATCATCCGCGATATATGGGACAGCGGTGAGAATATCGCATTGATCACGGCTGGGGAAATAAACTGGTCCAGCGAGCGCATTCAGGGCGATCTGCTGGGCCGGCTCGACTGCGACCAATTCAGGCCGGCCGTGGATGCAGACGTTCAGAAGCACGCTACCGGACAGCTCGATGGCGGCTCGCCGGGTGTACATCGACGTGTCGCTTCGGCGTTGCTGCTGGAAAGCCTGCCGCAGCAGGCGCATAGCGGCATGGAACCTGCCGATCTCACGCTCGCGGTGCTTCGGCCCGATGAGGCAGGACCGGAGCCCGCCGAAGCGCTCGACCGACTGGTGAGCATCTGCTGGCACACGTACCCCATGGGGGGAGGCCGCGGATGGCAGTTTCGCTGTGAACCGAACGTCAACAGGCTCATCGAGGAGCGGGCAGGAATGGTAGCCATGGAAGACGCCCGCAGCTACGTGCTTGGCGAAGTGCAGGGCTATTTCAGCGGTCCAATCTTCAAGCTCTCTTCATGGCCGGCGTCTGCTCGTACGGTGCAAGAACTACCTGCTCTGCAGCTTGTGCTCTGCGAAAGCCAAGAGAAGGCCAAGGCCGTTCTCGCCTATTCTGATGATTCCGACCCGTCTGCACCTGTGCCACGAGGTTTCAAGAATGCCGTTTTCGCGGTCGCCCCTACTACTCAAGCTACCTTGGATGCAGCGGTCATTCGCGCCCAGCGGCTGCTCGCGGCTGAGGAAATCGACCGCGAATACAGGTCCAGCGAACAGGGCAAGATGATCCGGGAACAACTTCGCCGTATTCAGCCCGATCTCCGGAAGTACTGCGTAATTCAGAGCGTCCGGGCGTTCGACCGCCTCCTGCTGGCAGGCGGCATGTCGTATCCGATTACGGAAGAATACCAGGTGCCAGAGGACAAGATAATGGGCAAGCCGGAGAGCCAGGCCGGGCTGAAAAGACTGCTGAACGACCGGGGGCTTGTATACCAGCCCGGCAACAGCATCGACCTGCCCATATTCCTCGGCAAGCTTCTTCCAGGTGCCACACCCGTTGCCGACAAACCCGGCGTCTACACGGCCAAGGCGGTGCACGAGCGTCTGCTTTCGGCACCAGACATGCGGCTGTTGTCAGATACGGACGTTGTGCGCGAAACGCTCTTCAAGGCCCTGGACGCCGGCAAGATCGTGATCAGAACACCCGACGGCTGCGCGTATGACGACAAGGGATGCGTTGGCGGGGAAGCCGGCAGGCGGCTGCGCTTCGACCAGCGTCCGCCCAGTCTGCCGCTGGATGACAACGTACTGATAACTACTGCTTCGACACCATACGCTAGCGAATGGCTCAAGGTTGACGAGCCAAAGCAGCCATCCGGCAGCGGCTCCGGACATAAGATGCCTCCACCACCAGAGCCTGCAGGCCCTACGCGGGCTGATAACTGGGAGCAGGTCATCCAGCTCGCCCGCGAAGGACAAATGCTTAGGGGCCTCGAGCTTTCCGCATCAACCCCAGCCGACGCCGCCACACTCATCGGCCTGGCACAACCACTTGGGGCAGACAGTCTGGAGATGGCCGTCAGCACCCACGGAATCCTCAAGGGCGGCGGCCAGATGCACTTCCAGGCGGAAGGCATCAGATTCAACCATCCAGCCAAGCCGCTCGATCTCGCTTGCAGGATATTCAGATGCATGGAAGATGACTCAGAGTACGGTTCATCGCTCACGCTGGTGTTCGACAACGGCGGGCGCGGCGGCCTGGCATCGTCCTTGAGCGACATGGCCGAAAAGGCGTCCGAAGGCGTGTCGGTGCGGGCGGTTTTTGAGAAACGCAAGGATAGTTAATGAAAATACGCGACGCATCCTTCTCCCTCCGGGTCGTCCGCCGGCGCGACGGCACCGCCGCCATCATCCACCGACGTAGGGTCGACGACCAGGGCCGCGAGCGGCTGATCAAGATAGCCTCGATCTCGCCTTTGGGCTACTCGGCGGGTGCACCGCTGCTGCGCTCGGCTGCACGAGGCATCAACGGCTACGGCACGAAGCTTGAGCCTGGCCCGTTCATTCCTCTCGACGGCGACTGGGGTGCCCGCGTGGCGTGCTATGCGCTGGTCGTGAAGGGCCTGCGTAACACCAACCGCATGCGCAAGGCGGCTGCGAACCTCCGGCACGCGGATCCCACCGAAGCCGCCTGGTGGCTGGGGCTGATGACCGGCTCCGGCAAAAGGCGGGCCGTACGGGCACTGCGGATACTGATGGAGGCTGTGAAATGAGCAAGAGGCCCCGCCTGTTGATAGAAGACTGGCTGCCCGCGGCAGCAATCGGCGTGGAATGCATGCGTGAAGAGAATAATCCGGTTGCCAAACCACCCACAACCTTTCTCCATGTATGGTGGGCACGTCGCCCTTTAACCGTGTCGCGCGCAGCAGTTCTTGCATCCCTCTTACCTGCCGGTTTTGATAGAGAAGTTTTTGAAAGGCTCCTAGGCTTCTGGGGAAGCTCGCGGCAGCTCCTGAATGCCCAACGTGAACTCGATTTGGCGAAGGAAATTGGGCAGCGCATTGAGAACCCCCACGGAGACAGAGCATTCAAGCAGATTATCCGCGAGTCGGACATTGAGAATGCCCGCTGCGCAGCCGAGACGCTCTGGAGCGAAGATCCGATAGTCTTAGATCCGATGGCTGGTGGCGGATCCATACCTCTTGAAAGCGCCCGACTCGGTTTCCGCACACTTGCCAATGAATACAATCCTGTTGCGTGCAGCGTGCTGGAGGCTACTGCCGATTATCCATTCCGCCTTGGTGCGAAGCTTGCACCCAAAGTAAAAGAGTGGGGACGTGTTTGGCACCAGCGGTTCAGAGAGAGAGTAAAACGCTTCTTCCCGAGTCCGAGTCCCAATAGCTACCCTCCTCACTGCTACATTTTTGCTAAGACGATACCTTGTCCAGACACCGGCTTCTTGACTCCTCTCGTAACTGACTGGCACCTTCTGAAGCCGCGTGCAGATCACGGTCACGTAGTGGCCGAGCCGGTGATTGATAAGACGCATGGAACTTGGACGGTTAGCATCAGGAGGGTAGGTCGCGGAGCGGGCGACCTTCGCGAAGCACCTCGTCCGACCTATAAGAACGGAAAAGCCTCTTCGCTGTTCACCGGAAACGAGCAACAGATTCGTGGCGACTACATAAGGGCTATGGCACTGCAGGGCAAGATGGACGATCACATGTATGCCGTAGCCGTGAAAACGAACAAGGGACTTGAGTTCCGTCTGCCCGAACCGTGCGAACTGCGTGCTATAGCTGACGCAGAGGTTGAGCTCGAGCGCGTGAGGCCGCAATGGGAGAAGGCTAATGTCATTCCGACTGAGAGAGTGCCTGCGGGTGACAAGACAGGCGATCTTCAGGCATATAGCCACGGTGTTGACGTGCCACTCAAGCGAGGCCAGGACTTATGGACGGACATGTATACACCAAGACAGCTTCTCGTCTTTGGTGTTTTGGTTGAGGAGCTCCGAAGGCTTCGCTCAGAGATTGTCGCTTCTGAAGGCCAGGAAATGGGGGCGGCGGTTGAGCATGTTCTAGCGTTGGCTTTGGACAAGCTTGCTGACTACAATTGCTGTTTGACGATGTGGCACTCTGGGAGAGGCGTTCTGGCACATGCATTTGAGAAGCATGATTACGCGTTCAGCTCTACGTTTGGGGAAATGGCTCCCATAAACGCTGGGTCTGGTCTCGAATGGGCTACGAATAATGTCATCAAAGCATGCAGGCAGCTTAGTGATCTTCCCCGCGTAAGAAGATCCTGCTGCGCCGAGATCACAAACGGCAGTGCCACAAGCCTGCCAGACTTGGACGACGGCAGCATCACGGCCGTTGTCGTCGACCCGCCCTACGCCGACAACGTCCAGTACAGCGAGTTGGCGGATTTCTTTTACGTGTGGCTTAAGCGCACGCAGGGGCACCGCCGCCCGGAGTGGTTCAGCACCTACCTGTGCGATCACAGCGAAGAGGCGGTGGTGAATATCTCCCGCTTTCGCGATGGCCAAGCTGGCCGAGCAGCCAAGCAGGCACGCCGCAACGCGACCGAATTCTACCAGAATATGATGACGGAGGTTTTCCGCGAGTGCCGCCGGGTGCTGCGGGACGACGGCGCGCTCACGGTGATGTTCACCCATAAGAAGCAGGAGGCGTGGGCGGCGCTGTTCGAGTCACTGATCGCGGCCGGCTTCACGGTCACAGCCACGTGGCCGGTGCGCACCGAGAGCGAGCATAGCCTGCATCAGGCGCGCAAGAATGCCGCCCAGAGCACCGTGCTGCTGGTGGCGCGCAAGCGGACCGACGGCGACGAGATCGGCTATTTTAACCTGCAGATGCGCCGCAAGATACGCGAGGTGGCACGGGCCACGGCCGAGCGCCTCCAGAAGGAGGGCCTCACCGCGGTCGATCAGCTCGTGGGCACGTTCGGCCCGGCGATGGAGGTGTTCAGCAGCTACAGCGAGGTCCGCACCGATACGGGGGAACCGGTGAGTGTGCAGGAAGCCATTGGCGAAGCGGCCGACGCGGTGATGGAATGGCGCATTCAGCGGCTTGCAGAGCGCGGCCTTGAGGGTGTGGAGCCTGAAGGGCAGTTTGTGCTGCTGTGCTGGGATGTGCTGGGCGCGGCGCAGTTCAAGTTCAACGAAGCACATCTTCTGGGCAAGGCCGTGGGAATGGATGTCGATCAGTTGGTGACAGCCGGGCTGCTGACCAAATCGGGCGAGAACATAGAAATGGTTCCGGCCAGCGACCGGCGCCGCAAACGGGCCCTGGAGCCGGACGAAATACAGGAAACGCTGTTTGGCTCGGTCACGGTGTCCAAGCGGCGCACGAAAAAGGATATCCTGAAGATTCACCCCGACGATCCGCAATTCCGCACGGCGATAGATGGCTGCCACGCGCTGGCGCTTCGCTTTGAGGCGGCGGGTGTCGGCTCGTGCAAGTCTATGCTGCGGCAACAAGGCTGGGGTAAGGACAGCCCGGTGGCGAAGCTGATGGAAGCGCTGGTGCGTGCGGCGCCGCAGGCCCTGCGTTTCGAGAAGGGGAAAAAGCCGGTGGCGGCGCGTTTCCGCGAATTTCGCGCCTGGCACGAGTTGCTCGGACCGCTGTTTGGCGTGGAGGCACCCAAATGGGAAGCACCTAAGCCGGCGGCGACTTTGTTCACGCACCTTGACGAAAACGAGGAAGAGGAACCTGAAACGGACGATGCAGAAGAAGAAGAAGAGGAATAGGTCATGGGGGCAAGGGTTGGCGGACTGCAAAACTCGATGGATGACGCTGAACCACTGAAACCGGGCAACCTGCGGGGCTGCGATTGGCAGCGGTTTCTGCGGGGGCCGGACGAGGAGGTTCTGGAAAAGCTTTACGTGCCCGCTCTGAGTGAGTCGGTTCGCTATGACCGCTGCTGCTCATATTTCTCCAGCAGCGTGCTAAGTGCGGCGGCACGTGGTTTTGCAGGGCTTATCCGCCGCCTCGAAGCACAAGACCCGCCTGCCGATTGCGCACCCATCCGCCTGCTGGTGAATGAAGAACTCTCGGAAGCCGATGTTGATGCGCTCACGGAAACCGGCGACCTCCACGCGCTCGAGCGACACCTGAATAAGCGATTCAAGACGCCGAAGGAAGCCCTTGAGAAGGACCGCCTGGCGATGCTGGCCTGGCTGGTGAAGAAAGGGCTGATGCAGATGAGGGTGGGGCTGATGCGCAGCGGCGGGGGCATATTGCACGCCAAGTTTGGCATCATGACAGACGAGGCCGGCGACTCGATCGTCTTCCGGGGCAGCGGCAACGAATCCGCCCGCGCCCTTGCGGGCAACTTCGAGCAGCTCGAGGTATCCACCTCCTGGGAAGACCCGGATGCCCACAGCAAACACTCGTCGGACTTCGAGGCAATCTGGCAGAACGACGATCCGCATGTGCTCTCGGTCCCACTGCCGGAGGCGTTGGAAGCGAAGCTGATCAAGTTTGCGCCGGAAGAACCGCCGCTGATCGAGCCTTCGTCGTCATTGGAGCGGCAGCGCGCCGCAATGGTCTGGCAGTTCATAGCTGCGGCGCCGTATCTGCCGAACGGCCAGCTTGCATGCGATGCCACGGCGATGGTGGATTTCTGGCCGCACCAGAGGCATGTTGTGGCTGAGACGGCCGCTGCATGGCCCTCCGGGAGGCTGCTGTGCGATGAAGTAGGTATGGGCAAGACGATTGAGGCAATCGGTGTGCTCCGGAGATTGCTGGCCGGTCGCGGCGTGCGCCGCGTGCTCATCCTGCTGCCGGCAGGCCTGATGAACCAATGGCAGGCGGAACTGCGCGAGAAGGGGGGCCTGATAGTGCCCAGATGGGAGCCGAACCGCCTGATCTGGCCGGATGGCAGGACGCAGGACATGAATCTGGCGGCGGCTTTGGATGAAGAGCGGGTGATCGTCAGCAGAGAAACCGCAAGAACCGACAACAACCTTCCGGTTGTCCTGCGGGCGCAGCCGTGGGACCTGGTGTTGCTCGACGAGTCTCACGCTGCACGGCGAAAACAGCCGGAAGAGGGCGAGTTCAACGCGGGAAACCTGCTGCTGAATATGCTGCGCGAGCTTCAACTGAAGCAGAAGGCACGCGGATTCCTTCTGCTGAGCGCAACACCGATGCAGACGCATCCGTGGGAGCCGTGGGATTTGTTGTCTATACTCGGCGAAGGTGGCCACTGGCTGTGCGAGTTCCCTATCGTACGCGACTACTATACCGGCGTAGCCGCCCTCGGCGATGGCTCGTGTACCCGAGCGCTGGCCTTGCAATGCGCGGACACGATCACCTGCGATCCATTCTTCCCGAAACCGCCTGACGAGACTTGGGACGTCACGAATGCGGCAAAGCTTGCTGATAGGCTGTGTTTCGTAAACCGGCATCGCCGAGGCGAGCTGACCAAGTGGATGCGCAAAGGGTCGCCCCTGGCCCGGCGAATGCACCGGAATACGCGCCACACGTTGATGCACTACCACGAGCGTGGACTGCTTGATCGTAAACCGCCCCTGCGGAGTGTGCGAGACAAATCGTTCGACTACGAAGATCCGAAAGAGCGGGAAGTATACAACGACATCCGGCGTTACATCGAGAGGCGTTTCGATGAACTGGAACAGGAAAAGCCGGGCAAAGGATTCGTCATGACCGTCTATCGCCGGCGGGCGGTCAGTTCTCCTCACGCACTCGAGCGCAGCCTTGCAAAGCGGGCCGATGGCCTGAAGCGAGTGATTGAGAGCCACGCAAGGGACAACTTCCTGGACAGGCTGGACCAGCCGGAACGACTTGACGACGATGATCTGCCTGATCCGGACGCAGGAGCGCGGATTCCGTCGGGCCTCCCTGAGACAGCCCAAGGTGCGAAGAAGGAGTTGGCGGACGTTCGGGACCTGCTGGAGAAAGTGAAGGCGCTGAAAAACGATACAAAGGTCGCGAAATTCTTCGACATTCTGCGAGAGCTGACTGAAGATGGGCGGAGCGTGCTCGTTTTCACCGACTACACAGACACGATGGAGTATCTGCGTGACCGGTTGAAGCCGGCATATGAAGAGCGCCTGGCCTGCTTCAGCGGAGCGGGTGGTCAGCGATACGACGGTGAGCGCTGGGTTAATGTTGGCAAGGATGCCATCACGGCCGCCCTGGCGAAGGGCGATATCCGCGTGCTTATATGCACCGACGCTGCGAGCGAGGGACTGAACCTTCAGGCGGCGGGTGCGGTTATCAACTATGACTTGCCGTGGAATCCTGCGAAGGTTGAGCAGCGGATCGGCCGGGTGGACCGCATCGGGCAGAAGCTGAGCACCGTCTACGTGGTCAACATGTTCCTCAGCCATAGCGTCGATGAACAGGTCTACACTGCACTCCGATTGCGCTGTGGGCTGTTCGAGCACTTTGTAGGTTCAATGCAGCCGGTGCTGTCGGAAGCGGCGCACATACTGCGAACCGGGAGAGCATCGGGGATAAGCGATCTGATTGCAGCAGCGGCGCAACGTGCGAAGCAGGACCTTCTCAGCAGTGAAGCGTACTTCGACAGCGAAGCTGAGCCAGACACCAAGGCTGTGCCTCCGGTCACTCTCGCGGACCTCCAGGCAGCTATGGGCCAACTCGACGGTGAGCTGCCGATTAGAGCGAGAAAGGAAGGTGGTGTATGGCAGGTGACCGGCTTCGGGCGGAAGCTGAGAGCTTCGTGTGATGTGACCACACTGGAGGCCGATGCGAAACTTGTCCCGCTGGTGCCGGAACAGGATTTCGTACAGGGAATCGCCTCTCGACTCAGCGGCGACGGTAAGCTCCTGCCCTTGGTAATAGGCACCTGTTCGGACGGAGCATTTCGCATTTCACTGGCCTATTGGGTCGGTGGTGGGAAGCCTGTAAAACTCAGAAGCATGGCGGACCTGAAGAAAAAGCTGGCGGAATGGTGCGGGGACCGACCAACACCGGAGGCGCTTCTCGACGCGCGGCAGAAAGCGGAGCGTGAAGCGAAGAAGGTTGTCCGGGCCATGCAGAATAGATGCAAGGACGCCGAAAGAGCTGCCCTCGATGCTCAGCTTACCGCCGCAAAGGAGCGGCTTGTTCGAGAACTGGGCAAATCCCTTGTCGCCCTTGGCTACGGGACCGCCAGCTTGAACGCCGGCTTCTACGAGGAAATGAAGGCTGAATCACCTACTGCGGAACGCCTGCGGGCTGTATACAAGCATCTTGGAAGATACCCTGATTGGCCGGAGCAGTTGCAGCGAGAGCTTGAGGAGTTCAACAGCAAGCTCACCGAAGGCCGGCGGACGGCGAGGCGCACGGGGTCGGAGCTTGATGCGGCTCTGCAGGATCCGAGGTGGGTGGCGCGGAAGAGCCATGCATGATATGAAGGACCAACGACAATGAAATGCCCGGTTTGTGGAATGGGATACGTGCCAGAAAACCCCGACGACCGTCGCGAACATGACAGGTACCATGACACTGTTGTGAATGGCGTTCTCGCTCGGGGCGCTAAGAGCGACCGAATCATCTGGGAGCGGGATGACTTCCGCATTACGGTCGTCGACTCCTCGTCGTCTCCTGCTCAGAAAAAGAGAGCGGAGCGAATCGCGGGGGTGTGTAATAGCGAAACCCGCTATACCTTCGGGGTCTACGACGCCTGTGAACCGATGTGCGAATGCGACACGCACCTGTTCTTGCTGTATCATCAGTCCCGGCTGATAGGCATCTTGAAGATGGAGAAGAAGTCGACAATTTGGCGGGACGATCGGGAAGGCATCACCGAGCTCTTGCGGCATCCTCCGGTTTGGTCGGTCGTTTTGGTCTATGTCCATAAGAAGCACCGGAGACAGGGATTGGCATCGTCCCTCCTGGGGGAGGCCCTCCGGTTCTTCGGAATCTCGATGCAAGAGGTGGGGTGGTATACCCCGTTCACGGATTTGGGCGAGGAATTCGTAAACCGACATTGCCCTGATTGGTACCTGATTGCGAAATGAGCGCTGAAAAGCGGGGGGCTATCGGCACAGGAGCACTCCTGACGCCGTGGTCAGGCCTTCTGCTGAACAGGGCCACATTCGTCCTTGCGTCCCGCCCCGCCGTGTGGTAAAATGATCGGAAAAGGAGGCCCGACATGCAACACACACGCACAGCGTTCGACGCTCTGTCCACACGTCACAAGGCGTTCGTCGCAGCGTACCTTGCCGGCGCCGACCGCTTCAACGCTGCGAAGTCGTACATCAACGCCGGCTACCGATCCCGCCATCCCAAGACCTGCGCGCACGCGCTGCTCCAACGGGAAGACATTCAGGCCGCTATCGCCGAGCAGATGACCGAAGGCGGCCTCACGCCCGCCTGGATACGCCTGCGGATCGCCGAAATGTCCAAGGGCGTCGACATGGCCGACCTCGAACCTTACCTCCTGGGCCGGAAAACCCTCCAGCAACTCCGTGACGAGGGCGTCGACACCTCGCAAGTGAAGTACGTCAGTCGCACCGAGACCAGGGACGGCCGAACCGGGCACGTCATACAGATCATTGACCCATCCCTCGCACTTGCCGCCGCGATCAGACTGCTCGGCATGGCTCGCTCCCCACGCGAACTTGCGCTGAGTGAATCGTTCGATCCCTCCCGCTTGGGAGCAGACGAACTCCGCCGGCTCAAACATGCCCTGCACGCCGAGTAGAGGCGCCACAGCCGGTGCCCAGTGGAAGACGCGGTAGACATTGGTAGAGAATTGTCTCCCCGCTACGGCCTCCACAGGCCCCGGGCCGCTCACCACGGACAAAGACCACACTTCCCCCACACCACGCTCGCACAGCCGCCCCAACGCAACTGGGTGCGTCTGGCGGCCCTCCTGAGGCCTCGGTTTTCGTCATCCCACGCTATCCATATACCTTTTCAGCCGCCCGCACATCCACGCAATCGGTCGCCCTCCCTCCTGGCACAAATATGGTGCAAATATGGTTGAAAACTTCGCCTTCCGTAATTCTATCATGATTCCCCTGAGCGCCTGTGCGCTCATCGCCAAACACCAGATAGGGATCCGGCTTCCCCTACACCAAAGCACCATCGCACGGTAGCGCCCGCCCACAGGATTTGCAGCCAGCGATCCACACGGGACGCCGATCAACGGCCGGACCCCGAGCGTCTATCGCACGCCCACCAGCCGGACCACGAAGCAGGAGGCAGAGCATCCACAACTCCGACCGGCTCGACACGCAGGGGGCGCAGAGATCACCAAGCAAGGAGGCGGAGTTGAGAGGGTTCGCCGAAGACGGCGAGATGAAAGGTGTCGCTGAAGCAGCGACCTACAATGCAGGATTCGCCGTGCCGTCTCGAAGACTCGACCGCGCGGCGAGGAATCAGGAGCGTCCGGCGCCGTCGGAAGACCGACCGCGCCTCTCGCGGGACGGAGACGGATTTCAGAATGAGGATTCGCCGAGGACGGCGACATCCCCGCCTCCACCTGCGGGCAACCCGCAGACGTTCGGCGGGAGAAGGTGTCGCCGAAACGGCGACCACATGAACGCTTCGCCGGAGACGGCGAGGATAGAAGGTGTCGCCGAAGACGGCGACGGACGATGAAGATCCCCCCCGCTCGCTACGCTCGCGCCCCCCCCAACGGGGGGCGCAGAACCGGAGGCTGGTTAGAGGACAGCCGCCGCCGAAACTCGCCACCGCGGCCGAGCCGATCCGCCGCCCTCGTGCAGCGTGCGCGGCCTCGTTGAGTGTGGCTGCGGCTGTTGCCACAGGAGCGGTCGCGAAGACGCGACCGACGGTTAGTGCGGCGGCTGCGCCAGCCGAGGACGGCCGGACGCTGAGCCGCCTCTATGCCGGCGGGCGCGGTTGCCGCAAGATGCCGGGCCGCTGGGCGATTGCCCCGCCGCGTGGACGCGGCGCCCACCGGCATGAAGAATGAAGGATTCGCCGGGCAGGCTGTAGCCTGCCGCCGGCGAGGATGGCCCGCCTTCGGCGGAAATGAAGCGGCGAGGACGCCGCGAATGAGGAGGGCGCCGCCGGTGTCGATCCGGCGTCAGCCGTGCTTGACCGATGCTTTCACCATCGCCACGATGCCGGCCTTCAGCGCCTCGGGCAGCCGCTCCCAAGCCCCCACCACGAGCTGCAAGTCAACCGGTAAGCTCCCCGAAATTGTGCTCTGGTTGTGCTCTGACGAGGCGGATTGTGCTCGTTTTGTGCTCTGAAACTGGTCGGGAATTGGCCGGGATTCGGCACCGTTCGTGCAGCCGTTGGCGGAAGGCCGTTCAAGATTCCCTTGCCCATGGCTAACTTCTGACATGGAATGACCGGCAGAGGACTCGTTCTGTCCGCTGCCGGCCATTGGCTTTCTGGTGGAGGCGGGGGGAATTGAACCCCCGTCCCGTGATGCTTCAAGATGGGCTTCTACGCACATAGTTTACCTATTGGTGATTCGCCCGGTGCGGCTCCGGTAAACGGGATCCGCACGTCGC
>Ga0114918_10002916_pt1 | contig 15180 bp, 26 predicted proteins | sample LantaG_FD_87015 | JGI IMG/M metagenome (GOLD analysis project Ga0114918, IMG submission 87015) | Deep subsurface microbial communities from Baltic Sea to uncover new lineages of life (NeLLi) - Landsort_02402 metaG | ecosystem: Environmental > Aquatic > Marine > Oceanic > Sediment | place...
CGGCATCGCCCTTAGCGATCTTCGCCTGGAGGGCAGGGTCAGACTCCAACCGATCGGCCTCAGCCTGGACGGACATCCGGCCTGCCGTGTACGAGCGGCGGAGGTTGGCCTCCAGCGCGTCGACAAGGTCCTTCTTCCCAGGCACCGGGCGGAGCATCGCGTCTTCGAGCGTCGGGGCCGTCGACAGTTCCTTGCCGTAGCCGTCTGCGATGCGCTCGCGCCAGTCCGCGATGATGCGCGCCTGCTCCTCCTTGCCGGCGTTCGTGGCGCCCAGCGTCTCGGAGTAGCGCACCACCTCTTCGGCAGCGCGCACCGGGCGACCGCGGGGGCCGGTCACGAAGCGATCGGCGGAGACGTCGGCGAGGGTCAGGCGCTCGGTCGCGGCGGTTTCCTGCTCCTCGGCCGTCTCGTCATCCACCTCGTCGTCGGCCGGCTTGCTCGCCACCTCGGGAGCTGCGTCCTGCTCCTCGGCGATCTCCTCGTCGACCTCGTCCTCGTCGGGAGTCTCTGGCTCATCCTCCGGCTCGGGACGGGGAGGCAGCGCCATCACGTCGCGGAGTCGGTCCTCGACACTGCGATCAGAGTCCACGACAGACCCGGCTGCCTCAGCCTCGACAACAGCCTTGACGTACGCGGCCGGGTCGCCGATGCGAATCTCGGGAGCCTTGACGACAGGGAAGCGCCGCAGGTCCGGGAAGTTCTTAGCCAGCAGCCGCTTGGTCGGGGCGTGCCGACCCACCGACAGATCAGAGGCAATCTTGTTCGCCGCCTGCTGGAGGCCCAGCGAGAAGAACTGCACCTGTCCGTCGTGGAGGCTGAGCGCGCCCTTCGTCTCGCCAGTCCGCAGGAACGTGGCGTGAACCGAGGTGAGCATCGCGTGGCCCTTGGCGACGATGGCCTCCCGGATCTGATCGCCGTCGAACTTGAACTCGATCTCCTCGATGGAGTAGCCGACCGGCATCATGTTCGCGGCGTAGACGCCAGCCCGGTAGTTCTGGGCTGCTCGGTTCACCGCGGAGACCGTGGCGTCGGTCCCGTCGAAGCCGCGCACCGTCGGGTCCACCTTGATCACCGGAGTCGGGTAGGCGTACCGGGTGTACCCCTGAGCCTCCAGCTTGCGGAACGTCGACCGCGCCATCCAGTCGCCCCAGCAGGAGCGGAACGCGCCCATCGGCGAGGGGTTGTCGCCCTCCGGCATGTAGCGCAGGTTCAGCAGTTCATCCGCCGTCAGCGTGGCGCCCTTGCTCGACTGCATCGCCGACGAGCCGACCGGCCGATCCTCGTTCGAGGCCCACTGCCTGATCCCGTATCGGCCGTCAGCCTCCGGGAGCCAGTCCTCGACAGTCCACGGCATCAGCGGGCGCATCCCGAGGAGGGTGCGGCCAAGTTCCTTGTCGAATGGCCAGTACAGCTCGAACGGCTGGAAGCCACGGCGCATGAACTGCACCGCCTGCTCAAGCCACCCCTGCCAACCGCCATCGGCGTGGAGGTTCTCGAAGAGGGCGGTCCGCAGGAAGTCAGCCGCCTCCAGCTCCATCGCGTCGGCGTCGGGCACGTCCTCGACGGTCCACTTGCCGCTAAGAATCGGCAGCGTCATCGCGAGGTTCATCGCCTGGAGCACGGGGTCTTCCCGCACCATCCGCTCGTTCGTGCCGATGCTGTCCTGTTGCCCCCACCACTGCCCAGGCCCAAGGAGTCTGTTCGGCTCCAGCGAGACTTGCCCTGAGACGACGTCGACGCCTGTCCACCCGGACGGCTGCCGACTGCCGGTGCCCGCGAGAGACCAGGCGGCCTGCGGGTCGAAGTCCTCCGGCCAGACTCGGTGAATGCGACCGGAGTCGGCTGCGGCTCGCGCTGTCCGCTCGGTAACGTGGATGTTCATGCCGGGGAGAGGTCGATAGTCCACGGGCACAGGGTATGCACAGGCGGGCGCGTGGCGCAAGGGTGGAGTGTCTACACCCCGCACCGCTGGCGCACGTAGACGGCCACGGGCAGGCCGGCAGCAGCAGCGGCAGCCTTGAGGGTGGACCACTCGGCATCAGAGAAGCGGAGTCCGCGCTGACGGCGCTTGTCCTCGATGGGCGGGCGACCGCGCTTCTTCTGCTCGCTCATGCTCGCCTCCTCCAGTGCGCCGGCATCCCCCGGCGCCGGGGTGTGGGGTGGCGGCTAGTAGTCGACGCTCGCGGCGCGGTGGAGGTCTTCGAGTACCTGCGCAGTCGGCTTCGGGAACTTGTCGTCCCCGCGCTCCTCGCGGCGGGCGAAGCGGGCCAGCACGTGCCGCGCGTACCGCTTGATGTTGCGGATTGACCAGCGCACGTCCTCGTCGCACTGCTGGACCCAGGATGGATCGAGCGCTGTCGGGTCCATCGCGAGCAGTTCGCGGGCGACTTCCAGCCGGGGCGTGTCGACCGAACTGTCGGGCCGGATGGCGTCAAGGGTGGCAAAGGCGGCGACGAGGCGCCGGTGGTGAGTGTGCGCGGTGCTGTGGCTCATGGTGTCTCCGTGGTTCCCGTTGCTCATGAATTAAGTATAGACGGAAACACCCAGCGCGCAAGGGGATAATGCGTATTGCTGCAAAAGAATTGGAGTGGGCGAGCAGTCGAGCGTTCAGCGCCCGTCAAGCCTCTCCAGCCACGCCGCCAGCTCCGGCTCAGCGCGCATCAGTTCGCGGGTCCGCGGGTCTGCCATGTCCGGCCGGTACTCCTTGAGCCGCCACAGCGGCACCGGCACGGCCGTCCTGTACATGCGGTGGGCCTGCGGGTGCGTCAGCAGCACGCCGGCCGGGATGTCGGGCTTGCGGTCGGGGTCGGTGGTCACTCTGTCTCCACGTCGACCCGCGCGTACGGCGTGCCGGCGGTCTTCGAGTAGGCGGCGCAACCGGCAGGCAGTTCCAGCCACGCCCACCACAGGCCGGCTTCGGAACAGCCTCCGTCGCGGCGACCATAATCGGTATCGGGGTCTGACCAACTCGAATTATACGACTTCCAGTCTGCCTGCCATATGCCGTCACCATCCATGAGCACCACCACGCCGAAGTGGACGCGCTTGCGCGGAGGCGGGAATGACGTCGGCCCCTTCGGCAGCGGCACCTCCGCGGAGTGGAACCAGTGCAGGCGGTTGGGGTCGGTGATCATCGATCTGCAGCCTCCCGGGGGTCGGTGAACACCTCGATCGCTGCGGCCAGTTCCGCGAGTTCAGCCACGTCCGCGTCTCGCCGCTCACGCAGTTTGACCAGCCTATCCTCACACTCCTCGATGGACTTCTTGATGTATTCGAGGTCTTCGCGGGCGAGAGCCTCTGACCTCTGCAGGACCTGTAGTGCCGTGTCGTTCTTCATCGTCGCTCCTCGGCCGCCTCGTCATCCACCTCGACGACGATCGGGACTCCGAACGTGGAGTCGTCGTACTCGCGCGCCTCCAGCAGGTCGAGACCGCCAGTCCACAGGAAGGAATCGAACGGCACAGAGTCCTCCATCGGCGGCATGGCTGGCCCGCGGTAGATCCACCGCTCCGCCATCATGGTCTCCGTATCGACGGACTGGACGTGCATCACCGGCTCGCCCTCATACGCGGGTTGCAGGTAATCGGCGTCCCTGTGCGCGCTGTCGACCTTCATGACTCCACCTCCCGCCGCAGCCGCCACACGCCGTCAGACACCTCCACGACGTCGCGCGGCTCCAACCTCTCTTGAGTCACGCCACACCCCTGAGCGAGCGCCAGCGTCCACGAGTCGGCCTCGCCTGCGGTGGCGTAGTACACCCGCACGATCACCGACTCGCAAGGTCCGTGGTGGGCGCGATGGACTAGGCGGTCACCGGCACGCATGTCACACCTCAGCAGCGACCATGCCGAACACGAAGTCGCCAGCCTTCGCGCGGACCGCCCGACCAACAGAGTCGACGGTCACAGGTTCGCCTTGGAATAGCCGCTCGCCTGCGGTCACGATCGCGTAGTGCCGGCTCTCGCACCAGTCGCACACGACGTCACCGCCGCCGTAGCGCCGAGTCCCCGGCTCGTCGGGCAGGCGATCGCCGCAGCAGTCGCAGATCCGACGCTCGTTGGGGCGGGGGTCGCCTGTCATGGCTCCGACCCTGTCACGGTCTTGATTACGTTCAGGACTAGCGCGCTACGGTCCGTGACGATGGCGTGGAGCGTGTCACCAGCAGAGAAGGCGTCTGGCAGCCACACGGAGCAGCGACTTGCAGGTCGTCCATCGTGAACCCACCGCCCCGAGACGATGTCCCATGTCGGATCGGCAAACGTGGCGCATGGCGACTCAAACAGGCAGTAGACCCGCAGGACGTCAAACGCGCCGAGACGACTGGTCGTCAGCATCGCCCTCGACAGTTCGACGTGAACCCGAACGGACAGCGGCAGTGATTCGTCAGTCATGAGGTGGGCGCCTCCTTTCCGTCAGTCTACACCGTCGCCGTCTACATGCGCCTCGGATCGGCCGTCTCGCCACTCGTAGATATGCACGGTCGAGCCGAGCAGTTCGGGGTCGGGCGTGTCTCCACGGAACGCGCAGAAGGCGTCGTAGCCCATCGAGGTCCGCAGGATTGGCGGGTATGCCCAGAGGTGGGCGCCAGCGACGAACGTGTCTAGCCCGCCGTCGTCGTAGTGCCACCCTGCGCTTGACGTCTCTCGGCGGGCAACCACCACGCCGGAGGCTGTGGACACCAGGACCGCCATCGCGGGGTCGTCGGAGGGCGGGAGCCTGCCAGTCCACCAGTCGTCACCAGTGGGCCACGGGCCTGTCCAGTCGTCGGGTCGGTCAGGCATCGGGGGTCCCGTCGTCGTCTGCATACTCGCCTCGACGGAAGAAGCCGTCGCTGATCGGCGTGACCGTCCGAAGGCGCTTGGCGAGCGCGGCGCCCATGTCAACGGCGCGCTGTCGGTCGATGACCCGCTCGCCTTCCAGCAGGACCGGCCGAGCCTGAATCACGATCGGCGGGCGTGGCTCGTCGGAGATGCCGTGCTCCGCCTTGAACCACTCCAGGTTTGCGCGGAGGTCCGCTGCGGCCTTCGGGTCCACGACGCCATCTCGATGGATACGGGCGAACACGTCGGCAGCATCAGGAGGCTCGTCGGCGGACTCGGTGTCTGCAAGATCACGGAACCGCTCGGCCGACATGAACTGCACCGGCACACGGCGGGGGGCATCGATCTGCCGCTTGATGCTATCGACCACATCCTTGACTGACGGAGAGTCCTGCGCCCAGTCGTCCCTAAGCGCCTCGGTCCCGCTGTACGTGCCGGCCTTGATGAAGCCGAACGAGTCGGACCACATCTCCGCCCACACGTCCCGCACGAGCCGATGCTGCCGCTCGACGGTGGCGAACGCATCCGAGACAGCCAGGGGCACGGCGATCACCGCGTCGAAGATCGCCATAGCCTTCTCAGCCTTCGCGGCTGGCGTGTCCTCGCACGGTGCGCCGATCACCTGAGCTGCGTGGCAGTTCGCAACGGCGAGAGCCGATGCCGACAGCGCGATCCGCTTGATCGCCATCGTCCGGCGGCGGCGACACGAGGCGCACGTACACCAGCGAGGGACAGCAGGCAGCGGCGTGTAGTCCGCGACGGGGTACGGTGGCGGAAAGCGCTCGTAGCTCCAGGCGATCTCGTCCCACGGGCGAAGCATGGTCACGGCAACTCCAGCGCGGCCACCAGCAGGCCGGTCTCAGTCTCGGCGGACACGGAGAAGGACGAGCCAGCGCCCCAGTCGGCGAACCACTCCCGCTCCGACGGGTCACGGGCTGACGGGTCGCCTGGGGTGACGGTGAACAGCGGGAAGCGCTCGCGGACGAGGTGGAGCAGCCACCCCAGCACAAGCGGCGAGCCCATGTCCGGCAGGGGGTCGGCGATGTACTCCCCGCCCCAGTAGCCGTACTCATCGACCACACCGACTCCGCCGTCCTCGCGGACCTGATCGACCGAGTAGCCCTCGTCCCCCGCGAGAGGAAGACCGGCGGCCCACCGCCATCGAGGCGAGGCCACAGCCCGGCGGGCGAGGTCGAGGTCCATCACTCCTCCGGCATCTCGTGTTCGGCGGTCACGATCTCAAGGTCAGCAGCAGACCTCGGCACAGGCCCGGGGTGCGGAGTGAAGTCTCGCGGGCCACCCTCCACACGGTCGAGGTAGTCGTTCAGGCTGCACTCCACCATGTCGGCCACGGCGTCGCGACTGTTCACCTGTCCGAGCGTCGACTCCAGCACGTCTTGCGCTCGCCACTCCCACAACTTGCCGGTCTTCATCGAGCCGTCGTCCATGCCGAGCGCGGCTTCAACGGCTGACACCTTCGACAGCGGGATCGGGCGCCTGCCGGTCTCCCAGTCCTTCCACGTGCCAGCCGCTACCCCGGCCCGCTTGGCGGCAACCCGGATGGACAGACGCGCCACCCGGGAGCGGTAGCGTTCGAGATACCCGAGGGTCTTGACCCCTGCGGCGGTCTTCAAGGTGGCGATGGTCACCCCAGAAGTAGACCCGATCTGGGGGTGTTCGTCAAGTGACTTACTGTTCGTCAGTGCATCTTCGCCGACGTCGAGCGTTCAGCGGTGTTCGTCACTCTGCACACCCCCTTATATAGCCCCGTTCGGCCAGAACACCTCGGATTCTGCCGCTACCCGCTACCATCCCACGCGCCACCGTCCCACCCCGCCGGGTCCGGCACGCCGATCTGAGTCCACGGCGACGGTGCTGCGGACGTGGGCGACGGCAGGGCGAGGCGCGACTGCCAGCGCTTCTCCAGGACCGGCACGAACAGGTAGCGGGCGAAGTCGATCAGGTGGCTGTGCTTGTCGTGCTTGCCGTTCCATCGCCGCGCTGCCGAGATGAACGGGCGGGCACGCTCGTGGACCATCAGCGCAGGCTCGTCACCGCCGAAGGACTCGTCTAGGACGTGGACGCCATACGCCACGGACCCCGGCCCCTTCTCGGCCGAGTCGATGCGGAACGGCGGACGGGCGGTCCCTGCCAGCTCGGCAAAGGCTGCCTCGAACTCGTCGTTCACCTTCACGAACTCGCTGGACTTGCCGGCCGTGTTGATGTCGCCCACGGCGCTGTCGACGTGGTGCAGCGACAGTCCCAGCCTGTCCAACATGCTCGCCACTGCGGCGGCGTCCTGGTGGACCGTGGTGCGTCCTGGAGATACGTAGCAGTCGAGGAGCCATGCCCTGGGGTCTTGCGGCCTGTCGACGTACGCAGCGACGCCCCACGCCTCGCGGCCGGTCAACTCGCCGTGGTCGCCGCCGATGCGGATCCGGATCTGCTCGCCGGTCCGCAGGCCGGGCAGTTCGAGCAGCGAGTCACCGCCGAAGACGCACCGGGCATCATCGAAGTTCGCCAGCCGACGATCGGGCGCCGGACCGTACCGGGCAGCGTCGATCCGCTGCGCTCGCTCCCATGGCTTGCACCGGCTGATCTGCAACTGCCGGTTCTCCTCGCTCCGGTGCGGCGTCGTCTCAGGGCGGAGCGGGACGATGTACTCCTTCCACCCCTTCGCCTTGTCGTCGATCTCGTCCCAGTACCAGCCGAGGTCGTCGTTGTGGCGCACCGACTCGGGCGGTAGCGCGGTGAAGCCGACGTAGACCGGCGCCATCGTCGTGGCCGTCGCCCGCATCAACTCGCCCCAGTGGCGGGAGGTGGGCAGCTCGTTGACGACGACGATGTCAGCCCAGATACCGGCGATGGCTTGCGGGTCCTGGAGTCCAGACCGGAAGATCACCCGGCCGGTTGTCGTGGCGAGCATCCGGCGACCGCCGTAGAAGTAGCCCTTCTCCGGGGAGTAGACGCACCCGGGCTTGATGATGGCGGCCGTGTGGAAGTCGTGGAGCGAGCGGCACACGTCGTCGGCGTAGGCGTTCTCAAGGTCTGCCGACATGTACAGGACGACAGCCGGCCTGCCCTTCGGCGGCCTGTGGACGGGGTGGAGGCCGAGCAGGAACGACCAGACGATGAGCGCTAGCTCGGTGCTCTTGCCGACCTTGTTCCCGCCGATGATGCTGATCTGCGGTGTCTCGTCGTGGAGGATCGCCTTCTGCCACGGAGCAGCGCCCCACTCGCCGACACCCGGACGGTTGACCATGAACGCGGATACCGGGTTGGCGGCCTCGATCGCGTCGAGTTCGTCTGCCTCGGCCTGGACGGCGGGGTCACTCAGTGCGGGGTGCACCACTGGCGGGCCGTCAGTTCGGCTGATCGTCGATGGCGATGACGTCCAGTCCGATGCGCTGGAGCAGCCTGTGCCGGCGCTCGACTAGCTCCTCGGGCGAGACGACGGTGAGCGTCGAGTCGATGGTCACCGGAGTCTCGATCCGCTTGAGCGCCACCAGTTGAGCCGCAGCAGTGCCGCCCATCCTGGCCAGCACGTCCGGCGTGATCTCGCCCCGCTTCTCTGGGTCCGCCAGCCGGTCCAGTAGCTCGCCCCACGACCGCGACAGGACGGCAGACGCGAGGTCTTCTAGGCTTGCGCGCGCGGACGTGACAGCGTCGCGGAACGTCGCATCATCCCGCCTCCACCTGTGAACCGTCGTGTGGTCGATCCCAGTCGCCTCCTCGACGTCTCTGTACGACCGCCCTTCGGCCAGCAGCGCGGCTGCCTCGGCCTTCTGCTTGTCGGTGTAGGCCATCAGTCTGCATCCTCACAGCGCGCCTGTTCCCGCTCGGCCACCCGCGCCCTTGCCTCCTGCCGTCCAGTTCGAGCGTCCTCCTGCATCTTCCGCGTTGCCCCGTTCATCTTGTGGGCCTTGCACATCAGGCAGCCGGAGCGCCTGTTCTTCGGGCGGCGTCGCTTGTGGTGCATCATCCCTCCAGCACAGCGCCCACCGGTGGCCACGGCTTGACCGGCAGCGGTGCGTGGGCAAGATCACAGCGCAGTTCGCCGCCATCGACCACCGTGCAGCATGAGACGTGCACGCCAGCGCCGTCTACCGAGACAACCTGCTGGACAGTGTCCTTGTCGATGATCGGCACGCACACCTTCTGGAGCCTGACGATGCTGGAGCCTTCCGGCGTGACTGCGACAGTCTGGAGCCTGTGCGGAGGCTCGTCCCACCTGATGCGCTGTCCGGCCTCTGGCCCTGCGGCGACCATCATCTCGCCGGGTTGGCGTGGAGCGCCGCCAGTTCGTCGCGCTGGGCAGTCACCGCCTCCTGCAGCGCCTTCACCTCGTCCGTCAGCCCGTCGATCCGCGACGCTACCGATCCGCCGTAGCAGCCTGGCCACTCGATGCCGGTGGACTCCATCATGCGGTCGACGGCCGCGCGGGCGGCTTCCAGCGTGTTGTCGTCTAGTTGGGCGCTCATGCTTGACAGCATGCCCCTGCCGTGCGTCGGAGGCAAGCCCATACCGCCCAGTCAGCCGCGCTCCGCCAGCGTCGCCCTGATCAGGTCGCACACCGCCTTGTCATAGTCGCTCATCATTCCGTCGTACCAGTGCTCTAGTCGGTGGCGGAGATAGCCGACCATGCGGCCCTCTTCCTCATCGTCAATCGGGTCCGATGCTCCGGTGTGCGAGCCGTGGAGGCTGTCGCAAATCGCGAAGATGCCGGCCTTGAAGAGAGGCTGGTCGCTGTCGTCTCGTGCGAATCGGTTCATCGGACGTGCTTCCATGACTGCCGCTTCGCCGCCGCCTCGGCCGTCGTGTAGACCAGCCCCAGGTCTCTGGCGATCACGCTGACGCGCTCGCCTCCGTCGAACCGCCTTCGTATCAGGCGGACAAGATCGTCCGTCAGCACGGCGACCGGGTTCTCCTCGCCCCTCAACGGGCCGATCAGGTCTTCCGGCGCCCTCGCTGCGGACGGCCTGTTGAGCCACTTGTACCCACGCTCTGCCACCCTGATTTTCTTGTAGCAACCGTGGCAGTAGTCCCGAGTCGCCATCTTTCGGTCGGGGCGCCCGCACTTCGGGCATGTCTGCGAATTCTTCCAGCACGACCAGCACTGATCCACGCCGTGGTCCATTCGCGCGCCGCAAGCGCAGACCGGGCGAGCGGCAACAGACGCCCTTCCCCCTTCGGCCGCGTGCTTATCTGCAAGGTGCTTTCCCTTGCTGGCGATCAACTCAAGGTTCGCCGGGTCGTTGTTGAGCCCGTCGTGGTCGATGTGATGGACAACTTCGGCCGCGAACAACCGCCTGCTGATCTTCTGCTCCATCACGAGTCGATGCTCCATCATCCACCCCTTTGCCGGGGAGTCAGGGTGGTCCGGGCGATAGACGAGCCAGTACGCCGCCTTCCGAAAATGGCGCTGCTTGCGGGTGCCGATTGGCGGAGGCTTGTTACTCATGTCCACACACTACCGCAGGACAACGGAGAGCGCTACCCGAACAGCGACGGCTGGCCTGTAAGCGCATCACGGGACGGCCATGCATGACGGGAAACCGGCGGGCGGTTGAGGGTCAAAACCTCACGCTGTTGTTTTGAAAAAGTCCTTCTCTGGCCCCTCCTGGCCGAAGTGATGTCCTCGGTGAACCAGTCTGCTCCGGTCGCCTCAGCCATCAGCACGTCGAGCCCTTCCGCTTCACTGATCGCGACCGTCGCCCCGACCCGATGCCACGCGGCACAGACCCGAACCACAGCCTCCCGGTCAAACTCGTGGAGGTAGCCTGTCGTGTTGAGGTAAGGGGGATCTGCATAACAGACCACGTCCGCCCCCTCGACCCCGTAAGCCTCCAGCACCGCCGCCGGGTCGATCTCCTCCGCGCCGCAGCAGAGGACGGAGGTGGTGGGCATGGTCGGCAGCCTGTGAAGTGCAGCGGCAGCCCCACGGCGCGTCAGATTGGCGTCTGTGTCGCCCCACGCGTTCTCTGGGACCTTCTTCCAGTGGTCCCCATCACCCCTCCACGAGTTGCCGAGCACCCACAACCGCGCCGCCACGTCCGCGGCCGAGTCGGAGAACTCCGTCCCGCCATGCGTCGTCCCACCCTTCCCCGTGTTCCGCCACGACCCGTCCGCGTGCGTCGTCGCGTGGATCAGCCGGTTGGAGGCGCTGAGGACGAGGTGGCGGGCGACGGGGAGGGCGTCGGTCTTCCTTGCGACGTCGGCGCGCGAGGCGCCGTATCTGCCGCCAGTCTCAGGATGGACGAAGCCCCGGAGGCCGCCGCCATCGTCTCCCGCGTTGTATGAAACGCTGATAGCGTACAACCACCCTGCCTCCCGCTCCGGGCTCGTCTCCGGCCGCTCCTTCCGCAGCCTATCCCAGAGGCGTCGGGCGTCTTGCTTGCCGGTGCTGATCGGGTCCTCCCGCGTCGAGCACTCCGGGCAGAAGGTGTCCGCCAGCGTCGGATACGTGATCGGCAGTGATTCGACCGCACCCTCTGATCGGGTGTCCTCGCCCTCGACGTGCCCGTTCGGACACGGCACCCACGACCGAATCACCTCGGCCACCGCCTGCGGCCCGCCGGGGGTCGTCAGCAGCGCGAGGGTGCGGGCGAGTTCCAGATCGGGCTCGACCCACAGGAAGGCGTCTGGGGCGGTGTGCAGGCCCAGGGCGCCCTTGATGGCGTCCGAGTAGCCGGATTTTGAGCCCATCCGCGAGACTGGGAACTTCGCCCCGACAAGCGACCACGACAGCGCGGCAGTACCCGCGCAGACCTCGACCAGTAGACGTGTCACGCCTCTCGCCTCCTCTCCACCGGCAGCCGCACGTTCGCCAGTTCGTCCCGTCCCAGGAACTCGATCGCGAGCCGCTTCGCCACGTAGTCGACGATGCTGGTCGCCATCTTGATCTGAGCATCGCCCTGCACCACGCCACCGTCATCCGTCCGCACGAACAGGTAGGCGTCCACAAGGCTGTCGAGGCTGCACCCACACCGGAGCGCCTTGGTGAACGCCAGCGCCCACAGGTCCGCCCACGACCGCGTTTCAGCGTCGGACTGCCGGAGGTGCTTCTGGAGCCAGATACCGGCGCACCGTCCATCCTCGGCGATGTCAGCGGTGAGATAGACCTTCGCCCCGCCGATGGTGACCTCCCACGTCAGGTTCTGGATCCGGCTGGCGCGTAGGGCGCTCACTTCGGCCCCCTGACCACCAGCGCTCTGCGAGGACCCTTGCCTCGGACGTGCGGCCGGACCGGCACCAGCACCGCGACCATCGACTCCGGCAGCAACTCCACGGGGGTCCAGTCGTCTCGCTCCATCGCTCGCTCCTCGGTTGTGACGATCCGCCGGGTGTGCTTCCTGACGTCGTGCTCCGCGGTCACCCGTGGCGTCCCGAGCACAATCCCCCGTCCGATGCGTCTGGGCGGCTGCTGTCCGCACCTGACCGGCTCCTTGTGGCGCACGATGTGGCGGGCGTCCGGCGACAGGCGAACCGTCTGGTACGGCTTCGCTCGCGGGTCTCCGCGCTTGCGGGCACGTCGGGGTGACGATGGCGTGTGCTCGCCAGCCTCCCAGCCCGGAAGGACGGAGCGCACCCACAGCGGATTGGCGACTGCGGCGAGAGTTGCCACGAGCAGGCGGTGAAGCCTGTCCGTCGCAGCGTCGCCGGTCTCTTTCGCTGTGATCAGGAATGACGGACCGACGTTCTGAGAGTCGCCCGAGCACACCCCGTGAATCGTCGGAGAGTACTTCACGCCTTCGATCTGAACAGCATCCGTCGTGAACACTGGCGGGCCGTCGCCAATCCCCGCGGTGGCGCAGTAGAAACCATCTACGTCGAAGTCTGGGATGTTGAATCCGCCGGCCGTCTCTGACGCCACGTACTGAGGGTGTAGCGGACGGAGGGCGCCCAGAGACGCAGCAATCGGCACCTCCTCAAGGGCGGCCATTGCGGCAGAGTCGAGCATGACGATGCGCCCACCTCCGCGACTCCACAGATCGACGGCTTCCTCGATCCCGGCCAACCGCTCCTCTGTCGCCTCGGGTGGACGCTCCACCTTGTGCCAGTCACACGCCAGTCGACGCCTCATCACTCCTCCACCTTCCATCCCCGCTTGCCAGGGCACTCGCCCACCCGCTCGTCCCACCACGCGAACACAGCCTCGTCCTCCGGCGTCATGCCCTGCCAGCGCCGATCTGCTGCCTGCTCCAGGACGTGGCAGGCGCGGCGCACCTCCCGCTCCGCGTCGTCGATGCCGGTACCGCGCTGATGCCAGCAGAATCCGCAGTCGCCGTCGCGGTTCATGGCTGGTCCGGGAGCAGGACGTGGCGGATGACGGTTCCGCCGGGGCGCACGTCACGCCATTGCCGATCGCCACTCCTTCCGTCCACCTTCACCGCAACCAGTGAGGCGGCTCGCTTGTCCCAGTGGCCGGCAGGCTCCAGCCAAACGACAGCCTGCGCCCCCTCCGGCACCTCGCTCGCGTCCGGCAGCGGGCCATCCACGACAGCGAGGCGGGCGCCGATGGACTCGCGGAACACCCGGTACTCCGACACCACGGAGGCGTACTGAGTCGCCATCACCGCAATCACGTTCGGCAACTCCTCGATGTCGTTGAAGCCCACCTCGCCGCCGAGCGTGGCGAACACGTCGCGCAGGGGCGCCCGCAGCCGCTCGTTCTCCGCCTGCGCCGCCGCCAACCGCTCGACAGCGTCCTGTGCGTGCCATCCCACATCCCAGCACATCCACTCCAGCGAGTCGTCGGGGTGCGGGTTGCCGTCGCAGGGATCGCCGTCCGTGCGTGCGCCCTCGCCTGCCGCTCTTGCGGCGTCCATGCGGTGGTGCTCGTCTATGTGCTGGCGGAGTAGCGCCTCGCGGGCCTGCGCCTCGTCCAGCGCGTCGCTCATGTCGTTGATGGTCTTGCGGTACTCGGCGCAGCGGTCGGACAGCCTGTCGCGCTCCTCGATCAGGGCGCTACTCATCGTCCTTCTCCCGCTGCTGCACCCTCGGCGGCTCCGGCGGCAGTCCGGCGAGGATCCGCTTGCGGCGCTTGCGCTTGTACTCGTCCAGCGAGAAGGGCTTGACGCGCTTGACCTTGCTGGCAGAGGTGTACGAGATGTCAAAAGGCATGGTGTCTCCGGGGGTTGGGGGGCGCGCGCCCATCTGCCGGTCATGGGATGCAGTCGTCATCTGAATAGTCGGGTGGTGGTGGTCACGGGTACCGCTCCCGGTTGCGTGCAGCGGCGGCATAGCCCTGTCTGGCCAGCGCCTTCGTCTCGTCGGTCGTCGTCCTCCGCCAGTCCTGCTCGCGGTTAGCAAAGCGGGCGTGCTTGCCGACCCATGCGACTTCGATGTCACCGGTCGCGCCGCTCCGCTGCTTACGAACCAGCACTTCCGCCAGTCCCTCGTTGTCTGGACGCTTGACGTAGACCTCTTCGCGGTACAAGAACAAGATCACGTCTGCGTCCTGCTCGATCGCGCCGGACTCTCGGAGGTCGGACATCAGCGGGCGCTTGTCGGCCCTCTGCTCCACTCCCCTGTTCAACTGGCTTAGCGCGATCACTGGGACGTCGAGGCGCTTGGCGAGCAGCTTGAGCTCTCGGCTGATCGAGGACACCTCTTCCTGTCGGTTGCCGAATCTTCCGTCGCCGCGCATCAGGGTGATGTAGTCGATCACGATCAGGTCAACAGGCTCCCGCGACATCAATCGCTCAACCGCGGCGCGAGCCTTCGACGGCGTCAGGTCGGGCGAGTCATCGAAGTAGATCGGCAGCGAGGAGGCGCCCTCGACAGCGGCCAGCAACGGGGGCCAGTCGTCCTGCCTCAACTTGCCGGTCCTCATCCTGTGCGAGTCGACGCGGGCCTCTGACGAAAGCGTCCGCGAGCCGAGCGACTCTGACGACATCTCCAGGGAGAAGAATGCGACCCCGGCCCCGGTGCGCGCTGCCGCGACTGAGATGCCCAGGGCGAGGGCGCTCTTGCCCATCGACGGCCTCGCCGCGAGGATGATCAGGTCGCCGCCGTGCAGTCCGGCGAGAATGGCATCAAGGTCCGTGAGCCCTGTCGGGAGTCCGACGAGGTCGTTAGGTGAACGGCTCCGCGCCTGCATCGCGTCGAACGTCTCCGTCAAGACGTCCGAGATGTGCCGCCAGTCCTCCCGCTTGCCCGACCGCCTCCGCAGTTCCCCACACCTCTGCTCCAGCAGTGCGAGCGCATCCTCCGGCCTGCCGGCCGCCGCATGCCGGATCTCGTCCGCTACGTGGGCCAGAGACCGCCCTAGAGCCGCTGACCGCACGATCTCGACGTAGGTGTCGATGCTCCGCACGGACGGGCAGGCGGCCGTCAGGTCGGCCAGCAGGCGTAGTCC
>Ga0114918_10002917_pt1 | contig 15170 bp, 12 predicted proteins | sample LantaG_FD_87015 | JGI IMG/M metagenome (GOLD analysis project Ga0114918, IMG submission 87015) | Deep subsurface microbial communities from Baltic Sea to uncover new lineages of life (NeLLi) - Landsort_02402 metaG | ecosystem: Environmental > Aquatic > Marine > Oceanic > Sediment | place...
CGCCCCGGCCCGCGCCGGGCCCGCCCCCCCGGCCGGGGGGGCGTCCCCCCCGCCCGCCCCGGGCCCCCCCGCGCCGCCGGCGGGGGGGCCCCCCCGCCGCCCCCTCCCTCCCCCCTCACTCCAGCAAAAAGGGCGTGAACGCGTGCCCCCCGCCCGCAAAGAACTTGGAGTTGAACTCCACCCAGTGCAGGCGCAGGGCGTGCAGGAATGCGGACAGCGTCTCCATCACCATCAGCACGCCCAGCGTCGCGGACGCAAACACGAAGAAGGCGATGAACAGCCCCGCGCTCGACCCGGACCGCACGCCCGCCAGCAGGACGCGGTCGTAGAAGACGGCGGACAGCTGGGAGTGGGCCAGCGAGAGCGCCCACAGGCGCAGGTAGGAGGCCGTGTTGGAGACGGCGCCGAGCACAAACTCGATCGTGTGGATGGCCTGGTGCACGACGACCTCTGAAAAGTCAAAGGCCTCGCCCTCGCCGCAGCCGTGGGCGCCGCCGCCGTGGGCGCCGCCGCCGTGGGCGCCGCCGCCGTGGCCCCCGCCTCCGACCAGGCGCCGCCGCTCGCCGTCCTCCTCGTCGTCCGACAGGCCGTGCCCGCCCTGCCCACCCCCACCGGGGCTGAGCGGCGCGCCGTACGGCGCGAGCGACGCGGCCGCGGCCGCCGCGTCCGCCCGTTTTTTCAGGACGTACGGCTTGGGGACCAGCATCCAGGGGACGGCGATGACAGCCGCCAGCACCAGCAGGGTCTGCAGGGCGCCCTGCCCCCGGAACATGCGGTTCTCCACGCACCCGCCCCCACAGGTCAGGCCGGCATCGCCCGGGCTTAAAAACATGTAGATGAGGGTGTGGTACAGGTCGGCGGTACTGCCGGTCGCCCACTTCAGCAGGATCAGCAGGCACAGGTACCCGAACAGCGCGTTCAGGAAGATGACCTGGGGCCAGAACTCGGCCAGCATGGACAGGCGGTCCCGACGGGACGCGTGGTTGAGGGCGGACAGGCCCAGGCCCGCGTTCATCTGGGCGACGCCCAGGAGGATGGACATCTTCATTTTGACGGAGTTGAGGAAGGACAGTTCGGTGCGCGTCCCGTGCCAGGCCGGGTCGACGCCGAAGGGGTACGGGCGGCCGCCGTGGGTGGGGGCCAGGCCGACCGAGAAGGCGGCGGGGCAGGCCGCCGGGTCGGCCCGCATGGCGGCGGGGGAGGTGAGGGAGGGGGTGCCCGGGCAGGCCCACCGGCCGGGGCCAAAGAGGGACAGCGGGATGGAGAAGGCCTCGTTGTAGATCAGGCCCGTGAAGAGGGAGAAGACGGCCATCAGGAGGATACAGTACCGGCCGGAAAAGGCCATGGCGCCCATGTCGCCCCCGGGAGGGGCGCCGCCGGGGGAGCGGGCGACCGCGCCCTCGCCCGCGATCATGGCGCCCGCGGCAAGGAGCATCAGGGCCGCGTGGCCGACGTCCCCAAACATGACCGCGAACAGGAACGGAAAGGTGATCACCGTCAGGACGGCCGGGTTGACTTCGCGGTAAGACGCGGTCGCGTACGCGTCCACGATGGCCTGGAAGGGCGCCAGAATGGGGGGCGGCGCGAAGTGGGTGGGCGGCGGGTCGTAGGTGAGGAGAGGTTGCAGGACGGGCGTCGCGCCCGCGGCCGCGCCCGCGGCGGCGGCCCGGGCGGCCGCCGCAGCGGCGGCCCGGGACCGGACGGGCACCCAGGCCTCGCCCACCAGCACCTGGCGGGTGACGTCCACGGAGAAGCGGTTCAGCGTGGCGTAGACGGCCGCCTCCGCCCGGACGCGGGCGGCCCAGGCGGGGAGGCCCGACGCGAGCGTGGAGAGCAGCGCCCGCCGCTGGGACTCGCCCGCGGCCGACGCCGCGTCCAGGTCGCGCAGGCGGCCACGCACCTCGCCCGCCAGGGCCGCCGCCCGGGCGGGCGCGTCCGGGTAAGGGTAGCGACGCGCGCCGTGCGCGTCCGCGGCTTTGACCACCTTGGCGCGCGCACGGTCGCCCGCCACAAAGGCGACAAACACGTGTTTTTCTTCAGCCACGCAGGTTCCCGGGTCGACTACCGGCCCGACCGCCACGTCCCGGTACACGCAGTTGCCCCGCGTCGCCCGGAACAAGAGGCGCTCAAAGGCCTGGGCGCGGGACGCGGGGATGGTGCCGGCGACGCAGGTGAGACGCGCGGCCGCGGCCGCGCCGGCACCACCGCCACCGCCGTCGCGGGCCGCCGACACGTCGCCCAGCAGGGGCGCGTCCGGGCCGGACGCCTCCAGCAGGGACGTCTGGGTGCCCACCCAGTCCTCCCCGCCCCCACCCGCCGTCGCGCCTGCCATGGCGCGGCGGTGGGCGTCGTCGAAGAAGCGGGCGGCCGTCTCCAGGACGAGGCCGAGCTCGCCCAGTTCCGCCCGGGCGCGGTCCACCCGGTCCGCGGCCGCCGCCGCGTCCACTAGCTGGGCCTCCAGGTCGGCCAGGCGGGCCTCCAGGGCGTCCAGGGGCGCGTCGGCCGACGCGGACGGCGTGCCGACGGTGGAGGGGATGACGGGGGTGCCCCCGGGAGGCAGGGCGCCCGCCTTCACGGCGGCCGCCTCAAAGACGCGCAGGCGGCGGGCCATCTCGTCGCAGCGTTTGACCTGTGAGGGGGGGGGGAGAGAGAGGGAGGGAGGGCGTGCAGGGTGCGCGTGTGCGAGCCAGGGTGAGAGGAGAGCAGGGGGAGGAAGGTCGACGGTCGCGCCGCGCTCCGATCGTTCCCTCTTCTCCTCTTCACCCAACTCACGTGCGACGCGAACGTGCGCTGGAAAGCCGGCCGGTCCGCGTTCAGGTCCTTGAACTGGAGCACGCCCAGGCGGCCCAGGGCCGCGACGGTGGCGTGGGCGGCCTCCGCGGGGATGAGGAGCTGTGAGCAAGGAGGATGGGGGGGGAGAGAGGGGGAGAGCGTGAGAGGGGGGGAGAGCATTCGATGGGGGCGCGCGCGGTGGTGCGCCGACAAAAAACCGACTCCCTCCCCTCGCACCCCTCCCTCACCTGCATCAGCTGCATCTCCTCCGACCGGAACAATTCGATGCCCATGGTGCCGGACATTGCCCGCCCGAGGGCGCGGGCCGCCTCCCCCGGGCGGGCGGCGGCGGCGGCGACGGAGAACGCCTCCACGTTGGCACCCACGGCCCGGGCGCGGACGGGCGCGGCGGGCGGCGGGGGCTGGTGCGGGGGCGGGGGCGCCGGCGGGTCTGGCGCGCGGCGGCGGCGGGGCGGGTCTGCGAGCGCCGCCACGGTGAAAAGAGGAGAGAGAGGGAGGGGGGGAGGGAGAGCGAGAGAGGGGTGTGCGGCCGGGGCGGAACAAAGTGGAGGGAAGGAGCGAATGAGGGAGGAGGGTGAGCAAGCAGCGCGCTCGGCGGCGGGCGACACCCTCTTCATTTTCTCGTTTGCTCTCCCCAGGATAAAAACAATACAACCATGCGCCGTGCTGCCGCCTCCCTCCTGTCGGCGGCCGTCCGGGCGGGGTCCGTGACCAGCTCCATGACCCCCCCCACCACCGCGGCCGCCGCGGGCCGCTCCCTAGGCGCGGTCACGGGCATCGTGTCCGCCCGCTCCTTTGCGTCCGACGCGGGGCTGAAGAAGACGCCGCTGTACGACATGCACGTCGCGGCCGGGGGTGCGTTCCTTTGATGAGAGGGCATGTGGAGAGAGTGATGGGCGGGAACTATTGCATGCGTGTGTGGGGAGGGGGGTGCCGAGGGGCAGAGAGGCGCACGCGCGGCGCTCTCTCTTTGGCCAGGCGCGCGGCGCTCCCCGCATCGGGAGAGTCTCCAACGCGATGCGCGAGCGTTCCTCTCTCTCTCTCTGCGCGCCGCGTTGCCTCCGGGTGAGAGGGAGGGCCGGCTCTCTCTTTCTCCTGCCCATCGCCTAGCCACGTATCTGCTCTTTCCGCTGGTGCACGGCGCGGCCTGAATGGGGGACTGGCAGGGCGCCTCGGGGAGGACGCAAGAGAGGACACCACGCCCTCTTTCTCTCCCACGCCGCTTTCTCACCCCCAACCTCTCCCCCCTCCCCTTCTCCAGGCAAGATGGTCCCCTTCGCCGGCTGGTCCATGCCCATCCAGTACGGCGACTCCATCATGGACTCCACCAAGCACTGCCGGTCCCACGCCTCCCTGTTCGATGTGTCCCACATGTGCGGCCTGACGTTCAAGGTGAGAGAGAATGAGAGGAGAGGATGAGCAAGGGGGATGGGGGAGAGGCGAGAGGGGCGGCGGCGGGCGCGCGCGCGGCCTTGCTCCAACCTTCTTTCGCTCACCCCCCCCGCGCGCTCCCTCCCTCTCTCTCTCTCTCTCTCTCTCTCTCTTCATCCACCCCCTTGCCCTCTCCCTTGTCATCAGGGCAAGGACGCCGTCCCCTTCCTGGAGTCCCTGGTCGTGGGCGATGTGGCGGGCATCACGCCGGGGACCGGCTCCCTGTCCGTGTTCACGAACGAGAAGGGCGGGATCATTGACGACACCGTGGTCACCAAGGTGTCCGACACCGAGGTCTACCTCGTCGTCAACGCGGGCTGCGCGGAGAAGGACATCGCCCACATCAGCAAGCACCTGGCCAAAGCGCAGGCGGCGGGGAAAGATGTGAAACTGGACATCCACTCGGACCGGGCCCTCCTCGCCCTCCAGGGCCCCGACGCGGCGGCCGTCCTGGCCCCGCTCGCCCCAGCCCTCGACCTGCCCCGCCTCCTCTTCTCCCACTTTGCGCGCGCCCCTGTCGCGGGGTCCTCCGACGTCTGGGTCACCCGCACGGGCTACACGGGCGAGGACGGGTTCGAGCTGTCCATCCCGGGCGCGGACGCGGTGAAGGTGGCGACCGCCCTGACGTCCGACGCGCGGGTCCGCTGGTGCGGCCTGGGCGCCCGGGACGCGTTGCGCCTGGAGGCGGGGCTGTGCCTGTACGGCAACGACCTGAACGAGGACATCACGCCCGTGGAGGCGGGGCTGACGTGGACCATCGGCAAAGCCCGGCGCGAGTCCTGCTCCTTCCTGGGCGGGGACGTGATCAAGAAGCAGCTGGCCGACGGCGTCACCGTGCGCCGCGTCGGCCTGGTCGCCCCCGTCGGCGCCCCCCCTCGTCAGCACTCGGAAGTCCTGTCCCCGGACGGCGCCGTCATCGGCGAGATCACCTCGGGCGCCTTCTCGCCCTGCCTCAAAACCAACATCGCCCTGGCCTACGTGCCCAAGGAGTTCGCGAAAGCGGGCACGGAGCTGCAGGTGTCGGTGCGGGGCAAGGTGAACAAGGCGACGGTGACGAAAGTGCCGTTCGTGCCCAACAACTACTACAAGGGCTGAAATGGGACGGGGGTGGAGAGGGAGAAGAGGGCGGGCGTGTGAATGGGAGAGAGAGCGGGTGGATGGATGCAGGGGGTGGTGGTTGGGTGATGAAGAGAGGCGATGAGCGTGAGTGTTTTTCTTCTTCTTGATTCTTTTGTGTGATGATGAGAGAGAGTGACATTGTGTGCGTGCGTGAAACACCGCGGGCATGAGAGGGCGGGGCCGTGTCGTCGCCGTGATCGCCTCGCGGGAAGGACAAAGCTGAAGGGAGAGAAGCGAGGGGCTGGCCTTTTTCTTCCACTGCCGACTTCTCCGTGCGCGCCTCGCTCTCGCTTTCCCTCCTCCTACTCCTTCTTCAGCCCTCCCACCATGGTGCGCCCTCCTCTCCTCCGCCCCCGCCTCCGCTCTCGCCCGCGTGCGATGCCCGCACCCCGTGCCCACCCTCCTGAGGGATCAGTCGTCGGCGCCGGGACGCGCCAATTGCGCTCACGCTGTCTCTCTCCTCTTCTTCTCTGCCTCATTCCCTCCACAGGCCGTCTCCAAGCGCGTGCAGAACGCCCGCGTCGCCAAGTTCTCCAAAAACATCCACAAGCGGGGCCTGGTGCCGGCGGAGACAGTGCGTTGATGTCCCGCGCACACGATGCCCGGTGCCCGGTGCCCGGCCCCCGCCCGCGTTTTCCGCCGATGGAAGGAGGCGCGCCTTAACTGCTGTCCTAGCTCACGGCTCCCCTCTCTCTCCCTCTGAACAACCACAGAAAACCAAGGAGACCGGCTCGCCCGTCGGCCCCGTCCTGCTGGGCTTCTTCCTGTTTGTGGTGCTGGGGTCCGGTGAGTTGGGAGGGTGTGGGTGGAGGAGTGGGCGCGGCTGAATACCTCTTGGGCGCTCGTTCGTTCAAAACTCGCCCCCTTACCCGCTTACCCTGAACCCGCCCTGTATCTCGCCCCATCATCACAGCGCTGCTCCAAATCCTGCGCACCGCCACGTCCGGCAGCCCCTTCTGAGAGCAAGGGCGGGCGCGCACCCCCTAGGCAATGAGCGGGTGTTTTTTTCTTCTTGTAAAAACGACGATGAAGGCAACACACGGCACACATCTCGAGCAACCCCCCCACCAACCACCTCCTCTCACCTCCTTTTCCATCCTCACCCCCGCCCCACCAGCCCCCTCCCTTCCCCATCTCACATCATCATCACCGCACGCTCACCAGCTCCACCGTGAAGTCGAGCGTTGCATTGCCCGGGATGGCCGGGCGGGCGCCTCCCGCCCCATACCCCATCTGGGGCGGGATGACCAGGCGCCGCCGCTCGCCGACCCGCATGCCCACGACCCCGGCATCCCACCCTTTAATGACCTGCCCCACGCCCAGGATGAATTTGAAGGTGGCCCGCCCCTTCGTCTGGTCGAACACCTTGCCGTTGGAGGCCAGGCGGCCGGTGTAGCGGACCTCGACGCGCTTGGAGGGCGTGGCGGTCGCGGCGCCCGGGCGGCCGAGGTTGAGGGTTTCAATGACAAACCCGTTTTCGTACCGCTTGACGGGCGGGAGGGACAGCGCGGCCTTCTTGTTCGCCGCGGGCGCGGGCGCGGGCGGGGGCACGGGCGCGGCCTTCTTGGCGGGCGGGGCCGCGGGCGCAAACACCTCGGCCACGGGCCGCTTCTTGGCGGCGGCGGCGGCGGCGGGCGCGGGCACGGGCGCGGGCGCGGTGGCCGCTCCTTTCCCCCAGGCGGGTGCGGGCGCGACGGGCGCGTCGTCCGGCTCGTCGTCGTCCTCGTCGGAACCGCCGCTGTCCGAGCCGTCCTCCTCCTCGTCGCCGGAGGAGGAGGCCGAGGGCGAGCCAGAGGAGGTGTCGGAGGCGTCCGAGGCGTCCTCGGAGCCGGACGTCTCCTCCTCCTCGGCAGACGCTTGCGCGGGCAGGGCCGCCTTCTTGCCCTTGCCCATGGCGCCCGCCGCCCCTTCTCCCTCTGCCGCCTCTTTCTCGTCGCCCGACCCGTCCAGGTCCTCGATGATGACGTCGGGGCGGCCCACGCCGGCCTCCTCCTCGCTTTCGCTCTCAAACTCGGAGTCGTCCTCCTCGTCCTCCTCAGAGTCGCTCTCGTCCTCCTCCTCCTCCTCCTCCTCCTCGCTCGAGCCCGGCGCCTGGCCACCCGCCCGGTGCATCGCGCGTGCAAGTGCGGCAGGGGTGATGGCGCCGGCCGCGAGGGCCTCTTCCTCCTCCTCCGAGTCCAGCAGTTCGTCCTCGTCCTCCTCGTCGTCGCCCTCCTCGTCGGAGACTGTGTGTGAGGGTTGTGTGTGGGGTGTGGGAGTGAGAGATGCGGCGCCCTCTCGACCACCACCCTTCTTTCATCCTCATCCCCCTCTCCATCCACGCACCGTCCGCGTCCGGCATCTCGTACCCCGTCAGGTGCACCTCCGCCGCCGCACCACCGCTGGCACCGCCGGCCCCGACAGCCGTGAACTCGGCGTAGTGGTCAAAGATGAGGTCCAGGGCGGCCGCCTCGGCTTTCCCTCCGCCGCGCAGGCGGGTGAGGGCGAGGGGCGGGGGCTGCACGCGCCGCTTAGTGGAGCCGCCGAGGCCGCCGGCTGCCTCCTCGTCCAGCATGCCGCCCGGGCGGTAGAAGATGGTGATGTCGGTGGACGTGTCGCCGCCGACGAGCGTGGCCTGGAGAAAGAGAGGGAGAGAGAGGGGCGATGGAGAGAGAGTGATGAGAAGGGGTTGACGCGGCAGCGCCCATGCGCTTTCCGACGCGCTCCGTCTCTTTTCTGTCTCCTCCTCTTCTTTTTTTTACCTGGGACACGTGCAGGCGGCCGCCCTCGGGCGGCGGAACAAAGGGCACGCCCTCCTTGCTGCCTGGGAGATGTGTGGGGAGAGGGAAAGAGCGAGAGAGGGGGCGTGTCAGCGAGGGCAGCGTTAACGCCGCGACGGAACCTAGCCGCCGTTTCCGCCGCGCTCGCGGCATTTGGGCTGTCTGCGTCGCGTGCAGGCTGCTCCACCTCTTTTCTACACTGGCACGATACGATACGCACCTGGCTTCAGAATGATTCCCCAGGCAGACATGATGCGTGAGTGTGTGTGTGACCTGAGGAGCTCTGAGCAGAGGAGCGAAGAAAAAAGCAGAAGAGCGGAATGAGGTGACGGCCCCAGACACCCGCTCACGCTCCTTTTTTCCCACTTTCCCGTTCCGGCGTTCTGCGCCTCCTCCCGCGTCTCGCACGCCCGCCCCCCATGACTGTGCTGGCCGCCGACGCCGCCCCACCCGCCTCACCGTCACCGGAACCCGGTCCGCCCCTCCCCATCGACGCCGGCCCTGTTACTAGCGACGACCCGCCCGCAGCCACCCCTGCCGACGACGCCGCGCTGCAGGCATTGGTGCCCGCGCCCGCCGGCGCGGCGGACCCGCCGCTTTCCAAAAACCAGCTGAAGAAGCTGAAGCGGTATGAGGCCAAGAAGGTACGGGATTTTTTTGTGAAAAGGGGCGCCTAGCACGGCCCCTGCCTCTCTCTCCGACTCCTCAACCTCGACCTCCCTTTCCCTGTTTTCCTCTTCTTCCAGGCCCGCATCACCGCCCTGAAAGCCGCGTCCAAGGCCACCCGCGCCGCCGACTGCGCCGCCCGCCGCGCAGCCGCGTGCGCCCGCATCGAGGGCATGACCACGGTCGAAAAGGAGGCGTGGAGGGCGGCCAAGGCCGAAAAACAGGCCGCCCGTCGGTCGGAGGCCGCCGCGAAAGCGGCTCGCCTGGCCGCGGCCGCGGCGCCGGGGGCGCCCGTCCCGCACGTCATCATCGACCTGAACCCGGCCTACGACGCGCTCATGACGCCCCGGGAGCGGACGTCCTTAGCCTCCCAGCTGCGCGCCTGCTACGCCTCCAACGCGGCGTCGCCCCACCCTCTCAAGCTCACCTTTGCCGGCTTCTCCCCGGCATGGGAGGCCGCCCTGGGCGGGGCGGCCTCCGGGCTGCACGCCTGGCGGGTGGGGCGGACGGGGGCGGACTACTTGGGTGCTGCTGCGGCAGCGTCAGCAGCGGTGGAGAGTGGGGGCGAGGCCGGCCCGCCCCCCCCTCCCTCCAAAATCGTCTACCTCTCGGCCGACGCGCCAGCCGAGGTGGACCGCCTGGAGCCGGGGACGGCCTACGTCATCGGCGGCCTGGTGGACCGCAACCGGCACAAGGGCATCGCCGCCCGGCGGGCGGGCGAGGCGGCGAGCGAGGCGGCGACAGCGTCGACGTCGGCGTCCGTCTCCGCGGCCCGCCTGCCCATCGGGCCGTACCTTGCGAAAGCGGCGTCCGCGGTCCTGACGGTCGACCAGGTCGCCCGCCTGCTGGTGCTGTGGTGGGCCGCGCAGGCAGCAGCAGGAAAGGGTGAGGCCGATGGCGATCCGTCGTCCTGGTGGGCGGCGGCGGTGGAGGCGGCGGTGCCGCCCCGGAAGCGGCGGGGCGGGGATGGCGGGGAGGAGGAGGGCGGGTCGGAGGAGGGGGGGTGAGGGATCTCACTTCGAGAGAGAGGAGAGAGCCCCCTTCCCTGCGCCACGTCTCACTCCCCGGTCGTCCGCGTTTGTGTGAATTGCGATGTTGCGCCCCACCGCCCACCCCCGCCGCGCCGGCCCGCCACGCCTGGCGGGCCCGCGCAGTCGCCGGCCCTGCCGCCCTGCTCAGGCCGCCGTCGAGTCGCCGCCAGCCGCAGAGAGGGAGGAGAAAAAGACGGAGGAGGGCGGCAGCGCACCCCCGCCCCACACCCCCTGCTCCTCCCTGCGCGCCCCGCCCGGCCCCGGCTCGCCCCTCCTGTACCCCGCCCTGGACCCCCTGCCCCCCTCCACCCGCCCCCTGGCCATCGCGGAGGTCGTCCCGGCCGCCCTGTGGACCTTCACCGTCCCTTTTTTCGCCAGCCCCATCTCCGCGCTGTCAGCGGAGAACCGGATGACTGTCGCGGCCCTCCCCGGCCACGCGGCAGGCGGCGGCGGCGGGGGCGGGCCGCCCTCCGGCCTGGCCATTTTCAACCCGCTGACGCCCACGCAGGACCTGCTGGACGGGCTGGCGGCCCTCAACCTGCCCGTCACCACCATCATCATCCCCTCCACCTCGCCCGAGCACTGGGTGGGCGCGGCGGGCATGGCCCGCGCCTTCCCCGGCGCGCACATCCTCGCCCCGCCCGGCTTTTTCTCGGCGGGCCCGGGCGGCGGGCGCATCGGGGGCAAGCTGGCCGCCCTGGCGCCCGCGTCCGCCGTGCTGGACGAGGCGGCGGCGGCGGGGCGGGCGAGCGAGATGGCGGCCGCGGGAGAGGGCGGCGGCGGCGCCGGGCCCGTGCGCCTGTTCGGCGGCCAGGTGGAGGCGGCTGTCTTCCAGGGGAAGGGCGGCTTTTGTGAGGCGGCCTTCTTCCTCACCCGCACCCGCACAGTCCTGACGGCGGACCTGTGCTTCGGCCTGGTGGCGTCCGACCTGGACGCGACGCCCGGCGCGAACTGGCTGGACAGGGTGCTGGCCCGGGTCGCGGGCATCTATGGGCGCCTGGGCTGCGCCACCTGGCCGGTCCTGCGGGCCTCCCCCGCCGCCGCGGCGGCCTTTGTGGGGGTGGTGGACGGGTGGCGTGCGACGGGTGTGGACCGGGTCGTCCCGGCCCACCTATCCGCGCCGTGGGGCGGGGACGCGCTGGAGGGGGCCTTCGGGTTTGTGAAGAGGGGGTGAGAAGTGGAGAGAGGAAGGGAAGAGGGTGGGGGCTGTTGTTTTGCTGTGTGTGCGTTTTTGTGCGGCTGTTGGCGTCCTCTGTCTCTCTCTCTCTCTTTGCACCGGTGTGCGTGCGTTGTGCGTGTGTGTGCGTGTGTGCGTGCGCGGTTCTGCTGGAGGGGGGGGGGGGCGGAGGGCGCAGGGGGGGGGGGAAAAAAAAAAAAAAAAAAGAAAGAGGGGGGGGGGGGGGGGGGGGGGGGGGGGGGGGGGGGGGGGGGGGGGGGGGGGGGCTCAGACCGTCAAACCTCGCCACGACCCGCCCACCCGCCCGCCCGCCGCCCTCCGCGAACCTCGTGACCCCCACCCCCACCCTCTCACACACGCCATGCGCCTGACCATGCTCTTCACCGCCCTGGCCGCCCTGGCGGCCGTGTCCGGTGCGTGCGGGCAGGCGGAGGCCGGGCGGCCGGGTCGCGCGGAGGGGAGGGGCAGAGAAAAGGGGAGCTGCCCGCTTTTGAGGCCTCATCACCCCCACCCGTGCGCCGCTCTCTCTCTCTCGCTCACCTCACCTCACCTCACACGCATAGGCGCCGCCGCCGCGGACGCCGCCGCCGGCGCTGCCACGGACAGCAACGCCAACGCCAACAACGCCAACACCGGCGGCGGCGGCACCGTCTTCGCCACCAACGGCGGCAACGGCCAGCCCGTCGTCCTGTCGTCGGGCAGCGGTGGCGGGCTGGCGGCGGGCCAGAACGGCATGGTCGTGGTCTCCCAGGACGGCTCGACTGTCGTGTCGTCCTCGTCCTCGTCATCTTTTGGTGGTGGCGCGATGTCGGGGGCGGGCGTGAATGGCGGGGCCATGGCGTTTGCGGGGGTGGGGCGTTGAAAATGGGGGATGGAGAAGGAGGAGGGCGAGAGAGGAGGGTTGGAGAGGAGAGAGCCATGCATGCATTCCCCGCTTTTTGCTTTCTGTGTATCTTTCTCCACACACGCACGGCACCCGTCCCTCGTTCCGGGTCCACGCGCGCGCCCTCCCTCCTCCACCACACTCTCGTGGGCCGCAGAGGCGCGGAGGCGCGAGGAGTGACGGGCTGTGCGCCCCCAAAAGGATTTGAAAAGGCGCGCGCGCGCGCGCTGCCTTTTCCTCTCCTCTTCTCTTCAACCCTCATGCCCTTCGCCGCCGTCCGGTGCGCCTCGTGCGGGACCTTCCAGGTCCAGGCGTCCAAGACCGTCCCCCGCTTCACCTGCACCATGTGCGGCGAGAAGCAGGACTTGATGCGCGTGTACGCCAGCGCGGCCAAGGCCAAGGAGGTGCGGGCCGTCGTGCGCGAGCTCAACCTCGGCCGGTCGGCCGCGTACGAGCGCGGGGTGGCTGCCGCTGCGGCGGCGGCGGCGGACGCCGGCGGGTGGCATGGGGAGGAACATGAAGAGGAGGAGCAACAGGCTCCGGCCGTTGTCGCGGGCAGCATGTGGGATGGCGACGAGGGCGGCGACCATGGCGGCGCCCAGCGCACGCGGTGGGCTGCCTTTGCGTCAGGCGGCAGGGGTGAGGGTGACGATGGACGGCCTGAGGCTCCCTCCCCCTCCCGGGCTGCGGCGGCCTGGCGGGGCGGCCCGCCCGCGGCGCTCGTCTCCCACACCGTGGTCACCGACCTGCTGGCCCGGGGTCGGCGTGGCGGCGGCGGCGGGCGTGGCGGTGGCGGCAAGAAGCGGCGGTGGGGCGGGGGTGAGGCGGGCGGCCCGCCCCCGTCGCCACCCGCGCCTCCAGCCGTCGCGCCGCCGCCGCCGCCGCCGCGGGCCGCCCGTCCCCTGCTCCCCGTCCAGGCGCCTGCTCACCCGGCCCCGGCTGCTGCCTCCAAGTGGGGCGGCTGGTGCGAGGCCGCCGCCGGGCCTGCCCCTCCACCCGCCGCCGCGCCTGCCCCCACCGCTGCCGCGGCCCGCTGGGGCGCGCCCGCCGCGTCTGCCGGTCCGGCCGCCGAGCCCGCCCCGGGCTGGCGGGTGGTGACCGACCTGGCGCCGCTGGCGGCGGGTGCAGAGGCGGAGGAGGGCGAGGCTTAGAGAGAGAGAGAGAGAGAGGGGGGGAGGGCCGCGTGCCGTGTTAGTTTTTTTTTTCCATTTCAGGCATTTCACACACTCACCACTCACTCCCCTTTTGGCGGCGGCGGCGGCGGCCAGGGCAGCACGCCCACCCCGCCCTCCGCGTCGCACCACAGCAGGCCGCCCTCACGACCCGGCAGCACGGCCAGCCCCCGCACGCACGGGCCCGGCTGGGGCGGCAGGACGACGACGGGCGGCGCGGGCGCGGGCGCGGGCGCGGGCGCGGGCAGCACTGCACCGCCCGCCGCCGTCGCCACCCGGGGTGGCAGGGCGAGGACGGGCAGGCCGCCCGCGGGCTCGGCCGGCGGTAGCGGGCGAGCGGGCGCTGGGCGAGCGGGCACTGGCGGCTGCGGTGCCGGCCGCCCCTCCCACACGACCCGGGCGGTCGCGGGGCGGTCCGCGCTGCCAGGCACCACCTCCACCGCGGCGACCCCCCGCCCGCGCGCGGCCAGGGCCAGCAGGGGCGGGTCGGTCGAACTGGAGCCGCCCCCCCCGGGCGACCAGGCCAGGAGCGTGGCGGGGCAGTCGTCCGGGGCGGGGCCGGCGTCCGCGTCGTCGCCGGGCGCGGCAGCGGCCGGCAGGGCCGACGACCCACCGCCCCCTCCACCACTCACGGGCGCGGGCAGCAGGGCGGCCAACCCCCACTCCGCCGCGGGCGGGCCGCCGCCCTCGTCGCACGCCTCCATGGCCAGCAGCGGCGGGGCGGCCGGGTCGGGCGGCGGCGGCGGCCAGGCGCGGCGGCGGCGGAACAGGGACAGGCCGCCGCCCCACCCCGCCGCGGCCAGCCAGGCCGGCTCTCCCCCTCCGCCCTCACCATGTCCGTCCTCAGTCCCGGCGGCAGCCGGGGGGCTGAACGCCAGGGCGGTCACCCGGGTGTGGGGCGCCTGCGCGTGCAGGAGCGGGGTGATGGAGGGAGGCGGGGAGGGGGAGGGGGAGGAGGAGGCGCGCAGCAGCGGGCCGACACGCCACAGCCACAGGTGCCCGGCGGGGCCTGCCCCGGCGAGGAGGGAGCCCCGCCCGGCGCTCCACGCCACCGCGCACGCGGGCCAGGGCGCGCCCAGGGCCCGCACGCGGGTGATGGTCAGGGCCGCCGGATCGTCCGCGCCGGGGCGGACGGTGTACAGGACGACGCCGGGGCCGCCCGCGACCGCGATGTCCACGGGGGGGAGGGAGGGTGGTGGAGAGGGGGTTGGGCGCGCGAGCGCGCCGCCGCCGCCGCCGCTCGCCCGCACAGACACGGCTTTGGGCCAGAAGTGCAGGCCGACGCCGCCCACCCGGGCCAGGGGGCCGCCACCGTCACTTGCCCGGTACAGCACCAGCCCGTCCCGGATGACCGCCGCCAGCAGGCGGCCGCAGGGCGACCAGGCGGCGCCGCACAGCTCCGGCGGGGGGGGGGTGGCCGGGGCGGAGACGGTGGCGGTGGCGGTGGTGCGGTTGTCGCCGCCTCCTCCTCCCCCGCCCACCGTCACCGCGCACAGGGCGTCGGGCTCGCCCAGGTAGGCGGCGGTGATGAGGACGCCCGCGCTGCCTGCAGACGGCGTGGCCAAGGCGTTCGCCAGGGGCGCCAGGGGCGGCGGCACGCCGGGTGGGGGCGGCCGCGGCGGCGGGGCGAGGCGGGTTGGAGCGGCCGCCGTCATCGACCCCTCCCTCAGGCCGCCTCAATTGCAGCCGTCTCCTCAGCTGGCGGGCTAGTGGTCAGCCTCCCACGCTTCTGGGCGGGCGGGCCGGCGCCGGCGTCGGCGCCCTGCGCGGCTGCCGGGGACGCAGACCGGCGGGTGGTGGCGGCGACCCCTGCAGCAGCACCGGCCGCCGCGGCGGCCGCTAGCTCCTCGAACCCGGCGTCGCCCAGTGCTCCAATGATGTCGGCGGGCGAGATGGTCTGGCGCTTGCCCTCCCGGGCCGCGTCGTTGGCGGTGGAGGTGATGTAGTGGAGGAAGACCTGTGATGAGAAAGATGGAGGTGGGTGGATGGATGGGAGAGAGAGAAGGGAGGTTGGAAGAGGTCTCGCCCCGAGCGCGCGCAATTGGCACCCCATGCGTTTCCACTCTCTGCCCTCCCCCCCCCCCCCCCCCCCCCCCCCCCCCCCCCCCCCCCTCCCCCCCCCCCCCCCCCCCCCCCCGC
>Ga0114918_10002919_pt1 | contig 15167 bp, 35 predicted proteins | sample LantaG_FD_87015 | JGI IMG/M metagenome (GOLD analysis project Ga0114918, IMG submission 87015) | Deep subsurface microbial communities from Baltic Sea to uncover new lineages of life (NeLLi) - Landsort_02402 metaG | ecosystem: Environmental > Aquatic > Marine > Oceanic > Sediment | place...
AGTCTTCTTCGTCATCGTAGTCAATATCGTCTCGCTTGTAGAGCCGGGTTGCTTGTTCGATGAGTTTGACGACTTTTCGGCAGTGTTCGCCGTCGATGAACCTGAGGATCTTCAGGAGATCTTGTCCCTCGTCTTCGGCGTACTCGTTGTCAATCCATTGTTGATGACCACCGTTTAGGACTTGGGACGTGTAGTTCATGACGAGCGTGGCGACGTTCTGATAGAACGAGCAAACCAAGATCCTCATTTCACCATGAGTCGGAAGTCCGAGTCTGGTCATTTTGAGATCGCCAGCGTCGTACAACTTGTGAAGCAGGGCATCGTCGGAAAGGCTCATCGTGGTATTTCCTTTGAACTCGGTGGTATGGGGCCGGTTGTCGGCCCTTGTCAATCGTATGTTGCGAGAGCGGGTCTTTTGTTAAATCGTTTGGCAGGTTCGGTTGATGATGGCTGCTACTCGGTGTGGGTTCCATCTTCCTTGCAGGCCGTGAGCCCGGACTAATTCAGCGATTTTGCTGTTTGAGCCTGGGAGGTAGAATCTTATGCCGTAGATGCTCATTAGGGTCCACATTGCCTTGTTGGCGTGTTCTTCTAAGCGTTTTTGGGCGTCAGCTGGGCTTTCGCATTTTGTGCAGTAGGCCGGGGGTGTGCTGTTGGTGAATCGGATCATGTGGACATATCCGTTGTGATACGTGTCGCACTTGTCACAATACCATCTGGTTCCGCCGCCGTAACATTCTGTCTTGATCATTGGGTTCTCCTTGTGTGGTACCCAATTGTATCACGAGAGAAAGAACGGTTAATCTAGCCGGGGCTTTGTGAGAACCCAGATCAATTCTTGTAGAAAGTCCAACGTGCAAAAGATGTGGGATTCATCCTTGTTCAGGTTCGCAAGGTTCTCTCGTGTGCCACCGTCTGGTTTGATCACGGTGTCATAGAATTCTTGAGCCTCTTCGAGTGTGACTTCTTTGGCTGTGAGGATTCCCTTGTCGTCTGGGGTGATTGTTACCCACATTTTACCAGTTCTCCCATCATCATTCCCCATTCGGCGGTTGTTAGATTGTAAAACTCGTCTAGTTGGTCGAGTAGTGGTGAAAAATTCAAATTCTTGTCCACTTCGTCGAACCAGATGAACCCCAATTTACCTTCAACTTCGGTCATTTGATGCTCAACAACTAGCACAAACCGCCCCGATTTGGTTCGCCAGATTTCGTTAGGCTTTGGGGTTCTTTTTTCTTGGCTCATTGTTTCCTCGTAAAATCAGGCTTGGTCCGCCCCCTGGTATGTGGTCCACCGTCGTGGGCTTTTTCCCAGGGTATTGATTGGTGATTGTCGGTTTTGTGATCACGTGACTAGTATTGCGATTTCAAACCGGGCCGGACTTCCGCCGTCGATGGATTGTTACTAGGTGGCGAGGCCGGTTAATTCGAGTTTGATGCCTCCCCATGACATGATGCTATCATCTTGTAGGGGGTCGAGTCGTGGGTGATCGTAAATGTCGATCCAGATTGTTACATCGGTGTGGGATCGTTCGCGGATCTCGCAATTCCCCACTTGATAACCGCATCGGGCTACGATCTCTCGACAGGCATTGACTATTTGGTCGTCAGTACCTGCCGAGTTCAAGGTAGCCTCATAAGTCTGAGGATTCTTCATTAGAAGCGGTTCGCCCTTCGTTCAAAGGCCATTTCGGCTGCAGCCTCTCGACGCATTGCAGCAGCCTCTCGCCTTTGTTCCATGGTCAAATCGTCCATCATGGGCCTGGAGATTGAGCCGGGCGTGGCGGTTGCTCCGACGACGACTTCGAGGCAAGAGAGGGGGACTCGGACGCCAGATCGCCAGACTTTGTGTCCGTGGCGGACTGGTGGATCGAAGGTGACTGTGACCGTTTCTTGGTTGACGCTGTTGACGATTGCGTTATGGCCACAGAGGTATTTCGGGCGAGTGTTCGTGATTCGAACGATCGCACCGGGTTCAAGCTTGGCTTTTTTGCTGACCTTCATTCGGTACTCGCAGGCTTCCTTGATTCGTCGCAAATCTTGATCCAGTTCGCCGTTTTGGATCTTGCCGATTAGTTCGTTCGTGCTCAATTTGTCTCTCCTAAAGAGTGGTGTTGGTGATAATTAATTGTGACAAGAGGGGGTCGGTTGTTAATCAAACATAGTGTGGTATGATTCAAAGGAGAACCCACATCATGTCCAATTCGATAATGCGTGAATGCAAGCACCATGGTCTTACTAAGTTTATACCATATTCTATTGGTAATTATTTGAAAGGACCTAACAAAGGAAAGAAAAGACCAAAGTCTTATCGTTGTTTTCAATGCTGTCGAGAAAGAACCAATAGGTATTATGCTCATAAGAAAAAACAAGTAATCGATCAAATGGGGGGCCAGTGCATAATTTGTGGTTATAATGAATGCATAGCTTCTTTAGAATTCCACCATCTTGATCGTTCGACGAAAGAAGCTGGGATTTCTGATTTGATCAAGAAACCCCTGGAAATTATCATGGAAGAAGCTAATAAGTGTGTGTTGGTGTGTAGGAACTGTCATGGAGAAATTGAATATAAGCACCCTTCGACCCTCTCCAAATTAGAAAATTTCTTGGCTCAACGGAATTAACGGGTCTGGTCCTCTTGCAACAGGAATGGGTAAGAGGGTTTTCTGCTCCTTAAAGCGGGCCGTGGCGGGACAGCCGAGGGAACAATTGAACGGGAATAAAACCGGAACCAACCGGACCCTCTCCAAACCCACACCAAGCTTAGTCCGGACTTCTCTTGGTGCACTGGCTCGAACCAGTGGGGAGCAGAAAACCCTCTTTTCAATTCACCACCTTTTGGAGAGATCAAAATGAGCAAAGTAGGACCACACAAACCAGAACTCGACGAATTGACCCCGGCTCAAATTCGAGTTGTGTGTGAACAGTTACTGTACACCATGGACTCTACCCAACGGTTCAAGTTCGCTACCGAATTGCCAGGTCTGTACAAAAAGCTTTATGGCTCGATCCCGTCGATGATGGTCCAGCAGACGGCTAATCAGATCGCTTACTCATACAACAAGGACGAGAAAGAGCCGACTTGCAAGATCTCAGATGAGCGGCTTTTTCAGGCTATGCAGCGAGTCGGCCTCTAGGCCCGGATACGACAAGAGCCCTGGGCAGTATTGGTCCAGGGCTCTTGAGTCGCTCGGTGGGGGACCGATAGAAAAGATGGTTAGCCCTGTAAGAGCAAGCCACCCTTTGTTTCAGGCAAATCCAATGCAGAAGCTCGGGTGATTCCGCCTGTTGCTTGTGCCCAATTATTTGCACAATTATCATCAGGCTCGCAGGGACTCATCTGGATCTGGTCTTTTTCGAACTTGAATGTTCGATTCTTGGCCATCATAGCATAGGGGAACATTCCGGCTTGTGGTATTACACCTTGAGGTGTTCGCACCGGCTCGATGACGACTTCAAATGGATCAGTGATTTGGACGGTACCATCGTCTCCAACTTCACAAGCACCAATTAGGAATTGACCAGACCGAAGTTGTAACAATTGCGGCATTTAAAAGCTCCGTGTTAATTAGAATGAGGACGATCAGTAAGTAAAAAACGAAACCAATTACTTGGAGCAAACCATGACCACGTTTCTTGTCACTCTCGGCATCGTTATTTACCTATTGAACGCTTGGCTAATTGATCTCATGGCCGGAATAGCCAACCTAAGCAAAGGCAGAAGTTATGGCTTCAGTGCCATATATGTAATAGGGCTAAGCATCGGCGTCCCACTCTTACTCTACTTCTGGTGGACAATGCCACCTCTCGTGGCCAATTAATTTTCCAGGTTGGAAAACGGGTTATATCATCCAGGCCCTAGTTGACCCAGTTGATCACGCCCCACTTGAAAACGATATTCTCAATGCCGTACGCCGCAACCAAAGTCCCGTAAGCTGGCGTATCTTCAATTTGAGCCTTCCACCGGGCTGGCTCGTATACCATGCTCTTGGGTTTGAGTTCTCGGATGTCGAATTCGCCTCTTGGATCGAAGGTGGAACCCGGAGCTTTAATCTCATTTGGAATGTAGACGTGGATATTCCGGGTGTCCATGACTCTTTCGATTGTGTCGCCCATGGGCATGACAAAAATGTTGCAGAATCCATCGTTTTCGAGTAGGTCTGATGTATCAACACTGTCATTAGAGACAACCATGGGGAAATGGTTGATTTGATTGCCGCAGGACGGGCAATAAGGTTGGCATTCACCGATAATCCTGACGTGGAACCTGGGGCATCCTTCAGTCACGCAACCAGCTATAGCAATGGCGTTCTGGATCTTGGTCACCTTGCACTCGACATACGGACCGACATAGACTTCGTAATCAGCACTCATCATTCGTCCTTCTTAAAGGGTGGTGGATAGAGATGTTTCAGAGAGCGATTGAATGTTAACCCACCCAGCCGCTAGCCAGCTTGTCGTAGCCAGCCTCGGTCATTTCGGCGATTTCCTCGTCCGTGTAGGGTTCGCCGCCATCGGCGTACCCATCATCGTGAATAGGTGTAGTTGGGCTCATTTCTTCGATGAGTTCTCGAACGCATGCGGCTCGGAATGTGTCCTTTGAATTGAGGCTGATTGTCAATTCTTTTTGTAGTTCCGCCATGGTCGCAACCAACAGGAAGTTGCGAACGTTCATGCGGATTTGGCGTTGGGCTTTGGTCAAGTTGTCCATTATGGTTCTCCGAGAAGTGGTGAGGTGATAGGGAGTTGTTGCGAGGGAGAGGACCTGGTTAATTAGGGTCCTGCGTAGGTGATGGCAACTAAGATCCATGGTCGATTGCTAAAGATGATCGGTTCTTCGTCTTCGTCCGTTTGCCAAGCCATGAGGGTGTCAGAATGGATGGAGAGCTTGCCGGTGCAAGACGTTTCCATCTGTTCATCTTTATCAACAATGTCAGTGTCGTAAAACCTGACACAGACATGATCTTTCTCAACAGCGTAGATTTCAGCAGCCCAATCGTAGTTGTTCTGGCCTGATCGATCGGCAATGTTAACGAATCGTTTAAGGCTGGTTAGTGTTGTGTCGTCCATTTTCGTCTCCGTGTGGTGGAAGGAATCTTGCCCACTCCTGTTACGATAGAGAGGACCTGGTTAACCTGGTTTGAAGAATTAACGATCTCTGGTTCACTGCAACAATCTAGTGCCCGAAGTTCCAAACGATCGGTCGAGATTCCCACGGCAACCGGCCCTGAGCCGAGGCTACAACGGATGGGCGAGTGAAGTTCGAGAGGCCGGGCAATTTTTTTCTCTAGGAACCAACCATGCTAGTTGCAATAGACCAAGAATTGATCCACAATGCCACCGACGCTTCTTTCGGGAAGAAAGTTGAGTTGATCATTCAACCGGATCTACACGGTTTAACGATCGAACTCCCCAATGGAACAATCATCACGTTGGACGTTAACGCGGGAGATGTTAACATCTACGCCAACACTTCCAGAGAACAAGCCGAATCCAACCTTATTCATACGGTATCGCTAGAATGATCCCCACATTCGGTCTAATCGAAGGCGAATTCGCCAAACACCTGATTGGCAAGACCTTCACCATCATCCAAGGACATGAGGTCCAAGTCGGCGACACACTAGTCGACTTTCAACACTACAATTTCGCTCACCAAGTCCCAGCCAAAATCACCAAGGCCAAGATTCATGGACAATTCATCCACATCAAATGGAAAGGCCGAGACGGAGACGTCGGACGCCAATACGCAACCACCTGCCTCTTCGGACGTCTGGTCGAACCCTGATATCACCCCTCAACAAGCGATCAAACTCGCCGAATACAACGAGTCCCTAACCGTCAAAGAACGGCAAAAGGTCCTCGCACTCGCACTCCCCAGAACCACCAGCAATGCTCTTGAAATCAAGATCTGTTGGGAATTCTCCATGTACATCATCAAGCACTTATGGAACCAAGACATTGGCCCATTCGACCCGCTCTTCATTCAAAACGTGAACCGCAATCCATCTGCGTACAGAGACTACATTTAACCATACTCAATCTCTTGCAACAGGTCGGTATACTTCCCACCCCTATCGGAGAGAACGATGAAAGCCTCAGTCTTCACCAAGAACGACAACCCAACTCACAATTTCCCAGCGACCGTGATCAAGAACGTTGACTTCGAGATCACCCGCCAAGAAATCGAAGATCAGCAAGAGCAGAGAATGTGCCACGATGCCGAGACTCTCTGCCGCATCAAGATCCTCGATGAAGAAACAGGCAAGTACGTCTGGTTCGACATTACCCCAACCATGAGAAGGGGCAAGCCTGGGATCGAGGTGACAGCGATCGGAAATGTCAATGAGACCAGCCGCAAGAACGTCACTGGCACTTGGAGAGAAGAGGTTCCGGTTTAACGATCTTGGTTCTCTTGCAACAGGAGTGGGTAAGATTCCTTCCCACTCCTGGAGACCACGAATGACAATTGATGAACTGCAAGCCGCTTACCCAAATCACCCGTTGGTCGAGACGGTTCGTATGATCGGTTTCTGGATCAACAATGAAGACTGGATGCGTGTGAAAGATTACCGCCCAGACGGGAACCCAGATGATCAGAGCTTTGGGGTTTTTCTTGAGGTTGTGGACCAGGATGACGAAGAGATCGATGAGCTGTTGGTCCAGTGTGCTCCGGACATGGAGATAACGGTCACAAGCATGAGATGATGCGAGTGAATTCCATGCCGATGGCCCGAGTGGCGAAATTGGCGATTGGGATCATCACGGGGTAGCCACTCTTGGCTATAACGTTATTTAACACGTAGCGACTAGCTGAGGGTTTTCCGAGGCTGGTCGCTTTGAATTACGTCTTTGCATACGGATTGAGCGTTAAGACGGCACCTAAGGGTTGGAGGGCGGGGCATGGAGCCTTGTTCAATATGTGTCATTATTAATCATGACATCTTTTTCATGTTTTATCCTTGGACAGTTTTGAGCCTTTGTGATTCTTTTAGTGTGGGGAGTGGTTTGATGAGTGATGAGGAGTTGCGTGAGGCTCTTCGGGAGCTTGATGAGCGTGAGGATGTGCGGGTGAATGGTTGGACTGCGAATTTTATTGAGGGGATTGTGTACGGTGCTTTTAAGTCGCGTTCTTTGAGTGTGAAGCAGCGTGAGAAGATTATTCAGATTCTTGAGCAGTATGATAAAGATTGAGCCCCGTTCCTTTCGGTCCGGGGCTCGGGTGGGTTTTCCAGTTTGGAAAGTGGGTTTTAGTTGATTTCGGCTCGGATTTTCATGAGCAATCGGCCAAGGTGGTTTTGTCCTTTTCCGGTTTTGTTGTTGATTCCCCAAACCGTGTCGTTCCAGTTGTTGCCTTCTTGGAGTTCTTGGTCGCCGGTTGCTTTGAGTTGGGCTCGGAGTTCTGGGTCTTGGAATTTGAGTCGTAGGAGTTGTTCCATGACTTGGATTTTCCTTGTTTCCCATTTTGCTTGGTCAAAATCGGGCAGGATTCCTCGTTTGCCTCCGGCTCGTTTGGCTTTGCCGGGGGTGTCTTTGTTGGCGATGATTCCTCTGGTTATGGGGTCGTTGGTTTTGGCGGCTTGGAATGCGTGTTCGATTGTGGGGTATTGGATTCCTTCGAATTGGATTGGGCTTGGCCAAAAGTTGCTTAGGAATGCGTGTTGGCCGTGGAATGTTTTGATCATTTTGTGTCTCCGGGGGTGGTGGTTGCTTGTCTGTGTCTTGTTACATTGGAGCCCCTGGGGTTAATTCCAGGGGCTCGGGGGTTTCCAGCTTGGAAAGCGGGGGTTATGCTCGGGCTTGTTTGTGCTCGGTTTCTTCGGCTGGTGTCATGGCTCGCCATTCTTCGGTGTCGGGGCCGTTTTCGGTGGCTTCGATGAGGGTTGTGATGAGGTCTGCGTGTTGTGGTTCCTCTTCTAGGTAGGAGTCGAGCCGTGCTGCTTCCATGTCGAGGGTTTTTCCGTCGGGTAGGACGCAGACGATTGAGCTTGATCGGCCTTCGGTCCAGTGGCATTTTGTGCCGTCGTTCATGATCCAGGTGCCGCTTGCTTCGTCGCTGTGTTCGAGGGCTGTTTGGATTTGCATTGTTCTTTTCTCCGGGGGTGGTGAGTGGCCGGGGCGGAGTGCCCCGGCCTTGGTTTCTTGTTGCAAGAGTTGGGCTCTCAGCAATTCGGCTCATCGTGCTCGACGAGCAAATCGGTCTGGTCGACGAGCCACGTGACAAGCTCACCAAAGCTCACGTGCTCGAAAACTTCCGTGTCGTTGTTGGAAGCCTCACGAAAGCGGTCCATGCCGACCCCAGTGTTTTCCATGAAAGCTTGTTGATCAGTGGTCAGCTCGACACAAAAGCGGTCTTCAAAAACAAACATCGTTCTCTCCTGGTGGTGTCTCGGGGGCCGGTTGTCGGCCCCCTTCGAAAACTTGTTGCAGTGGCCCGGCCTCGGTCAAATCGAGGCCGGGCGGTTTTCCAGCTTGGAAAGCGGGGGTTATTCTGGGATGGTTTCGAGGAGTTGCCAGACTTTGTGGGCTTGTTGGGTGAGGGTGTTGAATTTCTCGTTTGTTAGGAGGGTGTCGTAGAAGTCGGGGTCGTCGATGCTTGGGTCGAAGGGGTTGTTTGATCCGAGGGGTTTGGTGTCGATGGTGTTGCCGTCGATGGTGACGTTCATGTCGAGGTGGAAGGGGGTGCCGTCCCAGGTTCCGTGGATTTCGAAGTTGAGGCCGGACCTGTCGACGCCGTAGAGGTGGATTTTGTCGAAGCTTCTCATGTTTCTTTTCTCCGGTGGTGATTGTGGCCGGGGCGGGCCGGGGCGGGCCGGGGCGGACTTCCCGCCCCGGCCTTGGTTTCTTGTTGCAGGGGACGACGAGCCGTTAATTCAGACGGGGCGTCGTGTCGATGCAGCTCTCGATCTCGTCGCCGAATTGAGCGTCGGGCCACTCGCCTGTGGCGAGACGGCAGACGAGCTTTTCCAAGAGGCCGCTCATGAAGTCGGTGTGGACGTCGGTGTCCAGGTCGGTCTCAGGCACGCCGCAGGCGTCCATCGTGTCGTAGGCCAGCTGCTCAAGGGCCTCGAAGAGGGCCTCGTTTCGCTCCTGCAGGATCGTTGTGGCGTAGGCGGTCGTTTCGTTGTTGTTGAGCTTGCTCATTCTCTCGTCTCCGGTGGTGGTGTCGCGGGGGCCGGGAATCGGCCCCCTTCTTTTTCTTGTTGCAGGAGGCGGGGCCGCGTTAATTGTGCGGCCCCGCACAACGCTACCGATCAGGCGGCTGCGAGCAGCAGGTGGAGGGTGTTGGCTCCACCCATGCGGGTGACTTCGGCGATGAATCGCTCCTTGGTCATGCGGGTGGTCTTGGATTGCATGGCGTAGTCGATCCGGTAGGACCACTTCCCAGCGTTCCTGCACACGTTGAAGACGCTTCCGTGATTGCTGGTGACCGATCGGCGGATGATGACCACACGGCACGAGCGACCATTCGGAAGCTTCGGATAGATGGTCGTCGAGTTGTCCTCGAACGTGAACGTCTTGGCTGGAGCGATCCCAGGACCAACGTGGACAGGAGCCAAGGGGCGGATTTCAGGTGAGCATTGAGCCATGGTCGATTCTCCGAGTGGTGGTGAGCCGGGGACGCCCCCGATACCAGACTGTTGCAGTGGGATCGGGTTGGTTAACTCGACTATTGGGGATTAACCCGTTTCGTTCTCTTGCAACAGGAGTGGGCAAGAGAAACCACTACCTACGGAGACGAGAAATGGAATTGTCTGAAAAACAGGCTGTTGTTACGCCACACTTTCGTGTTACTTGTAAGTGGGCTTCCTCTTACAAAAGTCGGCACAAGTGGTTTTCCGAGCAACAAGAAGCTGTAGACTACGCTGAAAGCAGGCTTGAGGCTCTTCGCAGGCACCCAACAGCTGGTCCGAAAATCAACAGCCAAAAGGTTGTTTACGACCAACAGGAAGTAGTCGATTACTCCGGTTCCTGCTCCAGTCCCTCTACTGTGCTTTTTAAACTCGTGAGAGACAAAACCCTGAAGTGGGACTATAGCGGCAAGTTTTCGGTACTAGTTGAACACCGCAAAGCTGGGGATTAACCCGTTTCGTTCTCTTGCAACAGGAGTGGGCAAGATTCCTTCCACCACACGGAGAAAAGAAATGGTTACGATGCACGTGTTACACAAAAAAGTCCGAGTCGGTAAAGCACCACATAACGGTGGCGTCAAGCTGGTGCCTTTGATCGAGTCGAACGAGGCGATCAACTGTCGGACTGGCAAAAACGAAGTCATGGGGACGATTCTCTTTGAGTCCAGTCAAGCTGATCGTGATCGTGTCCTGCAGGCTGTTGCAGAGGAACGAGACATGGACGATCCGACCGATCTGGAGTGGGTCGAAGTCGTGGTCCGTCTTCAGCCGGTTTAACGATCTCGCTCCCGATGCAACAATGGAGCGTCGGGGGCTTCGCTCCGATTCCGGTCGAGTCGAAACCAGAAGGCGAACGTGGCCTTGCTGCTCGGCTAGCCGTGATACCCGATAACCCACTCCCTTCCGCTTTCGAGTGGGGGTGAGAGGCCGGAGTTGGAGCGAAGCTCTCGATTAACGATTGATCCCCTCGTGTAACATGAGTGGGCAAGATTCCTTCCACCACACGGAGACGAGACAATGGGAACGACAATGGGAACGATGCCGGTAACGCTCGAAGAACTCGGTAAGAACATGGGCAAGTGCCTTGAGTGCACGATCGAGTACGATCTTGAACCAGGCGAAAAGCGAACTTGGGACTACCCAGGGTCGCCAGCTCAGGCCCACTTGACGGGGGTCCGAGTCCACGAATACAGCGACGAGAACATCACGCTCCATCGAGAAGAAAAGCCAGAGTGGTTCTTGGTGCTGGATGAGATTGCTGAATCCCTGATCGAGGGGGATTGGGCGAATTTGGAAGAGCGGATCTTCGAACGAGAAGGAGATGCGTACGAGGCGGCTCGGGACGATTACTACGACCGTAAGTACGACGAAATGCGGGGATGTTAACGACTGATCGACCAGTGTAACAAGAGAGGGGCGAGAAAGGCTCGCCCCGAAACCACCACCGAAACCACCACCGAAACCACCACCGAAACCACCACCGAAACCACCACCGAAACCACCACCGAAACCACCACCGGAGACAAGAAATGTCCGAAATGCAAAACTGGTCGCTGGCTCAGCTTGGTTCGTTCTTTTTGGACCAGTACGACGAGCACATCCGAGACGACGACAACATGAGCCTGCTCGAAGAGGCTGCGAAACTTGTGACGGATGAGATCGTTCGTCGAGTTGGTGCGGACAAGGTTCGGCACCTCATGGACTACGCTTACGAGGCATGGGCTGATGCGAAGGGTACCGAGGTGATGGCTCGGTTCTACGAGTTCAAGGCATTGACTGTCGCTTTCGACGAGCTGAAACAAACGCCAGACACGCCAGACACGCCAGACGACGAGTCCAAGCTATACTGGGGTCAGTAAACTCCGTGGTGGGAGATGGGGAGCCGGGTTAACGCCCGGCTCCCTTTTGAAACAGTGAGATAAGATGGGGTGACAAGCGAGCCATTCAGGACGTAAGAATTGGGCATAATTGAAGCTTGTCGTGGGTCGGCCTGGAGGCCCGCTCTATCTTTTGTTGATCTCGGGTTTGGGGCAAGAACGATCCCGCCCTATTAGACAATGGGATGCCGTGAGAGCTAATAGCTAGTAGCGGTCGGTCAAGCCCGAGATTAACAATCTTTTCCCTCTTGCAACAATCAAGCACGAAACGATTCCACCACCACTCGGAGACGAACGATGAACTTGAACAAGGCACAACACCGCGTCCGCAACACCCGTGGTTCCAGCTTCCTGACACGCGGATCAGACAACTACGACCACAAGGGCCTCAAGAAAGCCCGGCGAGCCCTTGACACCGCGTTGATCGCGGAGCAACTGGAAGAGGCCCCAGTGACCGAGGCTCCAGCCAAGGCGGTCTCGGAGACCTTCCGCGTTGTGGTGACAACCCAGGTCTACGAGAATTACGGGACCCACTGCTGTGAGTGCGAGTCCGACGAGTCTTGCACTTGCAAGCCGTACTGGAAGGCCAAGGGCGGCAACGAGTACGTTCGGGATATCGGGACGATCAGCGAAGTCTTGGCGTTGGGAGCCAAGGGGGTTCAGGCAATCGCGGACGAGGTGTCCAAGGCGGTGGGCGAGAATAATCGCCACTGGCACGAGTACGCCATCAGCTGGTGTTTGCTGTCGAGCACCGAGGAGACCTACGAGGAGCGGGAATTGCGGGAAATGGTCGAAGAGGGTTACTTCGACGAGTCCCATCGTGAGCGGCGATTGGCTGGGAGGGTCCGGTGAGATTAACGTTGTCTCTTCTGATGTAACAGGAGTGGGAAGGGGGTCGAAAACCGATCCCCAAGACCACCACCTTTCGGAGAGACCAGATGCCAGAGCTAATCGAACGAGCAGTTGAAATCGCGATCAATGGCGGGGACATGGACGCTGTGTGGTACAGCTTGAAGGATCAGTACCCAGCGTTCGGTGACCCAGTTGAGGTTCACATGGCGGTCCTTGACGGGGCTGATGTGATCATTCGCGAAATGTACCCAAGTTAACTCCGTGGTGGGAGCAGGGAGACCGGGTTAACCCCCGGTCCCCTTTTGAAACACTTCAAAGTCAACTCACCACCACTTGGAGACGAAAAATGAGAATCAAGGTTCAAACTTGTTGGACTGGCCACGCTTTCTGCTTTCGAGCCTTAGTTTGTGGGGGCCTGAGGGTTCCAAGTGAGGATGGGGTTTGGACTCGGAAAATCGCCACCGAGATGTTGAACGTCTTAGAGGCTCATGGTTTTGATCGTTCCAAGGTGCGATTTAACCACGTCTAACCCCTTGCAACAGGTTTGGGTAAGCTTCCTTTCACCACTTGGAGATGAGAAATGGCCGATCAAGAATTCGCGAACCAGTTGTTTGTGATCAACGCGATCAAGCGATGTGACATTGCGAGTGACGTCAACGTCTACTTGGAAGCCGGAGAGTTCACCACTGACACCGGTCCTTTGCTTCTGGTAGAAGACGACGAGCGACTAACCGACAAGCTGTGCCAAGGCTACGCGGATGCTCTGTCGGACATTTGCGGGGACAACGAGGACGAAGTGACCGAGAACGCGGCTTTTTGGCTCTTGGAAGAGCTTGGCTACAGGAGCGTTGAGGTTGTGGTCGACGAGGCCGCGACGCTGCGAGATGCGATCGAACAGGCCGACGAGGATTTGCGGGCTATGCGAGCCCGGTTGACCGAGCTTGAGATCAGTCACATAGAGGCGAGATAGGTTAACGCCCGGTTCCCTTTTGCAACAGTTTGGTACGAGACGATTCCACCACCTTTCGGAGACGAGACAATGCGGAAAGAAACAGTTGACGCGATCATGGAAGCGAACGATTGCATCGGGCTTGACCTTGATCGACGCGATGACTACAGCGGTCGCGGGATGTACGGGGTAGAGACTGCTGCGATCGTTGGGGATTCTGGGGAGTTGATGCAGTGCATCGCTCAGGCTGCAGCGGATTTGGTCAAGTCGAATCCGGATGATGACACCCCTCTGGAGGAGTTCATCGAGGATATCGGCAGGATGCGGACCGATTCGATGGGCCGGTCGTCCATGATTTTTTATTAACGAGTTTTTTCCTCTTGTGACAGGTTTTCGAAGGGGCCGGGATCACCGGCCCCGCCAACCACCACCGGATAGAAAAAATGAAGAAAGCCGCTCTCGTCAACACGCTCTCACAAGCTATCACCAACACGGACGCGACGAAAGAAAGCGTCACGCTCTCCCCGCCGCTCCTCGACGATCTTCAAAAAAGGGGGCTCTTTTTCACGCTCCATGACGCTTTCTTGACCGTCAGCTTCGAAGGCGACAGCGAGACGTTCGAGGCGACAGACAGCGACAAAGCAGCCTCCGAAGCTGTGGAAGCCGCCATTTCGATGCTCGAAGCTTACGACGAAGAGCTGTAAGCTTGTGTTAACGAGCTTTTGACTCTTGCAACAGGTTTTCGAAGGGGCCGGGATCACCGGCCCCGCCAACCACCACCGCTTGGAGTTCACAATGAACAACGACATTTCCGCAATCGACACCAAAAACCGCCTCTGGGACCTGTTGAACGGAGCCGAGGACAAGATGAGCTTTCTGGCCAACGCCGAGACCGTCTTGAACACCGTCCAGTTGACTCAAGGCATGTGGGTCGAGCTGAGCTACTGCTACAAGGTCGTCGAGTTCGCCGAGTTCATCAGTGATCGATGCCGCGAGTACCTTGGCCACTGCCAACACGCGATGACCATCAAGCGGATCGAAAAGGTCCAGCAAGAAGCTTGGACGGTCCGAAGCCACTTCTACCACCTGCAACAAGCCCGAATGGACGTTGCATGGCCCGCATAAACTCCGTGGTGGGAGATGGGGAGCCGGGTTAACCGGCTCCCCGCTTTTGAAACAGTTTGGTACGAGACAATTCCACCACCTTTCGGAGATCCGCCATGAAGTTCCAAGTTTACACATTTTTCGGTCGTGTTCTGAACACTTTCACGGTTCAAAAGGACGAGTTATACCATCGAGCTGCTGAACTTGCTCGAATCGAGTGTGCCAAGCATGAAAAGAATGGCACCAAATGCTGGGTTCGACTCTTGAAGAGTTAACGCCCGGTTCTCTTTTGGAACAGTTTGGTACGAGACAATTCCACCACCTTTCGGAGCGAAGAATGATGACCCAATCACGCAAACCCGTCAAGAAGACCGTCCTCAAGATCTGCCTGTGGCAAGTGAAATCAGGCACCCAGTTCAAGCACGAGGGCGAGACCTACTTGAAGGTCCGAGCCAAGACCGGGATGACCGCCAATGGGAAAGTGGTCACCTTGGCTGATGCGACGATGGTCGAGCCCGTGAATTAACTCCGTGGTGGGAGATGGGGGCCGGGTTAACGCCCGGTCCCCTTTTGAAACAATTAAGCACGAGACGATTCCACCACCTTTCGGAGACGAGACAATGCTGACCCATGAAAACAGCGGTGCTTCCCGCGTCGCTTGTGAGATCATCAACAACACCTTCCTGAGCCTTGACGGATTCGCTGGCTTGCGTCAACAAATGGCTGGCTCTTCCTACACTGCTGAACAGTTTGC